>ERZ773103.257-NODE-257-length-57452-cov-13.847448_pt1 | contig 57452 bp, 99 predicted proteins | sample MGYA00511118_ERZ773103 | MGnify/ENA primary metagenome ERZ773103 (study PRJEB29015, sample SAMEA2737821) | human gut metagenome | biome: human gut; feature: human-associated habitat; material: faeces | place: China | collected 2012 ... | reverse complement strand
ACCCGTGCCTCTACGTCGGTGGTAACTATAGCCACAACTCCAACTATGGTTTGTTCTACGTCAACTACAACAGCGCGTCGAACTATAACGGGAACATCGGCTGCCGCTTCCTTTTTTGATATTTCCAACCTCACATATCCTTGGCACAGACAGCCGCACACCTCATGGTGAAGATAGGCGTTTTGGGAGCGGGCTAGTACACCCCGCAAGGGGCGCTGGAACGTCCGTACAGCTAAAAGGAGGGTATCCCAATGAAGAGAGCTGGAAAGCTCTTTGATACGTTAATCTCAGATGATAATTTGTTGCGAGCCATCGACGAAGTGAACCGCACCCACCACTGGAATCGAGGCCACAAGCCCAACACCTGTACGGCGTGGGTGGAGGAGACCAAGGCGCAGCGGGTGGAAGACCTGCGGCGAATACTCGTCGGCGGTTTTGAGCCGAAAAAGCCCCATGTCAGCCAGCGATGGGACGCCAATGCCCGGAAATGGCGCACCATCAGCGAACCGGCCCAGTGGCCCGACCAGTACGTCCACCACGCCCTCATCCAGGTCTTGCAGCCCAGGATGATGCGGGGAATGGATTTTTACTGCTGCGGCTCCATCCGGGAGCGCGGGCCGCACCGGGAAAAGAACGCCATCCAGCGATGGATGAAGTACGACCGCAAGGGGATGAAGTACGAGTTTTGTGGCGACATCCGCCACTTTTACGACAGCCTGACCCCGGAAGTCGTCATGGCCCGGATGCGGCAGCTCTACAAGGACTGCCGTGTCCTCGACCTCATCCGGCGCATCATCCGGGACGGCGTAAAGCTGGGGACGTACACTTCCCAGTGGTTCGCCAACGCCGTCTTACAGCCCCTTGACCGGCTCATCCGGGAGAGCGGCTATTGCAAACACTACGCCCGGTACATGGACAACATGACGGCATTCGGTCCCAACAAACGCAAGCTGCGGAAGCTCCGCTTACTGGTCGAAGACTGGCTTGACGCCCACGGCCTGCAGCTCAAGGGCGACTGGCAGGTGTTCCCGGTGGCAAAACCGCAGCGCAAAGAGCCGCTGCTCCCGCCCCGGCGTGGCTATGAGCGCACCAAAGGCCGCCTGCCGGATGCCGTAGGCTATCGCTACGGCAGAGGGTACACCATTCCCCGCAAGCGGAATCTGCTGCACATCAAGCGGGCGCTGGCGCGGTATCGCAAGCGCAGGCGGCAGGGGAGGCCCATCACGCCCAGAGCGGCAGCAAGTCTGCTCTCGCGCCTCGGACAGCTCCGGCACTGCAACAATTATCATCTCTATCAATGGCTGTTTCGGGGAGAGCGGGTCGTCCGCGACCTGAAGCACGTCGTCCGAGAGCATCGGAGAAAGGAGAACCTGACGTGGACTATGTTTTTGGCACAGAGGGCGGCGCTGAAGTCCTCAAGACCATCGGCGACGCTCACACCGGTCTGACCGGCTACCACCAGCTTGAGCGGGAGTATCCCGACCAGACCATCACCGACAGTTTCCGGGTCATCCGCAAGCTGCGCAGCGCGGAGGACGCGGAGGGGCGCTGCTATGACTGGTACGAGATCGACCGCCACTACCGGATGACCGACAAGACCGGACCCGTGGCGGAGCAGCTGGCAAAGACTGCCGCAGAGATGGAGGACGCCCTGTGCGAGCAGGATATGGAATCACAGGAGCGGCTGGCGACTATCGAGGACTCGCTGTGCGAGCTGGATGCCGCCGTCAACAAATAAGGAGGACATCAAAATGGACAAAATCTGGGCAAACAGACTGGTCGCAGGGACTAAGACCTGGGCAGAGATGCCCGCAAGCCGCCGCACCGGGGTCAAGCGGGAGCTGGCCAAGCGGGTGACCGACGGCGAGATCAGTGAAGAGCAGTACAAGGAGATCACGAGGGAGGACTACTACAATGGATAAACTGCTGGAGCTGCTGGAAAAGCTGGTGCGGGCTCTCTTTGGCCCGGGGGACAAGCAGGATGCCGAAGAGGCAAAGCCCGCACCGGAACCTCCCGAACCCCCCGGGGCAGAGGCTGTAACCGGCTGGGAGGGAGACCCGCCCTACCGGTACATCGACGTGAGCCGCTATCAGGGCCTTATCGACTGGGCGCAGGTGGCGGCGGCTGGCTACAAGGGGGCAATGCTCAAGACCGTGAGCACCAACCGCAAGCTCTCCAAGCGGGCAGACGGCCTTTATATCGACCCCACCTTTGAGACCAACTACCGCAACGCCCGGGCTGCCGGGCTGGACGTGGGCGTCTACTACTACACCTACGCCACCAGCGAAGCAATGGCCGATGCAGAGCTTGCCCTGCTGCGGCAGGCGGTGCGGGGCAAGGAGCTGACCCTGCCGGTGGCGGTGGACGTGGAGGAAAACAAGCTCAAGCCCATGAGTACCCTCGACCTCACCAACCTCACCGCCTATGCGCTGGAACAGGTGGAGCGGATGGGCTTTTACGCCCAGCTGTACACCTACACCCACTACTCCAACATGGAGCTGGACATGGGCCGTCTGGCAAACCGCTGGGACGTCTGGCTGTCCGATACGACCGGGCGCACCCCCGCCGTCGGCTACCACTACAACGCTCACCAGCACACCAGTGAAGGCAGCGTACCGGGCATCTCCGGCAACGTAGACCTCAACGTGACCACCGTCAACTACCCCCGAATCATCGAAAAGAAGGGTCTGACCCGTCTTCGGGAGGGCAAATGACCGAAAAAGAAGCTTTGCTGTGGGTACTGGGCATCCTGGGCAGCCTGTGCGCTGCAGCCATCACCATCGACAAGGTGCTGGAAATTATCCACAAGTACATCAAAAAGGCGCAGGAGCCGGACAACGCGCAGAACAAGCGGCTGGATGAGCTGGACAAGCGCATCGGCACCTTGGAGCAGGGCCAGCTTCAGCACACACAAGCCCTTGCCCGTGACCTGCGCCGCTTTGAAGAAATCGACGAGGTGAGCCGTCTGACCCTCGACGGGGTGCGCAATCTGCTGGACGCGCAGCTGTCCGGCAACAATCGCGAGGGGATGCAGAAGAGCCGCGCCGACATCGACAACTATCTGTTAAAAGGAGTGACCAATCATGGTAGCACTGGCAACTAAGCTTTTTGACCTTATCCCCGCCCCGGTGGCGGCAGTGCTGATGCTGGGCGGCTTTATCTTTTACGCCATTGGCGGCATACGCCTTGGCTATGGTGCCGCGGTAAAGCCGCTGGTGCTGGACCTCATCGAGCGGGCAGAGCAGGAGATTCAGGGGACGAAACGCGGCGCAGAGCGTAAGGCGTGGGTCGTCAAGATGCTCCGAGCCGCCCTGAGTGCCAGCAAATACGGCAGGCTCATCAGCTGGGCCATCACCGATGAGACCATCGGCACCGTGATTCAGTTTTTCTTTGACCGCATGAAGGCGGCCTTGCAAAATCAGTGAGGTTTTGACTATGAGTAGCACTACGTACGCACGGCATTGGTTAAAACAGGCCATTTTTACGAATGAGTTCAACTTTTCCAGCCTCAAAAGTCAAACTCATCACCATTTTGGTAACGTCAACAAACTGGTGACGTTTTGTCACCGGTTCACCGCGCTTGGCAATATGGTGCGCAACTTCGGACAGCTGCCGCAGCCATTCTGGCTCGGTGCTGCCTATGGCGGCGGCTCGTGTAGTGCTGCCCGCTACGCTGCAAGGACTTGACCGACAGCAGATGACCGCCGCAATCAAAAACGCGCCGCTTGGGAGGGTAGACCGTAAGATAGCCTTACTGCGGTACGTTGAGCGGCTTCCGCTGCCGGACATTGCAGCGCAGACACACTATAGCCGGACGGCGGTAGGCTACCGGCTGAAAGGTATTGAAAAAATGCTGAATGTGTGATATACTGTTTATAGCATCCGAAGTAGAGTACACGCACTTCGGAGAAATGTGTACAGAGAGCCAGCGGAAGAACGTTTACCCGCTGGCTTTTCTTTTTGCACGAATTGTGGTATAATAATCTCAACAAATCCACCCGGCCTCTCGTAGAAGCGCATTAGGGTGGATATTTGCCAGCTAGTCCAGTGCTTTATCTGGGAATGGAAAAAGCGGTTGCCAGATAGGCGCCGACCAGTCTCCCGCCCGCCTACTTATAGTGCGTACCATGCGGGAGACGCTTTTATAAGGTAACCATTTATGCCATATATTATAGATTTGAACAAATTAGAAAAGGAAGAGAAAGAACGCATTAAGGGCGACCCGTACTTAGAGGCGGGCTATATTCCGCTTTGCGCTTTTTCTGGAAATTGGAAACCACCCCGACCTCCTGTTAATTTTGACAGAGTAAGGATGGAGCTTTTACAATTAAGCGAAAATTCAAATTTTGTAAAATATGATAGGGAAAAGGATGTTTTTGTGGTTAATGATGATTTTATGAAAAGCTGTTTCAAAAATCATTTAACTTAAAAGGCCACGGCCTTTGTAGAGAGCGGCATTGCCTGTGGGCGGTTCCGCTCTTGATTTTAGACTTTGCCGTTTTGGCAGCATAAAAAATCCCCTGCTTTGCCGAAGCCCTGCGTTCCACGCGGGGTACGTTGTAAGCAAAGTGTGGGATTTTTTGCTTTATTCACGCCAGTATTGTCGAAACTCTTGTCTTGCAAGTCAAAACGTGATATTTTATTTTTGCTTCCAATGTGAAGCCCTTAACAGTTAAGCGCTCACGCGGATTTTTCCGTGTGGGTGCTTTTCTTTTTTGTCCTTCGTTGTACCTTCGTTGTCCTTCGTTTTTTGCTGATGCGGTACACTGGATGCACAAGGAGGGATGTATTATGAGCTATTATCCAACACCCGGAGCGCCTTACGTTCCGCAGCAGCCTGTCAATCCTTACGGCGGCATGGGCACGGTAGGGCTTTCCACTCCCCTGCCCAACACGCAGATGCAACAAGCACAGCCGCAGCGTCCGCAGCCGATGAATGGGCAGCAGCCTGTTCAGCAGTCGGCACAAGATGGCGGTTGGTTGCTTGGCAGACCTGTTTCCAGCAGAGAAGAATTTTTGGCGATACCGTCTGATCTGTACGGCAGACCGACCTACTGCCCAGACCTGCGGAGCGGTGTGATCTACTGCAAGCGGCTGAACCCGGATACCTGCGAATCCTATGTGCAGGAGTTCTACAGCCCGGAAGCGTGGCGTCAGATACAGACACAACAGGCACAGCAGACCGCTGCACCGACACAGCAGTATGTTCCTGTTGAAGAGTATAACGCCCTCGTCCACAGGTTGGATGAGCTGGAAAAGTGGCAGAAGAGCTTTTCAAAGCCCGCTACCGCTGCGAAGAAAGGAGAATAACAATGTCCTCTCCGTTTGATATGATTACTCACAGCCCTATCATGCAGCTTGCGAACCTTGCCCGTGCCGGACAGAACCCGATGGGGCTTATCCAGCAGTTGAGCGGGCAGAATGCCCCCATCATGCAGGGCTTGAACCTGATTCAGGGCAAAAACGAAGCACAACTCCGAACGATGGCGCAGAACCTCGCCAAAGAGCGGGGCATTGACCTGAACCAGCTGGCAAGCGTCCTGAATTTGACGCTTCCGAAGTAAGGAGGCTTTACAATGGATGATTTTGAAAGCAGCCATTCCGAAAAAGATTTTGACATCAACAATCTGTGTGGCAATGACAAAATGTGGGTTCCTTTAATGCTTGGCTTCATTTTCGGTGCTGCCAGCAAAAATTGGGATGACCCAAAAGACGAAAAAGACAACCCTCCAAGCTGACTTAATAATCCTAAAATAAGCATCCCTCTAAGCGAAACGCTTCTCAGTTTTGCGGACTTGATAAAAACCGCTTTTGTTTGGCTTCGCCCATCGCATACGGCGGTGGGATGGCATAACGCAAAACGAAAGGAGTTTTGTTATGGACGATTTTGCAACTGGCTATCTGGCTGGGCAGGACGGCGGCAATAACGGCGGTGGATTCTTCGGCAACGAAGGTCTGTGGGCGGTTATTATCCTCGCTATCATCTTCGGCTGGGGCACAAACGGCTATGGCCGGAACGGCGGTGACAACGGCATGAACAGCTACATCCCCTATCTGGTTGGTACTGGCGCAACCGGTCAGGGCGGCGCAGATACTCGCGCGGCTTTGTCGGAGGGCTTCTACCAGCAGGACACTTCCCGTTCTCTGGCTGGCATCCAGAGCGGCATCTGCTCTCTGGGCTATGACCAGCTCGCACAGATGAACACCCTCAACGCTGCCGTTGCGGGCGGCTTTGCTGGTACTAATCAGGCGATCTGTCAGCTTGGCTACCAGAACGCACAGCTGGTGAACGGACTGGAGCGCAGCGTGTCCAACGGCGACAACGCTATCAGCCTTGCCATCATGCAGGAGGGCAACGCACGTCAGGCGGGTCAGACTGCTATCCAGACGCAGCTTGCATCTTGCTGCTGCGAGAACAAGCAGCTCATCGGCGACCTGAAGTACACCATTGCACAGCAGGACTGCGCTACCCGTCAGGCTATCGCAGACAACGCCCGTGCCATCGTGGACAACTGCAACGCCAACTTCCGCAGCATGATGGACTACTTCACGCAGGATAAGATTGCCACTCTGACCGCTGAGAACCAGAGCCTGAAGTTCTCCGCTTCTCAGGATCGTCAGAATGCGCTTCTGACCACTGTGATGTCCCAGCAGACCGATACCATCCTGAACCGAGTCAATCCTCGTCCGATTCCCGCTTATCAGGTGGCAAACCCCAACTTGGGCGTGAACTGCTGCGGCTGCTGCTAACCAACACACTCCCCGATAATACCGGGTGAACCATCGGGGCAGGGGTAAGACACCTCTGCCCCTGATTTTTTAGGAGGAAAACACTATGGCTTGCAAAACAAGCTGCAAACTCTGCCCGCACTTGGTCATCAGTCAGGCAGTCACGTTTGCCGACGATACTTTGACCATCAACATCCCTGCTGGCGCATACCAGAACGGAGAGAAGTATTGCATTGTCGTTGCTCAGAGCTTGCCGGACACGACCACCATCAACGCCCCTGTGGTCATTACCATAGGTGCAGGCACGACCGCATACCCTCTGACCGACTGCAACTGCGCTCAGGCAACCGCTGAGAGCATCCACACTCGCACCCGTTACGCTACCCGCGTTGCAACGTCTGCGACCGGCACCGGCACGTTTAAGTATCTTGGCTGCTTCTGCCGTTCCCACGCCGGTGCGCCTGCGTCCATTTCTTGAGGAGGTATAGATTATGGGCAAGACTAATTTTCGCCGCATGATGATGCTCCGCGACCACGAAAAAGACCGTGAGCCGGAACGTGACCGCCTTGAGGAAGAGCGTGACCGCAGGGAACGTGAGCTGGAACGCCGTCTGCGCAAGCTGGAAGATGGCAACGACCGCTATCCCTATTATCCGCAGGAGGAGAACCGCTACATTGACCCCTACCCCATCCCCCGCTACCCTGACGTAGAGTATGGGCGCAAGATGCCGCAGATTGGCTTCTCGCAGAACGGAGACTGGGACAAACGGTCTGGACAGTACGAACGTGGCGGCGCAGACAGCCGCTCTATCAAGATGCCACGCCAGCACCTCACCCACGATGAAGCAGAGGAATGGTGCGACAGCATGGTGAACGCTGACGGTACGAAGGGCTGTCACTGGACGCTGGAACAGACACAGGACGTTGCCAAACAGCGCAATATCACCTGTGACCCGAACGATTTCTGGGCTGTCATGAACATGATGTACTCGGATTATTGCCAAGTCGCAAAGCGCCAGTCCGTTGACACTCCGGGCTTCTACGCTGACATGGCAAAGGCGTTCCTTGAGGATGCGGATGCCGCAGACGGCAAGGCATATCTCTACTGGGATTGCATTGCTGATAAGTAAAACAGAACCCCCTGTGTAGCCGTTAAAAACTACGCAGGGGGATTTTTCTATACATTAAATCTCAGCTTTTATCGGACGAGTAATTTTTTAATATACAGCGTTTCAAATTTACACAGGATTCTTTTATTCCCAAAGCGTTGATTTTGACCTCATGTCAAACAAATCTTGCGGGGCAATTACAAGGCTCTTGTCGAGTTCTACCACACTGATAATGGAAAACTTGCCGGGGACTTCTCGCTCGATTCTTGCTTTTGCTTCTTCCTTGCTGTTTGCAAACAAGACGAACGGAGCTTGAAAGTGTCTGCATTTTTCGTCATCATCGTACTGGATTTTGACCCAATAGAAATTTTCCATATATATTTCCTTTGTTGTTTTAATATTTTACAGGCGGTTCAGGCAACGGCATCCAATATGTAATGTTATGGGTTCTACCCTCATCATCCCGCCACTCTTTGAACTGCTCATCGTAATTTGCTATAACAATATCGAAGGAAGATTCATCGAATCCGATAACACGCGGGTCTGTATCCCCCGGAACACTATTCTTTGCACAAATCCACTGGCTTGATTTTGGCGCGTTTGATACATCGTAAGCGCAATATCCGATGCACTGCGGATTGCCGTACTTCTTCATGTAATCTTCATTTCCGATTCGAGCCGCACAAACCATGTGAACATTTTTCCAACCGACACGGTCATCGTCTGTTGATTCGCTGTCGATAATAATATCTTCGGGGTCTAATACTTTTCTTCCGATTGCAAGATTCCAGTTATTTGCAATATACCGTTTCATTTGCCATTCGTTCAGAAAAGTTTTTGCTTCTTTCATGGCATCTTCCAAAGAACCACGATGAGGTCTATAAACAATCATACGTCAATCCTCCAAGAAATCTTTCAACTCAGTTCTTTTCATCCAATACGGACTTTACAAGTTCTTCAATTTCTTCCAAATTGATGATTATTTCATACCATCCTGCTGAATGCCCTCTATCGTAAGCGTACCCCCAAATTTTTGCCGCTTTCTTTTCTGAAATCCCAAAACCGACTTCTTCTTGAATTGTCTTATAAATCTCTGCGTAGATTTCATCCCTGCGCTTCATTTTCTCTTGATTCAGTCGCTTAACTTCATTGTCGTAATCATCGTTGCTCTTTTTCGCTTGCTCTTTGTTCCACTTTACCGACTTATCTTCGTCAAACACAAAATTCGATGGAACTCGCTTAAAACCATAAGGCTTGCATCCCATATTTGCCATTGCTTCATATTTCTGCCCAATGTCAATCCATACGTCATTCATCTAAAAAATCCTCCAACTCAATCTTCCCCTCTGCCGCAGCCACCGCCAGAGCGTACACGAACTGTCCAATCGTCATTCCGTGCCGTCTGGCTTCACGGTTGATGTACTTGCGTTCCTCCTCGCTCATAAGGATGGTAATGCGCTTAGAGCGCTTGCCGTCACCGCTTGCAACGCCTTGATGCGATTCCGGCATCGGGATTTTTTTCTTTGTCAAGCCAGCTTCTGCTAGTGCGCCGGATACATCGCCTTGTTCGATAAGACGTTGAACTTCTTTCGCCTGTTTCAGCTTCTTTGGCTTACTTTCGCCTAACACGGCATCACTCGGCTGTCTTTCGCCGTCTTTGGCTTGCTTCGGCTTAATACTACTTAATTCAGCTTCACTTGGCTGTGCATGGCCGTCTGTGGCTTCACTTGGCTTAATCGGTGCTTGTTCGGCATTATTCGGCTTTGTTTGGCTTACTTCTTCTTCCTTTGGCTCACTTTGGCTTAATGTCTGCTCCGAAAAAATAGGCTGGAAGTCAAACCCACCAAGCAAACCAGAGGATTTTTTGCTGGACTTTTTCATTTTTTATCCTCCTTTGGCGGCTTAGGCTGTTCCATCCAATGCGTGAGTTCGGCATTCATACTGTTTGAATAGTATCCATTTATGTCAGCATGAAAAACCGTTTTTCGGCTATCACAAAGAACCCATTCATCGTAGGCATTATCATATTTTGCAATAGCATTCTCGGCGACAGTTCCAAACATATTTGAAAGGCTTACGATATAAGTTCCTTTGTGTTGAGGTCGATTTTCTGGGTCATTGGCATCAATCCACCGTGCCACAGGCCGCAACGTTTCCGGGTCGATGATAGGCGCATTTATAATTTTTTCTTTTACAAGAGCAATTCCATCTCTCCAAGCGCCAGCTTCTTCCTTACTGTAATTCTTGAGTGTATAAAAGTTTTGCTCCAGTACTTTGTCTGCGTCAATCAATCTCATTTTTCTTCCCCCTCCGCAATCATTTTTGCCAGTGCCAAGAAATCCTCTGCGCTTGTGCTCTTTGCCGTGTCACCGCTAAACAGGCTGTGACGCTCTGCCTGTGCCTTGCGAACACCCATAGACGGTCTAATCTTCACGTCCAACAGCTTTGTTCCCATGCTTTGTGCAATCACAGGGAGCTGCTCCACAACCTCTTTGGACAGGTTCTCACGGCTCTTGTACTGGTTCAGAAGCAGACCTTCAATCTTCAAGGTCGGGTTGAAGTATCTTCGAACATCGCCAATGGTCTGCGAAAGCTGGCTCAAACCAGCCACAGCGTAGCGGTCAGGGGTCATTGGGACAATGACACTATTTGATGCGATCAGAGCGTTTACAAGCGCAAGACCGAGCTGCGGGGGAGTGTCCAAAACAATGTAATCGTACTGTTCTGACACGGATTCCAGTGCTTCACGAAGCCGGAAGTTCTTGCCAATATCCCGGACAAGCTGCTCATCAATGTCCTTCAATGCGTTGTCTGACGGCAGAATGTCACCGGCTTCGCAGTGCTGGATTCCTTCTTCTACCGTACCCTGCCGGGTCATTACATCGAACAGGGTACACACGTCCTCTGTCTGCGCACCGTATGTGTCCGTTGCGTTGCACTGGGCATCGCAGTCTACCAGCAAGACCTTCTTGCCAAGCAACTGCAACGCACCAGCCAGACAGGTGCTTGTGGTGGTCTTTCCTGTGCCGCCCTTCTGGTTGGCGACCGCTATGATTTTTGCCATTTTATCACTCTTTCTTTATTCGTATATCGGCATTTCTGCCCACGCTACCACTCTTGCAATAAAGCAAGCGTCCGAAGAAATGTTCAACCTCTGAAACGATGTGTTTACAAACTCGCCTTTTTCAATAAACGCTGCAACTGTGTTTGTTGCCGTTATAGATTCATCTTTCAGATAGGTCGTTTTTACAGAACACAAAAACCGACCTTTCGTTCTTTCAATGATTTCTGGTGTTGGCATCCCATCATCTTTAACGGAATACCACACAATTTCCTGCTTCTTCATACCGCTCCTTTCTGCTTAATACACTGCGTCTGACTACTCTTGCAACGCTTCAATGGAATAGAACGCTGGCATATACCTATCCACAACGCCCGCCTTGTCAACGCTTCTAATCATATAGCCAACAGGTCTGTCAGGAAACGGAGACCTGTCCAAAGACAGGATATCCTTATACGCAGCCTTCACCGTGTCGTAAACCGCTTCTCTGCGTCTTGGCAGCTTGATTTCAGGATGCTCTTTCTTCATCCACTTCTCAACTACCTTTGCCACGTCAATGCAGTCTTGCTTTTCCAGTTCGTCACACACAGACCAATCGAAATCCTCATATCCGCTTCTGCGGGGCTTTCTGGCGGCTTTTTGAGGTTCGGTCAGCACTTCACTTGCCTGCGCTTCAATCAGCGCCTCAGACGCTTTAATTTTTGGCTTAAACTTGACTGCCACGGCCTTTCGTGCCACAAGAACCGGCTCGTAAGTCACAACAATGTCCGACACGGCATTGATTTCATCCACCGCAACGTCAAGCACTCGCTTGCGAAGGTTCTTATAAACATCGTAGCTCGCTTCCATCGCACCGAGCTGTTCTCTCAGCTTTTTCAGACTGATTTCGTGCGGCTTACTGTCCATGTTCAGCCAGTCCCGAAGAATCGAATAAAGCAGAATGCTGTACTGAGACTTCATTCGTGACGTGTAACGCAGCCGATACCGAACGTACCCGCTTTCGGCAATATCGAAAAAGATAGGGCGAAGGTCAGGGTTACAAGTGATTGCTACAACATAAGACCTTGTTTCTGGCACATAATCCAGTTTTGCCCTCGTGAATAAGACAAAACTTTCAAACGTTCCTTTCTCCTTGTCAATAGGAATCGAAACCGTATTGCCTAAAAAGTGCTTGATCTGCGGTTCAATCCTTCGTGCATCAAGGCTTTTCAGCCCAAGAAGCTCCCTGTATTCCGCCAAAGTGAACTCCACACGGCTGCTGTTTGGGTCTCTCGGATTTATTCTTGACAAGTAAACCTCTAGCAACCGAAGCTCACCTGCCGTGTAATCCCTGAACTTTGCCCACACAAGAGATTTGCTTTTTTCAACAAGGTTGTTGTCAGATATTTTTGGCATCTGTTCGCCTCCTTTTCTAGGCTAAAATCAGTATATCACAGGTAGGGGGACAAGTCAATACATTTTGTCCCCCATGGCTTGTCTTTTTGTCCCCCATAGGGTCGTCAAAACGTCCCCCATGACTTGTCAAAATGTCCCCCATGCTTTGTCATTTCGTCCCCCATCTACCTATTATATATTAAACAAGAAATAAACAAGAGGTTAAATATCATCGTTAAATAAGCGATGACGATAATTTTCAACAATTTCTTTGTTTTTCCATTCCAGCTTGTGGATAACTAAACCTTTCATTTGCTGAATAAAGTCTTTCCGGCAATGATTAGTCTTATCTAACGTGTACAAAATGTGGATGAAAAACTTTTGAGCCGGTATTATGGGGGACGGATTGACAAGCTGCTTAATCGCAAACGATAAATTAGCGCTAATTCGTTGTTTATTATGCGCAAATATTGTCGGTTCATAGCCTATGGGGGACGGGATGACAAGGTAGATTTGCCCGATAGGTGTACAAAAAGTGGACAGAATGCTCCTTAAAAACTTCGATAATTCGACAATCAGCCGCTTATATTATTCGGATTCACGGTATAAGAATCATTGGACCTCATGGCAGCTTCTGTTCCGGCATCTTGCGCCTGATAGAGTATTTCCATCTTCGGGGCGGTTCCATTCGGGTCTGGGTCTGTTCCGGTAGCTTGCGCTATCTCGTAGTTGCCCGATACCATCCGGCAAACAGAGACCCTGTCCTTCAACGGTGTGTGGAGGTTTGCCAGAACCTCCGTCAGCACACCCATATGGTCTGAGCCGTGATCTCCGTACCGGATATACAACAAGGCATCTATCTCATAGGAAGAACATTCCATCATAGCATCTATGAGAATCTGCCGCTTCTCCAGACCAGGAAGGTCGTCTTCCAGATGCTCCAGCAGTCCAGGATAAATGCAAGCGTCCATGTATCGAGCCGCCGATACGCCGCAACAGGTGAACCAGCGCATAGCCATTGGCAGGGAAATGGCTGCCAGACCTTGCTCCCAGTTGGCAATCGTGCCACGATTCACGCCCATTCGTGCTGCTAATTTCTGTTGGCTTAAGCCTGAACGCATCCGTGCCATCTCTAATGTTTTGGCCGTTCTTACCAAATATTCATCCATAAATTCACGCCCTTTCAACAAAATTCAGCAAAACTGCCGGGTTCGACAAACCAAAAAATGGAAAAAGCTGCTATGGAGAACCAACAGCAGCCTGTGTTATAACTGTATTGTCAAAAAATTCCAAATAGAAAGGAAACATAAAATGAAAGAAACTGCAATCTGGAACCATGAACGTATGCCAATCATCGACGGAATGCCCGCCAGCGTTCCCGATAAGAAGCCGCACACACCTGAACCATGGGAGGAAAGCTAATGAACCGAACTGTAGATGCTCTGATTGTCCCATACGCCCGCAGACGGACGCTGGAGCTTGTCCTGAGCCTTTCTGGGTACGAAGCTGATAAAGATGCTTACCTCGAAGCAAAAGGCATCCTGGAACGTGCCGTAGCCGCCTTAGACGATGGACGCGACCCGGCAGATAACATCGAACGCATTGACGGACAGCTTGTGGAACTGTGAAAGGAGAAGAAGATGGACTTTACGAACGGATTCTATAAAACCGAAAACCCTGTTGTTCTTGAAGAAGTGAAAACCTTCCTTCAGTCAATGGAACGGCGTGGAGCAACCGTAAAAGACTTGGACGATGCCATTGTGCAGCTAAACAATGTTTCGCACAGCATCAGCACAAACGCTCTCGTCAAAGCAGATGTGCTGGACGATTTACCGAATAACCCCTTTCGTTCCATGCTCAACGGAATGTTACAAAGCAAAGGGTAACTTAAACTTAATGTGGCTCTTAATCATTGTCATTGCGATTTTTGGCTTCCCTGATACAAAGTAATGGATGCGAAGAAAATATTCGATTTTTACGAAGTTGTTGAAAATGCATTGACTTTACAACTATAAGATGTATAATCGTATCAAATGAACATTCATTTTTACTGATCGGGAGGATATGCCACAATGAGTGAACAGGAAAGAGCCAAGATTGACCGATTTATTGCATGGCTGCTGGAACATCCTGATAAGATTCCGGCAGCGGAGCAAGCCTTAGACCTAGAATAACAGAAAACCCCTTGCGCAGAGCTACACCAGCCCGGCACAAGGGGTTTTTATTTTACCGGGTCAGAACCGTTTCCTCACATCTTCTCAATCAGGTTCATCAGCGCTTCACGCTGCGCTGTCGGCATAGATTCAAGCTTTTTTCTAATCCGTTCCACTGCTGCATCGACTTCACTTTGCGGCTGCTGGGGCGGGTTTTCTTTTTGTTCGCCAGTGAGAAGGTAGTCTACCGATACGTTGAAGTAGGCTGCAATTTTAGAAAGAACCTCTGCGGACAGGCTCTTGGTTCTCCCGGCTTTCAGCTCGGAAAGAAAACTACGGCGAATCCCGATGTTGGCACAAAGAGTTCCGTCTTTGATTCCCTCTTTTTCGCAGAGTGCATGGATGTTGCTGTACAAGTCCGACATAAGAACACTCCCATATTTGTGCAAGTATACAAATGCACAGAATTTTGTACAAAAGAGTTGACTTGTACAGATGCCTGTACTATAATACAGACATGGGCAGTACAGAACACTGTACAATATAAACTCTCTACACCCTTATATTAGTACAGCTTTCCGTACTTGTCAATAGATTTTAGCAAATGGAGGTGGAATTTTGAAAGAAAACTTCCGTTCTGGCTTTGAGCTAGAAGTGAAGATGAAGCTGTTGCAGCGAGGTATGAAGCAAACGGAGCTGATTCAGGCGGTTCAAAGCGATACTGGATTGTTCCTTGATGATTCGTACCTCTACAAGATTCTTCGTGGTGAGCGAAAGCCGGAGAAGATTATTCAGAGCATCTGCAAGATTCTGGAGATTGAGCAGAAGGAGGACTGAACATGGAACAGATTTTGACATTGAAGGTAGACCTTGAGCACCCGGACGATGCGAAATTTGCCATTGACGAAGCGGTCAAGGTCTACGAAGCAGACAAGCTCAAGTGGGCAGAAGATGAAATTGCCGAAGCGAAGCATCTGGCAATGAAGATTATGGAGCAGTTGTGCTTGGATGGGTACAGCATTGAATGGTGCAGAGTCACGGAAGCGTACTGCTACAAGGCGGTTTCTATTTGGCTTAGTAAACCGGATGATGAAAGTTTTAAGCGAAATGCAACGTGCTGCATCCCTTCTGCTTCTTTTGATACTTGGGTTGCCAAGTGCGTCTGCCTGTGTCGGGCTACCGGCAGAAACGTGCCCGCGTTCATCATTAAAAAGGCTGGTGAGTGCTGGTGACGAAATTTCGTAAGGCGCAAAGCCGCAAGCGCAGACTGAAGCTGGCAATGGCAGCTGGCGTGTCCAGAAACGATGCCAACAAGGTGCTTTGGATGGAGAAAACCATCAATCAGTGCTTTGAACGCCACAATCGGGAAGCCAGACTGAAAGAGGAGATGCAGCGTGGAAGAAAAGTACTGTGAGCGCTGCGGTGTCTTTCTTGGCCTTGTAAATCCGTGCAAGAAATACTGTGAAGAATGTAAAATCATTGTTCGCAGAGAACGGCAGGCTCTTATAAAGAAAGGAATCAAGGCTAAGCCGGAACCGGCTTTATGCGCTTGGTGCAAGAAGCCAATGGTTCGGAAGGTCTGGTCTCAGAAGTATCACCCTAAATGCGCAGCAGATGCAAACAAGGCTTTGACCAAAAAGTATAAAGCCAAAAAGCAAAAAGAGCTGAATAAGTTAAAAGCATCTGGTGAATTCAAAATTACTTGGGATGTGCAGGAGCCAGAACGTGCGAGACCTCAAAAGCGCGAGCCTCCAAAGTATACCGTGCGACAGATGAACGATGCCGCAAAACGATATGGCATGAGCTATGGCCATTACAGTACTTTACTTGCACAGGGAAAGGTGAAGGCCCCTGATGAACGGTAAATACTACGGCAAGCGAGAAATTCGCTGGCACAGCCGGGAGAAAGACCGGCTAGAACGCATCGAGAAAGAAAGAGTGAGCAAAAATGAAAAAAATCAAGGTAAAAATCACATTCACCGAAGCAGTTCTCGGCACATGGCCTAGCAATCAGAACATTGCACGCGAGTTCATCGCCAGCAAGTCCCCGGATGCAAATACCATCGAGGACGAGGTTTCTGCTCTGGGCGCTGATGCTGTGGCAGATAAGGGCATGACCGTGTTCCCTCGCAACGAAAACGGCGAACCCATCTTGTATGACTACCAGATCAAGGGTTTCTTCAAGGATTCTTGCGGTATGCTGGGTCGTATCGGTGGCAAGACCGAAACTGGCAAGAAGAAGGCCGTGAACGAAAGCGGCAAGCTGACGGCCTACAAGAAGGTCATTGATGGGTTGATTTTCGTTCAGCCCCGCATGATTCCCATTCATGTGAACGGCGAGATTACCGAGTGCCAGCGCCCACTCCGTGCACAGACAGCGCAAGGAGAGCGCGTCAGTCTTGCCAACAGCGAGCAGATTCCCGCTGGTTCGACCTGCGAGTTTGAAATCGTTCTTCTGGACGATTCTCACGAGAAGGTCGTGCGTGAATGGCTGGACTACGGCGCTTTGCGTGGTATCGGCCAGTGGCGCAACAGTGGCAAAGGCCGTTATACCTACGAAGTTCTTGACTGAGTGCAATGGAATTGCATGGAACCGATATGAGCGGCGAAGCAAAGGCTATGGATGCAAGGCGTAGCTTTGATAAGCAAAGGCGGAGCGGAGTATAGAAACGCAAAGGCAACGGAAAAGAATAGAAACAATAGGCTAAGGCATTGAGTAGCTAGGAGCAGAACAGCAACGGCAAAAATGAAAGGAGACAAGATGAAAGCATTTATTGAAGTTGCCCTGATGTGGGGCATAGCACTGGCAGTGGTTTTGGCGGTATTTCTGCTGAACCTCTGGTTGGTGCATCACATCGGAATTCTGGTAGGTGCATCAGCTACCCGTGGAATCATTACGGCATCTGTGGCAATGGCTACGGCATGGGTACTTAGTTTTGGAGGTAATAAGAATGAAAAGCCTGAAAGCTAATGTCCTTTGTACGCTTGGAATCGCGTTAGCGATCTTTTCAGTAGGATGTGGCGATGCAATCCAGAAAAGTCAGAGCACAGTAGCAATGTTTGGATACGTTTTCCTTTCGTGTAGCTTCCTCGCCGCAGCACTCATCTTGTGCGCCATTGGGGTCAGCTCTGAAAATGAACGTATCGAACGGGAAAATCGCAAAGTAAAACGCATTCCTCATCACACCAACGAGTGGAGGGATGCACGATGAAATGCCCGATGTGCGGTAGTGACAACATCACAACGGTTGATAGCCGATCAGACTATGACAGCATCGCTCGACGCAAGAAGTGCCTTGTATGTAACTACCGGTGGTCTACCATCGAAATCGACAAAGACCAGTGGCACAGTGCGTTGCAAATCAAAGAACAGCGCAAGAGAGGGAAGTCGAAAAATGATTAACCTTGACAGATTCGGTGGCGTGACAGAGCCGGATGATGGCGTGTATTTCCTAACCCGTGAGCAGGAAGCAGAAGCCAAAGAAGCTGACCGGCTGGCAGCGATTGAGGACTTACAGTCTGAGATTGAGGACAGGGAAGCAGAGCTGAAAGACCTCCGCGCACAGTTGGCAGAACTGATAGCTGGGTGATTTTGTACAGCCAAGTTAAGCCGAAGTAAGAACAATGATGCCTAATGAAGCCAAAGAAAGGAAACGTATGGACAACAGCAAAATCCATGAAGCTCTGATGGCTGTTCAGTCAGAGCTGAAAGCCCCGAAGGGGCAGATGAACAAATTTGGCGGCTACAAGTACCGCTCGTGCGAGGACATTCTCGAAGCGGTCAAGCCCATCTTGAAAGCGCATAGCCTTGTGCTGCGGCTTTCCGACAAACCTGTTATCGTTGACAGTTGGCACTACATCGAAGCCACTGCAACGGTTGAATCGCAGGATGGTGCCACCTACACGGTGACTGCATACGCTCGTGAGCCTGAGTTTAAGAAGGGCATGGACGATTCGCAGATTACCGGCACTGCAAGCAGCTACGCCAGAAAGTACGCTCTGAACGGTTTGTTTTGCATTGACGATACGAAGGACGCTGACACGGACGAGTACCAGAAGCAGACTACAAGCAGGTCAAACAAGCCTGAGCAGAAGCAAACGGAAGCGGAAACCATCCCCCCATGCGCTTGCTGCGGAAAGCAGTTGCAGCCTATTCAGTACAACAACCGCACAGTCACTCCGCTGGAAACTGCAAGAAGCACGAAAAAACGCTTTGGGCGCGTCCTGTGTTGGGACTGTGCACAGAAATAGCCGAAGGAGGGCTAAACAATGCTCAACTCTATCGCAATTCAGGGGCGTCTGGTTCACACGCCTGAAGCTAAGGTCACGAAGTCTGGCAAGGATGTTTGCACGTTCAGCATTGCTTGTGACCGTCAGAGTGGCGGTCAGAAGGAAACCGACTTCTTCAACTGCACCGCATTTGGTAATACGGCACTGTTCGTTTCCAAGTGGTTCCAGAAGGGTAGCCTAATTCTGGTGACTGGCAGCATCCAGACCCGGAAATATATCGACAAGCAGGGAAACAACCGCACCGCAACAGAAATTATGGCGAACAAGGTTGACTTCTGCGGTGGCAAGTCTGACAGCAAACCCGCCGATCGGGCGCAGGATGCACCACAGAACTATTCTCAGGGTAACGCAGACGACTTCTCTGTGATTGACGATTCATCGGATTTGCCCTTTTAGGACATAAACCATGACCGCCTACCTTATATAAGAGCTGCGCTATCTGGCTGGACGGGCGTTTGGAAATATGAAAGTGTTGATTGCCTGCGAGGAATCGCAAGAAGTGTGCAAAGCGTTTCGCGCAAAAGGCCACGAAGCCTATTCCTGCGACCTGATTGAGCCGTCCGGCGGACATCCAGAATGGCATATTCTCGGTGACTGCCTAAAGGCTATCGAGGGAGGGCAGGTCGTGACCATGGACGGAACCGTGCATGACGTGCCCCGCTGGGACATGATTATCGCATTTGTCCCCTGCACAAAGACGAGCAACGCGGGAGCAAGACACCTGTACAAGGGAGGAAAGCTCAATCTTTCCCGGTATTATGAGGGATTGTGCGGCAAGGCGCTTTTTCTTGCCGTGTGGGCGGCAGATTGCGAAAAAGTGGTGATTGAGAATCCTACCCCCAGCAAGATTTTTGATTACCCAAAGCCTACGCAGGCAATCCAGCCCTACGAGTACGGACATCCTTACAGCAAGAAAACGCTACTGTGGGAACGCGGTGTACCGCCGCTGCACCCGACAAACATCGTAGAACCTACCGCGACATGGTGCCCGTCTGGTTCCTACTCGCACAAGCATAGTGAACAGCACAAGGGCATGTTTACCACTGACCGCGCAAAGAGCCGTGCAAAAACTTTTCCGGGCGTTGCAAAAGCTATGGCAGATACTTGGGGGTGAATTGGAATGATTACCTGTTGTCTCAACTGCACATCACGCCACCAAGCTTGCCACGACACTTGCGAGAAGTACAAGGCAGAGAAGAAAGACTTCGAGGAGCGCAAGGCATTCGTGTATGAGCTGAACCACAGCCAGAGCGTATACCACCGTGACTACGAGGATAAGCACCGGGAGCGTGGTAAGAAGCGGTATCTCGGAAGTGAATTTAGAGGTGAACGAGGATGAGACTTGTTGACGTAGAGCCGATTATTGAAGGGTGGAAGGAAACCGGGAACAGTAAAAAAGCCAAAGCTAAAGCGCTTATGAACAGCGGAATTTACTCTGAATACAATAAAGGTGTTGCCCTTGACGCCGCTTCTGACCTTGTTTTGGCACTTGCCGAACAGCTTGAAAACGCTCCATCAATTGCGTGGACAAATGTAAAAGACAAACAACCGAAAGAAGATGGAATTTATCTTGCTGTTTACGATTCTTTGATCTGGGAAAATCTGATTGGGAAAAGGAAGTTTGTAAACGGAAAGTGGATTGACAATAAAAACCCAGTCAAGTTCTGGATGCTAATTCCTAAAATTCCGGGAGACAACGAATGAACACCGGGAAACAGTTTGAAGCAGACTTCAAAGCATCCGTTCCATCCGATGCGTGGTGCTACCGCCTGAAGGACAGTGCTGCCACCTACTACGGTGGCAACGAGAACCTGTCTTTTTCCATCGACAACATCTGCGACTTCCTTGTGTACCGATACCCGATGAACCACCTGTTTGAGCTAAAAACCATTGAAACGCCCTCTATCCCTCTGGAAAAGGTGCTCGGCAAGTACGACAAGGCAAAGTGCAAATACCACAAGGAAAAACACATCACGGACATGGTGGATGCAATGGGGTACAGCGGTCAGACCGCCCATGTGATAGTCAATTACAGAGCGGTCAACCGCACATTTGCAATCCCTGCCAGCAAGGTTTTGACGTTCCGTTACAACGAGAGCCGCAAGAGCATCCCTTGGCAGTGGGCAGAGCAAGAGGGGATAGAGGTCAAAGCAAAAAGGCTGCGTGTCCATTGGCGGTATGACGTGGATGCGCTATTAAAGAGATTGGAGAAAGAAAATGACAATGGTATGCGATAGGTGTGGCGAAACGTATACGCTTGAAGAATGGAACAAATGGAACAAAATGAATGGAAAAATTGAAGTTCGGCCAATAATTGGCGGGAAAGAAGGGTGGAGTATTCTTCTTTGCCCTTCTTGCATGGCAAAGCTGAACGACTGGCTGAAAGGAGAGCAGAAGTGAACAAGAAAATTTCAGACATTCTGCCCAAGACGGAAATCTTGGCACAGTTGGCAGAAGAAGCATCTGAGTTGGCACGAACCCGACCCCGAAGAGCGTTGCGGAGTGTGAAGCGAATTTGACAGAAGAAATTGCAGACATAAATAACGCAGTCAAAGCTTTATGCGATGCTTGGTTTGGAGATGATCTCGATTCCGAATGCGAATTTTGGGACGCAGAACTTGAAATTGAGGACGCTAAATACAAACGTTGGCTCTCTCGCCTTGAAGCAAAGGAGAATAAAAATGGCTGAATATCATGTTGGGTGTGGGCTATTCGGAACCATCTATGCCGGAACGATGATGAAGCAGCGGAAAGATGGATTACAGTTATGGAGAAGCAAGTCTAATGTGACCGATGAAGCAGTTTCCGCTGTTCTGTCTCATTTTATTACTGAAATGGAGCGTTCCGACAAAACGAAGCTCGAAAAGATGTGGGGCGTTATTGGAAACAAGAAGTTGAAAGTTACATTTGAGCTTTCCCCCAATAAGGAGCAGTCGGATGAATAAATTTGGAAACTGCCCTCTGTGTGGCAAACAGGTCAAGTTGACCAACCTCCGCAAAATCGCACGACAGAACCAGTTGTACGGCTTTCGCATGGCTCTGGATGGCGTTGCCGCCACATGGGGCGCACTGATTCAGAACCTTCGGTGCGATGCAGACCTGACCGATGAACAGGTGCAGAAAATCATCTGCATTGGTGACAGGTACTGGGAGATGGTCGGCAAATTCAAAGAAGAGAACATGACCCCTGACGAGTTTGCGGATTACATCACAGCAAAGTCAGAACAGGTCGAAAAAGAGTTGAGAGAAAGGTGGAGCTAATGGATAAGGAACAACTTGCTATCGCACGGTTGCAGGGCGCTGCAAGGCTGTCAGAGCATTGGTACGATTTGATGGAGGATAACAATGTTTGAATTTGCAACTCGCTGGCTGGTCTGCCTAGTCCTGCTGGCGGTAGTAGTTCAGTCCGAACGGACAATCAAGAACATGGCGAACAGCCTGTTTGAAGAACGGCAGGCAATGCTCGTCTGGATGTTCGTCAACGTGTGTCTGGCCGTTTGTACGGCTGTTGTGATGGGGTGGAAATGATGATTCAGGATATCAACATGGTAGGGCGTGAAAGACTGGCTTTTCTGTATGGTCTTTATAGCGGCTGTGCGAAATCAGAAACTGAGCCCAATATCAAAGGCATTTATCAGGAAATGGCTTCCGAGTTAGCTTGGTGTTTGGGATTTAACGAGAACTACAGCAAATGTTATGAGATGAACGGGGAATAACTAATGGACAACGAACTTTACTGCCCGATGAAGCTAACCAGCAATCCGCTTGGTCGGTGCGTATGCGAGAAAGAAAAGTGCGCTTGGTGGCGACATTTGGACGGTTGCTGTGCAGTCTGGCAAATCGCATGGAAGCTAGACAACATCGAAGCAAAGATGAAGAGGTGAGAGTGTGAAACTGGTTGATGTTGACCCAATCATTGCGGCGTGGAAAACTGTTGGTGTTGACAAAAAGAATGAAGCAAAGTCGTTTTTGGATAGCAAAAACTTCATCGTATACATACAAGGACAAATCAGAAGTAGCATTGGAGATGTGTTTTTAGATTTAGCCAACGTATTGGAAAAATCTGAGCCCGCCAATATATGGTTTGATGTCAAGAAAGTTTTACCCGAAAAAGACAAAGAAGTTCTCGTAAAAAGAGAAAAGTTCGGCATTGAAATTGCATTTTTATCTTATGACGGATTATGGCAAGAGCGCGACGAGTACATTGTATTTGGAGATGTAACTCATTGGGCGTATCTTCCTGAACTGCCAAAGGAGGTCTGACACATGGCAACACCCCCGAAGCGTGGTCGTGGCAGACCACCGCTGACCGAAGCTGAAAAGAAAAAGCGTGAGAAGCGGGCACAAAAGGCGAAAGAAGAAGCTGCTGCGAAGCGTGAGAAAGAGCGCGAGAAGAAAAAGCAACAGATGCTTAACAAAAGGAAGTCTATCCGCTCACAGGTGAGTAAAAAGGTGAAAGAACAGCAAGAGTTAGCTATCGAGAAGTCGAAGATGATGAACACAGGAGATTTGCAGTCGAGAATCGGTGATGAAGAGGACAAGAAGATCATCGGCATGATTGCAGCCAAGTATTTTGGCGACCTTCCGAGCGTGGACATGAACAACCCCATTGAAGTGCAGCAGCGCCTTGACTTCTTCTTTGATGCTTGCATCGAAGCCAGAATCTCCCCTGTGGTGGAATGGATTGCGCTGGTGCTTGGCATCGAATGGCCTAGTCTTAGACAGATTATGACAGGCAAGCGCCGTGACGACAGCTTGCAGCAGAAGTACATATTAAAGCTGATTCTGCAAATGCAGTCCATGTGGGCATATAACGGCATGTATGGTCAGGAGAACCCGGCAGAGTGGATTTTCCGAGCCAAGAACTACTTCGGTATGCGTGACAACGTAGAAGTCACCGTTGCGCCGCCTGAACAGCCGTTGGGCGATGCCCAGAGCGCAGAACAGCTCGCCCAGAAGTACCAGACGGCTTTGCCGAAGGAGATTGATGTGGAGTATAGAGAGGTGGACGACTAATGCAAACTGACAGAGGAATCTACCACAAGCGAGTGTGCGACCGCTGCGGAGCAGTTCTGGGTTGCAGAATGATGAACCCTGACGAATATTTCAATGGTTGGGCGTGGCGCAGGGACACAGGCGACCTGTGCCCGGAGTGCTATGCGAAGTATAAGCGAGCGATCGGACGGTTCAATTCCAACAGAAGGAGAAAGAGAGGGCAAAGATTATGAAAAAGTGCGCTCTTTATAGATGCAAACAGTGTTTTGCAACCATTACGGATGAGGACGATGTAAGAATCAATAAAGACATTGTGGATTGGATGTTCGAAGACGAAATGGGAGAAAGTAAGATTGGGTTTATCGTAAAATTCAAAATAAACGATAAGGTTCTCATTCATCGTTGCGCCAATAACACTATTGGCTTATGCGAGTTTATCGGATGGAAGGAGATAGAGGAATGAACTTCTACTGCACCGCCGAACATTGCTCTTGCATGGGCATCAAACAGTTTTCTGCTGGCAAGGCTATCCAATGCACGGCAGAACCTTGCAAGAACAAATCCGAGCCGTCCTGTGGCTCTTGCAAATGGTACGCAGAGCCGGAGGGCGTGTGCGTGAACGACCAGTCAAAACACGTTGCAGACTTTGTGTGGGACGAACATGGATGCAAGGAATGGGAGAAGAAAGATGAAACGTCAGCAGACTTATAAGGGGCTTATTGGCAAGGGATGGTACGACCAAAGCGAGTTTAGCCATAGATACGCTTGCTGGGCAAACCACCGCAATAACTGGTCTATCCGAAAGGCTGACAACCGCAAGCTGGCAAAGGCGAGACTAAAGCAGATTGAACGCCAGAAAATCAGAAAGGAACTGGAAGAGTATGACAACGGGAGAGAAAATCAGGAAGCGTAGGCTTGAACTCGGTATCACGCAGAAAGATGTTGCAAGGATGATTGGAACAACCAATTCGTATGTAAGTGCCGTTGAAAAGCAAAAGCGTGGCGTGAAGAAAGAAACGCGACTGGCAAAATTCGCAGAAGCCCTTCAATGTAGCGTGGACGATTTGAAGCCGGATGTGCCAAAAGGCATGGTTGACCCGACCAATGACGACTTCGGAGCAATTTGCAACTGCGCTGTCCGCTACTGCTTGGGCAGACGGTCATATATGCCTAGCCTTGTTTGCAGATGCATCATCTCGCTTCTGCCGAAACTGACGGACAAGACACTTGATTGCTTTGAACGTGACATTGCAGAGCGCAAGCGGACAGGTTTCGGCTTTGGCGATTCCTGCGACTGTGAGACATGGGATGCGTTTTACAAGGCGGTTTGCAATGAAATAGAGAGGAGAAAGGGCAATGGAAGTCAGACCGATTGATGCAAATGCACTCAAACTTTATTTTTCTGATAGGCAGATGGAGTATGTAAGCGTGGATGAAGCTGATTACACATTCAACGCCTTGATGGTCGATGTGCTTGGAGACGTAATAACAGCTATTGAAAATGCGCCAACAATCGAGGTGAAAGACAATGGCTAATTATCCAGAATACCTTGAACGAAACGCACTTATTGAAAGAATCGAGAAAGCATATTGCGATGGCTGCGAGAATTACAATGGAGTTAGATGCTGTGCTTGCGGTATTGGCAATGCCATTTTGACGTTGTGGAAGATGCCCCCGACAGCCTTAGAGCGTACCGCTGAATGGATTGTACAGGACGATACGTTCACAAGATTCGAGTGTAGCAGATGCCACACAAAAAATCATCATACACGTTAGAACTACTGCCCGAACTGCGGTTCTTTGATGGAGAGCAGGTTATGAGTAACACACTTTGGCATCCAGCAAGTGAACCGCCACGAGAACGGATGCAGCCTTTGTTGCTTGCAGCTAAAACAACGTGGCGTGATGATAATGGAAAAATGTTGCAAGGAATCTCGCCGATAGCGTACTTTCTTGGCTGTTACGCAGACGGTCAGTTCTGGGACGAGACAGGCGAGAGACTGCCGGAAAATGTGACGGTGACGCATTGGATGGCGTTTCCGATGGTATGAGGTGATGGACATGGACAAGTATGTATGGCATTCCGTGCGTGATGAGTTACCACCGTCAGATGCTCCGATGCTGATTTTGATGGTAAAACACATTTACCAAAACGAAAACGACTATGAACGGTACATGAGACTTGGGTTCTATGCACCAGCATTCGGGGAAAAGGCGTGGAGAGACGAGTTTAACGACCCGCTGGAACACGGTGATTGGTACATTGTAACGCACTGGACGTATGCGCCAGAAGAGCCAAAGGAGGCTTGAGTATGACGAACAAGAAGTTTGGAATCATCGTTATGGACTTGAGCCTTTTTGACTTCGGGCCGAAACCGCCTTGCGGGTACATCAAGGCAAAACATATCCGACCAGCGTACGGAAAAGGTGCAAGGCCTGTAAAGGCGCATAAGCGAATCACGAGAACGAGAGAGGGGTTCAGAAAGTGAAAAAGCTTAAATTTCCTGATGATTTCTTTGCATACGACAACCCGGACTGCCCCGATAAGGACATTGAAAAAGCCGTGAACAGGATGAAGAACTGGATGAAGGGCGAGACCTACAAAAGCAACCCTTGGTTCTTTATGGCTGCTGGTAACTATCTGATTGTCGGTCTGATTGCTGAGGATGGGCAGAAAACAATCTACGTTGCACGGCAGTATTATGAGATAGTCAACATTCCGGGCGAAGGCTGGCTGCGTGAGCCTGACGCTGAGTGCCTATTCTGAGGAGGATTAAAAATGGAAGAACTTAAGAGATGCCCGTTCTGCGGGTCTATTCCTACGTTATATCATGATGGATTGCATCAAGTGGATTCAAAGAGAAGATACCACACAACATGGATGATTCTGTGTGAAAAGTGTAATAATGCATCAATGAGCAATAGCGCTTACTATAGCTTTGATGAAGATGGCGTTTTGTCACCGTATGACGAAAAAGACGGACGACAAGAAATCATCAGCCGGTGGAACAGCCGTTACAAAGAGGATTAAGTATGGAGCAGGGACACAAGCCGAGAACATCAATGATTCTTCTGTTGGAACACGTTCATGCGATGGACGAGCTGACAGACGAGGAATTTGGAGCATTCGTCCGCAACTATGCACAGTATGTTGAGACTGGGATTGAGCCAGCGTACGACGACGATCGTGCTATGCGGATGCTCTGGAAAGTTGTTAAGGCGTTCGATGATATGAATGCACAGAAAAGACAGGAGCGAATCGAGAAAAACAGACGGAGTGCAAATAAGCGTTGGAACGATGAAAAATGCAAGTGCATACAAACGCATACCAATGATGCAAACGCATACGCTGGTATGCAAATGGATGCAAACGATGCCTTATCTGTATCTGATACTGATTCTGTATCTGAATCTGATAAAAAAGAAAAATGTGAAAAGAAAAATGCCAACGAAGTAAAACGCTTCAAAGCACCAACTGTCGAGCAAGCAAGAGAATACTTTTCTGAGAAGGGTTACATGGAATCGGAAGCAGAGCGGTTTGTTGACCACTTCACGGCAAATGGCTGGAAGGTCGGCAAATCGCCCATGAAGGACTGGAAAGCTGCTGCACGAAACTGGATGCGTAACGTGAAGGACTGGAACGGTGGCTATCAACAGAAGATGGCTGAATTGCCTGACGAAGGAGACTTTCTGCGGTGAATATTGAAAATCAGACCCAATACATCTTGCTGGGAGCAGTCCTCACGTTCTCGGAATACGCCGATATTTTGCAGGACTTGGAGATTGAAGACTTTTGCCCTGAACTGCAAAGAACATTCGCTGCCATTCGTGGCTATTGGGAGCACAACGACAAGTGGAATCCGGTAGAAGTCATGGGGCGGTACGATAACTGCAAGAAAGCAATGGGTGAATGTCTGGATGCCTTCGGTGCAGAGTTCATCCGAAACGTCACCCATGACATGATACAGGGCTGGGCTAGAATCGTCAAGGAACAGGCAGCATTGACCAGAGCCAGAGGACTTGCGTTCAAAATCGTTGATGGCTCGACCAGATACGCAGACCTGACAGGCATCTATGAGCAGCTAGGAGAAGCCATAAACCTGCACAACGAGAGAAGCGATTTCATCCCAATGTGCGATGGCATAGACAATTACATCCGCAAGCTGGACGATAAGCCGGAGTATATCAGCACAGGGCTTAAAGTGCTGGACAACAACTTGCATCTTGTTCCGGGAAACTTCGTTGTGATCGGCGGAAGGCCATCTGCCGGCAAGACTGCTCTGTCACTGCAACTTGCCTGTGAAATAGCCAAGAACGGACGCAAGGTGGCGTATTTCAGCCTAGAGACCGACCCTGATACCCTCTACGCTCGTATTATCGCAAACCAGCTAGGCGTACCACTTCACACGGTCAAAAACAAGACCGTCAGCATTGACGAGCTTGACCGACTGGCAGCCATCAAGAAATATCCGCTGTACGTCCGCTCCGCTGCCGGTAAGGGCGTTGGATGGATTAGAACGCAGTCCATCAGGATGCAGGCAAAAGTGGTGTTCATCGACTATTTGCAGCTTATCTATCAAGCCGGAGCGAAAGACCGATACAGTGCCGTCACGGAGATCAGCATGGCACTGCATGAATTCGCACAGTCCACAGGAACGCTGGTTGTGGCACTTGCACAGCTCAATCGAGAGACCGCAAGAGCTGGTATCCCACCGACCGCCGCAGATTTGCGAGAATCCGGGCAAATCGAACAGGACGCAGATGCAATTATCCTGCTGGCACAGAAAGTGAAAACGCAAAAGAGACCAGAAGAGCATTATCACTTTGCACTTGAGAAGAACAAAGAGGGCAACGTGGGGTCACTGGACATCACGTTCCAGATGGAAACACAGCAGTTCAAAGAATGCGTGTGGATGTAACGGGAGGAGAATAAACATGAAATACCGTAAGAAACCAGTTGTTATCGAGGCATTCAAGCTCAATGCACGAGGGCTTATTGGAGAAGATTGGTTCTGGGATGCAGTAAGTAGCAATGATATTATTACGCATGACTTCGGAAAGTTTCACGATGACCCTGCGTGGTGCGAGATTAAAACGCTTGAAGGGACTATGATTGCAAGGGATGGCGATTATATCATTCGTGGCGTAAATGGCGAAATCTACCCGTGTAAACCTGACATTTTCGAGAAAACATACGAAGCAGTTGAATAATAGCCTAGCATCGCTTCTGCGCTCCAATCGTCACAGTGGAATAAGCAAGAAAAACAGATAACAGGGTCAAGGCGATAAAGTTACCGTCTGAACCCCATAAATATTTTTCACTACACAAAATACAGGAGGAAAAGACTATGGTTCCAAACATGGCTGCTGTCCATGCTATCATCATTGCCAATGCACACAGACGGCACGAAGAAGAGTACAAGCGAGAGTGTCAAAGACGCGAACAAGAAGAGAAAGAACGAGCAGAACGAATGATCTGTCGAAAGACCATTTCATGCCGAGCTTGTATGGATTATTTGCCGGAAACTTGCCAAAAAAAGAAAATCAACCAAAAATAACGCAAAGGAGAAAACAACTATGGCACTTACCAACATCGAGCGTGAAACTATCATCACATTCAACGCAGCGGAGGATACCGCAGAAATCTACACGGCAGACCCGGTTTACATTCGCAAGCTGGATAAGCTATGTGAGCAGTTCCCCGATACGTACAAGTTTATGGCGGAGCTGTCTGCCAAGCGGTGCAAGGAATCCAAGACCTATTCGATGCCGAAACGTCTTGTGAAGTTCCGGTCGCCTGTCACTCGTGAGATCAGCGAAGAGCAGCGTGAAGCACTGGCAAAGCGTTTGCGTAAGGCAAGAGAAGCCAAGAATATCTAATCTTAGCTCCTGCGGCTACAAAACTACTGTATCAGAAAGCATGGAATGGTGTCAGGTGGTAAAACTACCCTCTGAGACTATTCCGTGCTTTTTTCTCTTGTTATTTATCAGGGGAAAACGGCAAGGTCTGGATTTGAGTAGGAGCCGTCTCGATCGAGCGGAGTTTGAGCTGATATGGCTACGACTATCAGCGTGATGCGTTTGCATGCAAATGGATGCACATGATGCGTCCGCATCCAATCTTCCCCCCTTTCTTCCCCCTCTTTCCCCTACAACCCCTATTACCCCCTATAATCCCCCTAACTCCCCCCTCAAACAAATAAATTGTTTGAGGCCCCCACGCCGAAATGGTGAGACAACTGCAACAACCGGAAACGACAACCAGATGTTTTGCAAAGGTTCTTTCCCCCTACAACCCTCTATCTCCAAAAGCTATACCGTTAGCCAGAAGGTCAGACCGTAGGCAAGAACTAGCGTGAGGTTCGGACTGGTGGATAGTCTACGACTATTTCACATGGAGAATTGACTTCATTTTGCAGTCGGTTGGATATGTACAAATGTTGCATATATTATTCCTAGCATAATACTATGAATTGTTTAGAATATCATAGTTTGTTACTGGGAATTAAATCGAGCAGGAACAGACCAAATCGGGTGGTACGATTATTTTAGCAGAATAATCCATAGATAGTTACTAGGATATATAAGCGTATATTATAATAAGTACGGTTGGTATACGAATTTGGTATGGCTAGGCGAGAATAAAATTGACATGTGTCTTGACACATATTGATTTTTGGGGATGTCGGATGGCTTAGCGACTATCGCACCTCTCTTTCTCTAAAAGGCAAACGACTATTTCACACAAAAAAACACACGACTAATTGACGATGGTTCGTAAGAAAACGTTACGACTATTGCTCTGCGACTATCAGCGAACAGCTCGTTACAATACTATATATAGGACTTTCAAATGCTTGTCATCTGACGACTTTACGACTATTCTACGACTATCCGCCGGGAGAAATTACGACTATTCCAGCTGGAACGCTACGACTATTGCTGACCTCTATTGGCTATCGGGCGAAAGCCCGAAAAGAGAAGCGGCGACAAGCCGCCAGTGGTTCCGCGCCGCCAGCCGCGCCCCGTTGCTAGACTGCCCCGCCTGATGGAGGGTGCCGGGCTGACCCTGTACAGGTGGAAACGCTGACCCCCCCCCCTCAGCAGGCGCGTCGGGTCTGTACTGCCGGCAGCGTGTCAGCACTTGCCAGCAGATCCGCAGATGGTAGGCGCTGACCCCGCCGGGCTGGCATGGCCTGCGCTATGCTGCCCCGCTGGGCATGGATCTATAACAGGGGCGCACTGCTGCGCTCTTATATACATTATTATAATAGGGCGGCTGTGCTGACCTGTGCAGCGTCCGGCGTGGCGGTGTCTGGTATATGCTGGATGTGCTACGGCGCTGTGATGCCCTCCAGCGTGGCGCAGACGGTGCATAGTCGTCTTGTGTGATTGCTGTATTGTGTGCGCTGGAACGGGTCAAATCAATGGAAAAGCCGCTGTAAAGCCCTGTAAACGGTTTTAGCGTTGTGACTGTATAATTGCATTGACGGCAGAAATGCCGCTGGAAACGCTTGTATGTGGCTGCATTGCAGCAGGGCAAAATAAAAGCCCTGCACCCTCAGAAGATGCAAGGCAAAAGAAAAGCCCCGCCGAAGCGGGGTTGAATCTTAAATTGTGTCAACGCTGATTGCGCCAGACGTTATAATCGGCTGCCGGCATGATGGTATAACCGTCGCAGACCTTAACGACAACCTCCGCGCCGGTTGCGGCCTTGCGGGCATAGTAACGGGACGTATACAGCCCTGTATTGATGTCATATCCCTTATTAGCGTTAGCCATTGCGTAACCCTCCATATTATATAAGTGTGTTCCGGCGTCCTTATTTGGACGCCTTAAACAGTGCAGAAAAAAACCAGAAGAAAAACAGGATACAAGAAAATATCATGTGCAGCGCCTCCCATTAAATACGCCCTTCGGCTGTTTTGTCGAAAATGTAATGCGATCCGCTGTCACTCCGGCGCACAAAAACGTCATCTTGCCAGCCGTTAGAAACAATTATACGCAACATGGTCAGCATACCGTCATAATATGCTTTATCTTTTGCCGTTTTTTGGTGCTGTCCGGCTTTATCGAGTGCAGCAAGTGCACAGCTAAATCTTTTTTCGTCGATCATGTTATAACCCCCCTTATACCACGCTGAACCGCTTGTAGCTTGTGCGGGTGCTGCACTCTGCGTAAATATCCGGGTGCAGCGTCTTGAGTAGCTTGCTATCTAACCGGACGCTCTGAACGTCCTTGTAAATGGCTTTTGCGGTGCCTTGCGCCATCTCCGGCGCGCCCTGCATCATGCAGATAATATCAGCTTTAATGCTTTCGTTCATTGCTTCTAGCTCTTCCAAAAGCCGCTTGTTTTCCCTGTACTCGTTCACCTTTTCTTCGAATAACGTCATTTTTTAGCCCTCCTTAGCTGTTGAGAAATGCAATCATAACCAGCGCCCCGCTGACCATGCCGCCCACATACCAGAGGGCGGCCCACTGGGAAAAGTCCAAAGTGATCATGTTGCAACCCCCCCATTAGTCAAACTCCGGCATTGCCAGAATGATTTTTTTGCAACGCTCAACGCTCAAGCGGTACGGCTTGGAGCGGGTCAGGTTGTCCGCTACAATCTGAGTGTATACCATCAACGGCAGCTCAAACAGCCCGGCACACTTGGGATACAGGCGCACCGCCTGATTTCTGATTTCAGCGTTCAATTCGTCGGTTCTCGTCATCGTTTAGTCCTCCTTATACTGCGGGATGTAGCCCAGCACCTTAACTTTTGCCGGGATGGTGTAATAGATCTGTCCACAATCGGGGCACCAAACGGCATCATATTGTTTGCCATCGTCGCCAAGTGCTTTGCACTCCACCTCACAGGTAAAGCGCTTTAGCGCGGTTTCCGTGAGCATTGCTGCCACATCTGCGGCGGGCTGCGCGTTATATGCTGCCACTGCCTTTTCCGCGTCTGCCAGCGTGTCAAATGCGCCCAGTGTCCAGCCCGCACCCTCCAAGATGTAGTCTACCATATACAGGCCGCTGTCACTGCACCAGAGCCACACAACGGGCTTAATGGTCATTCTGCGGTTGTTCTGGGCTGCATAGAGCTGGTTAAGCGTTCCAGTCATTAACGTGCCGTCCTCAAATGTGGCGGTATAGAGGTCACTACATTTATAGGTCTGTTTCATGGTTTTTGCCCTCCTGTTTTGGTGTTTCGTGGTTGTAGTCCATATTTATCTGGACTGATTATATTATATCCATATATATATGGATTGTCAATGCTTTTGGCAAAATTTATCCATATAAATATGGATAAAATAAAGCGTCCGAAATTGTACACTTTACCGGACGCACTGAGCAGGCAGCCCAGCCCCGCTGCCGTCACGATCTGCCCGCGTGGGCGGTCTGGTATCGAGTGCAGACCGGTGCAGTCTGTTCGGGTGCGCTGGGGCTGGGGTCTCCACCGGAGGGGTATACAGCCGCCGCCCAGCCCCGCCCGGTGAGTAGCGCGAAAAATCTCCAAAATAAAAAAGGCGTTTTTCCTCGCCTACCCACCCTATCTTTTCTGCACAAAACACCCCACCCCCATTGTCAATCTCAAAAATTTCCCGCAAAAACAAAAAGACCCCTACAAAGGGTCTGTGTTCTGTGCTATACTTGCCTTACAAGCCTTGAAAGGGAGGAATCTACAATGGCTAAAAGCAAAATGACAACGTGCAAGCACTGTGGAGCAGAGATTGCCGCAAGTGCAAAGGTCTGCCCTCAGTGTGGCGGCAAGAACAAGCCGCCCATCTACAAGCGCTGGTGGTTCATCGCAATCATTGTTCTGATTGTCCTGTCTGCCATTGGCGGCTCTGGTAGTAGTTCTGACGGCTCTGCAAGCAGCAGCAAAGCAACATCTAAGGCAAGTGCATCCACCGCTTCTTCCGTTGCATCTGTTGTGCCTGAAATCAGCGAGGACGATTACAAGGAAGAGTGCCAGACTGTGGACTATAAGGAGCTGTGCCGTTATCCTGAAAAGTATGAGGGCACCAAGATTGTTGTCAATGTAAAGGTCTCGCAGATTATTGACGCAAACTTCTCTGGCAGTGAAAAAGCATGGCGAACCTACACAGACAACAGCGGATATGGCTTCTATGCTGATGACGAGTATTATATGCTGGATAAGCGTGGCGGCGATGCTGTGAAGATTCTGGACGATGATATTATCACCGTCTATGGTGAGTTCACCGGGCTTGAAAAAATCACCAGAGCATTGACCAGCACCACTGATGAACTGCCCCGCATTGAAGTCAAGTACGCAGACCTTGTAGAAGGATAATCACATAACACAAAAAGCCAGCGGATAGATGCTCTCTAACCACTGGCTTTTCTATTTTCGCTTTCTAAATTTTTAGAAAGCGTTACTTATCCGTTTTTGCGGATGCTTGCATAGAGCAGACGGAAAGTTTCACGGCCTTTCGGCGTTACCCTGGTCTGTACGCCACCGTGCTTGTTCTTCTGGTTGCAGTATTCCTTGACCGCAAACAGGCCGTCACCCTTGCCCGCTTTTGGCAGGATGCCCTTGCTCTTGTCACGGTAGATGTAACCGTCAGAAATAAGCATCTTGATGAACAGGCGTTCAGGAATGCGCAGTTCCTTTGCGGTAGAGCGAAAGTTGGTAGACACGTTCCACGCCACGAGGTCGTCAAAGTAGTCTGCCTTTGGCTGCATCTCCTCGTTCTTCTCACAGAGCTGCTTGTTCTGCATCTGTAATGCTGCGCTCTTTTCTTTTTCGGCCTTCATGTTCTGAATCAGACCGATCACGAAGTCCGGGTTGGCAATAGCCGTCTCCAACAGGTTGTCGGTCATGTACATCCCGTTCTTACGGATGGACGGCAATACATCGTGAGTGACCCAGTGCTTGAACCTCTGTGCGCTTTCCAGCTTGCTGCTGAAAATCAGACTGTACAAACCTGATTCGTTGATGATGGTTGTCTTGCTCTTGTAATTAGAACCATCACCCTGAATCAGGGTAGTGGTTTTATCTTGTTCATCAACGTGTGCTGACAGTGCGTTCTCAGGCTTTGCGTAGCCAAGTGCTACCGCAATGTCCTTGCCAACAAACCAAGGGTCATCGTCAATGAGCATGACACGGATTTCGCCAAACTCGGCGTTGTTAAAGATTTTGATGTTCTCAGACAAAGAAAGTTGCATTAAAAAGCTCCTTTTCACTTGTGAGAGAAGCGATTTTCTGCTATAATAACGGCGAGAGAATGCTTCTCTCAGGGTTTACATGATACGTTCGCTGCGGTCGGCAAACTTTAGCGGACGTATCATTTTTCGTTTTCATTGGTGGAATCCATCGGATGCAGCGTAAAGAACGCTTCACGGAACGCAGCAGAGATGGACACCCGGTTCTTGATGCAGTATTCCTGCAAGCTGGCAAACTGCCGCTCCGTCACGCTGATGGTAACGGTGTGACCGTAACGCTCTGCGTAAGGACTACTCATACATATTCACCCCCTTTCGTTTTGCTGTGCAATAAGTGTAACTACAAAATATCTGAATGTCAAGGTAAAATACACTAGATATTGTGTTCGCTAGTGTTGACATCAGATTTTGCTGTTCTTATTAGCGGCTCCCGCTTCGTACCCTGCCCGATAGTTCAGTTCGGACAGCTTACCAAGTGCTTCTGCATACTCCCTGTCCTCGTTGGTCGGCTCTTTGCCGTGTACGAGGGTTTTCAGAAATTCTTCGGTTGTCGTGGGAAAGTTCATGTTTTTTGCTCCTAACTCTTGCGGAGATCAGCCCTTTTTGGTATAATAGATTCCGAAAAGGGAGACTGCCCCCTTGGTGGTTGCAGGTTCTCGTTTCGTGATGTGGATAAGCTATCAGTGTGACCGTCCAAAGTACTCGCTGGTAGCTTATTTTTTATGCCTTGATGTTCTCAACGTAGGATGCCACCCACTCGATACCCATGCGGATAACATCGACCTTTGAGATGTTCAATGCCTTTGCGCTGCTTTCCATGCTTGCGATCTGGTTCTCAGTGAGCCGGGTGCTTATCATGCGCAGCTTATCACGTTCCGAGGTTTCTGCTCGTCTTGCCAAGCCTATCACCTCGCTTTCGCTGAAACAAGTATAAAGCGTGAAAATATGCTTGTCAAGACCCAAAGTTTTACGGAAATGAAGTTTGGAAGAATTACTCCTTATTATAGAAAATTTTCTACCTGATTGTGATTAACTAAGTAAACATCCTTATACTACTCTAGTATGTATAAATACATACTAGAGTATATTTATATATAATATAAGCGCAAGCAAAGAAAGTCCAGAAATATCTTGACATCCAGAAATATCTTGATATAATAGAATCAAGAAAGGATGGCGAAGAAAAATGACGGCAAGTGAAGCGATAAAGGAAATTTTGAAATTGAAGGAATTGAACCAAGCGAAGTTAAGTGATATGCTCAACATTCCGCTTAAAACCTTGAATGAACGTCTAAGGCACAAAAACATTAGTGTCAACAAGCTGGATGAAACACTAAGGGTTATGGGATACAAGATTATGGTAGTCCCTCGTGAGACAAAAGTCGAAAATGGGTTTGACATCAAGTGATGGGTGAAAAAAATGCGTTACTTCTTAGCTAGAGTGTCTAGTAAGGAGCAAAGCCTTGCAAGACAGCTTAAAATCGCACGAGATCGGTTCGACATTCCGGACGAGAATGTATTTTGTGATAAAATGACAGGTAGCAGCTTTGACCGTCCGCAGTATAAACGATTGAAAGAGACTGTCAAGGCTGGGGATGAAGTCATCGTCAAGGAATTTGACCGATTCGGGCGTGACAAAGACGAAATGAAGCGAGAACTTCAATGGTTCAAAGAAAAAGGCGTGATTGTTCGCATTCTCGATATTCCGACCACGCTTATTGACTTCCAAGACCAGACATGGGTGCTGGAAATGGTAAACAACATCCTTATTGAGGTTTTGGGTGCAGTAGCTGAACAGGAGCGCAAGAAAACCAAACAGCGTCAGGCAGAGGGTATAGCTGCTATGCCCATTGTTGACGGCAAGCGAGTGTCAGCCAGAACAGGCCGTAGCTTCGGCAGACAGGAAAAGCAAGTTGACGAGCAGCAGTTTGAAAGCCTATTAAAACAACAGAAAAAAGGCGAAATCACTGTAAAAGAGTGTTGCAAGCAGCTTGGTATTGGAAAATCTACTTGGTATGAGCGTGTCGAAAGATACGTAAATAAAAATAGCGGTAGCCCAACCACAAGCCACCGCTAAGAGTACACCAAACCAACCAAAACAGGAAAAAGGATGGTGCAACCACAGTATACCATTCTTTTCTCCAACAGGCAAGAGAAAAGGAGAACAATATGGAAAAGCAAAAACCGTTTTATTGGGATTTTATCAAAAAAGATGCAGATTTGACATTTCGTTCGGTTTTCGATTTTGTAAACTGCAAAGATTTTACTTCCTTTATGCTGGAATGCCAATCTAAGAAATGCAATGTTTTGTTTTATGATGAAAACATATTTTTTGATTTCAAGAAAGAAGGCCCTTCCGAAACGTTTAAGCGGCAAATGAGAGTGGCTCTTCTTACATTTATTTTGGAAAGCATTCCCGCAATAGCAGAAGATTATCTTGCGTATTTTAAGAAATACGCTGGATGGAAGAGCGATAAAACGTTTACTCCTACCTTAATCGAAAAGAAGGAAAGACTTGACCGCGAAACGTGGCTTGATGAGCAAGCGAACATTATTTGACCCGCCAGACATGGTATCGGATTGCTGAACAGAACAGGTGAAAGGAGTAAAACATGAAAGCTATTTTACAAGGTCTCGAAAACAAGAAATGGGATTTTAGCAAGCATGAAGAAGCCGCAATTTCTTGGCTGCTGCAACATGGATTTGAAGTCAAATTAGAGAAACAGCATATATCAAAGGATTTTTATAGCGTTTCAAAAGACGGTGTTTCGGACGAATTTATTTTTCCAAACAACCAAAAGAAAATGAATGTCCTGTCGTTTATGGGGCAATACAGCAAAAACTTTGAACTCAAAAAAGAACTTGTCAAAATGAGAGCTGATGCTGCAGGGGCTGGTCTGATCTGACATCATTGAAAGGTATCTTCATTACAATTTGATGCTTGGGGATGAAGAACCGAAGCCCACTTTACATAGTCAAAGAAAGGAATAAAGCATGAAACCCGTAAAATTGTCAGATCAGAGCTTGAAACTGATTGAAACGCTGTGTGATTACACCGACAAGCTCGATATTCTCAACGCCGTTGCAGACGCCTTGTACTACGATGCGGACGAGTTGAAGCGCAGGCTAAACCAGCTTGCGGAAGAAGTCAAATAAACTGAGAAACCCATTTATTAAGATGGATTTTAGTAAATAATTTTCTGAAGCAAAATTATAAAATCGAATATTTGATTTTTGTGCAGTTGTAGGCACTCTTTACATTTTCAGGTAGGGGGTGCCTATTTTTTTATGCAGCCAAAGCAGTGTATCGCCATCATTGACAGCATCAAAGTGTATGCAAAGCGAAATCCGACAGAAGCACAGGTCTACGAGGACTGGTTTCAGGCGGTCGTGAACCTAAGAGATGCCATGCCGCAAGACAAGCGGTTCGATGCCTACAAATACTCTGGCGAGCTGCGCTCCGTCTGTGCAGCCATGATGGGCAAGATGAAAACGGGCGAGGACGTGGCGAAAGTCTATGACATTATCGGCCGGACGTACCTGTTTGAAGCAAAGGATGTGTTCGACAGCTATTGCATCTATCTTGAATGGAACCGTGCACCGGAAAAGAAGTTCTATCAGCCGAGACGCAGGGTTTTGAAAGTGCTGGCAGATGACCTTGAGGACTTATTTTATAAGCGGATTGATTTCTTGGGAGTTAGCTTGCCCGCTCGCGTCGGAAAATCGACGCTATGTATTTTTTTCATCACATGGCTAATGGGCAACCGCCCTGACGTTGCATCGGTTATGAGCGGACACTCCGACAAACTGACCAACGGCTTTTATGGCGAAGTGCTGTCCATTATCACCGACCCTGTGACCTACAACTGGGGCAAAATCTTCCCTGACGTTCAGCTTGTGGACAAGAGCGCAAAGGACGAAAGCGTTGACCTGAACCGAAAGAAGCGGTTCCCCACCCTGACTTGCCGCTCTATTGGTGGTACGCTGACTGGTGCTGTTGAAATTGGCGAGGGTGGCGTTCTGTACAGCGATGACTTGATCGAGGACTTGGAGGAAAGCCTGAATGTCGAGCGTCTAAACAACAAGTACGATGCCTACTTAAACCAGTTGAAAGATCGTAAAAAGCAGGGCGCATTAGAGCTGATGGTCGGTACGCGCTGGAACGTGCTTGACCCTCTGGGACGCATCCAGAACCAGTATGCAGACAATCCAAAGTACCGATTCCGGGTGATTCCTGCGGTGGACGAAAATGGACACAGCAACTTCAATTATGACTATGGCGTGGGCTTTGATGATGCCTACTATGCCGATATGAAAGCCAGCATTGACGATGCAACATGGTGGGCAAAATATATGGGCAAGCCCTATGTGCGTGAAGGTTTGCTGTTCCCTGCCGATGAACTGCGGTATTTCAACGGCGTTCTGCCTGACGGAGAGCCAGATCGTAAGCTCATGGTCATGGATATTGCATGGGGCGGCGGTGACTTCACTGCCTGTCCTATCGCTTATGTGTACGGAGATGCTGTATTCATCCCCGACCTTGTGTTCAATAACGGCGATAAGACCGTGACCAGACCGGAAGTCGTGGGCAAAATCATCCAGCATAAAATCAATGTGGTGCGTGGCGAAGCCAACAACGGAGGTGATGAATATTGTGACGTGGTGGACAGCCAGCTCCGGCAGCAGGGGTATCACTGTTCCGTCAGAAGCCAGCGTGCCCCCAGCGGTCAAAGCAAGCTGTCAAGAATTATCCAGTATGCGCCGGATATCAAACGGTTCTATTTCCTTGACGAAAAACACCAGTCGAAAGAGTACAAGGCGTTCATGGAACAGGTGACAATGTTCACACAGCTTGGCAAAGTTCCGCACGATGATGCGCCGGACAGTCTGGCACAGCTTGCCGATGAACTGTACAACGGAATCAGTAAAATTGAGCCTGTCAAGAGACCTTTTTGATTAAAAACACAATATATTGTGTTCGCTGGGTCTATTTATTTGATTTCACCACTTGACAAGGCTTATAATGTACACAGGAAGTTTTGCAGCTTCCCTTAAAGGAATAGCTTGCACGCGGGGTTTTGTCATTTTACCCGCGTGCGTGTCAACAAGCATATTCCTCCTTTCACCGGTGGAGGTTTTCTCACTCTTTCACCTTCACCGGGCTTTATATGTTGCGTTTCCAATTGTAAGGGGAATGCCAGCCTGTCTCCCCCACGGCTGGCAAGCAACGGTTCGATTCCGTTACGCAGCACAACCAACTACCTAGCTTTGCATGGCTTTATTCTCCAAAACCTCCACCGCTACTCCCGGCTCTCAATGTAATGTTTAGGCATGACATTGCAAAGAGCAGCGGTTAACCAATCAAGCCGGGTTCCTATGTTGCATTAGCTCAGTCAGGCTAGAGCATCCGGCTCATAACCGGACATACATTGGTTCAAATCCATTATGCAGCACCAAAATTGCAGCTGACCCGTTTACGTCTGTCCAACAACTGAATGTAAAGGCTGCAATGGTTTTCTTCGGGCGAAGAATAGCACGGCTGGAAGTGCGAACAGTTTCCCAGTAGCTTCTGACAGGTCTGTGCTCAACAGCCTGTTTCCAGAAATCCAACGAAAGGAGCACAGATGGTAGCAAAAGTACGATGCAAGCGCCCTCGGAAAGACGCAAACGGCAATCCATGTGATTGCGGACGTTATCTTGGCGAAGTGGAAGGTAAGTTCTCCCTTCTGTGCCCTCTTTGCCATTGGATTACAATTGGAGATTCAAACCTTCCAAAAGATACATGGGTCTCCGTACCAAAGTTTAAAAACTGAATAGCTTTTGAAGCGCAGTTGTAAGCGCAGTGAGATAGACCTTAACAGGTTTGTCTTGCTGCGCTTTTTATTTTGCCAGGAAGGAGGAACGCATGGCTGAGTATCAGATGGTCGTTGGTGGATTTTTGAATAATCCGATGACCGGACGCAGACCGATTGAAACGCCGGAGACGGAAATCAATCGGGAGAACGTGCTGAAAGTGGTCATGGGCAAGGCAGAGCCTATCCATCTGCTGAACAAGAACGAGATTCGCTTTTTGCACAACTACTACTTGGGCAGTCAGCCTGTCCTCCTCCGCACGAAGGAATACCACGCTGAAATCACGAACCGCATTGTAGAGAACCACGCCAATGAGTGTGTGGGCTTCTACACAGGATATATGAGCGGCACTCCTTGTTCTTATGTGCGGTCTGAAACGGCAACTGGTGACGGCGAAGAAATTGCCCGGCTGTCCAACGCATTGCAGTATGAGGGCAAGGACGCACTTGATCGGCGGCTCTGGCAGTGGATGTTGGAGTGCGGACAGGGATACCGCATTGTTCTCCCCGACAAGGGGTACAACGGCAACTACCCGGACGAAACGCCACTGCTGGTGGATGTTCCCGACCCGGATATGGCGTATGTGATTTATAACTCCGGCATTGGGCATAAGCCTATCGCCAACGTGCTGCACATCCCGCGCAATTATCAGAATGACCTAAACGACCTGATTTGCGTGTATACGCCAAACCAGTACTTTGAAATCGACAACGGCAAGGTTACGAAATCGGAGAGCCATTCTCTTGGAATGTTGCCAATGGTCGAATACAAACTCAACCCGGAGCGCATGGGTCTGTTTGAACCGGCTATCCCTGTTCTGGATGCCATCAACGACCTTGAAAGCAACCGGCTGGACGGTGTGGCACAGTTCATTCAATCCATCATGGTGTTTACCAACTGCCTTGTGGACGAAGAAGCCTTAAAAGCTGTTAAGGCTATGGGCGCAATGTGCCTGAAGTCATCTTCCGGTCAGCCAGCTTCGGTCGCGCAGCTTGCAAACGAGCTTGACCAGCAGCAGAGCCAGACCTTGCTTGATTCCATGTTGAACGTGTACCGCAGCCTGACTGCCATGCCTAGTGCCACTGGCAGCGAGAATGCAACGTCTGACAACGTGGGCGCAGTTATCGTCCGCAACGGCTGGAATCACACAGAAGCAAGGGCGCAGCAGTACGAGAATATGTTCAAGTTCTCGGAACGCCAAAGCCTGTCTGTGATGCTGAAAATCCTGCGTGATACGGCTGGTTCTAAGCTGATGGCAAGCGACATCAACATCAAACTGCCCCGCCGTCAGTACGACAATCAGCAAAGCAAGGTTCAGATTTTTGCGCAGATGCTCGGTCAGAGCATTGACCCGCAGTTGGCGTTTACCACGCCCGGTCTGTTCCCCGACCCGCAAGCTGCTTACGAAATGAGCAAGCCCTTCCTGATTGCCGCTGGCAAGCTGGGCGAGGATGGGAAAGCACCGAAGCCGCAGAAACAGCCGACTGACCATATTGCCAACAACGGCAAAATGGTTGGTGAACAGACTAATGCAAAGGGAGGAGATCAAAAATGAAGAAGCTGTTTATTTCCTGCCCGATGAAGAATCGGTCGGAAGAAAATATTCGGATGACGTTTGACCGTTTGCACAAGATTGCCGAAGCAGTGTACGGTGAAAGCCTTGAGGTTATCCCGACCTATATCGAAGATAACCCGCCTAAGTGCAGAACTGAAGGGCTTTGGTATCTTGGAAAGAGCATCGAACTTCTCGCACAGGCTGATTATTTTATCGGCATTTGCGGCGATAACGCCTTTCAGTATAACGGCTGTACTGTAGAAATTGATGCTGCAAAGTTGTATGGCGTTCCAGTCTATCTTGTTCCGACCGTTTTCGCTGCTCCTGATGCTGCGAAAGAAGAACTGGTTTACAACGGCGCAGGGAAACTAATCGACTAAAAATCAATCCGCATTAGCGGGCTGATATATTCCGGCAGGGAAGCCGGGATACAAATTTCGCAGCGTTGCAGGGAAGCAACGGTAAAAAAACGCAGGAGGAAATTAACGATATGAAACTCAATGTGTTGCTTGGTGATGCCTACAAAGAGGGCATGACCGCCGATGAAATCATTTCTGCGCTGGAAAAGGTTGCAGACCCTAACGCAGAGATTGAGAAGCTGCGCAACGCCGTGACGAAAGCCAATGGTGAAGCTGCCGAGTACAAGAAGCAGCTCAAGGCAAAGCGCACCGATGACGAGAACGCCGCACAGGAACAGGCTGACAAGCTGGCAGAGATGCAGAAGCAGATTGAAGCCCTGACTGCCGACAAGGAGAACCTCGTCAAGGAAAAGACCCTTGCATCTTACCGTGAGAAGTTCGTTGCACAGGGTTATGACGCTGAACTGGCTGGCAAGGCTGCATCTGCACTGGCTGACGGCGACATGGACAAGGTGTTTAAGTTCCAGTCGGAGTTTATGATCGCCCATGACACCGCATACAAGGCTTCTCTTCTGAAGGATATGCCCACGCCACCGGGTGCGGATGGCAATGGTAACGGCGCAGATAGCGCAGGTGTTGCTTTTGCTAAACGCTTCGCACAGGAGCGCGCAGACGCAAACAAGGCATCGAGTGACGCAATGACTGCTTTCCATTAAGGAGGAAAACATGAAGTACACCAATACTCCGGTATCGGCTCCTGAAAGCACTATTCTGGCTGCTGATACCTACGTTGCCATTCCCTTTACCGTCAAGGAAACCAATGCCGTTCCGGCTGGTTACCCCATGGCAAAAACTGGTCTGAAAGCTGCTGCCACTACTGGCACTAGCGCTGCTGACGCAGCTACCGATGCCATTGGCATTCTGCTGCACACCGTTGACCCTGCCGTCAACCCCAATGGCGCACTGCTTATTCAGGGCGTTATTGATGTGGATAAGGCAAAGCTGTCTGGCTTTACCTATTCTGCAAACGATATTGCCGCTCTGAAAAAGGCTGTTCCTGCCGTTTTCTGCCGTACTGATGTTGGCGCAAAGAGCGAGTAAGGAGGACTAAATTATGGCACTGAATCTGAATGAAATCTTCTCCCCCGCTGCGATTGCCGCCTATTGGACGAATGACCCGACCAATGCGCAGCCCTATGCTTCTGACGCTCTGTTCCCCGCCCGTAAGAAAGTCAGCATGGAACTGAAGTGGCTGCGTGGCCACAAGGGCGTTGGCGTTTCGCTGAAGCCTAGCGTGTTTGACACTAAGGCTACGTTCCGTACTCGTCAGGGTATCAAAATGACCGAGACCAGTATGCCGTTCTTCCGTGAGGGCACTCACATTGACGAGGAAGACCGCCGCAAGATTATCTCTGTTCTGGCTACCAATCAGGAGTTTGCGGCAGATGTTATCAACCGCGTCTACGATGATACCGCACAGCTTATCACTGGCGCACGCATCGTTCCTGAGCGTATGGTGTGGCAGCTTCTGGCTCCCAAGACTGGCAAGCCCGGCATCTCTATTGAGTCCAATGGCGTGAGCTACGTCTACGATTATGACCCGGACGGTACTTGGCAGCAGTCCAATTACAAGGCTCTGACTACCAAGGAGAAGTGGGATGCTCCTACCACTGCAACCCCCATCGCCACGATGACTACTGCCGCAAACACCGTGCTGGCAAACACTGGTGAGATTGTCACCGATGCCTACATGAACACCAACACTTTCCACAAGATGATTGCTGCGGATGAAATCAAGAACCGGTTCCTGACGGTTATGAAGACCGCCACCGCCGTTCTGGTTGATTCCGAAGCACGTTCTGTTATCGAAAGTGCATCCGGCATCCGCATTCACCTGTATGACAAGATGTTCAAGCCGGAAGAGACCGCTGCTGCCGAAAAGTATTTGCCTGATGGCTATGTTGTGCTGGCTCCTTCTGGTTCTCTGGGCAATATGTACTATGTTGCCACCCCTGAGGAAGCCGACCTGATGGCTGGAATCTCCAACGCACAGGTTTCCGTTGTGAACACTGGCGTTGCTGTTACCACCGAGCAGACCGTGCATCCTGTCAACACCAACATCTACGTCTCTGAAATCGTCCTGCCGTCCTTTGAGCGCATGGACGCTGTGTACTGCATCAAGGCTTACTAAGGCGAAAGGAGGAAAGCAGCATGGGAGACCAGTATTCCGAAGCGGCAGTCAAACTGGGGCAGTACATTGCCCCCGCACTTGACCGTGAAATCACGGACGAGGACTACCCACTCTTCGACCTGCTGCTTGATTTTGCCAAAGACAAGATATTTGCGCAGGGCTACCCCTTCGGCAACAGACCGGACGAGTTGCCATCGCAGTATCAGTCGTTGCAGATACGCATTGCAGCGGAACTGTACAACCACATCGGCGCAAACGGACAGACGAGCTACACCAATAACGGCATTACTCGTGTGTGGGAAAGTTCCGATGTTGCGCAGTCCCTGCTAAATGAAGTGGTTCCGAGAGTAGGTGTTATCGGCTGATGTTCAATGGAAGCCCGCTGGATAAACGCCCGCTGTGGTATTCAAACCCGGTTGGTGAGAAAACGCCTGTTGTGGACGAGTGGGGAAACGAGACTGGCGAATCCGCATACGAATCGTGGAGCGACCCCGCAAAGCTGATGCTGAACGTCAGCCCGCCTACTGGTTCTGCGGAAGCAAACCCTTTTGGAGCGTTCACGGATTACAGCTATGTTGTCAGTTCGTCCAGCAAAAAGCGCAACACACCGCTTTATGAAGGTACGCGCGTCTGGTTTCAGACGGACATTTCAAAGCCCTTCAATTACATTGTGGTCAAAGTCGCAGAGCATATTACAGACACGAAGTATGCGCTGAAAGAGGTGGCTGCAAGTGAAAATTAAAGTGAGGTTGAGCGATGCCGGACTTCGTGATGCGGAACGTCAGATACGGGAGTACAAGACCACCCTGAACAAAAAGGCGCAGGAGTTTGCAAAGGCGTTGGCTGACAAAGGGCTTGATGTGGCGAAAGTTCGCTTTGCAAATGCAGAATATGCCGGTAGCAACGATGTCTCTTGTCGTGTTGAGCAGAACGGAAACATTTGCACCATCATTGCAGAGGGCAAGTCAGTCGCCTTTATCGAGTTTGGTACCGGTGTACATCACAACGGATATGGCGGCGAACTGCCGCCCGGTGTTGGTGCGCATGGCTCCTATGGTCAAGGCAAGGGTGCTGGCAGACGTTGGTACTACTACGGTGACCCCGGTAATGCCGGAACCTATGTGGATACCGTTCCCGGCAAGGGCCAGTTGAACTACACCAGCGGCAACGAACCAGCTATGGCTATGTGGGGAGCTGTTGAAGAAATGGCTTCTCAGGTAGAAGCAACGTGGAGGGAGGTTTGGAATAGTTGATTGATTATTTCAATTCTATCTTTACAGCTGTTGCCAAGGAACTGCGAAAGCAAGTTCCCGGAATCTTCGTCACCGGTGAAATCAATGACAGCAACGTCAAGAAATTTCCGTGTGTGCAGATAGAGGAAAACAGCAATCTCCCGGTTCATCGTGATTCTGCCAGCCGAAGCAAGTACGCCGCCGTTTCCCTGCGTGTGCGTGTCTATTCCAACAAAACCAGCGGACGCATTGCAGAAGCCCGCTCTATTGTGGACATCGTGGATTCTGTATTGGAACCGCTCAATTTCTATCGAAAATCGTTTGCCCCGTTGAATGGGCTGTACAACAATTCCGTCTATCGGATTGATTGCAGCTATGGGGCAACAATCGGAGAGGACGGAATGATTTACCGAAACTAAGGAGGTAAACATTCTATGAGTACTGCTATCTCCGGTCTGAATACCACCCTGTATTGTGGTGCTACCGAGTCTGCATTGACGAAATTGTGTGACATCAAGGATGTCCCGGATATGATTTCCGATCCGAACCTTCTGGATGCCACCACCCTGTCTGATCCGATGCAGAAGCAGATTTTTGGTATTAACCAGTCCGATATTAAGGCGTTTACCGCAAACTACAACAAGGAAGATTACGAATCGGTTCAGAAAGCTGGCTACGATGAATCTGCCGAAGAGAACCCCGACAAGTACTATGCAATTAAGATGCAGGACGGCTCCGGCTTCACTTGGCAGGGTATGCATCAGGTTGGCCTGTCCGGCTTTGGCGTGGATGAGGTTGTGGAAATGACCATCAACTGCATTTTCCACACCAAGCCGAAGTTCGTTAAGGCGCTGACCATCAACGGCGGCTAAACCGCAAAAATCGAATCAATCAAACCGGGCAGAACTGAACAACGGATTTGGTTCTGCTCCTATTTATAAAGGAGAGCATTTATTATGGCTGCAAAGGTTATCAATTATCATTCCCCTGATGGCAAGAACACTTATGAACTGACTTTCACCCGTGACAGTGTGGAAGCCGCCGAACGTGCAGGCTTTCAGATTGGCCAGTACACTCAGATGATTAATCTGCTGTCCAACTCCCGTGCTCTGTTCTACGGCGCTTTCATTGCACGGAACAAGGGCATCAAGCGCAAGGACGTTGACGAGATGTTCCAGCATACCGAGGAGAAGGAAGAGCTGATGGGCATTTTGCTTGAGATGTTCATGGACGCTTCTAAGTCTCTGCTGGCAACTGACACCGAGGACAAGACCGCAAAAAACGCAACGTGGGAGATTGTGTAACCGCACAATCTCAGGAAGCAGATGGTGAGGGAGAGCCATTCTCCTTCTCCAAGCTGTTCCATGATGTAGAAGCCTATTACATCTCTATCGGCATGACATACGACCAGTTCTGGTACGGCGATGTCTGGCTGGCGAAGGTCTACCGTGACGCAGAAGAGCTGCGGGAGCGCAGAGCCAACGCAGAAGCTTGGAGAAATGGCTTTTACATGGCATCTGCGCTTTCCTCTACGGTTGGCAATATGTTCCGAAAGAAAGGGTCTAAGCCCATCAAGTACATGGATAAACCGATTCCCCTTACTCAAAAGGAGAAAGAAGAGTATGAATACCAACGTGCTGCGGAAGCACAGGAGCGAATCAAACGTATGATGTTCTCCATGATGGAGCAAAAGGATGGTGGTAGTGATGGCTGATGTTGATATTACAAGCTTATCCGTAGAAATCTCTGCGGAATCCAGCGGTGCGGAGCTTAATATCGACAAGCTCGCTACCGCCATTTCTAATTTGCGGACAAAGGGCAACGTCACGAAGGTTGTGAACAGCCTTGATAAGCTGTCCGCTTCCATTTCTGCGTTGAAACAGGCATCCACCGGCTTGTCTGGGCTGGACAACATCACGAATTTTCTGAATGGCATCGGCAACGCAAACTTTTCCGGCAGCGTAAAAAGCATTAACAGCGTTGTCAACGCCATCAAGAAAATTCCTGCCGCCGTGTCCGGCTTGAATGGTGTAGACTTCTACTCCATGTCCGGCAGCATTACTGAACTGACAAACGCAATGGCTCCCCTGTCCATTCTGGACGCTTCCGGCTTAAAAGCAATCGGCAGTGCTGTCAATGCCATTGGGAAAATCCCTGACCTGACCGACAAGCTGAAAGCCACCGACCTCGATTCTTTTGCAAGTTCTTGCCAGAAGATTTCCGCTGCCATTACTCCCCTCGCATCTCAGCTCGACAAGGTGGGCAATGCCTTTGCAAAGCTGCCGCCACAGTTGAGCAAAGTGGTCACGCAGGCAAATCGTGTGACTGCCGCCAACGAACGGCAGAAAAAAAGCTACATGAGCCTTTCCGCCCAGCTGAATGGTTTCATGCTGTCTGCAAAAAAGCTGGTTTCGCTGAAAGCTATTGCTGAGTATCTTGGCAAAGCTGTTGCGAAGTTCAATGACTTTTACGAAGCGACAGACCTGTTTCATAATGCCATGGGCAATTTGAGTGGTGAAGCAGATACGCTTATTAGCAAGATGCAAGGTCTGCTTGGAGTTGACCCGACCAAAGCGATGACCTACATGGCTACCATTCAGAGTTTGGGTACTTCGTTCGGTTTGGCCAGCGACAAAGCATACATTCTATCTAAGAACCTGACTCAGCTTGCCTATGACGAAGGTTCTTACTGGAACAAGGATGTTGCCGAAACCTTTACCGCAATGTCCTCTGCTATCTCTGGCGAGATTGAACCTATTCGCCGTCTTGGCGTTGACCTGTCTCAGGCGCGGTTACAGCAGGAGCTTCTTGCCTTGGGCTTTAACAAGCAGGTTTCTAGTCTGTCTCAGGCAGATAAAGCAGTTCTGCGTTACATTGCCATTATAAAGCAGACCGCCAATGTGCAGGGCAATCTTGCGCAGACCATTCAAAGCCCCGCCAACCAGATTAAGATTCTGAAAGCGCAGTTGGATATGCTGGCGAAGTCTGTTGGCTCTCTGCTTTACCCTGCCCTGAAATCCATTCTCCCCCCGCTGATTGCCGCTGTGCAGCTCATTCGAGAGTTCGTTGAGTGGGTGGCAAAGCTGATGGGCGTAAAGGTTGTGTTTACCGATTTCACCAAGAGCGCTGACAGCGTTGGCGGCATCGGTGATGCAATGGATGACACAGCAGACTCCACCAAGAAAGCCGCCAAAGCCCTCAAAGACTACACGATGGGTTTTGATGAGTTGAACATAATTGACCCCACACAGGGGAGTTCCGGTTCTGGCAGCGGCGCATCTGCTGGCAACATCTTGGGCGATGTAGACCTGTCCGGCTATGATATGTTCAAGGACTATGTCGGCAACGCTGTGGATGAAATCAAGGAAAAGCTACGCAAACTTGCTCCTATTGTTGCTGCTATCGGCGCCGGTTTTGCCGCATGGGCTATCGGGAATGCACTTCTTACTGCGTTGAAAGACACTCATGATTGGGCATACAAGCTCGGGAAAATCGTTGGTGGTCTTAATCCAGAGCTACTTCTAGTAGCCGGGACAGTCGCCCTTATCGTTGGTCGATTTGTTCAACTTTATCAAAACAGCGAAAATTTCCGGCAAGGTTTAGCCCGTATCAAAGATTTGATTTACCTTGCGGGTCTTGGGTTTACGCAAGGCTGGAATATTTCTTTGACTGATGGGAAACTTGGCGAGTCTATCAAATGGCTAAAAGAAGCTCTTTCTAATCTCGGCCAAGCGATTTGGAATTTGATTTCTGAAGAATGGCAGGGAAAAATCTCTACTGCATTCGAGACAATTCAAAAAGTCGTCAAAGACCTTGACCTCGATTTGGGCGATTTGGTCATGACGCTTATCGGAATCGGTTTGACTATTAGCGGGCATCCCGTTGCTGGCCTTGCAGTTCTTGGCTTTGAAGCCGTCTCTGTCGCCGTGCGTGGTCTTGGCAGCGAAAGCGAAGCAGAAGCATTTCAGCTGAAATCTGATTGGCACGATGCTTTCGTAAATTTCGGCACGATTGCGGCCGAAACAGTGGCAGACATCATAACTGCTCTCGGAAATCTTATCAATGATTTTGCAATTCTTATCGGATGGATTCAAAATGGCGTTTCTGAAACGGAAATGCTCGACATCCAGATGAATGGAAATTTTCTTGAAGGTGCAATCGCGTCTCTTGCGCAAGTTATCCACGACATGGGCGTGTTTATTGGATGGATTATTAAAGGCGTAGACGAATCAGACCGCCTTGCCATCGCCGCCAATGGAAACTTTGCGGAAAAATTTGTTCTCTTGATTGCCGATGTAATCAATGGGATCAAAGACGCTGTAACGTGGTTCGGAGAACTGATTGATAAAGTTTCTAAGTTTAATCCGTTAAGCGTCGGCAAAAACATTATTGATGGCATCACGAAGGGCATCACGGGGAACACCAATGTGTCAAATGACGCGACCAAACAGTTGACCGATGGAATCAAGAAAACCGCTCAAGATGAACTTGATATTCACTCTCCCTCTAAGTGGTTTGAAGGAATTGGCGGCTACGTCGTTCAAGGCTTTGCAAACGGTATCACTGGCTCCCTCGGTTATGTCAACGATGCTATGAATAAACTCGTAGACGCCACCAAGCTCAAGGGCGAAGAGATGGCGAACTATGGCATTGACTGCGGCACGAGCTACGTCAACGGCATCATTTCCGGGCTAGACTCTAAGTGGGCCGAACTCGACAACAACCTCAAGACCAACTTCTTCGGCACAGTGCAAACTTTCATTCAGGCCGCGCAGAGTGGCGACTGGAAAACAGTCGGCACTACTATTGCTGCTTCCATCTGGGGCGCTATGGGCGATGAGCAGCGTAAACGCGTCAAGTCCGTTGCAAGCGATTTGCTTGGAAGACTGAGCAAAGAATTGAAAAGCCAAGCTTCTTCCCTGCTGAATACAGCCGCTACCATTGGCAAAAATCTGGTGAGCGCACTGACTCAGAATTTTGGCGCTGCCACACAAAATGCGGCAAAGATGGTCGAGAACATTACCAGCGTGTTCACTAAATCGAAGACTCCGCTCTCGACCGCAGCGCTTGCAATCAGTAAAGGCTTGTCTGGTGGCTTACTGAGCCAGTTCCCGAAGATGCTTGCTGGCGTAGCTGGTTTGATTACTACGATTGGCGGCGCTTTTACCGCCATGCTGGAAGCAATCGGTGGCACGTTGTCCGTGCTTGGCATTCCTACTGGCTTTGCAATGGTTGCCGGTGGCGTGGCGATTGCCGCTGCTATCGCAGGCATTATTGGCAGTATCAGCCGTTCTAACTATAGCGACAGCTCTCAGTATGCTGGCACATCCAGCTATGACTCTACCTATGGGTCTGGTTCGTATAGCAGCACCTATTCTGCCGCAAGTGGAAACTCCGAAGAGATGAGAGATGCTGTGTACAACGGCTGCTACAATGCATTCCTCGATATATGGCAGCGCTACGGAGAAGAAATTTCTGATGGCAGGGACGTGAAAGTTTACCTTGATGGCAAGCAGCTCACTGCTTCCGTTGAAAAAACGCAGAAAGAACGTGGCATGTCCATTATGGGTACTGAAGTTTACTCTTACTAAGAAAGGATGGTTCAGATGGCCAATATTCCTGCACTGGTTACGGTGAATGGCGTAGAGCTGCCGGAACCCTCCTCTTACGAGGGAACGACTAGCACGATCGTGGACTCTGGGCGAAATGTTCAGGGTAAAGTTGTTGGCGCTGTCGTGCGGCATGATGTGGCAAAGGTCTCCATGTCATGGAACTACCTTACCGCGCGGCAGTGGGCCGACATCCTGAGCCTTTTCACCACGAATTTTTACTGCACTGTTAAATTCTATAACCAAGCCACAGCCGGTTATACCACCCGTCAGATGTACGTCTCCGACCGCACCGGCGGAATGTGGCGTAGAGGGCCTAAGACCGGTGGCGTGATGGGATGGACAGGGTGCAAACTTTCTCTTGTGGAGGTATGACACATGGTTGAAGTCTCCGATAGGTGGAAAGAAAAATTTAACGAAACACTCGTCCCGGAATCTTTTGTAGAGATTACCTGCGGAATCACTGAGCCTGGCATCAATAAAAAAGCTACCATCGTCACGTCATCGGCGGCCCCGTTCTCCACCTTTCACAATATTGCACTTTCTGATAACGCTTCCATTTCGAGGTATTCCACAGGAGAGCCCAATCTCACTGTTCTTGATGGAAGCTGTGGCATCGTTCCTTCTTCTCCTCCGTATGGAACTACTGGTTTTTTGAGCGCCGAGATTTTTGACGATTCAAACCATCCTGTTATTCGGCTTGAGCTTCCGAGCGAAAACAAATCTTCGATTCCCGGTGTTTCAATTTGCTGGTCTACAGCGTTTAACGAATACGCTACAGATTTTTCGGTCAGCGCATATCTTGGGGCCAAAAAGCTGAAAACCGTGACTGTGAACGGAAACAAATCCATTCGTTCTGACGTTGAAGTAGAACTTTCCGGGTTTGATGCTGTAGAGCTAGAGGTGCTGAAGTGGTGTCTCCCCGACCGAAGAGTAAGGGTCGAGCAAGTGAAAATCGGAAGGTATCTGGTGTTTGACAAGACCAAAATCTTGTCCTACAGCCATTCTTCTGCAAGAGACCCTATCTCCGGGCAGCTTTCTCAGGAGTCGATTTCCTTTAGTTTAGACAACAGTGACCGCACATGGGACTCCGTAAACCCTCAAGGGATTTACAAGTACATCTATGAGCGCCAGCCTGTCACCGTTCGTTATGGAATGGATGTTGATGGAAAGACTGAATGGGTGAGCGGAGGAATGTTCTTCCTGTCGGAGTGGAGCGTCCCTGCCAACAGTATTGAGGCGTCCTTTCAGGCGCGAGACGCTTTCCTGTATCTATCCAGCACGAAGTACACCGGAAGAAAATACGGCACGCTCTATGAGATGTGCTACGATGCCTTGGAGCTGTTGGAAGCGGATGAAATTACCTTCGATATTTCGGATGAACTGAAAGATTACTCCACCGACATTACAAGCGATGAGTCTACTTATCACAATTCTGATATTTTGCAGCTTGCGGCCAATGCGGCTGGAATGGCTCTGTACCAGACCCGTGATGGCGTGATAAAAATCAACCGAGTCTACGGCTCCGATGCCTCCAACCCCGTGTTGGACATTCCAGTACTGAACAATTATTCTTGGCCGGAAATCACCTTTGCCCAGAATATGCTTAACGTAGTGACCACCGTAGGAAATGCCACCTACGCTTATCCTGAAAATCCTTCGGGCAAAGGCGTGAGCCAGACTCTGAGCAATGTTATGCTCACAAAGGACATCCTTGCAAAATCCAGGAACGCCCTTACGGAGTCTTATGGAGTCCTTTCTAACCGTCGCAAGGCTTCTCTTACCTATCGGGCAAGCCCTACTATTGATGCTCTTGATATTGTAAAGATTCACCATCAGTTCAATTACGACGCTGTCTTGCTGACAACCAATGTAAAGTACACCTTCAATGGGTGTTTCAAAGGCACTGTCGAAGGGTACATGATGGCAGATGCTCAGGCCATGTCTCTTGACCATACCAGTGAACAGCTTGGCTGGGGCGACTCCGTTATTTTGTCTGCCACCCTCTCCCCTGCTTCTATTGATTCTCCGAAAATCAACTGGTCGGCTTCTCCTGAGGGAATCGTCTCTATCCACGTTCTGACAAACGCAGAAGGAAAATCCACCTGTCAAGTCAAGTGGAACTCCCCGGGTAAGGCTGTTGTCACAGCCTCGGCAGGTGGCGTCTCCGCGGAATGCTCCTTTGCTACGGCAGCGTACAATCTGTTTGATGTTGCAGAGGGCGGCACCGTCCTTATGGATGAAGGCGGTAACGTGGCCGAGTTCATCGTTGCAAAGCATGACTACGAAAGCGAGCTGAATGGAGCCGGGCGAACTCTTCTGGTTCGAAAACACTATGCAGCCATCATGGCTTGGAGCTCTACATGGTCTACTTACGCCAGCAGCAGCGTAAACAGCTGGCTCAACGGAGAGTACTTCAACTCGTTCAGCTCCGCCCAGAAGCAAGCTATTGATAAGACGACCATCTATTATACTCCCGGTTTTTCTGACTCTTATTGCAATTCTGGTAGCAGCAAAGTGACTACGATGGCAAAAAGCATTTTCCTGCTTTCTTACCACGAGTTTGGATACGACACGGAAGGCTCTGATGCTCCGAATTGGACAACTAGTAGCCCGAGCTATAAGCACAACGAGGGTACTCCCCTGCAAAATGCATCTGGAATCCTGAAAACGATGCTTGCCTCTGACATGGAGGGCTCCAGCAGAGGACGTTCCATTTGGACGAGAACTCCTTACCTGTACTCGCTTCAGATGCTTCGTGATATTGCTGGCACAAGTTCAAGCGCCAACAAGTACTGGCGACCTCTGTTGGTCAGCAAACTTGTAAATGCATACGCCGTGTATGATTCTACGTTACAAGTGAATACCAACGCAGAGACGATTTCTTACGCTACGAATGACGATTCCCCCCGTAAGTATGACAATGTTGTTCACCCTGCATTTACCGTCCCAAAGTCTCTCGCTATTGACGCTGACGGCAAACTGATTTTTTAAGAGGTGAAATATGGCAACGTGGATTACAGACCGAACGCAAACTGATGTTGACCGGGTAAAAGAACTGACCGCAAAGGCAAGAACTGGCACATGGACAGAAGAAGAACAGCAAGAATGGGCTGCTGGCATGAAGGGCGCTCTGAGCTATACGGATTACAACCGCATTGAAAACGGAATCAAAGAACTCGCCGAAATCGTTGGCGCACCTTATTCTGCAAGGATTGTACAGCAAAACATTCAAGTTGTTACTGCGAAAAATGAAAGCGGCGACATTCCTGCATGGGACACTTATCCCGCCAAGTTCGAGTTTTTCATGCCGCTGACGGCCAAGAAAGCGGACCTGCGGCTCCGCTCGCTGGAATTCCGTGTCAAGGGCTATGTGCCGGGCACGATGCGCACCGTCCTGCGCAAGTACGACTCCACGACCGCCCTAGTGGACAAGTTCATCGACATTATCCGCGGCTACAACGACGTGGCGCTGGACATGGGCGATTTCGCGCTGGAAAAGGGCGTCGAATACCAGCTCTATTTCGCCGCCTCCAACAACTTCTACCCGCCCTCTGTCGAACCCTCATGGGTCGTCGCAAACGACTACGTCAACATTACAAATGGAAGCGCTTATTACGGCGACGACAGCAAGCTTATTTTTTCAGGAACAATCGGTTTAACCGTGCCTGTGGAAGCTGGTTGGACAATCAATGATTATCTGACCATTGCGGATGCCACTCGGTGGATTGATAACGTGAAAGCCATTCGTTCCAAATGCAGCGGCAAAAGTTCTACCCCGGGAACTCCCGAGGCGCTTAGTTATCATTTTGCGGTTATCAATCAAGTAGAAAAAGTTTTGTCTGACATTGAAGCGATGGCAAAGGACCATTTACTTTATTGTTCAGATACAATATGCGGAGGTGAACCCTATTATGCATTTTGTTGACCGAAAAGCAAAATATCCCGGGCGTTGGACTATGATGAAATCTGATGGCACATCAGAAATCATCACTTTGATTCGTAATGATGAACCTGTTGTCGAGGGTACTCCAATGAACGCCGACACGCTCAACACATTGAGTGATGTTGCAGGGGCTGACATTGCAAGGGAAAAGGCAGAGGCCGCCGCAACCGTTGCGTCAACCGCAAAAGACGCTGCTGAGTTAGCCGCAAACTCTGCAACCGCAAGCAGAGACGCTGCGGCCTCATCCGCAGAAGAAGCGAAAAAAAGCGCCGACAAGGCGGCTGCTGTAGTGAGTACCGACCCCACCCTCACCATCTCGGGCGCTCCCGCAGACGCCAAAGCCACCGGCGACCGCATCAACGCTATCAAAATCGAGACCGACAAGACCCTCACCATCTCCGGCGCTGCTGCGGACGCTGCGGCTGTAGGCAGCATCGTACTGCCCCGGGTGGTGGTGCAGACGGAAGCGGGAAGCACCGTCACCGCAGTCAGCGGGGACAAAAAGGTAACTGGCACGGCCACCGACGGCAGCTTTTCTGCGGCCCTGCCCCACGACGGCGAGTGGGAGGTCACCGCCACGCTCGGCACCGGCGTGGCCACGGAGACAATGCAGGCGGAGTATTGCCGCACCAAGACCCTTACCCTGACCTACTACACCCTGACCGTCACGGTTAAGGCGGGCAGCACCGTCACCGCCCAGTGCGGGGACAAGACCGTCTCCGGCACGGTGCCGGAGAGCGGCAGCATCAAGCTGTATCTGCCCATCGCTGGCACGTGGACGGTAACGGCCACGTTGGGCGACGAGACCGCCGAGGGCAGCTTGGAGGTGAGCGAGTACAAGGACTATCCCCTTGAACTTGCATACACCCACATCTACGGCGCAAGCTGGGACGGCACCAGCACCACCAAGTGGAGCCGCACCGACGAGGCGGCAGACTTTACCGACCCGGTGCCTTACGTCGCGGGCGCAAGCAGCTATGGCAGTCCCTTTGACAACTTACAGCCCTGGGCGGGCATGGTAAAGAGCGAGCGCACCGGCGGCACGATGGTCAGCATCCCGAAATTTTGGTACAAGCTGACCCAAAACGGCAGGGGCATGAGCATTCAGATCGCCGACCGCGCGGTGGAGGGCTACAGCGTCAGCCCCGCCCACATGGACAGAGGCGACGGTCACGGTGAGCGGGACGTGGTGTACATCGGCAGATACCACTGCAACGGCACCTATAAGAGCGGCACCGGCAGCCCCAGGGCGAACATAACCCGCTCTTCGGCCCGCTCCGGCATCCACAATCTCGGCTCGACCATCTGGCAGAGCGATTTTGCCATGCGGTTTACTGTCTGGCTGCTCTATATCGTCGAATTTTGCGACTGGAACAGTCAGGCGAAAATCGGCTATGGATGCGGCAACGACAGCTCTCTGCAGCCGATGGGCTACACCGACAGTATGCCGTACCACACCGGTACGACCCAGAGCAGCCGCACCACCTACGGCTGCGGCACCCAGTACCGCAACATCGAGGGATTGTGGGATAATTGTTATGACTGGTGCGATGGCTGCTACTACAACAGCAATGGCCTCAACATCATCCTGAACCCCGCAAACTTCAGCGACAGCAGCAATGGCACGGCGGTCGGCGTTCCGTCCGATGGCTGGCCGTCCGCATTCAGGGTCAAGGCAAACGGCGACTTCCCGGTGTTTATCCCCACATCCGCGTCCGGTAGTGACGCAACGTACTCGTGCGATTACTGGCACTTCAGCTCGTCGTACCCGTGCCTCTACGTCGGTGGTAACTATAGCCACAACTCCAACTATGGTTTGTT
>ERZ773103.244-NODE-244-length-58810-cov-5.540584_pt1 | contig 58810 bp, 54 predicted proteins | sample MGYA00511118_ERZ773103 | MGnify/ENA primary metagenome ERZ773103 (study PRJEB29015, sample SAMEA2737821) | human gut metagenome | biome: human gut; feature: human-associated habitat; material: faeces | place: China | collected 2012 ... | reverse complement strand
TTGTCCATATATTATTTTTTTATACAAATTTAATATATTATAATATATTAAAAAATCTCTAAAATTGTTACTATTCTACAAAAAGCAAGGATTTAATAATAAAAAAGACTACCTATTTTATATTTTAGGTAGTCTTTTTTATTAACCTTGGGCTAATGTTATTCTTGCAATAGCTCTTGCTAAAGATTTTTCAGCTCTCAAGATATCAATATTTTCTTTTTGTTTAAGTCGTTTTTCCGCTCTTTCTTTCGATTCTTCAGCTCGTCTTAAATCTATTTCTTCTTTATAATTCATTGAATCAACACAAAAATCAATTATATTATCTTTAACTCTTACTATCCCTGTAGCAGTAAATATTTTCTTTTCTGCACCATCAGCAGTTTTAATTCTACTAATGGTAGGTATAGTACTACTTATAATAGGTGCATGCCCTCTCATAAATTCTATTTGCCCTGATGAATTTTCTGTAATTAAAGAAATAATTTCCTCAGTAATTGGACTTCTTCCTGGAGCTATAATATTTAATTTAATTGTATTACTCATAGTTATATCTCCTACTTCATCTTATTAGCTTTTTGTATAACATCTTCGATGGTTCCTGCAAATAAGAATGCTGATTCAGGTAAGTCGTCGTGCTTTCCTTCTAATATTTCTTTAAATCCTCTTATAGTTTCTTTTATAGACACATATTTACCAGGCATACCTGTAAATTGTTCACCAACTGTAAATGGTTGTGATAAAAATCTTTGAACTTTTCTTGCTCTATTAACAATTGCCTTATCTTCATCAGATAATTCATCAATACCTAATATAGCAATTATATCTTGAAGTTCCTTATATCTTTCTAAGATATGTTTTACTTGTATAGCTACTTCATAATGCTCTTTTCCAACAATTCTTGGATCTAATATTCTTGAAGAAGATTCAAGAGGATCAACTGCTGGATATATACCAAGTTCAGATATAGATCTTGATAATACTGTAGTAGCATCTAAGTGAGTAAATGTTGTAGCTGGAGCTGGGTCTGTTAAGTCATCTGCCGGTACATATACTGCTTGAACAGATGTAATTGATCCATCCTTAGTTGAAGTAATTCTTTCTTCAAGTGCTCCCATTTCAGTTGCTAATGTTGGTTGATAACCAACAGCTGATGGAATTCTTCCAAGAAGCGCAGAAACTTCTGAACCTGCTTGTGTAAATCTAAATATGTTATCTATAAATAATAATACGTCTTGACCTTGATCTCTAAAATATTCTGCCATTGTAAGTCCTGTTAAAGAAACTCTCATTCTAGCCCCTGGAGATTCATTCATTTGCCCAAATACAAGAGCAGTCTTATTGATAACTCCTGAATCCATCATTTCATGATATAAATCATTACCTTCTCTAGATCTTTCTCCAACACCAGTGAATACAGATAATCCACCATGTTCTTTGGCTATATTGTTAATAAGCTCTTGGATTAATACTGTCTTACCAACACCAGCTCCTCCAAACAGCCCTATTTTTCCACCTTTTTGATATGGAGCAATTAAATCTATAACTTTGATACCTGTTTCGAACATTTCTGGCTCTAAAGATTGTTCCTTAAAACTTGGAGCTGGTCTATGTATTGGATAATACTCTTGACTTTCTACTGGACCGCAATTATCAATTGGATTTCCTAATACATTAAATAATCTTCCTAATACATTTTTCCCTACTGGTACAGAAATTGGTTTACCTGTATCAACAGCTTTAACCCCTCTCTTTAATCCATCTGTAGATTCCATGGCTATAGTTCTAACTATGTCATCTCCCATATGCTGTTCAACTTCAACAGCTAAAACATGATCACCCATATCTATTTTTATTTCATTATATATATTAGGCAATGAATCTGAATCAAATTTTATATCTACTACAGGTCCTATAACCTGAACAACTTTTCCTATTTTTTCTTCAGCCATTTGTCTACCTCCCTGTTACTTTTGAGCTTCAGCCCCACCAACTATTTCACTAATTTCTTGTGTAATAACTGATTGCCTTATTCTGTTATATTTTATATTTAAATTATTGATTATATCACTAGCATTTTCTGTAGCTCCATCCATAGCTGTCATTCTAGAACTTTGTTCACTGGCTTTAGCATGAAGCATACAATTTTGTAATTGACTCTTTAAATAAGTATCAATTGAATTATTTAAAACCTCTTCAAAATCTGGTTCGATTAAGTAGTCTTCCTTTTTACTACTATTAACTTCAAAAGGCAACATCTTAATTAATATAGGTTCTTGTTTCATTGGCGATATAAATTTTGTATATACTATATTAACCTCAGATACCTCACCTTGCTTATATAGATATATTGCTTCATTATATATTTTATTAATCTCTGATATAGTTGGAATATCTGGAATAGATACATATTCATTAAAAGTATTCAAGCTATATTTGCTCATATATGATAAACCTTTACTTCCAACTAGTACTATTTTTTCAGTTCCACTTTCATTATCTAAAACTTCCTTAAGATATGCTATAACATTATTATTATATCCTCCACATAGCCCTGTATCTGAAGTTAATACAATATACAATTTATCGCCTTTTCTTTCTGTGCAATATATTGATTCATATCCTTCTGGAAGATTTGAAACTACAACATCAACTATATCTTTGCATAGCTCGTTGTATTTTTCATTATTTGCAAGCTCATTTCTTACTTTTCTTAGTTTAGAAGTGGCAACAAGTCCCATAGCTTTGGTAATTTTTCTAGTACTTTCAACAGACTTTAATCTTCTTTTTATTTCTATAAGTCCCGCTGCTCCCACAGTTCTACCTCCTAAAGAATTGCATAGCTATTTAAAGCTATGCATTTTGTAAAAATATTTTTTTAAATTCTAAAATAGAGTTTTCAATTTTGACTTTTATTTCATCAGTCAATGCTCCCACTTCTACTATTTCTTTTAATAAATCTCTATAATGAGTATCAGCATATTCTAAGAATTCAGCTTCAAACTTTCTTATATCTGAAACATCTATATCAGATAAGAAATCATTAACTACTGCATAAAGAATAAGTATTTCTTTTTCTACATCCATTGGATTATATTGATCTTGTTTTAATACTTCTACAATTCTCTTACCTTTTTCAAGTCTTCTCTTTGAGTCAGAATCTAAATCTGATCCAAATTGAGTAAAAGCTTCTAATTCTCTAAACTGTGCAAGCTCTAATCTTAAAGTACCTGAAACTTGTTTCATTGCTTTTATTTGAGCATTACCACCAACTCTTGATACTGAAATACCTGCATTAACAGCTGGTCTTTGACCTGCTAAGAATAATCCAGTTTCAAGGAATATCTGTCCATCAGTTATAGAAATAACATTTGTTGGAATATATGCTGTAACATCTCCAGCTAATGTTTCTATTATTGGAAGTGCAGTTAATGAACCTCCACCTAATTCATCTGAAAGCCTTGCAGCTCTTTCTAATAATCTTGAATGAATATAGAAAACATCTCCTGGATATGCTTCTCTTCCTGGTGGTCTTCTAAGTAATAGTGACATTGTTCTATATGCTACTGCATGCTTAGATAAATCATCATATATTATAAGAACATCTTTCCCTTGATGCATAAAGTATTCTCCAATACTACATCCAGCATATGGTGCTAAATATTGTAGTGGCGCACTTTCAGAAGCAGTGGCTGCTACTACTATTGAATAATCTAAAGCTCCCATAGTTTCTAATGTGTTAACAATATGAGCAACTGTTGATTGTTTTTGCCCTATAGCAACATATATGCAAATAACATCTTTTCCCTTTTGATTTAATATAGTATCGATAGCAATTGCTGTCTTACCAGTCTGTCTATCACCTATTATTAACTCTCTTTGACCTTTTCCAATTGGAATCATTGAATCAATAGCCTTAATACCTGTTTGTAATGGTTCTTTAACAGATTGTCTATCGATTATACTTGGTGCTGGAACTTCTATTGGTCTAGTTTCATTAGTTATTATTGGTCCTTTACCATCTATTTCTTCACCTAATGAATTAACTACTCTTCCAAGCATTCCTTCACCAACAGGGACTTCAACTATTTTATTAGTTCTTTTTACTATATCCCCTTCTTTTATTCCTTCTTCTGATCCAAGAAGTACACATCCTACATTATCTTGTTCAAGATTTAATGCCATACCAAATACGCCATTAGGGAACTCTAAAAGTTCACCTTGCATACAATCATCCAAACCGTATACTCTTGCTATACCATCACCGATCTGAATTATTGTACCAGAGTCTATGGTTTGAATCTGTGCACCATATCTTTGAATTTCTTTTTTTATAATTGATGTAATTTCTTCTGGTTTAATATTCATACCATCACCTCTATTCTGCACTAACCATTAATTTCTTTAATTCTTCTAATCTTAATTTTACAGTGCCATCCATTACTTCATTATTAACTCTTACATATATTCCACCTAGAATGCTTGAATCAATAACTTGTTGTAAAATAATTTTCTTATTATATTTCTTTTCAAGCTTTGTAATTAAATTATTATACTGCTCTTCACTTAAAGGTTCTGTAGTCTTTACTATTCCTCTATAAGTATTCTTTCTTTCAAGGTCGATTTTTTCCATTTCATTAAGCTTTTCTCTTAAGAATAGTATTCTATCCTTTTCTATTAATATTAATAAAAATGATAAAAGCTCTTCATCAATATTACCTTTAAAAATATTTATAAAAGTTTTCTTTTTTTGCTTTGTACTTATTTGAGGATGCTTAACTACCTCGTAAAAATCTTTATTATTATCTATAAGGTCACAAATTTCTCTTAAATCATTTAAATACTCTTGCACCTTTCCCTTTTCTTCTGCAACTTCATAAAGGGCAAGGGCATATCTTCGGTCTAAATACTCAAACATATTTAATTTCCTACCTCAGTAATAAACTCATCAATAAGCTCTTTATTTTTTTCTTTATCAATATTTTTTTCAATAACCTTAGTAGATAACTCTAAAGCTAAATCAATAGCTTCTTTCTTTAATTGATATTCAACCTTTTCTCTTTCTCTATTGATTTCAACTTTAGCTCTTTCGATGATTGTATTAGCCTCATTTTTAGCTTCTAACACAATTTCATCATAAATCTCTTCTGCTTTTCTTTTCTTTTCTTCTGTTATCTTTTTACCTTCTTCTCTAGCTTGCTTTAATATTCTTTCATTTTCAATAGCAAGAAGTCTAGCCTTGTTAGTAGCTTCTTCTGCATCATCCATCTGCTCATTTATGTATTCTTCTCTTTCGTCAATAATTGCCTTTACTTTTCCAAAGAAGAAATGCTTAAGTATTGCAAATAGAATAAAGAAGTTAATCAAACTTGCTAATATAAGCCCTAGGTTTATTTCCATAACAAAAATTCGCCTCCTTTTTTGGGAGTATTTATTAAATACCTAATTATGTTTTTATTAGAATACGAAAATTAATAAGATTGAAATTAATAATCCATAAATAGCTGTTGCTTCTGCAAACCCAGCACCTATAAGTAAAGTTGTTGTAATTTTACCACTTGCTTCAGGCTGTCTTGCTATACCTTCAACTGCTTTCCCTGTTGCTATACCTATTCCGATACCTGCTCCTATACCTACTAATACCGCTATTGCTGCTGCTATTGCTTTTACTCCTAAATCGCTCATTACTAAATACCTCCTAAAAATTAATGTTCTGCTACGACTTTCATATTTATCATTGTTAACATAACAAAGATAACCATTTGAATTGTTCCATCAAATACATCAAAATATGCATGTAATGGTACTGGAAGCCCTACCTGAGCTATCCATGCAACTTTTTCAAGTGATTCATACACTAGCTCAACGATAAATGACGCTGCTAGTATGTTACCAAATAATCTTAAAGACAATGAAACTGGAAGCATTATTCTCTCAATTATATTAAGTGGCAACATGAATAACATTGGCTCTCCGTAACCTAAAAAATAATGTCCTAGTCCTACTTTCTTAATTGCATATCCTTGTATTGCAAAGAATGAAATTAATCCTAAAGTAAGAGCTACACTATAATTCTTTGTTGTTGGAGCTATACCTATAAGTCCTAAAAGGTTCATAGGTAAGATAAATGCTGCTATAGTTCCTATAAAAGGAATTACATCCCTATATTTTTCTCCCATATTAGCATCTACCAAATTCATTAATGATGTGTAAATATATTCTACAACAATTTGTTTTTTACCTTCTGGTCTTCGTTTTAAATCTTTTGTTGACCACCAAGCTAATACTCCAACTAATAATATTACTATTAACTGAATTATTGCTTCTGGTTTTATATCTAAAGCAAGACCTCCGATGTAAAAGGTATAAATGGCTTCGCTAACATCCATTTAATCACTTCCTTTCTGGCTCTTAATCCAACCAAAAATTATAATTGGAAAATGTGTTATAAACCCTGCTAAATATAAAAGAAGATGATATTTATTATTTGCAAAAATTAATGCAATTATTATTACTGTTGAAATTCTAATAAATGTACTTACTACGGAAAATACATTTCCTTTTCCTGCATTTAGACTTTTGTCAAGAATAATACCTCTAATCACAAAGTTTAGCATAGCTATTATTATTCCTAATAAAAATATAAGTGCACCTTTAGGATTTATAAAGAAAATAATTAATGCAATAATTGACCCAAATAATATGTCCTCTTTTATAACAAGCTTTAAAAGAGCCTTCATTTCTATAGTCATATAAATCTCCTCCAGTAACTCTTGTATTATATTCCCGTTAAATAATTAATTAAAACCTCATATTTTTCAATTTCTTATGATTTATTCATTTTACATAAAAAAAATCAGTAATTTAGTTCTTTTTTCTTACTCAAGCTACATTTTTCAGCGTTTTTTATATAAAACTTGAAAGAAAATTCCCACCTATGCAATTGTCAGAATTTTCTCTCTTTTAATTTTAATATATTAATTATGATATCATTTTCATATTTGTATTTTATTAATTTTTTAAGTATTTTTTTATCATTTACTGCTATTTAAGGATTTCTATAAGGTATTTTATATTATATTGCAGAAATAAAATGAATAATTTAAATTGAAATTATTCATTTTATTTCACAATTTATTTATATAAAAATTTCTTTTGCTCACAACATATTTCTTATATACTTCTATTTTTCTTGGTTTCAGCAAAAAAACAAGAAGCATTCACTTATGAATACTTCTCATTTTTTTACTAAACATAATTAATTATGAGTGTTATCTTCTTTCAACTATCATGGCAGTTCCCATTCCACCACCTATACAAAGTGTTGCCAATCCCTTCTTAGCATCTCTTCTTTGCATTTCGTGTAATAAAGTTACTAATATTCTTGCACCAGATGCTCCAACTGGATGTCCTAATGCCACAGCTCCTCCATTTACATTTACTTTTGACATATCAAAGTGTAAATCTTTTGCAACAGCAATACTTTGTGCTGCAAAAGCTTCATTTGCTTCAATAAGATCCATATCTTCTACAGTTAAATTTGCACTTTGCATTACTGACTTCGTTGCATGGAATGGTCCATATCCCATTATTGCAGGATCTAGTCCTTTATGTCCGTAAGATACTATTGTTGCTAAAGGAGTAACACCAAGTTCTTCTGCCTTTTCTGCACTCATCACTACAAATGCAGCTGCCCCATCATTAATCCCTGATGAATTACCTGCAGTAACCTTTCCATCCTTAATAAAACATGGTTTTAATCTAGCTAATCCTTCTATTGTTGAGCCAAATCTTGGTCCTTCATCTGTATCAAAAACTTTTGGTTCTCCTTTTCTTTGTGGGACCATAACTGGAACTATTTCATCTTTAAACTTTCCTTCTTTAATAGCCTTTTCAGCCTTTAATTGTGAATTAAGTGAGAATTCATCTAATTCTTCTCTAGTTAATCCCCATTCCTTTACTATATTCTCAGCAGTTACACCCATGTGATAATTGTTAAATGCATCACTTAAAGCATCTTTTATCATAGTGTCAACGATTTTTCCATCTCCCATTCTTTGACCCCATCTAGTAGTTTCTAATGCATATGGTGCCCTGGACATATTTTCCATACCACCTGCTACTACTACATCACAGTCACCAGCTTTAATCATTTGAGCTGCTAGAGCAACACTTCTAAGCCCTGATCCGCATACCATATTTATAGTCATTGCTGGAATTTCTATTGGAAGACCAGCCTTTACAGCAGATTGTCTTGCAACATTTTGTCCTAAACCTGCTTGTATAACATTCCCCATTACAACTTCATTAACTAACTCTGGCTTTATACCAGCTCTATTTACTGCTTCTTTAATTACTAGTGCTCCTAAGTCTACAGCTGGAATATCTTTTAGTGATCCTCCAAAAGTTCCTATAGCTGTCCTTACAGCACTTGCTATTACAACTTCTCTCATAAAATTACCCTCCAAAATTTACAATTTAATGTAATAAATGTTAAACAATTAACAATTTAATTATACATCTCTCTTTTTCCATATTCAACCAATTTTAAAAATATTTTAACCTTTTTGCATTTTATAATATTTATAGTTGCTTTTTAAAAATTCTATATTTCGAAGGATATTCTTTCATCTTTTTCTACATATAAAAAAATAGTACTACTTAACCTTTGAAATAACATAGACTAAATTTTAACTATCAATTTAATCTATTTATTTTACAAATTCAAATAATACTATTATTCATAAATATAATTATATTAATGATTTATCTAATGATAATTCAATTTTAAAATGTTCTGGTTCTAATTGAGTTAATTTAACTCCTGCAGCATTTAACATTCTTTTTGATGCCTTTACTATATCTGTTTCAGCATATTTATCACTTAAATATACTACTTCCTTTATCCCTGATTGTATTATTGCCTTTGCACATTCATTACAGGGAAATAATCCTACATATATTCTACATCCAGTTAAATCTTTGCCTTTACAGTTTAATATTGCATTTAATTCACCATGAACTACATATGCATATTTTGTATTTAACGTATCGCCTTCTCTTTCCCAAGGAAATTCATCATCAGAACATCCCTTAGGAAATCCATTATATCCTATACTTTCTATTATATTATTTTCATTTACTATGCATGCACCAACTTGAGTACTTGGATCTTTACTTCTTTTTCCTGATAAAAGTGCAACAGCCATGAAATAGTCATCCCACGATAGATATTCTTGTCTTTTCATCTTATATCCTCCTTTGTTTTTTAAATTATACTACTGCACATTATTTTTTTCTATACTAAGTATTAATCATAATAATTTTATTTACTCTTTTTCTTTACAACTTAAGTAACAATGTTAAATCTTTATATGCTTGTATATAAAAAAACGAAGCCTAAGCTTCGCTTTTTATATTATTTAGTTCCAAATAGTCTGTCTCCAGCATCTCCAAGACCTGGTACAATATATCCTTTTTCATTTAATTTTTCATCTATAGCAGCAACATAGATATCTACATCTGGGTGTTGCTCTTGCACTAATTCAATTCCATTTGGAGAAGATATTAAGCACATTAATCTAATTTTCTTTGCTCCCCTTTTCTTTAATAAAGTTATGGCATCTGCTGCTGACCCCCCTGTAGCTAACATTGGGTCAACTACAAAAATATCTCTTTCTGCTATATCTTGTGGAAGCTTACAGAAATATTCTACTGGTTGAAGAGTTTCTTCATCTCTATATAATCCTATGTGACCTACTTTTGCTGCTGGCACTAGGTTTAATATACCATCAACCATTCCAAGACCAGCTCTTAATATAGGTACTACAGCTAATTTCTTACCTGATAACATCTGACATTTTGTTGTACAAATAGGTGTTTCAATTTCAACTTCCTCTGTACTTAAATCTCTAGTTGCTTCGTAAGCCATTAACATAGATACTTCTTCTACTAATTCTCTAAAATACTTAGAACCTGTATTTTTACTTCTAATAAATGCTAATTTGTGTAATATTAAAGGATGATTAATTTGTGTTACTTTACTCATATGTTACCTCCAAATAAAAAAATAATCTTAATAATTATTATTTACTATATTTTTTTTCTATGTCTGTTATTTTGGCAATTCTTGTAGTATGTCTCCCACCTTGGAATTCTGCACTAAGGAATGTCTTTACTATATCTATAGCAAGACCTTTTCCTACCACTCTTTCTCCCATAGTAAGTATATTTGCATCATTATGTTCTCTAGTGGCATGTGCACTAAAAGTATCAGAACATAAAGCTGCCCTTACTCCTGGAACTTTGTTTGCCGCTATTCCTATACCAATTCCTGTCCCACATATTAGTATACCAAAATCAAATTCTTTGGCAGCTACTGCTTCAGCAACTGGTAACGAAATATCTGCATAATCACACGATTCTTCTGTATAAGTTCCAAAATCTTTAACTTCCATACCTTCTTCTTTTAAATAATTTAAAATTTCATTTTTTAAATTTAAACCGCCATGGTCACAGCCTAAAGCTATCTTCATACTCTACTCCTCCTTTAATAAATAAATTCTCAAGTTAATTTTTTTTATAAAAAAGGAGAATGGTAACCCACCCTCCCCTTATCATACTTTGATAATGTCATAGCCTGCAGCTTTATTAAGTCTATTCATAATTGCCAGACCAACTCCATCTTCTTCAAACCCTTGGCATAAAATATATTCTACACCTAAATCATCACATTTTCTTAAAGTTTCAAAAAGATTTTTTGCTATTTCATTTAAATTATCTTTTCTTCCCAGTGATAAAACTTCGCAATTTTTAAATCTATCTATATTTTCATCTGTAGTTATAATTGCTACTTTATTATTATTTTCAATATAATTTTCTAACATTTTGCACATTATTTCAACTGTTTTTTCATTTTTTCCACTAATAATTTTCAATTTAGCTTTTGGTGCATAATGCCTGTACTTCATCCCTGGTGCCTTTGGCTTTAAATCTTCTGATGGTTTTTCCTTTAATGCTTCATCTATAACTATATTTTCATCTACAGTTCTCAGCATTTCTAAGGTAATTCCACCTGGTCTAAGTACCATTGGAGGGTTTACTGTGCAATCAACTATGGTAGATTCTACCCCAATATTACTTCTTTCTCCACCTAAAATATAATCAATCTTTCCATCTAAGTCTTCTACACATCTTTCCATATCTGTAGGACTAGGTCTACCAGATATATTAGCTGATGGTGCTGCTATAGGTACTCCTGCTGCTTCTATAAGCTTTAGTGCTATTTCTGAATTTGGCATTCTTACCCCTATAGTAGAAAGCCCTGCACTTGTCTCATCTGGTACTATATCTTTCTTATTTAATATTATAGTCATTGGACCTGGCCAGAACTTATCTATTAGCTTTTCTGCCACTTTAGGTATATCCTTAACAAACTTTTCAATACTTTTAGAGCATACATGGATAATAAGAGGATTATCCTGTGGTCTACCCTTAGCTAAAAATATTTTCTTTACAGCTTCTCCATTTAATGCGTCAGCTCCTAGCCCATAAACTGTTTCTGTTGGAAAAGCTACTGTTCCACCTAATTTTATTATGTTTCCTGCTTCATTAATAAAATCTTTATCTTCATTTAAATTTCTTATTATGGCTACTTTTGTTTTCATTAGCCTTTTACCCTCTTTCATTAAAATTAATTTGCCCTCTAGCTATCTTTATACTTTCTATGGCGGCTGGAGTATATGCTGATTTAACACAGGTAGTATATATATTTTCTAAAAAAATATATTTTCTTAAACTTCCATTTCTTATTATCTGAAAATAATAAGTTTGTTCTTCATTGATTTTTTTTAATCTATTATATTCACGCTCAACTTCAGGATATCTTTTTAAAAATCCCTTTACTATAGGTCTAGCCTTCTTATTTCTAAACTTACTTGATGTTACAATTATTATCTCAAGTTCTTCTCTATCTTTATTGGTATGCACAATAGCCACATTATCACATAGTATTATGCTTTCTCTTAAAAATAATCCCTGCCTTATTTTAAACCTGCTATTATAATATTTAAATTTCAAAGTACATATATTTATCCTTGCCAGTATTGCTATTAAAATTAAAAATTCAATAATTGCTATATATACATAAACAAATGTATTTTTTAAGTTTGCTAAATAAGCCAAAGTTGGTATTAACACAGACAAGATACCCATTATAATAAAAAATATATTTTCTTTTTTTCTTATTCTTTTTAATGCTCTATTTATTTCCATACTACTTTTTACTTATTGAAAAAGCCTTACAAATTAATGCAAGGCTTTTTAATTACATTGAATCAGTATTTCCCATTGCTTTCATTTTTTCTGCTTGATCTGCAGTAATTAAAGCATTGATTACTTCATCTATATCTCCATTTAAGAATGAATCTAATTTATATAATGTTAATCCAATTCTGTGATCTGTTACTCTTCCTTGTGGATAATTGTAAGTTCTTATTCTTTCACTTCTATCCCCTGTTCCTACCTGGCTCTTTCTATCTTCAGCTATTCCAGCTAATCTTTCTGCTTCTGCAACTTCATATAATCTAGCTCTTAAAACTTTCATAGCCTTTTCTTTATTCTTAAGCTGTGACTTTTCATCTTGGCAAGCAACTACTGTTCCTGTAGGTAAGTGAGTAATTCTTACTGCTGAATCTGTAGTATTAACACATTGTCCACCATTACCAGATGATCTATAAACGTCAATTCTTAAGTCTTTTTCATGGATTTCTATATCAACATCATCAACTTCTGGAAGTACTGCTACTGTAGCTGTTGATGTATGAATTCTTCCTGAACTTTCTGTATCAGGAACTCTTTGAACTCTATGAACTCCACTTTCATATTTTAACTTAGAATATGCACCAGCACCTTTTATCATAAAAACAACTTCTTTGAATCCACCAAGGTCATTTTCATTTGAACTCATAAGTTCTACTGACCATCTATTATTTTCGGCATATCTTGTGTACATTCTAAATAGGTTAGCTGCAAATAGAGCTGCTTCATCTCCACCAGCTCCACCTCTGATTTCAACAAATACGTTCTTATCATCATTTGGATCTTTTGGTAATAATAATATTTGTATCTTATTTTCTAATTCTATTTCTTGTTCTTTTAACATAGAAATTTCTTCAGATAACATTTCTCTCATTTCTTTATCTGATTCTTCTTCTAACATTTCCTTATTTGCTTCAAGGTCTTCTAAAACCTTTTTATATTCTCTATATGCTGTAACGATTATCTCTAAGTCAGCATGTTCCTTACAAAGCTTTCTCCATTCTTTTTGGTTAGCCATTATAGAAGGATCTGATATTTTTACTGAAAGCTCTTCATATTTATTTTCTGTAAATGCTAATTTATCTAATAACATAGTATCACTCCATACTGTTTTTTTTCATATTGAAATATTATATCATATTTAATCTAATTATATCAAGATTTTAGAAATTTCCTATTACTACCCTGTCTAATCCTGCTAAATCTTGAATAACTTTAATATTTTTAAACCCATTTTCTTCCATCAGAACTTTTACCTTCTCACCTTGATCATATCCTATTTCAAATGCAAGTATACCATTTTCATTTAACACCTTACGGCTCTCAGAAACTATTATATTATAGAAATCCATTCCATCTTCTCCACCAGCTAGAGCTGTATGTGGTTCATAATCTTTCACATCTTCCATTAAATCATCAATTACTTCATCAGCTATATATGGAGGATTAGATACTAATATATCATATTTCTTGCCATCTTCTATAACTTTATTCAATAAATCACTTTTAATGAATTCTGTTCTTTCTTCTAAATTATGTTTAACTATATTTTTTTTAGTTACTTTTTCAGGTATAGGATAAAAATCAACTAAATCTACCTTTATATTATTTCTTAAAGCTGCTAATGATATGCCGATAGCTCCACTTCCACAACACAAATCACATATACTTATAGCCTCTTCTTCACCTATATATTTTAGCACTTCTTCAACTAAAACTTCCGTATCTCCCCTTGGAATCAAGACTCCTTCTTCCACATAAAAATCTAATCCCATAAATTCAACATCTTTTAATATATATGCCATAGGCATTTTCTCTTTTCTCTTTTTAATAAGTTGTTTAAACTTATTTTCATTAAGATTACTTACTTCCTCATCTTTATTTAATATTAAATATATTTTATCTTTATTTAACACCTTTGTTAATAATAACTGGCAGTCTAATATATAAGTATCTATTTCTGCTTCCTTTAACTGCTGGTTACCATATATGAGAAGTTCTCCAATAGTCTTCATATCTTTTATCCCCTCTGCAGCCATCAATGACTTGATTGCAACTTCTATTTGCATGTCATCTGGCTCTTTTGTTGTTAGTTTTTGTAGCATCAGCCCTGGATAAGCAATTATCTTGCTAAGCTTACTTTCTGACCTTCCTAGCCATTTAATTATTTCATAGCTTATTCCAGCTACTACTGGTAATAATACTATCCTAATTATTATACGTTCTATAAAATTGCCCCAGCCTGTAAAAGTATATAATAATATACTTACAAACATAGTAAGAAATATAAAATTAGTTCCACATCTAGGATGTAACCTGCTTTGTTTTTTTACATTTTCAATAGTAAGCCTCTGCTCATTTTCATAGCAAAAAATTGTTTTATGTTCTGCACCATGATATTGAAATACTCTGTAAATATCCTCCATATTACTTATAAGAAACATATATAATATAAGTATAGCAATTCTGATGGATGCTTCTATTAAATTTAAAATAATGCTAGAAAAGCCAAAGGTTTTAAATATAGAAGCTATAGAAGTTGGAATACCAATAAATATTCCAATAGAAACTACAAATGATAGCATCATAGTTAATGTAATAATTAAATTGCTAGCTAATTTTTCACCAAATACATCTTTTATCAATTTTTCAAATGCGCTTTCCTCTTCTTCCTCTTCAAAAAATGATGCTGAATAGTTTAATGTTTTTATGCCAATAATTAATGAATCTAGCAAGGCCGTTATTCCTCTTATAAATGGCAATGATAAAATTTTATATTTTTTAGTTAATGAAACTGTTTTTTTTACACTAACCTTTATTTTACCCTTTGGTGTTCTTATTGCTGTAGCCATACCTTTGGAGCCACGCATCATAACACCTTCAATTACAGCTTGCCCCCCTACATCACACTTTCTCATATCATCACACTTTCATTATTTATTATTTTTATGTCTAAAGTAACAATGTCCACATAAAGATTCATACTGCACATTATCAATATTATCTATAGCTACCTGCTCACCTTCAAAAACAAATTCCCCATTTATCTTTCTACCATTTAAGATAGCCTTTCTGCCACATTTACAAATGGTCTTCATCTCTTCTATGCTGTGAGCTAATAATAAAAGTCTTGTACTTCCTTCAAAACCTTCCATCATAAAATCAGTTCTTAAACCATAGCATATAACTGGAATATCAAGAACCACTGCTATTTTAAATAACTGGTCTACTTGTTCCTTAGTCATAAATTGAACTTCATCAACTAATATACAATTTACCTTAAATTTAACTTCTTGCCATTTTTGTATTTCTTCATAGATATTCATTTTTTCTAGACAAAGTATATCAACTTTTCTTTCTACACCTAATCTTGAAACTAATTTATCTCCACCCTTTTTATCAGTTGCAGGTTTTATTAAGATAACCTTCATTCCTCTTTCTTCATAATTATGTGCCACCTGCATCAAATGAGTAGACTTTCCTGAATTCATTGCTCCGTATCTAAAATATAATTTACTCATCATATCTCTCCCTCTTCTGTAATATCTACTCAGATTATATCATTTTAACTGTTATTTAATAAAGATGTTTTTATTTCCTATAATTCACTTATTCCTGATAATGTTTTATTGATGCAATTTTATTGACTGCTTATTAAATTGTGTGTTATACTTTTTAAAGTCATTGGAGATTTTACTTTAATGATATATTTTTATTGAAAGAGGTGAAAAATATGAGAGAAGGCATACATCCAGAATACCATCACGATGCAGTGGTTAAGTGTGCATGTGGAAATACTTTTACAACAGGTTCAGTTAAACCAGAATTAAAGATTGATATATGTTCAAAATGCCACCCATTCTTCACTGGTAAGCAAAAAATCGTTGATATCGGCGGTAGAGTTGATAAATTTAACAAGAAATTCGGTCTTAACAAATAAGATTGTTTTTAAAAAAACGGGAAAGATATCTTTCCCGTTTTTTTATTTCTTCATAACTTCATTTTTTATGAATAACTCCATAAATTCTTTATTATTCTTAGTTTTTGATAGCATATTTATTAATGTTTCAGTAATATTTTCTATATTTCCATCTCTATTCATATTTTTTCTTATAGCAAAAGCAACTTCTTTTTCTTCATCTGATAATAATAAGTCTTCTTTTCTAGTACCTGACTTATAAATATCTATAGCTGGGAATATTCTTCTTTCTTGTAGCCTTCTATCTAAATGAACTTCCATATTTCCTGTTCCTTTAAATTCTTCAAAAATCATATCATCCATTCTTGAACCTGTTTCTACTAATGCCGTAGCTAATATTGTTAAACTTCCTCCTTCTTCTATATTTCTTGCAGCTCCAAAGAATTTCTTTGGCATTAATAAAGCTCCTGGATCAAGCCCACCTGATAAAGTTCTTCCTGTTGGTGTTATAGTTAAGTTATATGCTCTTGAAAGTCTTGTAATACTATCCATAAGAATAACCACATCTTTACCTTGTTCAACCATTCTCTTTGCTCTTTCAAGAACCATTTGTGATACTTTAGCATGATTTTGTGGTTCTTCATCAAAAGTAGAGTAAATTACATCTCCTTTAATAGATCTCTTCATATCTGTAACTTCCTCTGGTCTCTCATCTATTAATAATACTATAAGCTTTATATCAGGATAATTCTTTGAAATATTTTGTGCTATTCTTTTTAATAATGTAGTTTTACCTGCTTTAGGTGGTGCAACTATTATCCCTCTTTGTCCCTTTCCTATTGGACACATAAAATCCATAAGTCTTGAAGATAAATCCCTACCGTTATCAGTTTCTAAATGTAATCTTTCATTAGGATATATAGGAGTCAAATTTTCAAAATTCTTTCTTCCTATAGCCTTATCTGGTGATTCACCATTTACCTTTTCCACAAATAATAGTGCTTTAAACTTTTCACCATCTTTTGCTTCTCTTACTTTTCCTTCTACTTCATCACCTGTTCTTAAGTTAAACCTTCTTATTTGTGACGGTGAAACATATATATCGTTTTCTCCAGTAAGATAATTACTACATCTTAAAAAACCAAAGCTATTGTTTTCTTGAATTTCTAAAACCCCTTTAGAAGAATTAGATTCATTAATCATAACCTTTAATCTTTCCTTCTTCTCTTCCTTTTCTTCTTCTGTTACATTATATCTATCTCTTGAATCGCTTGCATAAGCTTCACTATTTACATTTTCATCTATATGTATACTAGCTTCTATGTTTCTATTCTTAGGTGCAATTTTTTCTGTTAAAATTACCCCATTCTTTTCTATTTTATTAGGAGTTATTTTCACTAACTCTTCAATTAATTCACTTTTCTTTAATTTACTAATATTTTTTATACCTTTTTCCTTAGCTATTTCTTTTAAGGTAGCTAAAGTCATTTCATTATAGTTTTCTGTTTCCAAATTTATACCTCCATAATATTTTATATTTTTTTGGGATTCATTTAAGATTGCACTTTTAGACTTGAAAAAATGAATTGAAATAAAACCTTAGTATTTGCATATATAATTATCCATCAATAATATACATATTTCAATAAAAAGTTATACTATAAGATTATCCTTTTTTATAATTTATTATACCAAGTATAATCATAATAACATTCATAAAGTTAATATTATTTCCATTATTGGACTATTTGCCGTCAAATTGTTGCCAATACTGGGCACACCTAAAAAAAAGTACTGCAATTTTTTATTGCAGAACTTCTTATTAATTATTTTTCTAAAGCAGCCTTTATTAATCCTGTGAATAGAGGATGCGGTCTGTTTGGTCTAGATTTTAACTCTGGATGGAATTGGGCTGCCACAAACCACTTATGATTTGGAATTTCTACAATTTCAACTAATCTTTCATCTGGACTTGTTCCTACTATTTTCATTCCTGCTTCACTTATTTGTTGTCTAAATTTATTATTAAATTCATATCTATGTCTATGTCTTTCTGATATATTTTCTTCACCATATACTTCAAAGGACTTGGATTCTTTATTTAATATACATGGATAAGCTCCTAATCTCATAGTACCGCCTAAATCTTGTACATCCTTTTGATCATTCATTAAATCTATTACTGGATACTTTGTTTCTGAATCTATTTCTGAACTATTAGCTCCTTCATATCCTAAAACATTTCTAGCAAATTCAATTACTGCTGTCTGCATTCCTAAGCATATTCCTAAGAAAGGTATATTATTTTCTCTTGCATATTTGATAGCTTCAATCTTTCCTTCTACTCCTCTATCACCAAATCCACCTGGAACTAAAATACCATCAACATTATTGAATATGTTCTTAGCATTTTCAGCAGTAACATCTACAGCATTTATCCACTGTATCTTAACATTCGCTTCATTAGCAAGTCCACCATGGTTTAAAGCTTCAACTACCGAAATATATGCATCATGTAATTCTACATATTTACCTACTAAAGCAATAGTAACTTCCTTCTTAAGATTTTTCATTCTATCAACCATATCAATCCATTCGTTATTGTTGATATCTATGCATCCTAATTGTAATTTTTCAACAACTAGCCTATCTAATCCTTCTCTATGTAACATTAATGGAACTTCATATAAGCTATTGGCATCTAAGTTCTGTATAACATTTTTAGCTTCTAGATTACAGAATAAACCTATCTTACTTCTTAAACTTTCATTTAATGGCTTTTCTGATCTACATACTATTATGTCTGGTTGAATGCCAATGCTTCTTAATTCCTTCACTGAATGTTGTGTTGGCTTAGTCTTTAACTCTCCAGCCTTTCCTAAGTAAGGAACTAAAGTAACATGAATAAAGCATACATTATCTCTTCCTACTTCATATTGTACTTGTCTAATTGATTCTAAAAATGGAAGCGATTCAATATCTCCTACTGTTCCACCTATTTCAGTTATAACTACATCAACATCTGTTTCTTTACTAACTGCATAAACTCTATCCTTTATTTCATTAGTTATATGAGGTATTACTTGAACTGTTCCTCCAAGGTATTCACCTCTTCTTTCCTTAGCAATTACATCTCCATATATTTTCCCTGTTGTAACATTATTGTTTTTGCTTAAGCTTTCATCAATGAATCTTTCATAATGTCCTAAATCTAAATCTGTCTCTGCACCATCATCTGTAACAAAAACTTCTCCATGTTGATATGGACTCATTGTACCTGGATCCACATTTAAATACGGATCAAACTTTTGAATTGATACCTTTAATCCTCTATTTTTTAATAATCTCCCTAATGATGCTGCTGTTATTCCCTTTCCTAAAGCTGATGCAACACCACCAGTTACAAAAACATATTTAGTAGCCATTATTTTTCCTCCTAATTTATATTTTTAATGTTGACACTTGATTTTATCTTTGATATAATATAAATTACCCCACTAATTACACAAGCGAGGTAATTCTTAATTCATAAATAAAATCATATCACATTAGTTATATTTTATCTAGTGTTTTTTGTCTTTTTTAAAAATTTTTCTCTATCTTTTCCTCTAAGTAAAAGAAATTATCTCTAAATTCCTTATTCATCAGTAATTTTTCTTCAGCTTTTACTATATTATTCTTGATTGTCTTATCAGATTTCAGCTGAAGCTGATCCTTTATGAGCCCTTTATCTAAGCAATTAAATTTTCTCATTAATAAAAGTAGTAAGTATTTACATTCTCTTCTTTTCATAATTACGCATATTTCTTCATCATCAATTCCATAAAATTGAGCAATAATTTGTATAATTACTAGATACTTTTCTATATATATTCACTCCTTTCCCCTTTTTATATAATTATTTCCATATAAATATATAACTATGCAGTTATTTAGAATATACCAATATTAATTACTTATATTTATTTTAAAAAAATCACAAGATAATTAATAATTACCTTGTGATTTTATCTTAATTAGCTCTAATCTTAACTTTAAGCTCTATAGTTATTCCTGACTGCCCTTCTAATCCTAATATATATTTAGTATATACCACTCCACCATCATCATCCATATCTATATCTAATTCCTTTGTATATATATTTATATTCATCATTCCATACGGAGTATTATATAAAGAAACTACTTCTTCTCCTTTTTTGAATTCCATTCTTGTAGTAGTAGAACCTTCTCTCTCTAAAATTAATGCCTCATCTTTTATAACTAAAGTAGTAGTTGTTCCATCCATGCCTGATATTTCCGACTCTTCATACACAGCCTTAAATTCACTTTCTCCTAAATGAAACTTTCCTGGCGTAACTACTTCTATTACTTCATCTTTATTTAAATCTGAAAAACTTCTTACAGATATTATTGCACTCTTTTCCATATTTCCTCCTATTTTACGTTAATTAAATATTTTTCTAACTTTTTACATTTCATTGGAGATACATTCATTTCCTTTACTCTATTATACTCTAGTCATATTTATTCCCCTAATTATTTTTTAAAATATCTTTTATTAGTTCTACTATTTTAAATTTGCATTTTATATTATTATTTTCTTCATCATTATCATCAACAAGAACTTCTTTCAAGTTACTTGAATCAACATCACCTTTTGTCTCATCTACAAAACATAATGGTGGAAACATCACACACCACCAGTTATGACCTTCACCATTTCCGATGATAATTCTAAATGCTTCATAATTCCCTTGTGGAAATAAATAATCTCCATAAACCTTATCTGGAAAGTTTTCTCTTGATATCATTGTCTTAGCTTCATAATCAAAACCATTTTCCCAAAGTACATTTATTGCTATATTATTTACCTCTTCTATATTATCCATTAATATATTTCTTGCTTCATCTACTTCTGTAGCATCCTTTAACTGAATATTAATATAATCAATAACTTTATCTCTTACTAATAACTTAACAGCTTGATCTTCATCAGAATCGCTATTTGCAATAACATGAAATCTAATAAGCTTGTCTTTAATTTCATCATAATTTAAGCTCACTAGTTGTGCTTCCAAGCATCCCTCATTAGTTGAGCCTACTAAAATACCCATGCAAATTATAAAAACTAAAAATATACTAAAAATCTTTTTCATACTTATAACCCCCTATATGAGTTAAGTATTGACATACTTTAGGGGATTATTCATATTTATCTATTTTTTATTTTTATATTGTTCTTGTAATAAATACATCACTATATTTCTTTTTCATCTTTTCAAAACATTTTTGTGCCTTTAGCATATCATCAAAAAACGCAAAGACTGTTGGCCCGCTTCCGCTCATCATTGAATTTATCGCTCCACAAGCATTCATTTCTTCTTTTATTTTTATTAATATCTTATGTTTTCTTAATGTAACATTTTCTAATAAATTTTTCATATTACTTGCTACAAAATTTAAGTTATCATTTTCTATAGCATTGATTATATCTGCTGTCTTTGGATGTTGTTTAACTTTTTCTAAATTGAAATTCTTATATACCTCTTTAGTAGAAACTCCAAATGCTGGCTTAACTAATACTATTATTTTATCTTTAAATGACTTGATAGGAGTTATTATCTCACCAATTCCTTCACATAATGCTGTGCCTCCATGAATGCAATAAGGAATATCTGCACCTAATCTTAAACCTAGCTCCATTAATTCTGCCTCAGTTGCATTAACATTAAATAATTCATTCATTACTTTTAATACAGCTGCTGCATCTGTACTTCCACCTGCAAGTCCTGCTGAAACTGGAATATTCTTTTCTATATTTATTTTAACTCCATCAACAATATCATATCTTTCTTTAAAAATTTCAGCTGCTTTATATGCTAAATTTCTATTATCCACAGGAACATAACTTTTATTGCATTCTAAAGTTATTCCATATTTCTGCTTCTCAACTTCAATTTCATCATATAAATCTATATTCTGCATTATCATACTTAATAGATGATAACCATCTTCTCTTTTTCCAACCACATCTAAAGATATATTTACCTTACCGTATGCTTTAATTTTCATATATTCAAATCCTTTCGACGAAAGCCTTTTACTTAATCTGTCATAATCATATATTTAATTCTTCAAACTCAAATATATCTAAACTTTATAACTATTATTATATATAGTATTTTATCTGTAGTAAATATATCTTTTATTACATAAAATTTTTGAAAAAGTGGGTAACATAAAACTTCTTATAAGTAAATTAAGAAATTAAATGTTACCCAATATTTATCACTTATTCAATTAATTTTTTTATATCCATTTTCCTCTTGCTCTTTTCTAAAGTACTCAATAACTTCTAATAGAGGCTTTCTCTTTTCAAAGAATACAATTACCGTATCTCCTCTCTTTGCTTCCATAAGTGCTGTTCTAAACGCTTCAACCTCATCTAAAATTACTTTTAAATCTGAATCTTTATTTACTTGAAGAACTCCATTCTTGATTAGTTCTGCTATCTCACCACATCTTCGCCCTCTTCTATCTTTATCTTCTTTAATTATTATCTTATTTAAATTCTTCCCACTAAGCTTACCTATTCTTACAGCATCATTATTACTTCTATCTCCTGGTATCCCTATAACACCAATAATATTACCCTTTGCCAATTCTTTAAGAGATGATAAAACCTTTCTATATCCATCAATATTATGACCATAATCTAAAATTGCTTTTACCCCATTGCAGTCATAGATATTAAATCTACCTGAATTATCTTTTTCATTTAATTCAAATTTGCTAAGCCCTATTTTTATCATGCTATAATCTACTTGCATTGCTATTAAACTTGCACAAGCTGCCATAACATTTTCAATGTTAAATTCCAATACACCATTTAAAGTTATTGGTACATCTTCAACCTTTATTACTCTGTATTCTCTACCGTAGTTATAAACACATATATATCCTTCTCTTAAATAAACACATATATTATCCTTATTAATTGCTTCTAAAATATAATCATTATTGCAATCCTTTGAAAAATATATTATTTGCGCCTTTATCCGCGGAATAATATCCAAACTATATTTATCATCAGCATTTACAACTACAAATCCATCTTCTTTTACAGCTTCTGCCACTAAAGACTTTACCATGCATAAATCTTCCATATCTTCTATACCATCACAACCTAAATGATCTTCTGTAACATTAGTGATTACAGCTACATCTGCCAAATCATATGCTAAGCCTTTTCTGATGATTCCACCTCTAGCAGTTTCTAATACAGCCACATCAACATCTCTATTTAAAAGTACACAAGTAGCACTATCTGCTCCTGTATCATCTCCATTATCAATACAATTGCCATCTATATATATGCCATCAGTGCATGTCATACCCACACAATATCCCATTTTCATTAATATACTGCTAATAATTCTAGTTGTTGTTGTTTTCCCATTTGTTCCTGTCACTGATATAACAGGGATATTTTGCACACTATTATTGTAAAGCATATTGATAACCTTTTCACCTATATTACGTGATTTACCGTAAGAAGGATATACATGCATCCTTAGTCCTGGTGCTGAATTAACCTCTAATATCACTCCATTACCCTTAATTGATTTTGTAATATCTTTAGTACAAATATCAATTCCACAAACGTCTAACCCAATAGCTTTTGCGGCTCTTACACATATTTCTTTATTCTCATCGCTTATTGCATCGGTATAATCAACAGCTATTCCACCTGTAGATAAATTAGCATTTTGCCTTAAAAATACCTTTTTCCCTTTTTCCAGTACAGTGGATAAATGATAACCTTGTTCGTTTAAATAAATAAAATCAATATCTATTTTAGTAAGTGGCTTTTCATGATTTCTTCCTCTATTTTCAGTGGAATTAATATCTTCTACTAACTGCTCTATATTTTTTAAGCCATCACCTATTATAAAAGGAGGAATTCTTTTTGATACAGCTACCACTTCATTATTTACAATACAAACTCTAAAGTCATCGCCTTCATGATACTTTTCTATGATTATATCTTTAAATTGATTCTTTAAATAATCATAGGTCTTTACTAATTCCTTTTTACTTCTTATATCTACAAAAACTCCCTTGCCCTTACTACCAAATTGTGGCTTTAGCACCACCGGATAACCTATTTCATCGGCAGCTCTTAATAAATCAAGTACATTGCTAACTTTCTGCCCTCTTGCCACTGGCAAATTTTGAATATCTAAAAGTTTTTTTGTAATAAGCTTATCACAGGAAATATCCACTGCTACACACCTTGTTTCACTGGTTATAGCCGCTTCAATGCATCTTCCTTGCTTGCCATATCCTATCTGATAGAAATCTCCATTGCCAATATCTATCACTGGCATATTAAACTTTTCTGCTCCTTTTATAATTTCTGCCGTGCTTGGGCCTATAGCCTCTTCATTAATTATTTCTCTTATTATGCTTAATTTCATATTAATATCTATATTACTTCCCTTAATTAGGCTATTTATTATTTCAATAGCCAACTTAACAATTTCCATTGCTGCCTTTTCATATTTATATTGAAATACTATGATGTAGATATCCCCGTTTTTTTCTCTTGCCTTTCCATACGCTAAGTTAATACCTACACTATTTTGCAAAGCAATAATAATATGCTCACATATATGTGCTAGATATGTGCCTTCCTTTAATCTTTTAACAAAACCGCCTTCTTCATCAATGCCACATCTATGGGTATATAATTCTGGAACTAATTCTAAAAGTCTCTCATTAAAAGATTCAATATCTTTGCTGGCAATTTCCGAATATCCTTCCAAATCTACTTCTAGCTTTATACACTTTTTATGTGAATATATATTTCTCCCTTTATAAACTGTGCTGCTTATCATTTTCATAAAAATTCATATCCTCCTCTAAAGGCGCCTTTTTAAGTAAATTAAATTTATTTCCTTCTTTTAGTACATGTAATTTAACATTAAACATGCTTAGCACTTCATTACTATACTGCTCAGAAACATTGCTATATCGTATGCTGCTGCCATCAACAAAATATACTGCTCCTGATCCAACAACTTCAGCTATACCTTCATCACTGACAATTATTGCTGTATCTTCATCTATGCCAATCCCTAACACTTCTGGATTTTGTGCTATTCCTGTCAAAAGCCTTCCTAATCTTCCCCTTTGTGCAAAATGCTGATCTATCATAATATTTTTTACCAATCCTAATCCTGGTGACATTTTCAAAGTGCATTTTCTTGGTGATTCATCATCTTTTCCTTCTATTATCATCGTATCACTCATAACTGAAGCTCCTGCCGAAGTTCCCACAATAGATGCTTTACTCTTACATAAGCTTTTTATAGCTTCATTAATTGGAGTCCCCCCTAATATACTAGTTATCCTAAGTTGATCTCCACCTGTAAAAAATAAAACACTACACTTCTTTACTAAATTTATATTTTCAGTTACATAAGCATCAGTTCGACATTTTATATCTAATTTTTCAATATTCTTTACACCTAAGGATTTAAAGGCCTTTTCATAATTTTTAAAGCTTTTTTCTGGATATTCTGTAGCTATAGTTGCAATTAAAATCATATCCTTTTCCCTATTAATACAACTTACTACTTTCTTTAATATTTCCTTATCGCCAACTTTATCTTCTGCCCCTCCAATGATAATTAAATTGCCGACAACTTTTTCACTCATCATCTCACCTCAAATCGTACGTTTGTTATTTTATCCATAATATCAACTCATTATTCAAAAAAAGGTAATCGCAAATGCGATTACCTTTTTTTGGGTTAAAAAGTTAATTAAAAAATAGCTCTTCCTGGTATTATAAGCTTTTGACCAATGATTATTATTTCTGGATTTTCAATATCATTAATCTTTACCAATTCTTCAATGGTTGTATTATATTTTTTAGCAAGCTTCCATAAGGTATCTCCTTTATCTACAGAATAGATTATGACAGATGCTTCACTTTCTGCTCGTCCATTTTCACTTTCCACAACATCAACTATCCATTCTTTATTAACCTTATAAGAAACCTTAGCCCATACACTTAAAGTAATTCTTACTCCTATAGTATTAGCTTCAATAATTGAGTCTATTGTTTCCATTTGTACCTTACTAACTACATCCATATCTTTATTAGTACCCTTCAAGTCTATTGCTGTAGTGAAAGGAACTTCTCCTGTACACATATTTATCCTGCTTATCTCATCAGCAGTTCTATATAATGCTGAAACCTTTACTACTCCTTCTAATTTTATTTTATCATTTTCAACGCTTTTATCTGTAATAACAGGGCATCCTGACGTCATTATAATTGACCCTATCTTTTCTTTATCATCATCTAAAGATATATTATCTTTCAAAATTACCTCTGTATTTACCATACCATGTATTAAGCCAATATCATGATTATTCTTTATTAAGTCTATTGGTTGTGATGGACAATATGCATCATTTATTAAATCAATCTTCTCCTTAGATAGGACTTTAACTACGCCTTTAGCTAAGAACTCAACATTGATAATTCTATTTTCCCCTAAATCATCTAAAGTTACTATATAGTCACTATTTACTATATCCACTTCATTATACGCCATCATATCAGCATTACATCCAATAAGCTCTTGCTCTTTAGATAAATATACATCATCATTTAAAAGTACGATATCATCAGTATCTTTTCCCTTATATAAAACTTCTACTTTACAATAACATCCAAAATATATCTTATCTTCTCCTAGCTTAGTTTCCTTCTTATGAAGATTTAATGAACATTGTAATATATCTTCTATTTCTGGCTTATCCATAGTAGCTTTTAAAATTGATTTTCCCATAAGTTCTATTTCTTTATCACCAATTACCTTATTTATCTCTTCAGTTTCCTTTTGAACTTGAATATCTGAACTTCCTTCCAAATCCTTAATAAATTCAAATTCATCAATCTCATAAATATGCCACTTTGTAGTCCTAACTCCTTCTATGGCTATTTTTCTCTCATTCATAATATTAGCTTGTATATGTTCTACTACACATTCAACATCACAAAGGACTTTATGTTCTATACCAGTGAGTTCTAGATAATCTGCAAACTTTTCTGATAGATTTACAGAATTTATTCTCTCTATATCACTTTCATCAATAGATAAGTATAAAACAGTATAGGTTACAACACCTTCAAGCATAACTTTATCAGCTAAAACTTCTTTATTGGTCACTGTAGCCTTTGCATCAACTCCTAAGATTTCATGTACATCTGGATGTGAATCCTTAATTAAGTATTCCCCTTTCAAAATATTGCTTCCAGTACTTTCTCTTAAAAGCTGTTCATATTGAACATTTTCTTTAATGACATCTATTTGTGACATAGTATCCCTCCTATAGCTTAACTACTATAATATATATTTCCCTAACTATATATTTATTCTAATAAATGATATTTGTTAACACTTTCAAATAGCTTTTTATAATTTTCTAAGAAAACTTTTATGAAAGATATAATTTTATAAACATCATGTCGAATCAAAGACGTAATTTAAGTTTTTTTTATATTTTTTTTAATATATTGTTGACAACATTAAAAATATGTCGTATTATAAATATGGTTATTGACCATATAACCTCTCATAAATTCTCAATACCCTTTTATACCATAGTTGAAAGATGGATACCCGCCATCTTTCTTTTTTTTATATATAAAAAAAGACTTCGATATTTATTCGAAGCCTTTAATTATACAGCATAATACAACATAACTGTTTTTGTCAAAACATCTGAATAGCTATATGTCACGGTCCTTTGGGTGTCATTGTCTAATCTAACAACGAAAATACTTGGATGAACGCTTTCAATTATTCCATCATTGACTAGAATTTTTTTTCTGCCTCCATTGGCTTTTAAGGTTACTTTTTCACCTACATGCCTTTCAATATCATTCCTAATTGTTGCTAAAGTCCTGTTTCTTTCCATGAAAACACCCTCTTTCTAATATAAATTTTACTCCTTTTTTTTCCATTTGTCAAATAAAACGAAATATTTTATCATCTTTATATACACTTGTCAATGTAAACTTTTACTTTTTAGATAATATTATCAATCCATTAATTATTGTTTCAAATTTTATAAATTTTATACAGTAACTCTAAAATTTTATTAATTTTTATATCTTATATAGCTGAACTATATCATTCAATACAGCTCAGCTATATACTAACTATATATAATTTGACCTTGGATATCCTTCACGGTATTTCCCTCTAGTCTGCAATCCACCAATGCCCTTAATCCCAGTAATAGTACCTTCAACTAAATCTGTTATAGAAACAACTTCATCTATTTTGGTATAGGCTATTTTTTCACAAACAAAAACAGGATCTAGACAATGTATAAGAACTCTGCTTGGTGAACTAGCAAAATTAGCTCCTGCATCTAAAAGGCATTCATAACATGATTGACAAGCTCCTGCAAATATCACTAGCTCATCATAGCTGGAATTATAATCTCTCAATGCCTTGACTGCTTCAATATAATATTTAGTATTTCTATAATTTTCAAGATCTAAATAATCATCTGTACTCTTTATCACACTATCATGTCCTGTAAGAACTACAATATCAGGCTTTACTTCTTTGACAAGATCTATTACTTTAGTCCATTGCTCCTTTTCTGCTATTGCTTTTCCTACTGCATCTAAAGATAGTTGCTTATAAACCTTTAAACATGTTTCTAAGTATTCTTCATCACCATCTATATGAAGTATTTTCCCTGGTCTACCAAAGAACATATCATTATTTACAGCTTGTGCCTTTGTATTTTTATTAATACGACAATTTATCTGTTCTCTCATACCAATTCTTTTCTGCATGCTTTTTGCTTTTTTCATTGCTTCATTTACTCTATTATTTAATATCTTTTCCTTTTCTTCCACATATACATAATCTACAACTTCTAAATCATCTTTAGGTGAATCTGCTATTATTCTTATGCTTAATCCCTTCAAAATACAATATACTTTTCCCCTTACTTCCTTTATATCTATAATTCTAAATATTATGTCCTTATCATATGACTTTCTCACAACAATATCGCCTATTTTCATATGCATCTCCATATTTCATATTACTATTTTATAATATGAGAATAATCGACTCTTTGTTTAATGAAATATTTACTTTTATTTAGCAAGATAAAAAATAGAGCTGTTTCTTTAAACAGCCCTATTTTTTAAAGGGAATATTCCTTTTTAAAATCATCTAAAAACTTAGTAAACTTCTCTTGTTCATTTATTATACTTTCAATTTTATTAGAAAAAGTATTTTGTCCCCAATTAACCTCATTATAATAATATCTATTCGCTAACCTCCAGTATCTCTGCGGGAATTGAAGATATGCATAAAGCACTTTATATTCATCATCTCTTAAAGGAGATACACTATTATATGCATTGATTATCTCCTTAGCATACTCTAAGTTCCAGTTACATCTCTTAAGCACCTTAATCATAAAATTTGAAATATCATAAGCTCTTATTTCCCTCTTGCAATAATCAAAATCAATTATATTTACCTTATTATCATCAGTAAGTATTATATTATGATAAGTATAGTCATGATGGCAGAATCCTTTATTCCTTTCTGCAATTTCACAAAGTTCTATATAATTTGATTCCTTTAATGTCATCAAGGCATTTTTACCAATTTCCTTATAAAAATCCATAGATTTAAGATATAACATATCGAAATTAGTCTTATTATTTCTCTTTCTTATCATATCTCTCATTTTATCTAATGATTTTATTCTCTTTTCCATGAGGCTAGTCCATCTACCTAAATCTGTTTTTAGCTTAGAATTCTCTGGAGGATCATACCCCTTAGAAGCTTCATGTAATCTGGCTAGAGTTTCAGCTGCTAATTTCACCTCTTCTAAATTATGAAAGTCACATTCTCTTCCATCTAGCCATTCAGATAGGGTGTATAAATCCTCATTTACTAAAGCATAAGGCTCACCTTCATTATTTAAGAAATATCTATCTACAGATTCAAACCCATTCTTTATGAGATGCTCTTTTGCTCCATAAACAAATAAGAGTTTTTGAGGTCCATAATTAATTTTCTTTAGACATCTTTCGCCTTTATTAGTTTTTAAGTAATATACACCTTTATTAGCCTTTATAATATCAATTTTTATTTGAAACTGCCTCTCTATTTCAAACTCTCTCATCATTTTTATCACCCCCTATATATTTATATGTATATCTATTTTCTTTTATTAACATTTTTTTGCTTGCTTTAATATAATAAATTAAAACAACTATGAAAGGATTAAATCATGAAGATCGGCATTGATGGAAGAGCTGCTAAATGGTATAGAGGAACAGGCATTGGCACTTATACTTATCAGCTAATTAATAACTTAAGTATAGTAGATTCAAGTAATCAATACTTGATACTCTTGCCACAAAACACTGATTTAGTTTTAAAAGATAACTTTACCATAGAATGTCTTAAGGAGTCTTCAAACAATCATTTTTGGGATGATGTTAAAACTCCTAATATCTTAAAAAATAATAAGATGGATTTATATCATGTTCCTCAAAACGGAGTAGGACTTTCAAAAAATATTAATTGTCTTAAAGCCATTACCTTGCATGATATAATCCCATTGAAATTGCCTGAAACAGTCAGTGATAGATATTTAAAAATATTTAATGAGGAACTTCCTAAAATAATACCAGATTGCGATGGCATAATAACTGTATCTGACTTTTCAAAGGAAGATATAGCCAAGGAATTTAACTTTCCTAAAGAAAAAATTTATGTTACACATCTTGCTGCAGAAGAAATTTATCGCCCTCTAAGTAAGAATTCATGTAAAAAAATCATTAAAGAAAAATACGGAATAAGTGATGACTTTATTTTATATGTAGGTGGATATAGCCCTCGTAAAAATATATTAGGCATATTAGAAAGTTATTCCCTTTTAAATCCTACTCTAAGAAAAAATCTTAAAGTAGTTATAACTGGTAGAAAAGGTATTTCATATGATAGATATAAATTAAGAACTGAAGAGCTTAATATTTCATCTTCAGTAATTTTTACTGATTTTATTCCTTTAGAAGATCTACCTATTTTTTATAATGCATGTGAGTTATTAACTTATCCATCATTTTATGAAGGTTTTGGACTTCCTCCGTTAGAAGCAATGGCTTGTGGTACTCCTGTTATTACATCAAATATCACTTCCCTACCAGAATTATTCTATAATTCTGCTTTATTGGTAAATCCTTATGATGTATATGCCCTAAGCTACGCCATGGAGAAAGTATTATGTGATAGCCTTCTTAAACTGACTATGGTTCAAAAGGGTCTTATAACAAGCTCTAACTATACCTGGCAAAAAACTGCTAAAAACACTATCTCTGCTTATGAAAAAATTATTAATTCTAAATAAATTAATAAAAATGAGCTGCATAAAATTATAACTTTTATTGCAGCTCATTTTTTTATTTCAGAATCCTCTTTACTAATGCAATTCTAAAATCATCTAATTCTATTTTATTTTTAAGCCTACCTATAAATACTTCTTGCTCCCATGATTTTTGCTTATAATAATATAACTTAATAATTTCTACAAAATCATATGGATAACATATAAGAGCATTTAATATTTCTCTTTCTTGGCTATCTATTTTATCATTTGGCTTTTCATAAGCTTCTAAAATACTATCTATAGCCTCTTTTTCATAAACAAGATTCTTAATAACCTTATTGATAAATATATATATATCTTTAATTCGTAAATCAATATTGCAATAGTCAAAATCTATTATATTAACATTATCATTATCTATTATAAAGTTATGATGCGCTAAATCATTATGACATAAATAAAAGTATCTATTATCTTTCTTCATCTTTTCGTAGCTAGTCTTCATTAATAATTCTATAGCTTTGTTCATTTGCTTTTCCATAACTTCTACATTCTTTAAAAATAAGCTATCGAACTCATTTTTATATTTGTACTTTTTCACCAAAAGCTTCATTTGTTCTATATTCTTTAAATCATCAATATAATCATTAATTATATTACTGCCATATTTGCATTTTATATTTAACTCCTTTAAGTATTTTTCTATTCCCTTTGATGAAATATGAAGCTTTTCTATTGCTTTAGTACACCATGATATCTCCACTGGATTAGTAAATGCTGCTTCTCTTCCTTCAATCATATCAAGGAGAATATAGTTCTTTTCATTCCATGTTGTTATAACTTCATTATCTTTATTCCTACAATACCTAATTACATCTTTATCTAATAAATATATATAATTTAAAGCTTCATCAATAAACTGTACATCTTCAAATTTCATATCACATCTTTTTAATATTTTCTTTCCCTTATCAGTAACTAATAAGAATACCTTTCTAAGTGGAATCATATCTTGAACATTTAAATTAAGCTTATCAAATAATCCTTCACATAAGTCATAATCACATAAAACCTTTCGTTCAACATATCTATTTTTATTCATTTTATTACCTCTCATAAAAGTTTAATACCATCACATTCTTTTGCATTTCTAAACTTACTCACTACATCCTCATTTGTAATATCAATCCTACCATTTCTACATTTATTTAAGATTTTCATAGATTCATTAGGATATATTGATAAAATTCTTAAATACTTAATACTCCCCTGATCTAATGCTGATTTATTAACAAACTCATCTATTATATTGTTTATACCATATCCTTTTTTTCTTCTTTTGATTTTTTTTATATAATTATAACAATCGCTTTCCAATAAATCATAAACAATATATTTATTGCTTCTTATATAAATTATTTCATTCTTATCTCTCTTTAAACTACTTTCATCAACTCTCCCTAAACATATTTCATATCTTTTCATGCTTCTTTTAATTATTGAAAAATAGATTTCCAAATCTAATAAGCTAAGAGTTTCTTGAGCCTTTTTTATAATATGAGAGCCTTCATCTATTAAATAATCTTCAATATAATTAGTACTTTTATTATTAATAATTTTATTTATATAATTTTTATTCTTTTTTATATCAACTTTATATCCCTCAAACTCCCTGCCAATTACACTTTGAATTCTTGGTATAATAGCTTCTTTGCCATCTAGAAGCCTCTTATGTGCATCTGATATTAACTGAATTTGATCACTAACACTTACTTCAGCATTGTCTTTAAATTTTTCATCACTTATGATAATGCTTCTGCTGCTTAAATACTCGTAAATATCCATGAAACTATCCTCCTATTTAAAGTATTCATCTAAAAATATTTCCCGGTATTCAACATCTTCTAAATACCTAATTATCTTATTTATAAATACCTCTTCATTCCATGGCTGCTGCTCCCAATAATATTGAAGCCCTATCTGCCAGAAGCTCTGGGGAAACATAATAAAATACTTCATAATCTTTAGTTCATCATCTGTTACCTCTAGTACTTCCCGATAATTATTAATAATTAAATCTCCAGTTTTATTATTCCATTTACCATCCTTCATAACTCTTATAAGCAAGGATGATAAATCATGTATATGAGTATCTAATATACAATAATCGAAATCTATTATATTTATCTGATAATCTTTATCAATTAAGATATTATGATGAGCAAAATCATGATGGCAAAAACCTCTTTTCTTTACTTCTCTATCCATAAGAACAAAATATCCATTTCTCTCAAGACCCTTTACTGCCCTTTGCCCTCTATCAATTTCATTATCTATATGCTCTAAATAAATCCTATCAAAATCACTTTTGTATGCCTTTTGATATATTCTTTTTCTAAAATCTAATATTTCATTACATCTTGTGTTAAAAACATTAACCCATGAATACCATCCAATTCTTGGTCTCATTTCCCTATTCAAATTAAACCCTTTACTACATTTATGCAGCTCTGCTAGTTTTATTGCTATAGCTTGAAGCTCAACAGGATTATTGAAATTACTCACTCTTGAAGGTATCCACTTAGTGATATAAGCATAATCTTCATCTATTTTTATATACTTATTTCCTACCTTATTAGGCAGTATTTCTGGTATAGTTTTAAACTGTCTTTTTTGTAAATGCTCTATGGCACTTATAATAAAATTAAAATGAGGAAAGTCATACTTTATATTCTTTATACAATATTCTCCCTCATCAGCTTTCACATTATATGAATTTTTAACCTTTGATATTGACCTAATATTAATATTATAGTTTTCTTCCACTATATCTTTTATTTCATTTATATCCATTAATGTCTCCTAAACATTCTCTCATCTGTATTATATGAATATGCATATTTTATTGTGTTTCTATCACATTAATTTAAAATGATAATATTTTATTGTATAAGGTTTTTTTAGGAGGCGCTTATTTTTGAACTTTTCTATTGATGCTCGTGGTATTAATTTATATAAAGGCTCTGGAATAGGTACTTATATTGAAAATTTAACATTAGAACTCCTTAATATAGATAAAAAAAATAACTATACAATATTTTGGGCTGGTGATAATTTTCAAAAATATAAACGTAAAAACTCCAAGGTCATATTAACTTCTAAAAAACATAATTTATTCTTTGAAAATTATTACTATCCTAGCATACTACAAGAATATAATATTAACTTACACCATATACCACAAAATGGTATGGGTTTATCAAACACCTATAACACTCCTTCCATCGTCACTATTCATGATTTAATTCCCTATATTATGCCTGAAACCGTTGGCAAAGGTTATTTAGAAAGATTCCTCACTGATATGCCCTTTATAATAAAAAACTGTCATGGTATATTAACTGTTTCTAATTATTCTAAAAAGGATATATTAAGATTTTTTCCTAACTGTCCAGAAGATAAGATATATGTTACTCCATTAGCTGCTAACACTTTATATAAACCTCTTCCTAAAGATAACTGCAAAGATTACCTTAATAAAAAGTATAAAATCACTACTCCTTTTATTTTGTATCTAGGTGGCTTTAGTAAACGTAAAAATGTTTATGAACTTATTTTATCCTTTAAAAATATACTATCCTCATTAAATAAAAATTACTCTCTTGTAATATGTGGCTCCCTTAAAGATGAAGGCCTTCGTCTAAAGGAAATTACTAAAGAGCTTCTTATAGATGATAAAGTAATTTTTACAGATTTTGTAGTAGATTATGATTTGCCATACTTCCATAATGCTTCTGACCTTTTCGTCTATCCATCTTCTTATGAAGGATTTGGATTACCTATTTTAGAAGCAATGAGCTGCCAAACTCCTGTCATAACATCTAACACTAGCTCTATGCCTGAAGTGGCTAATAATTCAGCTATTCTTATTGATCCTTTTGATAAATCTGCTTTAAGTGAAGCAATGTTGAGAGTACTAAATTCACCAAGTCTTCTTGCTGAGTATGGTGAAAAAGGTTATAAAAACAGTCTTAAATTTACTTGGAGTAATACCGCTAAACTTACTCTATCAGCTTACATTGATATACTAAGGGAAAACTAATTGACATATAAAATAAAAGGGCTTAGTTACCATAATAACTAAACCCTTTTTATTTAACCTAAATATTAACTAGCTGTTAATTTTACATTTATTGTTTTACTTTCACCATTTCTTATTACTTCAAGAGATATTTCATCTCCCTCTTCTTTACCATTCTTTACTGCTTTAAATTCATCAAATGTTGTTATTCTATTTCCATCAGCTTTAACAATTATATCTCCAGCCTTTAACCCAGCCTTTTCAGCTGAAGAAAATTCTGTTACTTCAACTACATATAATCCTTGTTCCATATTTAATTGCTTAGATAGTGCTTCATCAATAGTTCTAACTGAAATCCCTAAATTTAATATTGGCTTTGATAATGATTCTATCTTATCCTTTATATCATTTATTGGAATTGAGAATCCAATACCTTCTACTGCTTCACCACTAATCTTACTTGAATTTATACCAACTACTTCTCCTTTAGTGTTTACTAATGGTCCACCACTATTACCAGCATTTATTGCAGCATCTGTTTGAATTAAGTTCATTGTTACTCCTGATTCAACAGCAACACTTCTACTAGTAGCACTGATTATTCCTTTAGTAACAGTACTTGATAATTCTGTTGATAATGGAGTACCTATTGCTATTACCTCTTCACCTGGCTGTAATGAATCTGAATCTCCAAGTTCTACTGTTGCTGGTATTTTAACACTTTCATCTGTTATCTTAATCATTGCTACATCTTGATTTTCATCATAATTAACTATCTGAGCTGTAGTTGTTACATCATTACTTAATGTAACTGATATTTCTTGTGCTCCCTTTACAACATGATAATTTGTAAGGATATAACCTTCTTCATTTATTATAAATCCTGATCCAATTCCTTCAACTTCCTGAGTTTGCATGAAATATCCCTGAGTTACTGATTTAGTTGAAACTACAACAGCGGCTGGCGCAACTTTATTATATGCTTCCGTAGCACTTAAAGCTTCACTTTTAGTATCAAATTTTGATGGATTTACATTAATTGTCTTTGTTTCTTTTAAATTATCCTTTAATGCCAAATATGTTACTCCACTTCCTATGAATCCACTAAATAATGTACAAACAATAACTGCTGCTATTGTCTTATTAAATCCTCTTTTCTTTTTAACTTTAACAGGTGGCTCTTGAAAATTATAAGTATTATTATCATCTCCACTACTGTATACTACATCATAAATATTCTTATCATCCATGACTAACTCTCCCTTTCCGTTAACTATTCTATACTTATAATATAACCACCTTATGTGTCAAATATATGACAAATAGGTTTTAAATCTATAATTCATACTAATTTCACAATAAACTTTTTACTACTTTTATATATAAAAAATAGAAAGCTATAAAATAACTTTCTATTTTTTAAGATCATTACACTGCTTGATTACTCCTCTTATTCCTGCAAGTATATCAATAGCTTTACTTAATGATAATACGCAAGAATCAGTATTGCTGACAATAGATGTAGTTAAACCTTCATCTCCTAAGCTCTTTAACCTATCATCTTCATTTTTAGTTATTAAACAATAAGGCTTTCCTGTAAATACCCCATCTTGCTGAATATCTAAATTATATTTTGATAAATTTCTTAATTCATTGCTCACTGCACTGGTATAACTTGCTTTAGTTCTATGACTTGAAAATTCCTCTAAAGCCTCGCCTTCTAAATTATCTTCTAAGTCATTAATATTAACATCTAAATTTAATTTATCCAAAAGCATTGTTAATCCAATATATGAGCCTAATTGTTCTATTTTTCTTCTTATTCTTAAAGCCACATTCTTTAAACTATTTCGTGAATTTTTAATATCTTCTTCCACTAACGGATTAACTGAAACAATTCCGGCAACTGAATCTGGAAACTGCTCTGCAAAGCTAGTTAATACTAATGAACCATACTCTTCTCCCACTAATATATATGGTTCTAAAGCTCCAGATTTTCTTAATAGTATCTTTAAGTCCTGAGCCTGCTCTTCAATTGTTCTAGCTGACCCAGATGCACTAAAGCCATATCCTCTTCTATTATATAAGAAAGTTGCTACATTATCATTTTCCTCCAGCTCACTGGCAATTGTATTCCAAACTTCTAGATTTCCCCCAAGCACTCCATCAAATACTACAGTGTAATTTCCACTTCCACTTAATCTAAAATCCATTCTTTTATCATCCACTGTAATGTAATCTACTCTTTCTATTAAAGTTTCTCCTGCTATAAAGTTTGTAATTTGTTGCACAATAAAGCCTGCTATTATTATACCTAATAAAACCTTAGCTATATACTTTAATTTTTCTTTAGTAGTTCTTTGCCTCTTCATATTAACTCTTCTTACTCCATTTGAATGTGGCAATAAGTTCATTTTTTCAATCTCCTTTTATATTATTATAGCTTTAAATTAGGTTTTGCATTTAAGTTTAAATCACTTATTTTACCATTTACTAAATTAAAATATGCTGCACTTCCAATCATAGCTGCATTATCTGTACATAATACTGGTGCTGGGAATAATACTTCTATTCCTTTCTTTGATGCAGCATTCATAATCGTTTCTCTTAAGGCTGAGTTAGATGCAACTCCTCCAGCAATGGCTATCTTCTTAACATTTCTACTTTTACATGTTTCCATTACATTATCTTTTAATACTTCTATTACAGCTTTTTGGAAAGAAGCCGCCACATCTGCCTTATTAACTTCAACATTTTGCATCTTTGCTTTATTTAAGTAATTTAATACTGCTGATTTAACACCACTAAACGAAAAGTCTAAAGATTTATCATGAAAATTAGCTTTTGGAAAAGCAATAGAATCTGGATTTCCTTCCCTTGCTAACTTATCTATCTTTGGTCCACCTGGATATCCAAGGCCTAATGCTCTAGCAACCTTATCATATGCTTCTCCTGCTGCATCATCTCTTGTCTGTCCTATAACTTCATATACACCATAATCTTTAACATGTACTATGAAAGTATGTCCTCCTGAAACTACTAATGAAACAAATGGAGGTTTTAAATCTTTATGTTGTATGTAATTTGCACATATATGTCCTTCTATGTGATTAACTCCTACCAATGGCTTTTTAGTTGAAAATGCTAATCCCTTAGCAAATTGTAATCCTACCAATAATGCTCCTACTAGCCCTGGTCCATAGGTAACCCCTATGGCATCAATATCTTGTAAAGTTACTCCTGCCTCTTCTAATGCTTCCTGAACTACTCCGCTGACAACTTCAATATGCATTCTTGAAGCTACTTCTGGAACTACTCCACCAAACTTTTTATGTGTATCTATTTGAGAAGCTATTATATTTGATAAAACTTCTCTTCCATTAACAACAACAGCTGCTGAAGTTTCATCACAACTTGACTCTATAGCTAATATATATTTTTTTTCCATATCTATCTATACCTCTTCTTATTACTGTTTATATCTAATGAGTATTATATCTTAATAAAACCCTATAATCAAACAAACCTTGTTAATTTTTTCTGTCTATTGTATATTCTAAATATAGTAGATATTTTAATTATATAAATTAAATCTTACATATTCATTAAATATTTATTTCAATTTATAGAATTTTAAGGAGAATTGATTATGAAACCATATGCCAAGGTAGTGGTACCAGGTTCCCCTATTTCCAAATCTAATTTTAAATTACATAATAAGGAAGGTAGAGCGATACTTCCATATAATACTGGAAAAGCTCATGACAAATATGCCTTATATGAAGAAGAAATAGCCTATTATGCTAGAAGCCAAAATCCTACTATCATATTAGAGGAATCTTTAATTGCCATCTTAAAAGTTTACTACAAAAGTGAAAAACGTCATCCTGATACTGCCAATATAACAAAAAGTATTTTTGATGGTATTGAAAAAAGCGGTCTTATAGTTAATGATGCACAGATTCGTCGAATAATAACTGAAGAATATTATGATAAAGAAAATCCTCGTTTTGAATTAGAGTTTTATGGTGAAAGTTCCTTTGAAGTCACATATACAATTAAGGAAAAAGCTACTCCTTCAGAAAAGAGAATTTATTCATCATTAAAAAAGGTCATTCCTACTACAAAAGTAAAAGAAAGTTCTACTACATCCGTGGAAAAGTGTTCAATCTGTAATGGAATAATTGATAAATCATCTTCCATAAAAGCTGATGGTGGTAAAACTTTAATCTGTAAAAAATGTTTTACAAAATTATTTTAAGGACACTCAATAATGATAGATTTTATATTTTTATGAGCTGATATTCACTTTAATCCTAAAGAACAGAATATATTATTCAATAAAGCAAAAGAAGTATTTATACCAATTTAGTATAAATACTTCTTTATATATTGTGAAGCTAAATGCCCAATTATATAGCCATCTTCTCCACTAGAAAATACGCCTTCAATTCCATGCTTTACTGTGCCACAAGCAAAAAATCCATCTTCAACAGTATTTATGGTTTTTATATCTACATTTAAGCCTCTTAATAAATCTATTTCTGGATAATACCCTACTGATAATATTAAAGAATCACACTCTATTAATTCTTCTTCCTTTTCATCAATCATTACAGCAGCCCACTCCACCCTTTCTGCTCCTCCAATTTCTGAAACTCTGGCATTATATATTACAGGAATATTAAAACCTTCAAACAAATCTAACTGCTCTTTATCTAATGATTTTTTAGCTGTTACTAAAGCTCTTATTTCAGCTCCTTCTATTAATAGTCTCCTAGCTAAAAGTGCTGACCACTTACCGCTTTCTTGTATTACAACTTCTTTTCCTGGTAAATATCCATAGAAATTAATCAATCTATGAGCTGATGCTATAGTAAAAATGCCTGAATATCTATCCACTGGAATCATTATATTACCTGTAAACTTCTCCTTACATCCTGTGGCAAATATTATTGCTCCAGCTTCAATATTATAAACACCTTTATCTGGATTAATAACAGTTATTTTTTTATCAGAATCTATCTCTAAAACTTTACTACTAGTTAAATATTTTCCACCTAACTCCTTATAATCATTTATCATTATACTTGCAAACTCAGGACCAGTTACTTTTTTACCTAAATAAAAGCTACCAAAACCATCATGGATAAATAAATTTAAATTTCCTCCTAAATCTTCTTCCTTTTCTATGATAAGAACATCCTTTACCCCTTCTCGCATGGCCATAATAGCAGAAACCAATCCTGAAGCTCCAGAACCAATGACAACTAAATCATACTTTTCCACAAAAACACCCCTTCAATTAATTAAAAATGTAAAATAAAAAATTAGTAAACTGATTTAATTTAAATATACAATATCATAATATCTGAAACTAGTTATAAAAAATATAACTAGTTTCAGATAGAATAGTATTACTCAGTTAAAAATTTTATGTTTAGTACTTCCTTCATGTTAATTCACTTATGGTTTTAAATTACTACTTAATTTTTCATTCTTAATTCTTAATTTTTAATTCTGTCTATTCTCCTGCTATGGCAAGTGATTTAACCTTTATAGATGGGCTTCCTACACTACTCATAGGGAATTTTAAGTCATTTCCCACTTCTTCTATATCCTTAAGTAAATTAAAGAAGTTACCTGAAGCAGTTACTTGTTCAACTGGGAATGTCTTTCTACCATTTTCAATATAGAATCCATTAACTGCTAAAGAAAACTCTCCTGTAATAGCATTTGCTCCTGAATGAAGCCCTGCAAAATCAGTTATAATAAGACCCTTCTCTATATTTGCCAATAACTCATCAAAATTCTTGTTTCCTTTTTCAATGTAGAAATTAGTAGGTGATACTGATATTGATGATGCATATGAATTCTTAAATCCATTACCTGTTGATTTAACACCAGCCTTATTAGCAGTCTTTAAGTTGTATAATAATGTTTCTAATCTTCCATTCTTAATAAGATAAGTTTTTTCTGTTGCCACTCCTTCATCATCAAATCCTACTGATGCAAGACCATCTTTTAAATGCGGATCATCCACTAAGTTAATTACTGATGATGCTATTTCTTCTCCTTCTTTTCCCTTTAAAAGACTTAACCCTTTTTGAGCTGCATCTGAACTGAATATTCCAGCAAAAGTAGATAACATTGAAACCATTGCTTCATTTTTTATAACTATAGGATAATTACCTGAAGGAATAGCTTTTCCACCTATTTTAGATAAAGCGTCATTTACAGCATCTTCTGCTATTTTTTTAGGATTAACTTCTTCAAGAGATTTAGCTATTGCATATCCAAAGCCATCATACATCTTTTCATCTTCCTTTATTATTGGACATACATATGCTGATAATAAATTAGATTTATTGTGTAAGTTTAATCCCTTGCTATTTATTATGCCATACTTACCAGAACTATAAGCTACAGCACACCCTGCAAAACTTTCTACTTTGCTATTTAAAGCTTTAGCCTCCTTTTCCATATCTAATGCTATTTGTATAAGCTTATCTGGTGATATATTTTCAAGAGCTTCTGAATAAGTAGATATCTCTTTATACTCCTTGTCTCCACCATAAATAAATTGAACATCCTCACTTTCTATAGCTAATACATTTTCCTTAGCCTTATTAACAAGCATATGAATTGCTTCTTCATCTAGTATTTCTGTATAAGAGTATCCTATCCTATCACCCATCTTTCCTCTAAATGATAGCCCATAAGAAGTATTTAAGTTATATTTCTCTACTTCTTCCTTATATACATTTATACTAAGGCTTTCTCTATCAACATAGTATACTTCACACTCAGCAAACCCTACATCTTTAGCTTCCTTAAATAATTGATTTACAAATATCTTTAATTCCATTACATTACCTCCTATCTTCCACCTACAGTAATTTCACTTACTCTTATCATAGGTTGACCTACGTTAGTTGGTATGCTTCCTGAAGATGATCCACACATTCCTTGTCCTTGAGTCATATTATTTCCTACCATATCAATATTCATTAATATTTCGCTACCTTTTCCTATTAAACTTGCACCTCTAACTGGTTCTTGGATTTCTCCATTCTTTACTAAATATCCTTCTGATACAGCAAAGTTAAACTCACCTGTAACAGGATTCACAGAACCTCCACCCATTTTTTTAGCATATAATCCATCACTTATTGATGCTATGATTTCTTCTGGTGTATTATCTCCATTAGCTATATACGTATTAGTCATTCTTGAAGTTGGAGCATATTTATAACTTTGTCTTCTTCCGCTTCCTGTAACTTCCATGCCCATTCTTCTAGCATTTAATTTATCTATCATATAAGATTTTAAAATACCATTTTCAATTAAGATATTCTTTTGTGTTGGAGTACCTTCATCGTCTATATTTAGTGAGCCCCACGCATTGGGAATTGTTCCATCATCAATAGCCGTAATCTTAGAAGATGCTATTTGTTCTCCTAATTTACCTGTAAATACAGAATTTCCTTTAGCAACAGATGTAGCTTCTAATGAATGTCCGCATGCTTCATGGAATATAACACCACCAAACCCATTATCAATAGCTACTGTCATCTTTCCTGCAGGGCAATTCTTAGCATGAAGCATAGTATGTGCTGTTTTTGCAGCTTGTCTTCCATAATATTCAGGATCTATATATTTGAACATTTCTATTCCAGCTCTTCTACCTGGGCCTTCAATTCCTGTTTGATTTTCACCATTAGCAGATGCTACTGCATTAATAAATAATCTTGTTCTTACTCTCTTATCTTCTGTGTATAATCCCTCTGTATTTGCTATTAATATGTTTTGTTCCTTATCACCATAACCAACACTTACTTGTGAAATTTCACTATGATAATTCTTTGCTGCATCATAAGCTATCTTCATTATACCTATTTTTTTATCTGCTTCTACAACAGATGGTAAATAAATTGTGGGATGTATGTTTATAGTTTCTTTTTCATATAGAGTTATGCTTATATCTTCTTTTAATTCTCCCAATGCTAATGCTGCTTTTTCGGCAGTTTGTAATAATGAATGAAGGCTATTATTATTGGTATAAGCATAAACGCTTTTTAGCCCTTTAAATATTCTTATTCCTATTCCATAAGCTCTTCCTCCTATGGAATTTTCAACTTTCCCATTTAAAATACTTATGGAATTATCTATTGTATCTTCTTCAAAAATTTCTGCAAAGTCTCCTCCAGTTACTAAACAACGACCAAGTACTTGCTGTGCTATTTCTTTTGAAAGCATTGTATCGCCCTCCTCTTTCTTTTAATTATATCTAAAATCTATTATACTTTATTTTTATATACAAAAAAAGACAGAAGTATAACTTCTGTCTTATGGCTCCGCGAAGAGGGCTCGAACCTCCAACCTATCGGTTAACAGCCGAGTGCTCCACCATTGAGCTATCGCGGAACGTTACCACAATGAATATTATATATAGTAATTTTTAAAAATGCAACCCCTTTTTTTAATTTTTTTTTAAATTTTACTTTTAATCTTATAATTTTCTTATAAATTACAAAAACTTTTGTAACGAATTTATATATAGATATGTTGTATAGTATTATTAGAAAAAAGAGCAGATTTATAATAAAATGAATTAGACAAAAAGTTGTGGAGGGAAACATAAAATAATGAATCATAAGAAAAAAAGATTTAATAAAAAGAAGAAAAGACAAAGAAAAAGGGCAATATTAGCAATACGTATTTTAATAGTAATTACAGTATTTGTAGGAGTTAAATTTATTCCTAAACGTGAAAATCAAAATTTACAAATAGAAAATAATGGGACAAGTGCTAGTGAACAATCCAATAATACTGAAGAAACAAAAAATAAAGAGGAGATAGAAACTCCTAAATTAGATAATAGTGGGTATACATCCTTTGAAGAGGACCCTAATGCAGATGATGCAGCTGTTGTTGCAGCAAATACTAAAGGACTTTTAAATAGAACTAAGACATATCCAGTAAGAACAGATGGTAAAAAGGTTGTTTATTTAACTTTTGATGATGGTCCATCACCGACTAATACGCCAGGTGTATTAGATGTATTAGATAAATATAATGTAAAGGCAACATTCTTTGTTTTAGGAACATCAATAGCTGCTAATGATCAAGCAAAAGCATTACTAAAAAAGGAGGTTGCTAGAGGACATGCAATAGGAAATCATACATATAGTCATAATTATTCATACTTATATCCTAATAAAGTTATGAATGTAAATAATATTGTATCTGACCTTCAAAAAAATGAAAATTCAATGAAAGAGGTACTAGGAAAAGACTTTACAACAAGAGTTATTAGATTACCTGGTGGATATTGGTCATGGGATGGGCGTACAGCTATGAAAGAGGCTATGGAACAAGACGGATATTACAATGTAGACTGGAATGCCTTAGATAAAGATGCTGAAGGTCCAAAGAAAAATGCAGATCAATTAGTACAATGTACTAAAGAAAGTGTAGAAGCTTTAGGACCTAATGCAGATAGTGTTGTTTTATTAATGCATGATACTTATGGAAAAGAAGAAACTGTAAAAGCTCTTCCAAGAATAATTGAATATTTACAAAGTCAAGGATATGAGTTTAGAACAATTAAATAAAAAAATGAGGCTGTTGCAAAAGCAACTAGCCGATTATATGGGAAAATGAACATATTCAGTTTATACAATACTAATCAACAATTAGTATTGCCAATAGATCTAGAAATTATGATACCAGAAACTGATTCTGTTAGATTGCTAAGCACAGTATTGGAGGGACTAGATTATTCAGAATTATATAATGCATACTCTACAAATGGTAGAAATCCAGCAATCTCACCAAAGACTCTTTTTATGGTATTAGTTTATGCAAACTTAAATGATATTCACAGTTCACGAGAGATAGAAAAAGCATGTAAAAGAGATATAAATTTTATGTGGTTACTACAATGCGAAAAATCTCCTAGCTACTCAACTATATCAAGATTTAGAACTGGTAGATTAAAAAAATGTTGTGAAAATTTATTTTATCAATTTGTGATGAAATTAGGTAAGTTAGGTGAAATAGACTATAAAAATATATTTATTGATGGGACTAAGATAGAAGCCAATTCCAAATAAATACTCATTTGTTTGGAAGAAAAGTGTTGATAAATTTGAAAGAAAACTTAAGAAAAAAATGATTGAAAAAGTTAATGAAATAAACGAAGAGTTTGGTAAGTGCTACGCTACCGATAGCGATAGCTTAAATGTTACTCTATATTCAGAAATAATTGATGATTTAAATAAAATAATTAATGAAAATAAGGAATAATACTAAGAATGAATAGGTCTATTCAAGCAGAGGGTACATTTGGGGTAATTAAGGAAGATCATGGGTTCAGAAGATTTTTACATTTAAAAAAAGAGGCCGCTACAAAATGATTAAAAATCATTTTGCAACAGCCCCTTTAAAATACTAATTATTATTTAATGGTTTCATTGTTGGGAATAGTATAACATCTCTTATTGATGCTGAATCAGTTAAGAACATTATTAATCTATCGATACCTATTCCTAATCCTCCTGTTGGTGGCATACCTGTTTCTAAAGCACTCATGAATTCTTCATCAATCATGTAAGCTTCATCATCACCAAGTTCTCTTTCTTTTTCTTGTTGAGCAAATCTTTCTCTTTGAACTATTGGGTCATTTAATTCAGAATATGCATTACATAATTCTCTACCAAATACGAATCCTTCAAATCTTTCAGTAAACATTTCATTTCCTCTCTTCTTCTTTGTTAAAGGAGAAATCTCTACCGGATAATCAATGATAAATGTTGGTTGAATCATGTGTTCTTCACAGAATTCCTCATATAAAGCATTTAACACTTCACCTTTAGTTACAGTATTTAACGGCTTAGAGAATTCTAAATTTTTTTCCTTAGCAACAGCTTGTGCATCTGCATCAGATTTAAATTCATTATAGTCAACTCCTGCATATTCTTTAACAGCATCAACCATAGTTATTCTTCTCCAAGGTGGCATGAAGTCTATTTCTGTTCCTTGATAAGTAACCTTAGTAGTTCCATTTACCTTCTTACATACTTCTGCAACCATGTTTTCAGTTAATTCCATCATATCATTGTAATCAGCAAATGCTTGATATAATTCAATCATAGTAAATTCAGGATTATGTCTTACTGACATACCTTCATTTCTGAAAGTTCTTCCTAATTCATATACTTTTTCAAAACCAGCTACAATACATCTCTTTAAATATAATTCTGGAGCAATTCTTAAGAACATATCTAAATCTAAAGTGTTGTGGTGAGTAATAAAAGGTCTTGCAGAAGCTCCACCAGCTATAGTAGCAAGCATTGGAGTTTCAACTTCTAAGAATCCTCTATTATCTAAGAATGATCTTATTCCACTTATTATTTGACTTCTCTTTATAAAAGTATCTTTTACTTCTGGATTAGTTATAATATCAACTTCTCTTTGTCTGTATCTTAAATCTGGATCTTTTAATCCATGCCATTTTTCTGGTAATGGTTTTAATGACTTACTGATTAATTCAACAGTTTTAACTTTAACAGATACTTCACCTGTTTTAGTTTTAAATACTTCCCCTGTAGCAGCAACCCAGTCACCTAAATCATTAGTCTTATATTGTTTTAAAGCTTCTTCTCCAACTTCATCAATTTTTATGAAAAGCTGAATTTTTCCATCTCTGTCATATATATCAGAGAACACAACTTTACCTTGCCCTCTTTTAGACATTATTCTTCCAGCAACAGTTACTTCTTTTCCTTCTAATTCTTCGAAGTTATCTTTAACTTGCTTAGATGAATGAGTTCTTTTTACTTTATATACATCAAAAGGATCTTTTCCTTCTTCTTGTAATTTAACTAACTTTTCTCTTCTAAGAGATTCTTGTTCACTAAATTGTGACTCAAGCTCTTGTAAATTCATTTCTTCAGTTGACATTAGTATCCCTCCAATTAATCTCTTCTTATTCCTAAGACTTCAAACTTATTTATTCCGTCTGGTACTGAAACCTCAACTATATCTCCAACCTTTTTACCTACTAGAGCACTTCCAACTGGTGATTCATTAGATATTTTAAAATTCATTGGATCTGCTTCTGCTGAACCAACAATTGAATATTCTACCTCTTCATCAAAGTCATAATCTTTAACTTTAACAATAGAACCAACTGATACTACATCATTAGGTAATTCACTTTCATCAACAACTACAGCATTCTTTAACATATTTTCTAATTGAAGAATTCTTCCTTCTGTAAATGCTTGATCGTTCTTAGCTTCATCATATTCAGAGTTTTCACTTAAATCTCCATATCCTAAAGCTACTTTGATTTTCTCAGTAATTTCTTTTCTTTTTACAGTTTTTAAATATTCTAACTCTTCTTCAAGTTTTTTTACACCTTCATAAGTCATTATGAATTGTTTTGTTTGGCTCATATCTTTCTCCCCTTCGAACATTCACTTTACTGATGTCTATTTTAATAGATTATTATTCTTGAAATCATTTTAAATATTATAAATCAGCGTATTTAATATGTCAATAAACCTATAATTTGCTGATAGTATTCCTTGATAATTAATTTATATTCATTTTAATAATTTTTGCTATAATAATTATATACAAATTATTATATAATTTCTATATTTCTTAAACTTTCTCTATATTCCTCTAATATTTCCATAACTCTAGCGCTATCATCTACAGTATTTATTATATTCCTTATTTCACTACTATTATGTAATCCCTTAATATACCATGATGAATGTTTTCTCATCTCTCTTACAGCTTTATGCTCTCCATCATATTTAAGAGCTAATTCATAATGTCTTATACACATTTTTATCTTTTCTTCCGGAGTTATAATTAGAGGCTCTTTTCCTTTATACAGATTATCTATCTGTTTAAATATCCATGGATTACCCATGCTTCCTCTAGCAATCATAATTCCATCTACATTTGTTTCTTTTTTTCTCTTAAGCGCATCTTCTGCTGTAAAAACATCGCCATTTCCTATTACAGGAATACTTACGCTTTGCTTTACTTTAGCAATTATATCCCAATCAGCTTTACCTTCGTACATTTGCTGTTTAGTTCTTCCATGTACTGCAATAGCATCAGCTCCTGCTGACTCCATAACTTTAGCGAATTCAACTGCATTTATATTTTCATTATCAAATCCTTTTCTAAACTTAACAGTAACTGGCTTTGTGGAAACTTTTTTTATAGCTTCAACTATATTTCCAGCTAGCTTTGGATCCTTTAATAATGCTGAACCTTCACCATTCTTAGTTATTTTATTAGCAGGACATCCCATATTTATATCTAAAATACATATATCTTCCCTTGGATTAAAATGCCTTTGTACCATTTCAGCCATTATTTGAGGATCATTTCCAAAAATTTGTGCTGCTACTGGCATTTCTTCTTCTGCTATTCTTAGTAAACTTTTAGTGTTTTCACTTCCATAATATAGGGCTTTAGCACTTACCATTTCAGTATATACAAGTTCACAACCCATTTCTTTACATAATCCTCTAAAAGAAATGTCTGTTACACCTGCCATAGGCGCTAAGAAAACTCCATTTTCAAAATTAAGGTTTCCTATTTTCATTTGTTTTACTCCTTATTTTTTTCGTATATAATTCTTAACCCCTCTAAAGTTAAACTTGAATCTACTTTATCTATTATATTCGTTTCTTTTGCTATTAAATTAGCCAATCCACCTGTAGCAATTACATATGGATTATCTATTCCAAGTTCATTCATTTCTCTTTTCATTCTTCTTACTATATATTCAACCTGCCCTATATACCCATATAGTATTCCCGCTTGCATGCTTGTTATAGTATTCTTACAAATAACACTCTTTGGTACTTCTAATTCTATTCTTGGTAGTTTAGCTGCTCTTTCAAATAATGCATCTGATGCAATTTTAACTCCTGGAGATATACATCCACCTAAATAATCACCTTCTTTTGTTACTGCACAATAAGTTGTAGCAGTTCCAAAGTCTAAAATAATTAAATCTCTTTTATAAATATCATGAGCCGCTACAGAATTTACTATTCTATCTGCACCAACTTCTTTAGGATTATCATATCTAATATTTATTCCTGTTTTGACCCCTGGCCCTACAACTATAGGTTCAATATTGAAGCTTTTTCTAACCATATTCTCTAAAGAATGCATTATATTTGGTACAACAGATGATATTATTATACCCTTAACCTCTTTAGGATTTAAATCATATTGATTAAGTAATTGCATAACTTGAATTGAATATTCATCTGAAGTTTTTTTCGTATCAGTGCTGATTCTCCAACTAACTATACATTCATTTTCTTTATATACACCTATAACTATATTAGTATTTCCAACATCTACTAATAAAATCATAAAAGCACCACCTTAATATAATTAAAGCAGCCTTTAAGCTGCATTTATTATCAAATATTACGTAACAATTTAAATTAACACTCTAATTTTAACAATTACATATTATTTGTCAAGTATTATATTTGTAAAATTTTAGAATAAACCTATTATTTCGCCATTTTGTAAAATATCTATCTTATTAGCGGCTGGAACCTTTGGTAATCCTGGCATTGTCATTATATCACCAGTAAGTGCTACTATAAATCCAGCACCATTTGATACTCTTACTTCTTTAACTGTTATCTCAAATCCTTCTGGTCTTCCAAGAAGAGAAGGATTATCTGACAATGAGTATTGTGTCTTAGCCATACATATAGGTAACTTATCAAGGTTGAATTTTTCTAATTCTTCTATCTGCTTACAAGCTGCTGTAGTGTAATTTACACCTTTTGCTCCATATATTTCTCTGGCAATAGTCTCAATCTTTTCTTTTATTGTATCTTTTTCATCATATAAAACTTTAAAGTCAGCAGAATTATTTTCTAAGACATCACTAACTATATCTGCTAATTCTAATCCGCCTTCTCCACCTTTTTCCCAAACATTACATAATGCTACTCTTACGCCTCTTTCATTACAGAATTCTTCAATAAATTTAATTTCAGCCTCACTATCACTGACAAATTTATTTATTGCAACAACAACTGGCACGTTATATTTCTTCATATTTTCAATTTGTTTCTCTAAATTTACTACACCTTTTTGAAGTGCTTCAACATTTTCATCATTTAAGTTAGCCTTTGCTACTCCACCATGATGTTTTAATGCTCTTATTGTAGCTACTACAACAACACATTCTGGCTTTAAATCACCATATCTACATTTTATATCTAAGAATTTTTCAGCTCCTAAATCTGCTCCAAAGCCTGCTTCTGTAATAACTACATCGCCTAAAGTCATAGCCATTTTTGTTGCTATTATAGAGTTACATCCATGAGCTATATTAGCGAAAGGTCCTCCATGAATTATTGCTGGGGTATTTTCTAAAGTCTGTACTAAGTTTGGTTTAATAGCTTCTTTCATTAATAATGTCATGGCACCTTGAACTTCTAATTGCTTTGCATAAATTGGATTACCGTCTAAATCATAAGCAACCATGATATTGCCTATTCTTTCTTTTAAATCTTGCAGGCTAGTAGCTAAACAAAGAATTGCCATTATTTCTGAGGCTACTGTTATCATAAAGCCATCTTCTCTTAAGAAACCATTTATTTTTCCACCCATTCCCACTACTATGTTTCTTAAAGCTCTATCATTCATATCCATAACTCTTTTGAATACTATTCTTCTTGCATCTATTCTTAGAGTATTACCATGATGTATATGATTATCTATAGCTGCACACAAAAGATTATTAGCAGTTGTTATAGCATGCATATCTCCTGTAAAATGAAGATTTATATCTTCCATAGGAACTACTTGTGCATATCCACCACCAGCTGCTCCACCTTTCAACCCAAAAACAGGTCCTAAAGATGGTTCTCTTAAAGCTACTATGGCTTTTTTATTTCTTTTATTCAAAGCCTGACCAAGCCCAATAGTTACTGTAGATTTACCTTCTCCTGCTGGTGTTGGATTTATAGCTGTTACTAATACTAGCTTTCCTTTTTTTTCTTCCTTACTTCTTTCTAATACATCTAAAGATATTTTACATTTATATTTACCATATTGATCAATGTCATCTTCACTTAAGTTTAATCCTGCTGCAATTTCTCTTATATTTTTCATCTTAGCTTCTTGAGCTATCTGTATATCGCTTTTCATTTAGTATACCTCCACTACTAATTAACTTTATAATTAATTATATCATTGAAAAAAAATATTTAAAACATCAAATCGAATATTATTGTTAGTTTTTATAATATTTTTCGTATTTTATTGATTCTTATTACTCTTTTTATATATTTAAAAATATAATGTATGTCTTTTCTTTATTATTTTAAAATTTCTCTTAAAAAAATAAGCTATATCAAAATATATCCTGATATAGCTCATTACTTTTAGTTGGCATCAAAAATTTCTTCAAACTCCTTGCCATCAATTTTTTCTTTTTCTAACAAAGTACTAGCTACTGCATGTAGCTTATTAACATTTTTCTTTAATAACTCTTCAGCAGTATTATAAGCATTACTAATTAAACTCTTAATTTCCTTATCTATCATTGCTCCTACTTCTTCACTGAAGTTTCTTCCTCTTCCTAAATCCCTACCTAAAAATACTTCATTGCTATCACTACCATATGATATAGTTCCTATTTTATCACTCATACCATATTCCATAACCATAGATCTGGCAATGGAACTTGCTCTATCAATATCATTCTTAGCACCTGTACTTATATCTCCTAAAATTAATTTTTCAGCCACACGACCACCTAAAAGTCCAACCATTTCATCTAATAACTTTTCTTTTGATGTATATGTCCTATCCTCTGTTGGAAGATGCATTGTATATCCGCCAGCCATACCTCTTGGAATTATACTTATTTCATGCACAGGATCTGAATTTTTTAAACATTTCATTACTACAGCATGACCTGCTTCATGATAAGCAGTAAGCTTCCTATCATGTTCACTTATTGTCCTACTTTTCTTTTCTGGCCCTGCTATTACTCTTGTTATAGCTTCTTCAAATTCATCCATGCCTATTTTCTTTTTGTTCTTCCTAACAGCTAAAAGTGCAGCTTCATTCGCTAGATTTTCTAAATCAGCTCCACTAAATCCTGGAGTTCTTTTTGCTAGAACATCCAAACTAACATCGTTGTCTAACGGCTTTTTCTTAGTATGAACTTCTAATACAGCTTCTCTACCTTTTCTATCAGGTCTACCAACCATTATTTGTCTATCAAATCTTCCTGGTCTTAAAAGAGCCGGATCTAATATATCAGGCCTGTTAGTAGCAGCTATCATTATAATACCTTCATTAGCTCCAAAACCATCCATTTCTACTAGTAATTGATTTAATGTCTGTTCTCTTTCATCATGTCCTCCACCAAGACCAGCACCTCTTTGTCTTCCCACGGCATCTATTTCATCTATAAATATTAATGATGGAGAATTTTTTTTAGCCTGTTCAAATAAATCCCTTACTCTTGATGCACCAACACCAACAAACATTTCAACAAAATCTGATCCTGAAATACTAAAGAAAGGTACTCCTGCTTCTCCAGCTATTGCTTTTGCTAGAAGTGTTTTCCCAGTACCTGGAGGCCCAACCAATAAAACTCCTTTAGGAATTCTTGCTCCCATTTCTACATATCTTGCTGGTTGCTTTAAAAAGTCAACAATCTCTTCTAATTCTGCTTTTTCTTCATCAGCTCCTGCTACATCATCAAAAGTTACCCTCTTATTATCAGGAGTAACCATCTTAGCTTTGCTTTTTCCAAAGTTCATTACTCCTCTTCCACTGCTTCCGCCACCCTGTGACTGTTGTGTAAAGAAGAAGATAAATACTACAAACAATATAATTATCATTATAGTAGGAAGTAGACTTACCCATATACTGCTATTAGACGGTGCAACATATTCTATTTTAATATCATCTTTAGGATATTGTTCATTTAAAAATTCAATCATAGAACTTGGTGCATATACCGTATACTTATTTTCATCCCGTGTTGTTACCTCAATAGTCATCTTATCAGAATTTACATTTATACTTTCAACCTGATCATTAATCCACTTTTGTTGAAAATCACTATATACCATTCTATTTGACACACTGCTTCCATCAAGCATGAAAGTTGCTATTGCAAAAAACAACAACAATCCTATTATCCAAATAGTTGCACTTGAATATTTTTTCATCCAAGGCCCCCCTTTCATCTAGTACTTTTTAACTATATATTTCTTCTTTTAATATACCTATAAAAGGTAAATTTCTATACTTTTCAGCATAATCTAAACCATATCCTACTAAAAATCCATCTGGTGCTTCAAAACCTATATACTTTACATTAACATTTACAACTCTTCTAGCAGATTTATTTAATAATGTAACAATTTCTACTGAAGATGCACCTTTACTACTTAAATAAGACATTAAATATTTCAATGTAATGCCGCTATCAACTATATCTTCTACAATCAATACTTCTTTTCCTTCTATACTTCTATCTAAATCCTTAAGTATTTTTACTACGCCACTACTTTTTGATTCCTTTCCATAAGTAGATATTGCCATAAAATCTATTTCACAAGGATTATGTAATCTCTTTAGTAATTCTGATATAAAGACTACTGAACCTTTTAAAACTCCTACAAGCAATAAGTCTTTCCCCTTATAATCCTCGTCAATAATTTTAGCCAATTCTTTAGTTCTTATACTAATCTCCTCTTCACTAAATAAAATTTCCTTAATGCCTTCTTTCATAATACTTATTCCTTCCCTTCAAAAGATATTTTCAGCACTCTCTTAGTACTTTTTGTAATTTTAAAACTTTCAGAAACCTTATACCCAACTATCCAAGCTATTTCATCATCAAAGCATATAAGTGGAATAACGTCTCTTTCCTCTCTAGGAACTTTAAGATTAATAAAGATATCCTTTAGTTTCTTTGTACCCTTTATCCCTAAAGGTTTCATCTTATCTCCATCTTTTCTATTCCTAATTACAATTCTCTCTTCTATCTTATCATAATCAAAAAGTTTTATTAAGGCATTATTGGAAAATTCTACGTTTTTTTCTCTATCTATTACCTCCATTTTAATCATGTAATTTTTAAATTTGATTTCTTCAATTACACTTTCTTTCATAATAGAGACTTCACTTTCTTCTTTAGTGATTTTCATATTATTTTTCTTCTTAAATATAATATCTCCATAAGTATTTTCAGCTATGATACTATTAGTTAAATTTATACTTTTTCCTGTTCCTTTATTATATAAATCAATGACATCATATATATGTTTCATTTCAAAATTTTGATGACTTTTGGATATTTCTTTAAAAGCTCGCTTTATCACTCTCGTTACTATTGCTTCTTTTTCTTTTACAAAAAGATTTTGTTCTATAACTATCTTATGATTTGTGCATTTACAATACTCTTCATAACATTTATTAGACTGCTCTTCAATATATTCATTATCCTTGCTTAATATTAATGCCATCCTATTCAAAGTATCTATAATATCCTTATTAAAGTTTTCTTTCATATAAGGAAGTATATCCAGTCTCACTTTATTTCTGCTATAAATTCTCTCCATGTTACTTTTATCTATTCTTGGCATTAAATGATTTTCTGCACAATAGCTTTCTATCTCACTACGATTTAAACAAAGTATAGGTCTGATTATTCCTCCTTCCCTTACAGCCTTTATACCTACTAATCCTTCTAAACCAGTTCCTCTCATCATACGCATAAGTATTGTTTCTGCTTGATCATTTGCATTATGAGCTACAGCAATTTTATCATATCCGTATTTTTCTTTTATTTTTTGAAATGCCTTATAACGTTCTTCTCTACCAGCCATTTCTAGAGATATACTATTTTCACTGGCTACTTTGTTTATGTCTATTCTCTCTATATAGCAGTCTATTCTTAATTTTTCACAGATATCATTTACATATCTTTCGTCTTTAAGTGCTTCTTCTCCTCTAAGCATATGATTTATATGTATAGCACCTAACTTTATATTTAACTTTTCTTTAAGGCTATACAATATATGTAAAAGACAAACTGAATCTGGACCACCAGACAAAGCTACTAGTATTTTTTCTTCTGCCTTTATCATGTTATTATCTATAATGAAATATTTAACTTTTTTAATCACTTTATATCCCCTACTTTGCTTTATATTTTCATCCTTAATAATACCTTTACATTTTTTTAAAGTAAATATATAAATCTAATATAAAATATTAAAGAAGGGACTAATCCCCTCTTTTAATATAATGAATATAATTTTGATACCACTACTGTCATATCATCCATTACCTTTCCATTACTTAATTCTTTTGCCTTATCTAAGATATCTCTTGATAATTGCTCAGGATTAGTTGTTGCCTTCTCTAAATAAGTCCTCAACCATGAATAATCACCAATATTATTTTTATCTACATCTAAAATTCCATCACTGATGGTTATAACAATATCTCCATGCTTTAACTTCTTTTTCTTCTTCTTGTATTCAATTTCTTCCACAGCTCCAAAAGGTAATGAATTATCACTTATTACCTGAACATCTTCATACCTCTTTATAAACGTTGCCACTGCCCCTGCTTTTATAACTGAAAGTTCTCCGCTATATAAATCAACCATGGACATGTCTAATGTTGTAAATTTTTCATCTTCACTAAATTTCATATTCATAATTGAATTTATAGCTTTTATAGCTATTTCTTCATCATATCCACATTCTATAAATTCATCAATTATATCTATGGCAACACTACTTTCTAACCCTGCATCAGGACCTGATCCCATACCATCACTTAAAGCTATTACATAAATTCCATTTTTATTTTTACCAAAATTAAAACTATCTCCTGAAAATTTTTCTCCATCTTTTGGTATTGATGCCACATATGATAACATATGATACTTAGGACTTTCTTCAATAACCACTGAACACTCATTAGTTTTTGGATTTATCCTGCAACCTTCATCACTTATAGAAAAAGGTACTCTTAATACTTCCTTTAAAATAGGAAGTATTGCTTTTCCACATATATTTTCTCCATAGCAATTTTCCATAAGCATTTTAATCTTTAACCTGCCCTTTTTATCAGTATAAGAATATATATTCTTATATGCTATATTTTTTCTAGACAGAGCTTTCTTAAGGACTTTATCCAGCTCATAACAATTATCTACATCTCTTGTAAATTCCTTTATTACATCATCCATCGCCTGAGATATGTCAGCAATATTTTCTGCAATAAGTTGTCTTCCTTCACCCATTCTTTCTTTTAAGACTTCATTAACAGTAGTAGTATTATAAAATTCCTCACAACTCTTAATTAAAGTATTACTTTTAACACAATTTTCTTTAAGGTTTTTATTTATCTTTCCTTTTCCTTGTTCGAACATATCAATGAGTTCTGAAAATTCAAAGAAAGTTTTATTTAATTCCTTTCCCCAACACTTGCTGTTCATTTCACAATTACTACATACTCGATCTGCAAGATTCTCTATCATAGCTGAGCTTTTATCTTTTACTAACAACTTATGATTTCCTGATAATTTATTCATAGATTTAGATAATCTATCTAATATTTTTTTTAAGTTTTCTATTCTTTCTACAAATTCACTCTTAACTCCATCTATCTGTGCTTCATTTATTATCCTATTTTTTTCTTCATTACTTAATTCCTGCAAAATACCCTCTATAAACTTGGCTGGAGTTAACAACATAATCACTGCTGGCACTGCTATTTCCACTGCTCCATATATATTTATTGTTACTGAATATCCTACTATTATTGAACTTACAATTAAATACGCCAAAGCCGAAAATATTTTACCAGTTTCTTTAAACACACCAACAACTAGCCCACAACAACTATATAAACTTATAAAAAGTAATATATTTTTACTGGTTACACCTACGATTATTCCCATGGTTACTCCAATAACTGCTCCTATTGATGCTCCTCCTGCATATGCTATTACTATTATAATAGCCAAAGCTGCGATATTTCTTATACTTACACCAAAGCAAGCAATATTTCCAATCCCTGCAACCATTAAGCATAATACTATGGCCATACTTATCAATTCTTCCATATTAAAAAAATAATTATGCTTTATTTCATCTAAACAACTTATGCCATAATTAACAACATAAAATACTGGTATTATGCTTAAGCTTTCAATTAATGCAAAGGCTATATTAACAGATAAACCTTGACTACCAAAAATACTTTCAATTATTAAGAATTCTACTACACATATTATACATATATTATTAGTCTTAATTCTTCTCCCTGCTTTATCTGCTATATAGAAAATCAATAGTATTGAAATTGCTAAAATAGGATATACATATGAATCAGCATCATTACTATAAACACTTAACCCCCCTATAATCACTCCAAAAAAAGCAATTATAGTCTCTTTACTTCTTCTTTTATTTATAACTGAAATCAAAAATGCCATACCAAAAGGTGTAATAGTCAATCCATCCACCACTCTAAACTTTACCCTACTTAACATAAATCCGCATAATAATATAAGTATAATTTTAGCTGCTGTTAATTTATATTTAGCAATTCTATCTTTTTTACTATCAATTCTCTTATATACCGAAACCCCTGCATCATATTGCATTTCAATCACACCTTTCTTAACAATAACTTAATGATATCATTTACCATTAAATTATTATGTCATTTAGTGTTTTCCGGTATTTTTTTCGTAAGACATTAATTTTCCATTTTCATTTTATCATGCTAGTTTTTTTATTTTATTTCTTTTATATTCATATTTTTTCTTCTTTAAATAAATACTTTTTGTCGTAATTATCTATTTTTTATTATTTTTATAAAAAAAAAAAGAGACTCAAATAAAATTTGAATCTCTTGGTGCTGAAGACCGGAATCGAACCGGTACGGTATCGCTACCGCAGGAT
>ERZ773103.240-NODE-240-length-59316-cov-6.017684_pt1 | contig 59316 bp, 58 predicted proteins | sample MGYA00511118_ERZ773103 | MGnify/ENA primary metagenome ERZ773103 (study PRJEB29015, sample SAMEA2737821) | human gut metagenome | biome: human gut; feature: human-associated habitat; material: faeces | place: China | collected 2012 ... | reverse complement strand
GAGAGTTTATAGAAAAGGTAGAAGATGATTACGATTATATTTTAATTGACTGTATATCGACTATACAGAATAAGATAGCTATAGCCATAGAGTAGAGGCAACACATTTATTTATTCTAAAGTAAGGGGGAACAAATTTATGGCTTTAGTAATTGCAGTTGCGTATTTTGCGATCCTGATTATCATGGGTGCGGTATACGCAAAGAAAAAAGTAAAGTCAGCAGAAGACTTTGCTAACGCAGGTGGCGGACTTGGATGGGTTATGGTTACATTCTCATTCGTTCTTGCGCCTCTTGGTTCTGGACACACAATGTCACTTTGGGAAAAAGCAGCCGGTGGTGGATTTACTGACTGGTCAGCATTTACCGGTATTGGTACTGGCGCATGCTGGTGGGCAATCGGCGCAGGTGCTGTATTCCTTCCAATTGCAATGCTCTGGATCGGACCGCTGTACAAAAAGATCGGCGAGCCTTCCGCACCGGCAGCACTCGCAAAAATCTTTGGCAAACGCATGGGTTGGTTCCATGCAGGATTCCAGACAATGACCTGGACCGGTATCGGATGTTCCGAGCTGGTAGCTACAGGTACTGCTATCTACACACTGTGCAATGCAAGTGGTATTAAATTAAGCATCTATGGTGCTATTATCTTAGGATTCGTCCTGATTGTATGTTATGTATTCTTTGGTGGTATGTTACAGATGGCTTGGCTGAACTGTATCAATGCTATCGTTATGATCGTGGCTTCTTACTCTGCAATCGCTATCATCGCAGTTCATTATCTGTCAGCACTTGGCGGATGGGACGGCGTAAGACAGGTTTATGACGCAGCAGGTTATAGCAATATTCTGACACAGACAGGAACACTGGGAATGCCTCCAGTATGGCTCGGCGTTATTATCCCGGTTATCGTATTACATACAACAGCTGGTGCTGTATCTCAGACAATGATGCAGCCATTCTTCGCAGCTAAAGACGAAAGCGCATGCCGCAAAGGTGTATTCCTTGGATGCTCTTTCAATATTATGTCATCACTGCCATGGATCTTCCTTGGTATTGCAGCAATGTCAATTCCGGCTATTGCTTCTAAAGTAGGACCGAATGGTCTGGAAGCAGTTCCGTCTATCGCACAGGCTGGACTTCCGGTACCGGCAATCGGATTCCTGATGGTTGCTCTTCTGGCAGCTACACTTTCAACAGGTGGCGGTGTCGTACTGGCAAACTCCAACGTTATTGCAAACGATATTGTAATCGGATGCGCTTGCCCGGATGCTGATGCTAAGAAAAAACTTCGCATCAACAAAATCTGCATCATTATCGCAGCAGCTCTGCTTCTTCCGGGTGCTATCATCATGGCTCATGAGTTCGTATTCAACCTGTTCTTATGGGTATTCTCGTTTGGTATGCCGATTTTCATTGTATTCATCATTGGATACAACTTCAAGGTCAGCAAGAAAGCAGCATGGGCAACCGTTATTGTTACTTACATCATTAACTGTATCTGGACATTCTGCCCGATGGGTAAAATCCTCCATCTTCCGGACGGAAGCATCTGGAGTATGAACATGTACGCTACGATGGTAGCATCTGTAGTACTTGGCATCGTATTCCACCTTATCTTCCCGGGAAAAGAAGCTTGGAAAAAATCTCATGCAGATGTAATCGCAGCTAATGAGGCAGCTCAGGCTCAGAAGGCATAATAAAGGAGGTAAAACATATGTGGGTTCTTCAGGATATTGTTACTCAGTATGTAATTGGCATTGTTCTTTGCGCTATTATTTTCGGAATTTGGAAAGCAACACATAAAGGTCAGAAGTTATAAGGAGGGTTTTGCTTTATGGCAATTACAATCGTATCAGTATATCTTCTTTGCGTGGCAATTATTCTGATCGCTATTTGTTTTACAGGTGCGAAAAAGAATAACATCAAAGACGAAGAAGAATAAAATTATAAAATTAAAATGTCTTATTGAAAATCCGCGGGAATATTCCCGCGGATTTTTTGTTATAAGAACTTTTTAAAAATCAGTTATGCAAATTGCAAATCAGTTTACATGGTTTTTAAATAACTAAGCATGGGATACATTGGTATAATTTTAATATACAAAAAATATCTCTGTAAAACACAGACTACATTTTCTGAAATAAAAAATAAATGGATAAACAGAAAAAACGACTTTCTGAAACTGATTTGCAGGAATATAAAACTGATATATGCAAATTTCCATGGAAAAATGAAAAACATCTTGTGAAACTACTGGAAAAAATTTTTCAAATTCGTTATAGTAGTATATAAAGATTATTGGGCAATATGTATTTTATGGAAAAGGTTTTGGAGGAATTGTTATGACAGATTTACAGGTTCGATGTTTTTTGGAGGTGGCCTCATGCTTGAATTTTACTAAGGCTGCCAAAAACTTGTTTATATCACAATCTAACATCAGCAGGCAGATCGCTTCTCTGGAAGAAGAACTTGCTCTTGCGCTTTTTGACAGAAATACAAAGGGAGTAAAACTGACACCCCAGGGTCAGATGCTTGCGGAGACGCTTTCAGAGATGGCTTCCGAATGGGAGACGGTTCTTCTCAGGGCAAAAAATTCTGTGAAAAAATTCAGCGGATGTATAACGGTGGGATGCCAGCCGCATATCAAATGCAACAGCTATATGTCTCAGGTGCTTTCAGGTTTTCGTGAGATCCGGCCGGAGATACAGATCATCAAGGAACGTGCCAGCCAGAAAAAATTGCTGGAAGGTCTGAAAAACGATTATTATGATGCGATACTGATCGCTGATCATGATGTAAAGAGTATGCAGGATGTGGAAAAACTGGCACTGTATTATTCCAGGGTCGGGATTGTGGTACATAAAAATCATCCTCTCTTTTATAAGAAGAAAGTTACACTGGCAGATTTTAAAGACAGTCTGTTTTTGAGATATCTTCCGACGGAGATTAAAAAAGAAGAGGATTACCTGTTTAACATCTGCAGGTATTATGGCTTTGAACCAAAGATTGCTGCAGAGTTTGACGATTTTGAAGAATATCTTTTTTCCTGCGAAATGGGAGAAGGTGTGTCAATCGTATTTGAGGAGACAGAGGTTATTTCAAACATGAATCTCCGGTTTATACCGATTGAGGATGATGTGCCGCAGAAGTATCTGCCGATGCAGCTTACCCGCAAAACTAAGAATCATAATCCTGCATTGAAAGACTTATATTCCTATGCGCAGAAGTACTCGAATCTCCATGAGAAAAAAGATTTCTGAAAAATGAAAAAAGTGATTGACTGTATAATCACAATACATGTTATAGTGTATAACAGGAAGGGAACGATGGAATCAATTCACTCTTCTAAGAAGAAACATTTTCAAACTGCACTGTAGTATAATCCTCTACTCAAAGCTGCAGTGTAAAGTAAAATGTTGGAAAAGATTAACACAAATCAAGGAGGTATATTCATGGAAGGCGAAATTCGTTTGACTAACTCCAGTACCGGAGGTCCTGTGTTCGTATACGTAAAGGATGGAAAAATCGTTCGTATTACACCGATGGACTTTGATGAGACAGATCCGGAAGGCTGGAAAATCGAAGCAAGAGGTAGAGTGTTCAAAGCACCTAGATACACAACAATCGCACCATTTACAGCTGGTCAGAAATCAATGATCTATTCTGACAGACGTATCCTTTATCCGATGAAACGTGTGGACTTTGATCCAAACGGTGAAAGAAATATCCAGAACCGTGGTATTTCCGGATATGAGAGAATCAGCTGGGATGAAGCTATTGATATCACATGTAATGAGATCAACAGAATTAAAAGAGAGAGTGGTCCGGCATCTATCATGTCCACACCATCATCTCACCACTTATGGGGTAATGTAGGTTACCGTCATTCTACATATTTCCGTTTCATGAACTTAATGGGATTCACTTATGCTGATCACAACCCGGATTCATGGGAAGGTTGGCACTGGGGCGGAATGCATATGTGGGGATTCTCCTGGAGACTTGGATGTCCGGAGCAGTATGACCTGCTTGAGGATGGTCTGAAATATGCAGAACTGATTGTATTCTGGTCTTCTGACCCAGAGGTTAACAGTGGTATCTACGCTGCATACGAGTCACATATCAGACGTCGTTGGTTAGATGAACTGGGAGTTAAGATGGTATTCATCGATCCGTTCTTCAACCATTCTGCAAATATGTGGGGAATTAAATGGTTCTCACCAAAAGTTGGTACAGACCATGCACTTTCATTCGCTATCGCTTATACATGGCTGACTGAAGGTACTTATGATAAAGAGTACGTTGCAACTCACGCTTACGGATTCGAAGAGTGGGCTGATTACGTATTAGGTAAAGGCGAAGACGGAATTCCGAAGACCTGTGAATGGGCTGAGAAAGAAACAGGCGTTCCGGCTTGTGATATCCGTGCACTTGCTCGTGAGTGGGCTAAGAAAAATACATACCTTGCTGCCGGTGGTATGGGCGGCTGGGGTGGTGCTTGCCGTGCTACCCATGGTATTGAGTGGACTCGTGGTATGATCGCACTTGCTACTATGCAGGGACTTGGTAAACCAGGATCCAATATCTGGTCAACAACACAGGGTGTTCCGACCGATTATGAATTCTACTTCCCGGGTTACGCAGAGGGTGGTATCTCTGGTGACTGCGTAAACTCCGCTGCAGGATTCAAATTTGCTTGGAGAATGTTCGATGGTAAGACAACCTTCCCGGCTCCAGTAAAAGTAAACTGGGAAGCTGGTCAGCATATTCCGCGTCTGAAAATTCCGGAGTGTATCATGAACGGAAAATTCGAGTGGTATGGTAAAGGATTCTGTGGTGCTACTATCGAAGCACAGATGCATCCGTATCAGTATCCGGCTCCAGGCTATGGAAGCATCAAAATGTACTGGAAATACGGCGGACCGCACATCGGTACTATGACTGCTACAAACAGATATGCTAAGATGTACACATCTGAGTCTCTTGAGTTCGTAGTATCACAGTCTATCTGGTTCGAGGGCGAGGTTCAGTTCGCAGATATTATCCTTCCGGCTTGTACAAACTATGAGCGTTGGGATATTTCCGAGTTTGCTAACTGCTCCGGTTACATCCCGGATAACTTCCAGATGGCTAACAACCGTGTAATTTCCTTACAGGCTAAATGTATCGAGCCGCTTGGCGAGTCCAAATCTGACTACGATATTTATGTAGAGTTTGCTAAGAAACTTGGTTTATATGATATCTTTACAGAAGGCAAAACCGAGCTTGACTGGGTAGAGCAGTACTACAATGCTACTGACTGTCCGAAGCTCATGTCTTGGGAAGACTTCTTCAAGAAAGGATATCTGGTAGTACCGGACAATCCAAACAGAAAGAAAACACCTGCACTTCGTTGGTTCGCTGAAGATCGTGAACGCGATACTCCAGACTGGGGTCCGGCTCCAAACCAGACTGTACATCTTAAAGGATTACAGACAACTACAGGTAAAGTAGAGTTTATCTCAACTTCTCTGAAACGTTTCGAGGAGCAGGGATTTGTAGACGAATATCGTCCTGCAATGCATAAATACGTTCCGGCTTGGGAGAGCTGGCACGCAGAGGTTGCTAAGAAATACCCGCTTGGTATGTTATCACCTCATCCAAGATTCTCAATGCACACCATGGGTGATGCAAAAGATTCCTTCATGCTGGATATCAAAGACCACCGTGTACTTGTAGATGGATGGTATTACTGGATTATCCGTATGAATACTGTTGATGCAGAAGCACGTGGAATCAAAGACGGCGATCTGGTACGCGCATACAACGACAGAGGTTCTGTAATCCTTTGTGCTCAGGTTGGTGAGCGTGTTCAGCCAGGTACTGTTCACTCTTATGAGTCCTGTGCAGAGTATGCACCACTTGGTAAACCGGGATGCTCCGCAGACCGTGGTGGTTGTGTAAATATCCTTACACCGGATCGTTACATGTCTAAATACGCATGTGGTATGGCACCAAACAGTGCTCAGGTTGAAGTAGAAAAATGGGATGGCGGTATTTACGAGATTTATTAATTCGTAGATAAAGCCCGAAAGGAGAATTAGAGATGAAACAGTGGTATATGGTTATTGATGTCAGATGGTGCCATGATTGTAATAACTGCTTTATGTCTTGTAAAGACGAACATGTAGGAAATGAGTGGCCAGGTTATACAAATGCTCAGCCACGTCATGGACATCGTTGGATGAACATTCTTAGAAGAGAACGTGGAAGATATTCCCGTAATGATTATTCCTATCTTCCAATGCCTTGTCAGCATTGTGAGAACGCTCCTTGTATCGCAGCTGGAGACGGCGCTGTTACAAGACGTGAAGATGGTATCGTAATGATCGATATGAACAAAGCTAAAGGAAACAAAGCTTTAGTAGATTCCTGCCCATACGGAGCAATCTACTACAACGAAGAGGCAGATGTACCGCAGAAATGTACAATGTGTGCACACCTTCTTGATGATCCAGACTGGATCCCGGGAATCCCAAGATGTGCTCATTCCTGCCCGACAAAAGCTCTGAAAGCTTTCCATCTTGAGCCGGAAGAAATGGAAATGATGATCAAAACAGAAGGACTTGAAGTTTACAGACCGGAGCTGGGAACCAATCCGCATGTATTCTACAAAAACCTTCACAGATTTACAAAGAACTTTGTTGCAGCAGGCGTACTTGTTGACGGAGACTGCTACGAAAATGCAACTGCTACTCTGAAAAACGCAGAGGGCGAAGTTGTTGAAATTCAGAAAACAAACTTCTTTGGCGACTTCAAGTTTGACGGCTTAGATGATGGAAAATATGTTCTTACCATCGACGCTGCAGGCAAAACAAAAGATATCGATGTTGAAATCGCAGGAAAATCACTGAACCTTGACTTTATTGAATTCTAAAAACAGTTAGAAAACATATAACGTTAAGCTGTGTGCCCATGCTGTCACAGGCATGGGCACACTTACTATCTGTCAAAGATGGTCTGCCGAATTGCGGGCGGCAGCTGAATGGGCCGGATTCAGCATCAAAATATAGATTGAGATGCTGTTTTTGTGTGAGCCTGAACAAATGTGTACTGTACTGCAGATTATGGTGGTACGGAAGTCTTATCATAACAAGGAGAAGAAGAATGAGCAAAGTTGTAATTTTTAACGGAAGTCCGAGAAAAGATGGAAATACATCAACAATTTTACAGATGATCGAGCGTGGAGCAAAAGAGCATAATGCTGAAGTTCGTAACTATACTTTGTTTAAAATGAAAATGTCTGCCTGTCAGGGCTGCTTTGGCTGTCGTATCAACGATGGAGACTGCGTACTGAACGATGAGCTGAAGAAAGCAATCGATGAACTGAAGACAGCAGATGCAATCGTAGTTGGTTCTCCGGTTTATTTTATGCAGATCAACGGAATGGTTAAGAACATGTATGACCGTTTCTTCCCTCTGCTTGGTACAGAAGGCAAGCCAAGATATGGACAGAAAAAGATCGTAACTGTTTATACACAGGAGTTGGATGATCCACATATGTATGATACATACTTTGATTTCCTTGCTGCAACTGCATTCCCAAGCTTCGGATTTGTAGACGAGCATCGTATCGTTTGTGTAAATGGTAATAATCCGGAGACAGCCGAGAATAACAGAGAGTTAAAACAGAATGCATATGAAGTTGGTCGTATGCTGGCAAATATCGGTAAATAAGAGGATGTTATGAAGAAGAAATTAGCGTATGATTTTCAAACAGCAAGAGAAAAGATCATGGAGCATTGTTCTCAGCTGGGAACAGAAGAAATCTCTTTAGATAAAGCTGCAGGACGAGTTCTTGCGGAGGATGTACAGGCACAGTATCATGTACCTTTGTTTGACAAATCGCCTTTAGACGGGTATGCTTTTCTTGCGGATAATACACGAGGAGCAGACAGAGAACATCCGGTTTGCCTGAATGTTGTGGAAGAAATTGCAGCAGGCGCTCATTCTGACCGGGCAGTACAGCCGATGGAGGCCGTAAAGATTCTTACCGGAGCTCCAATTCCTGCGGGAGCTACGGCTGTTGCAAAATACGAAGAGACAGAAGAGACAGAAAAAACAGTTACGTTGTTTCGGGAATACAAAAACCAGGAAAATATCATTAAAATGGGAGAGGATATCCTGCAAGGAGAAATAATTGCCGGGAAAGGTACGTTTATTGATGCAGCGGTACATGCTTCGCTGGCATCCCAGGGTATTTCTTCATTGAGTGTTTATAAAGAACCGATGATCGGAATCATCTCTCAGGGGAATGAACTGATTAGTCCGGGAGAAGAATTGTATCCTGGCAAGATTTATAATACCAACAGGTATATGTTATCTACGACATTAAAGACAGAACACATCTCCTCCATTTATCTTGGTAAGGTAAATGATGATCAGGATGAGATCGCACGGATTCTGGAAGAAGCATCCTGTGTATATGATGCAGTGATTATGACCGGTGGTGTATCTGTGGGTACTTACGATTATACGGAACGAGCCATGGAACAGGCCGGAGCAGAGATCCTTGTTGACCGGGTAAAGATGAAGCCGGGATCATCCTGCTGTATTGGTATTTTAAATGGAGTACCGATATTTGGTCTGTCCGGAAATCCATCTGCAGCAATGACTACATTTCATCTTGTGGCTTTGCCTGCGATTCGCTGGATGGCCGGCAGAACAGATTATCTGCCGGAAAAAATAGCAGTTACGCTTGGAAGTGACTATCCGAAAAAAAGTCCGAATACAAGAATACTAAAAGGGCACCTTTGCCTGCAGGATGGCACAGCAGTCTTTTCTCTGAATGTAAAACAGGGAAATGGAATGGTTAGCGCTATGCGCAATGCAGAGGTATTTGCAGTAGTTCCTGCCGGAAGCGGTGCTTTGGAAAAAGGCTGTCGACTGGAGGCCTATCTGCTATAGATAATGGAGGCAAAGACAGAGCATGAAACTTGACAAGTCAGAATATGTGAACACTGGAATGACAACAAAGGAAGTGATGGTCTATAACAAGATCAAAGAAGCTATCCTGAACAATGAATTTAAACCGGGAACGGTTCTGGTAGAACGAAAGCTTTCAGAAATTTATGATGTAAGTCGTTCTCCAGTTCGTTATGCCCTTCGTCAGCTGGCAAAAGAAGGGCTGCTGACAGATGAACCGGGAAAAGGAATTATCGTTCCGGTGTATACACTGGAAGATATTCTGGAAGTGTATGACCTGTTGGAGGTGCTTCAGGTATATGCAATTCAGGTTTCACTGAAAAACTATGATATGATCGCTGATGCAACGCTGGGACAGATTATGGAACAGATGAGGAAATCCATGACAGATGAAAATCTCATCCGGCGTATGGATTGGGATGTGAAATTCCATGAGTTCATAATTCATCATGTGTCCAACAAACGTCTGGATATGATTTTTGATCTTCTGGTAAACCAGAAGCGCAGATTTGATATTACATCATTTCACGATCCGGAGCATGGAGAGATGACGACGAAACAGCATCAGAAGATCTATGATGCAATCCTTGCAAGAGATCAGGAAGCGTGTATTGCTGCGATTAAAGAGCACAGTCAGTATATCAAACAGTACTATATCAACAAACTTGTAACAGGCAGGTATAATTTATAATGGATGAAGAAAAGAAATTATTATTCTCCCAGGATTACAATGTGGGAGAAATCGTAACTTTTCATCTGTATCGGGAACAGAAAGATGGGAATGTGACCGTAACGCTGGCATATCAGTTTGCCGGAGCACCGGAAGTGGTATGCAAACGATTTTTTTATCCGGTCTGTGCGGAAGTTTACCAGAATCCTTATCTGAGCTGGTATAATCTCATTTGCTGCAGCAACAACTATGGACCAATTCCAGTTGTCAGCTACATGAATGAGTCCGTACAGAACGGAAAAAAGATCGCAGCAACGGTTTATCCTGATGATGCTTTACAGTATATGGATCTAATCGCACGACTGGGAGAGGAAGATTATTATTGTTTTCCGTTCCACCCGAGAGAATATGAATATATGCTGTATGTGAGCAAAAAAGGAACACTGGCAGATTATTTTAATCTGGATGAGATTCTTTCTGTTTATAAAAACAGTGGGGTATCACTGGATGAAGAGAAGATGAAATTCTATTTCCAACAGGAGCTTTCCTGGTTCGGAAATGAAGAAGAGTGTGATATCGAGATACATAATTGTCTTGGAGACGAGAAACTGGCAATAACCGGACTGCTGTTTGGCTACCCGGTGGAAAGTACCGTAGCGCTTATTAAAAAGACTATCGATATGTGTGAACAGTAAATAGTATCGATAAAATGTTCGTAATAGAATGAAAAGTATTAACATGTTCGTATAATGAATGTAAATGTACAAATATGTTATATGATTCCCGAATGGCAAATGATATATTATTTTGTATATCACAGAAAATATGTAAATATATTAACTTATTCATATGATTGAGATGTTGTAAAAAAGAATATAGAAAGGGCGGTATACTGTGAAAATAGTGTATCGTCTTTTTTGTGTTACTGATCAATGGATATTTCAAAAAATATGATAAGAAGAAAGTATAACTTGTATATAGTTATAAGGTAATGATAGCGGAGCAGTATTTTTTGACAAAGAATATTAAAACTGATACACTAATAAGAAGTGTATCTAAAAACAGAAACGTCTGAAAAACGATAAGAAGACGAATGACTGGTGGAAGATACTGCAAGAGATTCAGGGAAAGGTGGTGTTACATAATGAAATTATATGCAAATATCATTATAGACATTTCCCTGGAAAAACTGGATCGGATGTTTCAGTATGAGATTCCGGAAGAGATGCAGCAACTGCTTCAGCCGGGGATGCAGGTAAAAGTACCATTTGGTAAAGGAAACCGGTTTCTGACAGGATATGTGATCGAGATTACAGAAGAGCCGGAGTTTGATCCGGAAAAGATAAAACCGGTAGCTGAAATCCTGCCGGAGAGCATTCAGGCACCTAATCAGATGCTGATGACGGCGGCATGGATGCGGAGAAATTATGGCGGAACGATGAACCAGGCATTGAAAACAGTTCTGCCTGTGAAGCGAAGAGCGAATAAAAAAGAGCATCGCACTATTGTATTGAAGATGCCGGCAGATCAGGCGCGCACCTGTCTGGCGGAGATGGAGCGAAAGCATCATACGGCAAAGGCACGGCTGTTACGGGAACTTATCGAGAATGGACAGCTTCCGTATGAGACCGTGACAGGTAAGCTGAATGTGTCTGCCGCCGTGATACGAGGGTTGGAAGAACAGCAGATCCTTACGATTGAGCGGACAAGAGCGTATCGAAATCCACTGAAAGAATTGCAACAAAAGGGAAAACTCCATGAGCTTAATCCGGAACAGCAGCATATCGCAGATACCATTATCCAAAATCAGGTAGAGGGAGATCATCGTCCCTGTCTGATCCATGGGGTAACGGGAAGTGGAAAGACGGAAGTCTATCTGGAACTGATCGCATCTGCCATTGCACAGGGAAAACAGGCAATCGTGCTGATCCCGGAGATCGCGCTGACGTATCAGACGGTAATGCGGTTTTATCATCGGTTTGGTGACCGGGTCTCCATTCTGAATTCCAGAATGTCTGCCGGGGAACGTTATGATCAGTATGAGAGAGCGGAGTCGGGGGAATTGGATGTTATGATCGGACCGAGGTCTGCCCTGTTCACACCGTTTTCAAATCTTGGGTATATTATTATCGATGAAGAACATGAAGCTTCGTATAAGAGTGAGACAGTACCAAGGTATCACGCCCGGGAAACAGCCATTTACAGAGCTTCTTTACAGAATGCCTGCGTGGTGCTGGGATCGGCAACACCGTCTATAGAAAGTTACCAGCGGGCGAAGACCGGTGTATATCATCTGTACGAAATGCATCAGCGTGTGGGAAATCGCCCCTTGCCCCAGGTATATGTGGCAGACATGCGGGAAGAATTGCGTCTGGGCAATCGTTCCATGTTAAGCGATAAGCTTCGGGAGCTGATGCAGGATCGTCTTGCGAAAAAAGAGCAGATCATGCTGTTTTTAAACCGTCGTGGTGTGGCAGGATTTGTGTCTTGTCGTTCCTGCGGGCATGTGTTGAAATGCCCACATTGTGATGTATCTTTAAGTCTGCATCGCAATCAGAAAATGGTCTGTCATTACTGTGGGTATCAGGAACCGGCAGTAAAACAGTGTCCGGAATGTGGTTCCAAACTGATCGGTACATTCAATGCAGGAACGCAGAAAGTGGAGACTTATCTGAAGGAACAGTTTCCGGGAGCGAGAGTTCTCCGGATGGATTTTGATACGACACGGGAAAAAGACAGCTATGAAAAGATTCTGTCGGCATTTGCCAATCGGGAAGCGGATATTTTGGTGGGAACCCAGATGATCGTAAAAGGACATGATTTTCCTGCTGTTACGCTGGTGGGTGTGCTGGCAGCGGATATGTCGCTGCATGTGTCGGATTATCGGGCATCGGAGCGGACGTTTCAGCTGCTGACTCAGGCGGCAGGCCGTGCAGGCAGGGGAAACAGACCGGGGGAAGTCGTGATACAGACATATCAGCCGGAACATTACAGTATCCAGACGGCAAAGCGGCAGGATTATCAGGCATTTTTTGAAGAGGAGATCTCCTTTCGGAAGATGTTGCGTTATCCGCCGGTATGGAATATGTTGGTCATTCATATTGCTGCGCTGGATGCAGAAGAAGCAGGGAACCTGGCAAAACAGATTCATGACAGGATCATGAGTCTCGGGATTGACCGACGAAAGCTTCAGGTTATCGGACCGTCAGATGCGCTAATCGCAAAAGTAAATGATGTGTATAAGAAAGTCATTTATCTGAAAAGTGCAGATTATGAGGGGCTGATCCGGATCAAGGATTTTCTGGAAAAGCAGATTATGGCAGATTCGGCATTCCGCACAGGAACTGTGCAGTTTGATTTTAATCCGATGAATGGATTTTGATTTTTCTACGAAAGTATGTCTTGAAATAAGACTGTTGCAATCCCACTGGCTTTAGACGGTGGGGAGTTCACAAGAAATTCATGGTATATTTGGGTAAAAATAAAATCCTGATGCACAGACTGTAATAATATATCAGAAAATATTTTTCATATATAGCAAAATAGGAAAAAATGTATGGAAAATGCTTTTTCATAACTACCGGAAAAATTAGCAGAATAGATATTAAAATAAGAAAAACAAAAAATCTTAAATAAATAAATCAACAGAATTTAACAAATTATGAGAAAATCAGGATTACGGGAGGAAGAATAAAAATGGCTTTAAGAGAGATTCGAATTTTAGGAGATGAAGTGCTGACAAAAACATGCAGGCCGGTAAAAGAGGTAACACCGAGAATCCGGGAGCTGATCTCTGATATGCTGGAAACCATGTATGAGGCAAATGGCGTAGGTCTGGCTGCACCGCAGGTAGGTGTACTCAGAAGAATCGTCGTAATTGATGTAGGGGACGGTCCGCTGGTAATGATCAATCCGGAGATCATTGAGTCTTCCGGAAGCCAGACCGGAGAAGAGGGATGTTTAAGTTTTCCGGGAAAAAGTGGTGTGGTAACAAGACCAAATTATGTAAAAGCCCATTTCTATAATGAAGATATGGAGCTTTACGAGATCGAGGGAGAAGAGCTTCTTGCCCGTGCGATCTGTCATGAGCTGGATCATCTGGATGGACACATGTATGTGGAAAAAGTAGAAGGCGAGATCCATGATGTAGTCTATGAAGATCCGGAAGAGGATGGAGAAGAGCTTGCATCTGAAGAGTAATGAGAGACGAAAATAAACTATCTAAGATATGGAACACGAAAAAGCCTGTCAGTGAAAAGGATGGAAGTAAGAAAGGATGGATGAGCAGATGAATCTGATTTTTATGGGAACACCGGATTTTGCAGTGGGAACACTGGAAGCTCTGATCGATGCCGGACATGATGTGAAACTTGTGGTCACACAGCCGGACAAACCAAAGGGACGTGGAAAAACCGTGCAGTTTCCACCGGTAAAAGAATGTGCAGTGGCTCACGGCATCGAAGTGTATCAGCCGAAAAAAATCCGGGAGCCGGAATGTGTGGAATATCTGAGACAGTATGATGCAGATTTGATCGTTGTGGCAGCGTTTGGTCAGATCCTGCCAAAAGAGATTCTGGATATGCCGAAGTATGGATGTATTAACGTACATGCTTCCCTTCTTCCGAAATACCGCGGTGCTGCACCGATCCAGTGGGCAGTCATCAACGGAGACAAAGTGAGTGGTGTTACGATCATGCGTATGGACGTTGGACTTGATACCGGCGATATGATCGCAAAAGAAGAAGTAGTGCTGGATGAGAAAGAGACAGGTGGAAGCCTGTTTGATAAACTCAGTGAAGTAGGCGCACAGCTCTGCGTCAGAGTGATCCCGGAGATCGAAGCAGGAACGGCTGTCTATACAAAGCAGGAGGAAGCACAGGCCACACATACGACCATGATCAAAAAGCAGCTTGGCGACATCGACTGGACAAAGACAGCAAAAGAGATTGAATGTCTGATCCGTGGATTAAATCCATGGCCAAGTGCATATACTAGGCTGAATGGCAAAACATTAAAAATCTGGGATGCAGATGTTGTAGAAACGGAATCAGGCAAAAAAGCAGGCACTGTTGTGGAAACACAGGCAGACCGTTTCCTTGTACAGACCGGAGCCGGATGTCTGGCATTGCGTGAGGTGCAGTTAGAAGGTAAAAAACGTATGGCAGCAGATGCTTTCCTGCGTGGAAACCATGCGGAACCGGACACAATTCTTGGTTAAAAGGTTACGTTATTTATAGATTTTATAAGAGATATCAGAAAGGAAGAAATACAAATGCCTTATTATGGATATGGCTACGGATATGGTGGATATGGTCTGGCATACAGCTGGACATATCTTCTGGTGTTGGCAGGCGTTATTGTATGCCTGATCGCTTCTGCAAAAGTCCGTTCTACTTATAACAGATATTCTTCTGTGAGAAGTATGTCGGGAATGACTGGTGCACAGGCTGCGCAGCGCATACTTGCCCATGCAGGAATACGGGATGTACAGATTCAGCATGTGTCCGGAAATCTGACGGATCATTATGATCCTAGAGAAAAAGTGCTGCGTTTATCGGACAGCGTATATGGTTCTGATTCTGTAGCGGCGGTAGGTGTCGCTGCCCACGAGTGCGGACATGCGATCCAGCATCAGAGAGGTTATGTGCCGCTTCGGGTAAGAGGCGCATTTGTCCCAGTGGCAAACTTTGGATCTTCTATTGCATGGCCGCTGATCATTATCGGTCTGATGATGCGGGGGCAGATCATTATTGAGATTGGTATTATCTGTTTTTCATTTGCCGTGATCTTTCAGCTGATCACGTTGCCGGTGGAATTTAATGCATCTGGCAGAGCGATGCGTATATTGCGGGAAACAGGAATCTTAAACAGTCAGGAACTTCCAATGACAGGAAGAGTACTCCGTGCAGCCGCAATGACTTATGTTGCCAGTGCAGCATCTGCTGTTTTACAGCTGCTGCGACTGATCATATTATACGGAGGAAGACGCAGAAATGAGTGATTCTGTCAATACAAGAGAATTGATACTGGATATTCTGACGGAAGTGACAGAACATCAGGGATACAGTCATATTATCCTAAGGGATGTGCTGAACAAATATGCCTATCTTTCCCGACAGGAGCGGGCGTTTATCGCAAGGATCAGCGAGGGAACATTGGAACGGATGCTGGAAATGGATATGATCCTGAATCAGTTTTCAAAAACAAAAGTGAAAAAAATGAAACCGGTCATCCGTAATATTCTGCGTATGAGTGTGTATCAGATCAAATATATGGACAGTGTTCCGGACAGTGCAACCTGCAATGAGGCAGTAAAGCTGGCAGTACGCCGCGGACTTGGCGGGCTGAAAGGATTTGTGAATGGTGTGCTGCGTAATATCAGCAGGAACAAAGACCAGATCCGTTATCCACTGGAAGAAAAGGAACCGGAAGAATATCTGTCGGTAACCTGCTCTGTACCATTATGGATCGTGCAGCAGTGGACGCAGGAGTATGGATATGACAGGACGAAACAGATGTGCCAGTCATTCCTGGAATCTGCTCCATTGTCTATCCGTACAAATCTGCAGCAGACGACACCGCAGCACTTAAAAAAGAAGTTGGAGAAAGAAGGTGTGTCTGTAGAAGAAAATCCGGAATTTTCCTATGCCTTCTTTATTTCCGGTTATGACAGACTGGATGCGCTGGAAGCATTTTGCGAAGGATTGTTCTCCGTACAGGATATGGCGTCCATGTATGTGGCTGAGGCAGCAGATGTACAGCCGGGGGCATATGTGATCGATGTATGCGCAGCTCCGGGTGGAAAGAGCATGCACCTTGCAGAAAAGTTACAGGGAACCGGCATGGTGGAAGCCAGGGATCTGACAGAATATAAAGTCGATCTTATGGAGGAAAATATTGCCCGTTGTCAGCTGAAAAACATGAAAGCGATACAGTGGGATGCCACGATAAAAGATGCTGATTCGGTAGAAAAAGCAGATGTGGTCATTGCTGATCTGCCCTGTTCCGGTCTTGGCGTTATGGGACGGAAACCGGATATCCGATATCGTGTTACACCGGAAGATGTGCAGGCACTGGCAGCCCTGCAGCGTAAGATCCTGTCTGTGGTACAGGAATATGTAAAACCGGGCGGAACCCTTGTATACAGTACCTGCACCGTGACCCGTGCAGAAAATGACGGGAATGTACAGTGGTTTGGGGAACAGTATCCGGAGTTTCAGTTTGAGAACATGCGCCAGCTTTATCCGGGAGAAGGCCGACACGATGGATTTTTTATTGCCAAGTGGAAAAAACAGACAGTATAAGATACGAAATTTTTGAAGGCTACGGTATGGGGATTAGTACGGAAAATATTTTTTCATAACGATTTTATTTATAGCATTAGATAAAGACAATGTAGTGGAGATTGACATGAGTAAAACAGATATCAGGTCGCTGACACAGGAGGAGATGAAAGTGTTTGTTACGGAAATCGGGGAGAAGCCGTTCCGTGGAAAACAGATCTATCAGTGGCTGCATGAAAAGCAGGTCACTTCCTTTGATGAAATGACAAACCTTTCGGCAAAACTGCGGGAAAGATTAAAAGAAACCGCCGCCTTGACCGTGCTGAAAGAGGTAACGGTGCAGACATCTGCACTGGATGGTACAAAAAAATATTTATTTGAACTGGAAGATGGCAATATGGTGGAGAGCGTTCTCATGCGTTATCATCATGGAAATTCTGTCTGTATTTCTTCACAGGCGGGATGCAGGATGGGATGTAAATTCTGCGCTTCCACACTGGACGGTCTGGTAAGGGGACTGACACCGGCAGAGATGCTGGAACAGATTTACCGTATCGGTGCAGATATTGGCGAACGGATCTCCAATGTGGTCGTCATGGGAACGGGAGAACCGCTGGATAATTATGAGAACCTGTTAAAGTTTATCCATATTTTAACAGAAGAAGGCGGTTTACATATTAGTCAGAGAAATCTTACTGTTTCCACCTGTGGAATCGTACCGAGGATCCGGCAGCTTGCGGATGAAAAGTTGCAGATCACACTTGCATTATCGTTACATGCTTCCACACAGGAAAAGCGGGAACAGATCATGCCGGTGGCAAAAGCGTATGATCTGACACAGGTGCTGGATGCCTGTAAATATTATTTTAAACAGACCGGTCGCAGGATCAGTTTTGAATACAGTCTGATCGAGGGAGTTAATGATTCTGCAGAAGATGTACGAAATCTCGCTTCCCTGCTCAGAGGCATGAACTGTCATGTCAACCTGATCCCGGTCAATCCGATCAAGGAGCGGGATTTCAGTCAGCCGGATACAAAGGCAGTTCGGGAGTTTCAAAATAAACTTGAAAAATGTGGAATAAATGTTACTATTAGAAGAGAAATGGGTCGTGATATTGACGGGGCCTGTGGACAATTGAGAAAGAGATATGCGGAAAGGTAGGTTCAGATATATGGAAACATATTCCCTGACAGATATCGGACAGACCCGGGAAATGAATCAGGATTATTTCTTTAGTTCTGAAGAACCGGTTGGCAATTTGCCGACACTTTTCATTGTCGCAGATGGAATGGGAGGACATAAAGCAGGAGAATTTGCCTCCTGCTTTACCGTAGAGAAGGTTGTAGAGGCGGTTACAGGAAGTAAAAAGGAAGATATTCCTGAAATATTAGGAGATGCCATAAGAAATGCAAATCTGGCATTGATCGAATATGCTGGAGAACATCCACAGATGCATGGTATGGGAACTACGGTTGTAGCTGCGGTCGTAACAGAGAATCAGTTATATGTGGCAAATGTGGGGGACAGCAGACTTTATATTGTAGGAAAAAACAGCCGTCAGGTTACCAGAGATCATTCACTGGTGCAGGAGATGGTACGGATTGGCGAACTGGATGAAACGCAGGCTAGGAGTCATCCGGATAAAAATATTATAACAAGGGCGATTGGTGCTGATAAAAATCTGAAGATTGATGTATTTGAGGAACAGATAGAACCGGGCGATAAGATTCTTCTGTGTACAGACGGATTGACAAATATGCTGGAAGATACTGCTATATTTGAAATTTTAAATGATGCACGGTCTGGATTATCGGAAAAAGTAGAGCAGTTGGTAAGACAGGCAAATGAAAATGGCGGTACGGATAATATAACCGTGGTAGTATATCAACCGATGGATGAGGTGGCAGAATGATAGAAATTGGAAATATGATCGCTGACAGATATGAGATTGTCAGTAAGATAGGTACGGGCGGAATGTCCGACGTATATAAAGCAAAGGACCATACACTTGGTCGTTATGTTGCGATTAAAGTATTAAAATCGGAATTCAGTGAGGACAGCAGCTTTGTGTCAAAATTTCGTGCAGAGGCACAGGCAGCAGCCGGACTGGAACATCCAAATATCGTAAATGTGTATGATGTGGGATGTCAGACAGGAAATTATTACATTGTAATGGAGTATGTGGAAGGCATTACCCTGAAAAAATATATAGAGACAAAAGGACAGCTTGCATATAAAGAGGCGTTGAGCATTGCTATTCAGGTAGGTCGTGGTATTCAGGCGGCACATGCAAAGGGTATTATCCACAGAGATATCAAGCCTCAGAATATCATTATCTCTACAGAGGGAAAAGTAAAGGTAACAGATTTTGGAATCGCAAGAGCGGTATCTGGAAATACGATCAGCTCTGATGTTATGGGATCTGTGCATTATACATCTCCGGAACAGGCAAGAAATGGTTATGTCAGCAATAAAAGTGACATCTATTCCCTTGGTATCGTCATGTATGAGATGGTTACCGGAAGAGTACCGTTTGATGGAGATAATACAGTAGCTGTAGCGATCCAGCATTTGCAGGATGAGATGGTAAATCCCAGTGAGTATGCGAGAGATCTGCCGATCAGTCTGGAAAAGATCATTTTGAAATGTACCCAGAAAAGTCCGGATCGAAGATACGAATCCATGGATACACTCCTGATTGATCTGAAAAAATCACTGGTTACGCCATATGAAGACTTTGTAACCATCGCACCTCTGGTACAGGACAAGACGAGAGTCATCAGTAAAGAGGAGGTAGAGCAGATTCAGAAGGAAACTTCTGGTGTCACTCCGGATGAGGAAGAAGGCACCTATGAGGAAGAACCGGAAGAATTGGAAGAGAAAGAAGAGGATGATGTGGATGAAAGTGATCGCAGGGGGCGTTTCCTGAATAAAAAGATGGAAAAGGCTGTAACGATCATGGGAATCGTGGCAGCGATCGTCATTGCTATTCTTGTCATCTGTATTGTCGGATCTTTTGCCGGTGTGTTCCATTTTGGCTCAAAAAATAAAAATGATACCTCTGCAGTATCAGAGCTTCAGTCAGAGACAGCGACGGTTCCGGATCTTCGTGGAAAGACTTATGATGAGGCACAGGCTGAATTAAAGAAACTGGGTCTTACACTGGAACAGAAAGGTACCGAAGAATCTGACCGTTACAAAGAAGGACAGATCATCAGTCAGGATGTGGATGCGGGCAAAAAAGTAGCGACAGGTACCGTTGTAAAAGTTATTGTATGTGGTTCATCTTCCAGCAGCGAGGAAGTAGATGTTCCAGATGTGACCGGAAAGACGCTTTCAGCAGCGGAAAAAGAACTGACAAGCGCAGGATTTCAAGTAACAAGAGAATATAAGACAGATGATTCCAAAGAAGCAGGAACTGTTATTGATCAGTCTCCGGCAGGTGGAAAAACTTTGGCTAAAGGCGAAACAGTGACAATTTACGTTGCAAAAGAAAGTGAAAACGTAAAAGTTCCTTCCCTTCTGAATAAGACAGAGAGTGAAGCAAAACAGGCACTTACAGATGCCGGACTTTCCGTTGGAACTGTAACTCAGGATTACAGTGATACTGTGGCAGAAGGAAAGGTTATCAGCCAGAGTACCGGCGAGGGTAAATATCTTCCAAAAGGAGATACCGTAAGCTTTGTGGTAAGTAAAGGAAAAGAGAATACTACACCGGTATATTCCTATAAAACTACGATCAAAACAGACCGTATCGTAGCAGACGGAAATACGGTAAACAGTGCAGACATCACATTGGAAGCATCTGAAAGTGATGAGATATTAAAAAGCTGGAATGGTGTAACTTCCTTCCCGTTTCAGGTAAGTGTTTCTAATATTACAGAAGCATCAGAGGGTACGATTACGATCGTATGGCATTATACGACTTCTGATGGAACCCAGAAGACATCTACACAGACACAGGAAGTGAAATTTACGCAGGTAAACTAGATTTATGCAGGGAAAGATCATAAAGGGGATTGCCGGATTCTACTACGTTCACGTGGCAGGATCCGGTGTCTATGAATGTAAAGCGAAAGGAGCATTTCGCAAACAGAAAATCAAACCTCTTGTGGGGGATAATGTTGAAATCGATGTGATCAGTCAGGAGGAACATACGGGAAATGTCATTGACATTCTCCCACGAAAAAATGAACTGATTCGTCCGGCTGTGGCAAATGTGGATCAGGCAGTGGTCATTTTTGCAGCAGCAAAGCCGAATCCAAACTTTAATCTGCTAGATCGCTTTCTGATCATGATGGAATATCAGCATATTCCGGCAGTTATCTGTTTTAATAAGACGGATCTGATCGATGAAATGGAGATGGAGAACCTGATCCGTGCATATAAAACCAGTGGATACCGTGTTCTTTTTACCAGTGCCAAAGAGCAGGATGGAGTGGAGAAGATACGTCAGATCTTAAAGGGAAAGACTTCTACAGTAGCAGGTCCATCCGGTGTTGGAAAATCTTCACTGATCAATCTTCTTGCACCGCAGGCTGAGATGGAGACCGGGGCGATCAGTGAAAAGATCGAGCGCGGACGCCATACAACGAGACATGCGCAGGTCATTCCGGTTCCTATGGAAGACGGAAGCGAAGATACTTACATCATTGATACGCCGGGATTCAGTTCTCTTTCTGTAGAATTTTACGAAAAAGAGACATTGGGAACACTGTTTCCGGAATTTCAGCAATATGAGCCGTATTGCAGGTTCCGGGGATGCAGTCATATCAGTGAGCCGGACTGTGGGGTAAAAGAAGCGCTGGCAGAAGGTAAGATTAGTAAGATCCGTTATGACGATTATGTAGAGATTTATCAGGAAGTACAGAATCGTAGAAAATATTAAAGTGGAGTAATATACGCCCGGAATCTTCTAAAAGAATATTCCGGAGACAGATTTTTGATATACAATGATATCTTTACAGTGCATACATGATGTGTACAGTGATATCTTTACAGTGCATACATGATGTGTACAGTGATATTTTTACAGTGTATACATGATGTGTATGGTGATATTTTTACAGTGTATATATGGCATGTACGGTAAGAAATAGAAGCTGTATGTCAGAAATATATCAAATGGTTTGTAAAAAAATCAGCGTATGTTGTACAGATTCAGGGGATTATAAAATAAAGATAAGGGAGCTGAATGAAAATGAATTGTTTATCACCGTCGATATTATCCGCAGATTTTGCAAATCTTGGAGAACAGGTAAAATTATTAGATGAAGCAGGTGCACAGTATGTCCATATTGATGTGATGGATGGGAAATTTGTACCAAGTATCTCCTTTGGTTTTCCAATCATGGAGTCTATCCGCCCATACAGTGAACGGATCTTTGATGTCCATCTGATGATTGAAGAGCCGGAGCGTTATATCGACCGTTTTGTAGAAGCCGGTGCAGATCTGATTTCTGTGCATGCAGAAAGTACTGTTCATCTGGATCGTGTCATCCAGTCGATTAAAGAAAAAGGTGTGTTGGCTGCGGTTGCATTGAACCCATCCACTCCGCTTTCTGTGCTGGATTATATTTTACCGGAGCTTGACATGGTATTACTCATGAGCGTAAATCCGGGCTTTGGTGGACAGAAATACATTCCATATGTAACGCAGAAGATCCGTGATCTGAGAAAGATGATCGAAAAGACCGGAAAGCAGATTGACATTGAAGTAGATGGTGGTGTAAATCTGGAAAATCTCCGGGAAATCATGACAGCAGGCGCCAATATCATCGTGGCAGGCAGCGCTGTATTTAAAGGCGATCCTGCAGGGAATGTAGCGGCATTTCTGAAGATTATGGATGAGTAAATTGGTTTGTTTTATATCAGCACAGTAGATTATATCAGCTGTGCTGATCTTTCATTTATACAGTTATATGATGGCAGGAAAAAGAAATTGTTTTCTGGACGCAAGGTAACTATGAGATTATGAGAGAAATTTGTAGCAATATATTTTTGATGGTATCAATCATTAGTATGGAAATACATTTTCATAGCTATTTATGCCGATAGCTGACGGCTACGGCATGAGTATTAGTGAGAAAAATAGAAAGAATGGATAAGAACGATGCATATATTAATTATTTCCGGTGGTATGTTAGAAGAAAATTTTATCAGAGACTATATGGAAAAACATAAATTTCACAGGATCCTTGCAGCTGATAGAGGGTTGGTCCTTTGTAAAAAGCTTGGGATTATACCAGATCTGATCCTGGGAGATTTTGATTCCACAACGTCAGATGCGCTGGAATATTACCGGTCAACCGTGCCGGAGCGTATCCGTCAGTATCCGTCCAGAAAAGATGATACAGATACAGAACTTGCGGTATCCGTTGCTATGGACATGGGCAGCACCGAGATTACGATCCTGGGGGCTACAGGAACGCGGCTGGATCACGTCATGGGAAATATCCAGATTCTGAAAAAAACGTTGGATCGTGGCATAACGACCTATCTTGTGGATTCCCACAATCGGATTCGCATGACTGATACTGCTGTGACAATTTCAAAAGAGGAGCAGTTTGGAACGTATGTCTCCCTGATTCCTTTTACGGAAAAAGTTACCGGACTTACGCTGTGTGGATTTTCATATCTGGTGCAGGATTATACGCTTATGCAGGGCAGGAGCGTGGGAGTAAGCAATGAGATTACCGGGCAGCAGGGGGAGATTTCACTGAAAGAGGGATTGTTGCTGGTCATGGAATCTAGAGACTGAAAGATATATATAAAAACTTATTTACTGATTAATGATTAATAAAAAACCGGAAGATAAATTCTGTTTCATGATTCAGAATCTGCCTTCCGGTTTTTTGTTATAGTATATAACGTTTCGTTATTTTTTCCGCCGGATGTGGATCTCCGGGATCGCTACGGATTCATAGGTAATGGATTCGCCATCATCTTCCGTGGCTTCATCATTTGCCTCCGGTTCCGTATGTACTTCAGGGACAGCCAGATTTTCATAGCTCACATCATAAGTGGTCTTCTTTTTTTCATCTTTTTTCCCACGTTTTTTTCCAAACATAAAAACCTCCAGTAGTTAAAGTAGATTGATAAAAAATGTAACAATAAGACTGTTTAAAAAATCTGCAAAAAGACTGCCGATTAGCGGAATGATCAGGTATGCCTTTACGGAAGGCGCATAACGGTCACAGATTGCCTGCATATTTGCCATGGCATTCGGGGTTGCACCCATACCGAAACCACAGGTACCTGCTGCAAGGACGGCTGCATCGTAATCCCGTCCCATAATATTAAATACCACAAACCGTGCAAACAGGAACATAAGAAGTACCTGTGCGCCCAGAAGTATGACCAGCGGTAAAGCAAGAGAGGCAAGCTGCCACAGCTTTAGTGTGATCATGGCCATTCCAAGAAACAGAGAAAGACTGATACCGCCGATATCGTTGATCTCGCCCATATAGATCGTGAATTTACCGGAGTATTCTCCTACATTTCGAATTAGGGCGGCAGCAATCATCGCACCGATATAGACCGGGAATGTCATCCCTGTTTTTGTCAGAAGCCAGGAGAAGATCGTTCCGAGACCAATGGCAAGAATCAGCTGAAAGACAGCAGACGGATACATGGTCGTATGTCTGGTGTGTTTCTTTTCTTCTTCCACCAGGAGGCTGTCGTCTTCTGTGATAGCAGTTTTGAGAAGATCCTTTTTCTCAATAAGCTGTTTACCGATCGGACCGCCGATCAGACTTCCTGTGATCAGTCCGAAGGTTGCAGCTGCGGTACAGAGCGTGGTGGCGCTGGCTACATTAAAATCTTCCAGAACCGGTCCGAAAGCTCCTGCCGTACCATGTCCGCCGACCATCGGGATTGATCCTGTGCAAAGTCCGATGAGCGGATTCAGTTTTAATACCTGAGACATTCCCACTGCCAGGAAGTTTTGTGCCAGGATCAGACCGATGACAAGTCCAAGAAAAATGATCAGTGATTTTCCTCCGCTTTTTAAGACCTTAAGATTTGCCTGAAATCCTACGGATGTGAAGAAGAATACCATACATACTTCACGGAGTGTATCATCAAAGGAAAGTTCTGCGATTCCCAGACCATACAGTACACAAGTCATGATCGCAAAGATCAGGCCGCCGACAACCGGCGCCGGGATACAGAATTTTTCCAGAAAATTGAATTTTTTCTTTAAAAATTTACCGAGTATCAAAACAAGGACAGCGATGGCCAGCGTCTGATACATATTTAATTCCAAATGCATAACGTTGTCCTCCTTATTCAGTCGTTACGGAAAGTCCCTGTTTCTCATAATAGGCAGCAGCACCTTTATGGAACGGAACCGGCACATTTTTCACAGCCTGTTCCGGAGTCAATGTCAGGTTCAGGGAAGTAGCATAGCTGATATCCTGCGCATGATTGAAAAGGATTCCAGTCAGTTTTTCTACAGTTTTATCATCCAGATCTGTTCGTGCAAGTAAAAGTGCACTGACACCAATGGTAGTGACATCTTCCTGCTGACCGGTGTAAGTCCCGGCAGGAATGGTGTAATTGCTGTAAGTATCTGATTCAGCCAGAAGCTTTTCCATATGGGTTGCGTCAATGGAGAGCAACCGGATATCACATTTCTGAGCCAGTCCTTCTATCATGGAAGTCTGAGTTCCTGCGGTACAGAAAATGGCATCAATTCTTCCGGAACTGAGAGCTTCTGCCTCTTCGGTGTAGTTCATATTAACAGTTTCAATCAGATTATCGGACAGTCCATAGATCTGTAAAATCTGTTCTGCATTTTTTTCGGAACCGGAATCAGTCTCGCCGACACTGATCTTTTTTTTCAACAGGTCATCCGGGGTCTGGATGTCAGAATCTGCACGAACGATGATCTGGCAGGCTTCCGTGTACAGTGCGGCGATTGCCCGATAATCTGTCTGTGGATCCCCTTCGAATTGTCCTTTGCCTGCACAGGCATCTGCAGTCAGATCAGCCTGGGCAATCGCCATCTGAATGTAGTTATCAGAAAGCAGACGCAGATTTGCCGCAGAACCGGCTGTTGATTTTACTGTGAATTCATAATCTTCTGTTTCCTGAGAAACGACCTGGGTAAATGCATTTGCAAAAGAGGAATAGACGCCTCCCACGGCAGCGGAACCAAATCGGATGGAACTGCCGGAAGAAGAGCATCCTGCTGCAAATACCAGCGTCAGACTCAGCAGAAGCGTCAGTATTTTTTTCATGATACATACTCCTATTTGTTTATCAGTGATTTTTTACTTTGTATTTTCTCTATATATGTGCCGTAGTTTGCTTCAATAATCCTGCAAAAAATACAAGCTTTTTATGGCAAAGTTGCAGAAAAACCGTCCCTGTAAATATCGGAAAGACGGAACCAGACATTTATTGCCATAATATAAAGAAATCATTTTTTCAAAACGAATGAAAAAGCAACACTAATATTATAAAAGTCCGATAAAAAATGTCAATCAAGTATTTTATAAAATCTGGTTAAGATGTTTCCTACACGCTTGCAAAGTTAATTTTATAGAAGGGGAAGTTGATTTTACAAGTGAGGTGGTTTTCAGATTTTCCTTACATTAAGAATTTACTTTTACGGCACTATGTGGTATCATTCATTTTGAGTTTTAAGGCTCTTTTATTCTAAAAGAGCGGAAAATGAGAATATATACAGATAGAAAGTCTGAAAAAGTCCATATAAACAAGGACTTGTAAGGAGGAAATAGAACCTATGAAGCTTGGTATTGTAGGACTCCCAAACGTGGGAAAAAGTACCCTGTTTAATTCACTGACAAAAGCCGGAGCAGAGTCAGCTAACTATCCGTTCTGTACCATTGACCCGAATGTGGGTATCGTAGCAGTGCCGGATGAGCGTCTGAAACTTCTTGGAGATATGTATCATTCCAAGAAAGTGACACCGGCGGTAATTGAATTCGTAGACATTGCAGGTCTGGTAAAAGGCGCAAGCAAAGGCGAAGGTCTGGGAAACCAGTTCCTTGCCAATATCCGTGAAGTGGATGCCATTGTGCATGTAGTACGCTGCTTTGAAGATACCAATGTTGTCCATGTAGATGGCAGTGTAGATCCGGCAAGAGATATCGAAACGATCAACCTGGAACTGATCTTTTCTGATATTGAGATTCTGGAGAGACGTATCGCTAAGACTGCAAAAGGCGCAAGAATGGATAAAAAGCTTGCCAAAGAACTGGATCTGCTTGAGAAGATCAAAGCACATCTGGAAGATGGAAAACTGGCAAAAACCTTTGAAGTTGGAGAAGATGAGGATGATCAGGAATGGTTTGCTTCCTACAATCTGTTGACAGCAAAACCGGTCATCTATGCAGCCAATGTATCTGAGGATGATCTGGCAGATGACGGTGCTTCAAACGTCCATGTTCAGAATGTCCGCGAGATGGCAAAAGAAGAAGGCTCTGAAGTATTTGTAATCTGCGCACAGATCGAGCAGGAGATCGCAGAGCTGGATGATGACGAGAAGGCAATGTTCCTGGAGGAACTGGGTCTTGAAAAATCTGGTCTGGAGAAGCTGATCCAGGCAAGCTACAGCCTTCTGGGCCTGCTGAGTTATCTGACAGCAGGCGAAGATGAGACCAGAGCATGGACCATCAAAAAAGGAACGAAAGCGCCGCAGGCAGCAGGAAAGATCCATACAGATTTTGAACGTGGATTTATTCGCGCAGAGGTTGTAAATTATAAAGACCTTCTGGAATGTGGAAGTCTTGCAGCAGCCAGAGAAAAAGGGCTGGTTGGTCTGGAAGGAAAAGAATATGTTGTGCAGGACGGCGATGTGATCCTGTTCCGTTTCAACGTATAATCGCATATTATAGAAAAAAGATAAAAGAAGTTGAGTGTCTGTGCGTTTATGTGAATTCAGGAAAAAAGAGGTCATCAATGTCTGTGACTGCAGAAGTCTGGGCTATGTAGATGATCTGGAATTTGATGAATGTTCCGGAAAGATCCGTGCATTGGTCATCCGGGGACATGGCAGATGGTTCGGTATGATCGGCTGTGATTGTGAATATGTGATCGGATGGGATAAGATCGTAAAGATTGGCCCGGATATCATTATGGTGGACGTCTGTGCAGATAAGGTCCGGCAGAAGCTGTAACATATTTTATGCAGGATAGAATGAGCATAGAAGAGTCAATATATGTATAGCATTGATGAACGGCGAATGTCTATCCTGAACAGATTTTATTCAAGATAGAACGAGTACAGGAGAGCCAACATCTGTGGATATTTGGCGAATAACATAACAACAGACAAGGCAAAGAACACGGAGGTTTTTTTGAATGAAGTGTCCATTTTGCGGCAACGACAATACAAGAGTCATTGATTCCAGACCGGTGGAGGACAATACTTCTATCCGACGCAGGAGAGTGTGTGATGAATGTGGAAAACGTTTTACTACATATGAGAAAGTAGAAACGATTCCACTGATCATTATCAAAAAAGATGATAACAGAGAGCAGTATGACCGGGCGAAGTTGGAAGCCGGTGTACTGCGGGCATGTCATAAACGTCCGGTGTCGGCAGAACAGATCAGCCAGCTGGTCAACAGTGTAGAGACAGAGATTTTTAATATGGAAGCCAGAGAAATTCCAAGTACCGTGATCGGAGAACTGGTCATGGATCGACTTCGTGAGACAGATCCTGTTGCATATGTCAGATTTGCATCTGTGTATCGGGAATTCAAAGATGTCAATACATTTATGAATGAATTGAAGAAAATGCTGGACAAATAAAGATCCGGAAGAAAGAAGAGGAAAATGAATGTTTCAGAAATTTTATCCGGACGTTTATATGGATTCCACTTATGAGATTGATTTTGAGCAGCTGTATCAGGATGGGTATCGGGGCATTATATTTGATATCGACAATACGCTGGTCACACATGGGGCTCCTGCGGATACCCGTGCCATTGCACTGTTTGCAGAATTAAAGCGTATTGGATTTCAATGTTGTCTGTTGTCAAACAACAAAGAGCCGCGGGTAAAGATGTTTAATGACAGCGTGCATGTAAATTATATTTACGATGCGCATAAACCTTCGGTGCAGAATTATAAAAAAGCCATGGAGCTCATGGGAACTGATAAGAACAGTACCGTATTTATCGGAGATCAGATTTTTACGGATATCTGGGGAGCAAAAAGAACCGGCATTCGTACAATCATGGTTCGCAAGATCCACTGGAAAGAAGAAATACAGATTGTGTTAAAACGACGTCTGGAGGCATTTGTTCTTATGGAATACAGACGATATGCGCGCCGGCAGGGAACAGGTAAGCCAGATACGCCGGGATATCTCAGGGAACGGTATCAGAAAGATGTCAGATCATTCTGAACATAATTACAAACAACGTCTCACGTGTGGTTCCGCTTAAATGGTTAAAAGAAAATAATGAATAATAAAAGAACAGGGAGAGTATAAAATGAAGATCGTGATTGGAAATGATCATGCTGCTGTAGCTTTAAAGCAGGAAATGGCAGCATATTTAACAGAACTTGGACATGAAGTGATCAATATCGGAACAGATACTTCTGACAGCTGTAATTATCCGGAGTACGGAGAGAAGGCTGGTCGCATGGTAGCAGCAGGAGAAGCTGATTGTGGCGTGCTTATCTGTGGCACAGGTGTAGGTATCTCCGTCGCAGCAAATAAAGTAAAAGGCGTGCGTGCGGCTGTATGTTCGGAACCGGTAACAGCACGTCTTGTAAAAGAACATAACAATGCGAATATTATTGCTTTTGGCGCAAGAATCGTAGGTTCTGAGACTGCAAAAGCAATTCTGGATGCATATCTGAATGCGGAATTTCAGGGGGGCAGACACCAGAAACGAATCGACATGATCCATGCCATTGAAGAGAAATAACAGCCATAATACATAAAAAGATTGAAATATGGCAGTTTTTCATATAAAATAAAGAGAAATAAAGAATAGACAGATTGAGTCATAATATACAAGGAGGATTTTTAATAATGGCTAATGCAGGAAAGGTAATCGGTAAAGGAGTTACGATTGAACTGGAAGGCAACGTATACAGAGTAGATGATTTTCAGCATGTAAAACCTGGTAAAGGCGCTGCTTTCATCAGAACCAAATTAAAAAATGTTAAGACTGGCGGTGTTGTTGAGAAAACTTTCCGTCCGACAGAGGATGTTGAGACCGCACGTATCGACAGAACTACAAAACAGTATCTGTACAACGATGGCGAGCTTTACTACTTCATGGATACAGAGACTTATGATCAGGTAGCTCTCAGCACAGACGATATCGGCGATACTCTGAAATTCGTAAAAGAGAACGAGAACGTTACAATCCTTTCTCATGAAGGAAATGTATTCGCAGTTGAGCCGCCAATGTTTGTAGAGCTTGAGATCACAGAGACTGAGCCAGGCTTCAAAGGCGATACAGCTACAGGTGCTACAAAACCGGCAACTGTTGAGACAGGCGCTATCGTATATGTACCGTTATTTGTAGAGCAGGGCGACAAGATCAAGATTGATACAAGAACAGGAGAGTACCTGTCTCGTGTATAATCCATAGATTTGAAAATTCTATGATTATTATTTTCCATCTGCAAAACAGAAAAATAGGGAAATGACAAAATAAAATTATTGAAGAAAAATGATAAGATATGAAGAAATTTTCATGTCTGTATAAAAACCGGGGGGACATGCCTTCCGGTTTTTATTTTTATCATTATTTACACGATTAAAAAAATGGCGGAATAAAGAGTTGTATCTTATTTTTGAGGATATAATGAGCGCAAGAGAGTCAACATGCTCGCATGATTGACGAACGGCGAATACTGATCATGAACTGTTTTTGTTCATGATATAATGAACGTAAGAGAGTCAATATACATGTATGATTAATGAGTAGAAAATTGTTGATTATATATCGTTTTTATAAATAACATAGTAAACACCGAACATATATAATTGATATATGACAGATAAATGGAAGAATAACAGGATTGGGAGAAAGGAGAATCATCCTTCCTGCTATAAAACAGGATTTTTGGATGATGATAAAAGATGAGTTACAATATAGCGATTGACGGACCTGCAGGAGCAGGAAAAAGTACAATAGCAAAAAAGGCAGCAGCAGAACTTGGGTTTCTGTATGTGGATACCGGCGCAATGTACCGTGCCATTGCGTTGTACATGTTGCAGCATAATATTACATTATCAGACGAATCTGCTGTTGCAGAAGCATGTAAGGATATCGACATTGAACTGAAATATGAGGATCAGACACAGCAGGTGTATCTGAACGGCACAAATGTATCGGCGGAAATCCGAAAAGAAGAAGTTGGAAATGCGGCATCTGTAGTAAGCGCTTATCCGACCGTGCGAAAAACGTTACTTGGACTGCAGCAGCAGATCGCTGCAAGAGAAAATATTCTTATGGATGGAAGAGATATCGGAACCTGTGTGCTGCCAAACGCACAGTTGAAGATTTATCTGACCGCAAGCGTGCATACAAGGGCACTGCGCCGTTATAAAGAACTGCAGGAAAAAGGAACTACATGCGTATTGGAAGAGATTGAAAAAGATATTGAGGACAGAGATTATCGGGATATGCACCGGGAAATCGCTCCGCTGAAAGTTGCAGATGATGCAGAAGTCATTGATTCTTCTGATATGACCATTGATGAAGTGGTAGAAAAAATCCTGTCGCTGGCAAAATAAATATTTGAGCGTGAGATAGATTTGCTTACAGATGTTTTTTTGCGAAGAATGGTCTGGCATCTGTGGGATAAAAACAGTATATAAAATAAATTCTCACAGTGTTCGTCTTACGGGCTGAAAGGTCAGCGGAACAGATGTTTATCTGGAGTGAAGAACTTAATGTGAAGATAGAAAGGCGGTTTTGCTGAAATATGAAGGTAGTGCTTGCAAAAAGTGCTGGATTTTGCTTTGGCGTAAAACGTGCAGTAAATAAAGTATATGAAGTGGCAACAGAGGGACAGGCTCCCGTGGATACGTTTGGTCCGATTATCCATAATGAAGAAGTGGTAAAGGAACTGGAAGAAAAAGGCGTACATGTGATCCATGATCTGGATGGGTTGAAACAGAAAAAAGAAGGCACGATCGTAATCCGTTCCCACGGCGTATCCCGTGATGTGTATGAAAAAATGCAGCAGTGCGGATGTGAAATTGTAGATGCAACCTGTCCGTTTGTTCTACGTATCCATCAGCTGGTACAGGAATACAGTGAGAAGGGATACTGGATCGTGATCGCGGGAAGCCATGACCATCCGGAGGTACAGGGAATCTGTGGCTGGTCTGTTCCGGAGAAAACGACAGTAATTGAGACAAAAGAAGATGCGGCAGATCTGGATATACCGAAAAACGAAAAACTTTGTATTGTCGCACAGACGACATTTAATTACAACAAATTTCAAGATATGGTTGAAATTATATCAAAAAAAGGGTATGATAGAACTGTTCGGAATACAATTTGCAGTGCCACCGAAGAACGGCAGAAGGAAGCAGCACAGATTTCTGCTGAAGTGGATGCAATGATTGTAATTGGTGGAACAAACAGTTCCAATTCTAGGAAACTGTTTGAAATATGTTCTGAGAGATGCAAAAATACTTACTTTATACAAACGAAAGACGATTTGGACTGGTCCAAGTTTGAGCGTTTCGACTACGTAGGTATTACAGCGGGGGCTTCAACCCCAAATAATATTATTGAGGAGGTTCAAAAGTATGTCAGAAATGAGCTTTGAACAAATGTTGGAAGAATCTTTAAAAACAATAAGAAATGGAGAGGTAGTCGAAGGCACAGTTATAGATGTTAAACCGGATGAAATTATCCTGAACATTGGCTATAAATCAGACGGCATCATTACCCGTAACGAATATACAAATGATTCAAGCGTAAACCTGTGCGACGTTGTTTCCGTTGGCGACACTATGGAAGCAAAAGTTCTCAAAGTAAATGACGGGGAGGGACAGGTTCTGCTTACATACAAACGTCTTGCTGCTGAAAAAGGAAGCAAACGTCTGGAAGAAGCATTCAATAACGGCGAGATCCTGAAAGCACCAGTTACTCAGGTACTGGATGGCGGATTAAGCGTTGTAGTTGATGAAACAAGAGTATTCATCCCGGCAAGCCTTGTATCAGATGTATACGAGAAAGATCTTGGAAAATACAAAGATCAGGAGATTGAGTTCGTTCTTACTGAGTTTAACCCGAGAAAGAGAAGAATCATCGGCGACAGAAAACAGCTCCTCCTTGCTGAGAAAGCAGAAAAACAGAAAGAGCTTCTTGAGAAGATCAATGTAGGCGATGTTATGGAAGGAACTGTTAAAAACATTACAGACTTCGGTGCATTCATCGACCTTGGCGGAGCAGACGGTCTGCTTCATATTTCTGAGATGTCCTGGGGACGTGTTGAGAGTCCGAAAAAAGCTTTCAAAGTTGGTCAGCAGGTTAAAGTATTCATCAAAGATATCAGAGATACCAAAATCGCACTCAGCATGAAATTCCCGGAGGACAACCCATGGAACAATGCTGCTGAGAAATATGCGGTTGGTACTATTGTAACTGGTAAAGTTGCAAGAATGACAGACTTCGGTGCATTCGTTGAACTTGCTCCTGGCGTAGATGCACTTCTTCATGTATCTCAGATTTCAAGAGAGCATGTTGACAAACCATCTGACGTATTAGCAGTAGGTCAGGAGATCGAAGCTAAGATCGTAGACTTCAACGAAGATGACAGAAAGATCAGTCTGAGCATGAAAGCAATCGCTAACGAGGCTGATGATCAGGACGAAGAGTAAGAGACAGGATGACCGTATTGGTCAGTCTGATGATTGCTAAAATTATATGATTTTAAAAAGGACGGCTTTGCCGTCCTTTTTTTGATATTATAACATTGGTTTGAATTTTTTTAACCGTTCGGCAATCAACAGCTGCAATTCCTCCTGAAGAGCAGGAGTGATATCTGCTGATAAAATCTTTTGATCTACATCAAGTAAATCAGACAGATCCATATAGTACGTCTTATCCTTGCGGTCTTGCTGAAAACGGAAGAAATCACTTTTTTTATTACCGGCAAGAAACATACCTTTCTTTGGCAGATAACAGTTATCAGGGGTTGCTTTCTGGCAGAACTGAGAATCTACAAACTGTGCAATGCTTTTGTGTATAATTGTATGTTCTTCTGTCAGGTAATAGTAGTTTTTATAATCCGGAAGATAGTAGTGTAATGTATCTTCACATACGGGCAGACTGACGATTCCCTCCTTGCCATGAAACAGAAAACGAATCTGCTCATTTACACCGGTAATGTTTTTGGGTAGTCCATCAGAAAGAGACAGATGGATTTCCAGAGAATTCCGCTCCGTGCCGAGATGGTCCTTTTCGGTTATGACATGCATGGACTGGATCTTAAACTCTCCCTGAAAAAGAATGTTATACTGATAGATCGGAAGAAGCCGGAGCATTCCCAACATATCTTCATGGTTGTGCAGCCGTAGCAGATGCTCTAACTCAGGATCCTGTGTTTCTTCATATTTCATATATACAGAGATCAGTTTGCCACCATCATAAAGATCTTCCCGGCCGATTCCAAGAAATTGTTCCAGATCCTTTTGCCGCAGATGGGGCAGCTGGAGCAGATTTTTTAATGGGCGGAAGTCCTGTAACAGATCTTTTCCCGGATAATCAGTTGCTGAAAATGAAAAGCCATGAAGTGCACACCGCTTTTCCAGAAAGGGAAGATCAAAGGTTTTTCCATTAAATGTATAAATGCTGTTACAGTTTTTGGAAAGAAAATCCAGAAATTCAGACAGGATTTCTTTTTCTTCCTGTTGTTTTTGTGCAAACAGCTGCCGGATAAGAATCTGATCATTTTGGAAAAAAGCTAGACCAATGCAATAAATATTGTTTTTTTTTGAAGACAATCCGGTTGTCTCAATATCTACAAAAATAGTTCTATACGGGATAAAACATGATAAAAATGATTCAAACTGAGTTAAACTGTATGATTTGTTATAAATTTTCATAAAATACCTCGCAAAAAAGAGTATAACATACATAGAATTTTTTGTAAAAATTTAAATTCCTTAAAATTTGATAAAAAAATTCTGTCATTTTATTGATAAGATGTGCTATAATGTATCTTGATTTTTTATGGAATTACCATAGGAATAGAATGATAGAAAGAAGGGCACAGAATATGGGTTTATGTACTTTTAAGGGCGGCGTACATCCGTATGACGGAAAAGAACTGTCCAAGGATAAGCCAATTCGGGATTATTTACCCAAGGGAGATTTGGTATATCCGCTGTCTCAGCATATTGGTGCACCGGCAAAACCTGTAGTTGCTGTAGGTGATGAAGTCCTCAAAGGACAGATGATCGCAGAAGCAGGCGGTTTTGTTTCAGCTCCAATCTATGCAAGTGCTTCTGGTAAGATCAAAGCGATCGAGCCGAGAAGAACCGTTGTTGGAGATATGGTGAATGCCATTATTCTTGAAAATGACGGAGAGTTCAAAGAAGTAGAATATCAGGCAGTTGATGATGTGAGCGCATTATCAAAAGAAGAGATCATGAAACGGATTCAGGATGCAGGCGTTGTTGGTATGGGTGGCGCCGGTTTCCCGACTCACGTTAAACTTTCTCCGAAAGAGCCGGAAAAGATCGACTACATTATCGCAAACTGCGCAGAGTGTGAGCCGTATCTGACCGCTGACTACCGCAGAATGGTAGAAGAGCCGGAGAAACTGATCGAAGGTATGCGCATCATCCTTTCCATGTTTGACAATGCAAAAGGTATCTTCGGTGTAGAGGATAACAAACCGGATTGTATCGCAAAACTGCGTGAGCTTGTAAAAGATGAGCCGCGTATGGAAGTAAAAGCATTAAAAACAAAATATCCGCAGGGTTCCGAGCGTCAGCTGATTTATGCTGCTACCGGTCGTGCAATCAATTCAACTATGCTTCCGGCAGACGCTGGCTGTATCGTTGATAACGTAGACACAATTGTGGCAATTTATCATGCTGTAAAATTCGGCATGCCGTTGATCCAGCGTATCGTTACTATTACCGGAGATGCTGTGACAGAACCACAGAATCTGCGTGTGAATATCGGTACAAGCTTTGCAGAACTTCTGGAAGCAGCAGGCGGAACAAAAGTTCAGCCGAAGAAAGTTATCGCAGGCGGTCCTATGATGGGATTTGCAATGTTTGATCTGAATTGTCCGACTACCAAAACAACGGGTGGACTTCTCCTTCTTGCCAAAGATGATGTAGAAGAAGCAGAAGCACAGGAAACAGCATGTATTAACTGTGGCCGCTGTGTAGCAGCCTGTCCTTCCCGTATGGTTCCGTCCAGACTTGCTGATTTTGCAGAACAGCATCGTCCTGAGATGTTTGAAGCATGGCACGGTATGGAATGTATGGAATGCGGAAGCTGTAGTTATACATGTCCTGCAAAACGTAATCTTGCACAGGCAATTAAATCAATGAGAAAAACGATTCTTGCAAACAGACGCAAGAAATAATGATTATCATACGTTAGAAAGAGGTGGATTATTGTGAGTGATTTATATAATGTTACTTCATCACCACATGTGAGATCCAATGCCAGCACGCAGAAAATCATGCTTTGCGTTATCATTGCATTATTGCCTGCTACGGTTTTTGGTATCTTTAACTTCGGACCGCGTGCTCTGGCTGTTATCGTAGTTACGATCGCCAGCTGTATGGTATCCGAATATGTGTTTAACAAATTAAGACATAAAAAACAGACGGTTGGCGATCTCAGCTGTATCGTAACCGGACTTCTTCTTGCACTGAACCTGACATCTACGATTCCTTTCTGGATCGCAATCCTTGGTGGTGCATTTGCTATCATCGTAGTAAAGATGATCTTCGGCGGACTTGGACAGAACTTCATGAACCCTGCACTGGGCGCAAGATGTTTCCTGCTCCTTGCTTTTACAGCTCCGATGACAAGCTTTACCTTTGATGGTGTGACAGGAGCAACTCCTCTTGCAGTGATCAAAGAGAACGGTACACTGTTTGATAATACGCTGGCAATGTTTACCGGACGTATCGCAGGTACCATCGGTGAGACATCTGTAATTGCTCTGCTGATCGGTGCAATTTTCCTGATCGCATTGAAAATTATCGATTTCCGTATTCCGGTTACATACATTGTTACATTTGTAATCTTTATCGTACTGTTCGGCGGACATCTTACAACCGGCGATCTCGGTACATTTGTTATCCAGGAAGTATGTGGTGGTGGTCTGATCCTTGGCGCATTCTTCATGGCAACTGATTATGTAACTTCTCCGATCACACCGCGGGGCAGAATCCTTTACGGTATCATCTGCGGATGTCTTCTTGGAATCTTCCGTATGTTCGGCGCATCTGCAGAGGGATGTTCTTACTCCATCATCTTTGCAAACATGCTTGTACCGCTCATCGAGAGAGTTACAATTCCGAAACCATTTGGTAAAGGAGGGGAAAAATAATGAACAAATCAATCATTAAAGACGCCCTGATCCTTTTTGTGATCACACTGATCGCCGGCTTTGGTCTTGGCGCAGTTCACCAGATCACAGCAGAGCCGATTGAAAAGGCAAATTACAACATTCAGCAGGAAGCTTATAAAACCGTATTCCCGGATGCTGCAAAATTTGTAGATATGGATGGTTTTGATTCTGACGCTGCAACAAAAATCGTAAGCGATGCAGGATATCCGGACACCATCGAAGGATGTGTACTTGCAGAAGATAACAGTGGCAATACCCTTGGTTATGTCATTACAGTAACAGACCCGAACAGTTACGGCGGAAATGTTACATTCTCTCTTGGTATCACAGAAGATGGTACTTTAAATGGATATTCCATCACAAGCATTAACGATACACCAGGTCTTGGTATGAAAGCAAAAGAGGCTTCTTTCTCAGATCAGTTTAAGGACAAACAGGTTGACTCCTTTACTGTAACCAAAACAGGTGCATCTTCCGACTCCGAGATCGATGCCATCAGTGGTGCGACTATCACATCCAAAGCTGTGACAAGCGGTGTCAACGCCGGATTAGCTTATTATAAAGAATTAACGACAGGAGGGGCAAATTAATGAATAAATGTGTAGAACGCGTTTATAACGGTATTGTAAAAGAAAACCCTACCTTCGTTATGCTGATCGGTATGTGTCCGACACTGGCTGTTACTACATCAGCAATGAATGGTATCGGTATGGGTCTGTCAACGACTCTTGTATTGGTATTTTCCAACTTGCTTATTTCACTGCTTCGTAAGATTATCCCGGACAAATGTCGTGTACCTGGATTTATCGTAATCGTAGCTTCACTGGTTACTATCGTACAGTTCCTGCTGGAAGGTTTTGTTCCTTCCCTGTATGCTTCACTGGGACTTTATATTCCTCTGATCGTAGTAAACTGTATCATCCTTGGCCGTGCAGAAAGTTATGCATCTAAAAACCCGGTTCTTCCGTCTATCTTCGATGGTATCGGTATGGGACTTGGATTTACTGTTGCACTGACCTGTATCGGTGCAGTTCGTGAGATTCTTGGTGCCGGACAGATCTTCGGCTATCAGCTCCTCCCGCTGGCAGATGAGACAGCTAAGATTACGACAGGATTTACTCCGATCACTATTTTCGTACTGGCGCCTGGCGCATTCTTTGTACTGGCTATGCTGATCGCTATTCAGAACGCTTTCCGTGAGAGCAGACGTAAAAAAGGTCTTGCTGTTAAGAAGAGAGGCGGATGTCTGGAAGGCGATTGCGGCGCATGTGCAGAAGGCTGCAGTACGGTTGATGAAGTTATCACTGCCGGAACAGATGAGAAAGAATAGGAGGAAAGGTTCAGATGAAAGAAGTAATTTTACTTGCAATTGGTTCCGCCATTGTGAACAACGTAGTACTGAGCCAGTTCCTGGGTCTGTGTCCGTTCTTTGGTGTTTCTAAAAAAGTAGAGACAGCAGCTGGAATGGGTATGGCAGTTGTATTCGTTATCACAATCGCATCATTTATCACAAGTGTACTGGATAAACTTATCTTACAGAATTTTGACATTATTTATCTGCGTACAATCGTATTTATTCTGGTTATTGCAGCACTGGTACAGTTCGTTGAAATGTTCCTGCGTAAGTCAATGCCATCCCTGTACAACTCACTTGGTATTTTCCTTCCGCTGATCACAACAAACTGTGCGGTTCTCGGTGTGGCTCTTACCAATGTACAGGCAAACGGTAATGTTGGTTACAGTATCGGTGTCAGCACAATCAACGGTCTTGCTACCGCTGTCGGCTTTACCATCGCTATTGTTATCATGGCTGGTATCCGTGAAAAAATGGAATATAATGATATTCCGGTCCCATTCAAAGGTTCTGCAATCGTACTTGTTACAGCAGGTCTGATGGCAATTGCATTTATGGGATTTTCCGGAGTAATTTAAGGAGGGTGCATAGATGAGTGGAGCTATTATTCTTGCCGCTGCTGTAGTCGGCATAGTAGGTATTGTCATCGGTATCATCCTTGGAATTGCCGGTGAAAAATTTAAAGTAGAAGTAGATCCGAGAGAAGAGCAGGTTCTGGATGCACTTCCGGGCAACAACTGTGGTGGTTGTGGTTTCGCCGGATGTTCCGGTCTTGCTGCTGCAATCGCAAAAGGCGAAGCAGAAGTAAATGCCTGCCCGGTTGGCGGAGCGCCTGTTGCTGCCAAGATTGGTGAGATCATGGGATTGGATGCTGGAGATGCTGTTCGCATGACTGCATTTGTAAAATGTGCAGGTACCTGTGAGCAGGCAAAACAGGATTATGAGTACCATGGTGTGCAGGATTGTTCTATGATGGCATTTGTGCCAAACGGTGGTGCAAAGACATGTAATCATGGATGTCTTGGATTTGGCGAGTGTGTAAAGGCTTGTCCTTTTGATGCAATTCATATTAAAGATGGTATCGCAGTTGTAGATAAGGAAAACTGTAAAGCATGTGGAAAATGTATCAAAGCATGCCCGAAAGATCTTATCGAACTCATTCCATATGACGCAAAATATGCTGTTCAGTGTAACTCCAAAGATTTTGGTAAAACAGTTATGCAGGCATGTAAAGTCGGATGTATCGGATGTAAGATGTGTGAGAGAGTCTGCGAAGCAGGCGCTGTTACTGTGGAGAACAACATCGCACATATTGATCAGACAAAATGTACCGGATGCGGCGCATGTGCTGAGAAATGTCCGAAGAAGATCATTACAAAAGAAGCATAAAAATGTTTCTGTAAGTTTTTTGATCTAACAGTAAAATATGGAGCAACATTTTGTTAGAGATTTTCTTTGTAGTGAAATTTTGCTCAAGATTATAAGGTACTCCCTTTCAGATAGACAGTAAAAGAAAAACTGTTTATCATGGAAGGGAGTATTTTTGTGCATAGATTATTAAAATGAAAGGATATTTTGTAAGACAATCCTTCTATAAAGAGAAAATTTCTTTATGTGTCAAAATTATTTCTGCCAAAACTATTCGGTGTAGATTTTGGTACATTTACTTTGTTTTCATAGGAAATTGTGATACAATGAGTGCTAATAGGTCAACATAGCATGGCTGTTACAAACGATTATATCTTTGTATGAAAAATAAACGAACGACCTGTTAGCAACAAATATCAGTCAAAATATATTACTGAGATAAAAAATATAGGATGTAAAAAGATAGTACAGGAGATAGACGAAAAATATGAATGTAAATGACTATTTCAAATATAAAAAGAGGATTGTGGTTAAGATTGGTTCTTCTTCCCTGCATCATGAAAACAGCGGAAGGCTGAATCTGATCAAAATGGAAAAGCTGGTCAGAGAGCTTTGTGACATTAAAAATCAGGGGACAGATGTATGTCTGGTAAGTTCGGGTGCGATTGCAGTAGGGCGGAAAGTAATCGGCATTCAGGAACGACCGAAAGATTTGGCCACAAAACAGGCATGCGCTGCGGTAGGACAGGCGCGTCTTATGATGGTATATCAGCGGTTGTTCGGTGAATATTCTCAGATCGCCAGTCAGATTCTTATGACAAAAAGTACAATGGTTAATACGGTTTCCAGAGAAAATGCGAAAAACTGTTTTGATGAACTGTTTCGTATGGGCATTATACCGATTGTAAATGAAAATGATACTATTTCTACTCATGAGATGCAGTTTGGTGACAATGATTCCTTGTCCGCTGTCGTGGCATCTCTGACAGAAGCGGATCTGCTGATCCTGTTGTCGGATATTGATGGTCTGTACACCGATGATCCGCATACAAACCCGGATGCAGTTCTGATTGAACGAGTGGATGATCTGGGAGAAGATTACCTGAATATGGCAAAAGACAGTACAGGAAGCGATGTAGGTACCGGTGGAATGTCTACCAAATTAAAGGCTGCGCAGATTGCTATGGCATCCGGCGCAGATATGATCATTGCAAACGGAAAAGATGTGGGGATTCTGCATCAGATTATTGAAGGCAATTTCAAAGGAACACTGTTTAAAGGCAAAAAAGACAGCAGTTTTAACTTGAATCAGTATATTGAAGAACATTTTGAATCAATGAATTAAGGAACAGATAACTATGAATGAAGAGAAAATCGCAAGAATTAATGAATTATCAAGAAAATCAAAGGCAGAAGGTCTGACGGAAGCCGAGAAAAAGGAGCAGGCGATGCTTCGCCAGGAGTATATCGCAAGTGTAAAAAGAAATCTGGTCAGCCAGCTGAATAATATTGATATGGTTGAAAAAGACGGAAGTATCGTAAATCTCGGAGAAGAGTATGCAAAAAAGAAGTTCAAAAAAAACTGAGAATTTTTTGACAAAAAATATAGTCGGGCAAAATCAGGAAAAACCGAAGATATCAGAACAATTAGATCAGATAAAAAAGAAATTGCGCATAAAAGCAAAGGGGATCCGTAAAGGTCTTTCTTTAGAGGAACGAAAGCAGGCAGCGCAAATGATTTGCAGTCAGCTGGTAGAATGGTTTGAGAAATCACAGATTTCACGGGTATATTGTTATTACCCGCTGGGAAATGAAGCAAATATTCTGGAACTGACGAAAGAGCTTCTGAAAAAAGGGATTGCTATCGCATTTCCAAAAGTATTTGGAGAAGACATGATCTTTTATGAAATCCATGATTTTGAGTATGATTTTGCAGAGGGAAGTTTTCATATTATGGAACCGTGTACAGAAGAAATCGCAGACTGGCCGGATGCCTGCGTATTGGTTCCAGGGCTGGGATTTGATCTTGCCGGAAACCGGCTGGGTTATGGCAAAGGATATTATGACCGTTATTTTTCAACTCATGAATATCAGAAACTGATCGGTGTAGCGTATGAAGCTTCTGTGTTTGAGCAGCTTCCTTCACAGGGGAGAGATCTGAAGATGGATTTTCTCTGTACAGAAGAGCGACTGTATTGTTTTAAATGAAAGGTATGATACGGGAAACTTCTTTTTAGTGTTTATAATGTATCATGTAATAGTAAAATCAGGAGGGCGGTATGGGATTATTAGAAATCTGTCAAAGAGCCAAAACAGCAGAACGTGAGCTTGGCAGGATAAAAACGACTCAGAAAAACGAAGCACTTTGTAAAATTGCACAAGATCTGTGCATGCATACAGAAGAGATTTTAAAAGAAAATGAAAAAGATCTGGAACAGGCAAAAGCGAAAAACATGCCATCCGGTTTGATCGACCGGCTCTGCCTGACAAAGGATCGTATCGTACAGATGGCAGAAGGATTAAAACAGATTGCCGGTCTGGATGATCCGATCGGGGAAGTGCTGGGAATGAAACAAAGACCCAATGGATTGATGATTGGACAAAAGAGAGTGCCGTTAGGTGTGGTTGGCATCATATATGAATCACGTCCAAATGTAACGGCAGATGCCTTCGGCCTTTGCTTTAAGACCAGTAATGTTGTGATCTTAAAGGGAGGCAGCGATGCAATTCACAGCAATGTTGCCATTGTACATACTATCCAGAATTCCCTGCAGGATATGGGACTGAATCCGGATTATATTCAGATTATCGAAGATACGGACAGAGAGACAACAGCAAAATTTATGAAGATGAATGCATATGTGGATGTGTTGATACCGAGAGGCGGTGCAGGACTGATCCGGTCCGTTGTAGAAAATGCCACGATTCCGGTTATTGAAACCGGTACAGGAAATTGCCACATCTATGTAGATGAATCTGCAGATCTGGATATGGCAGTCAATATTATTCTTAACGCAAAGACCCAGCGAGTGGGAGTGTGCAATGCCTGTGAATCCCTTTTGATCCATGAAAAAGTCGCAGATGCGATCATGCCGGTTCTGGCAAAAAAATTACAGGAAAAACAGGTAACCATGGTTGCAGATGAGAACCTTGCTTCCAAAGCAGACGGCATTGGCGCAGCAACAGAAGAGGACTGGGGAAAAGAGTATCTGGATTATAAGATTTCCATGAAGACGGTATCCAATGTAGATGAGGCGATTGCTCATATCAATAAATATAATACCGGTCATTCAGAATCGATTATTACAAAAAATTATGAAAACGCTATGAAATTTCTGGATGAAGTAGATGCAGCTGCGGTCTATGTCAATGCTTCTACGCGCTTTACCGATGGATTTGAATTTGGTTTTGGCGCAGAGATCGGCATCAGTACGCAGAAACTGCATGCCAGAGGACCGATGGGGCTTCAGGCTCTTACTACGACCAAGTATATTATTTTTGGTAATGGTCAGGTTCGTCCGTAATGGATATGTGAGATAGTCAGAACGTTAGTTGTTCTTAATACCAAATAAGAGTTCCAATAAAGAAAACAATATTCAAAAAGACCATATAGCAGATTGAATCAAAAAATATTTTTTTGAAATCCAATCTGCTATATGGTCTTTTTCTAACATTAGGATAAACCAAGGTACGATGTTTTATATTAGACCGTTTCCTCGTAACAAAGCTTCATATATACCTTTAACAGAGGCTTCCTCTACAGAAATATGATTTACCGGTTCATTCATATCGTTCAGGGAGTGGGCATCAGAAGAAGTCAGAAATCCACATCCATTCAGATAGGGATATCGCTGACAGAAATCCTCTTTCTGGCGGATATCATGCAGTTCTGCAATCTGAAACGTACTGTCTGGCGGAATGAAACCGAGGTTACTGATAAGACTGTTGCTTGATTTGTCAATGTGCGCCGGTATCATGATCCCCTGATAAGGACATAGCAGGGCAGGAAGCTGGGAAAAGGAGATTGTAGTGGCACTGATCAGAAGCTTTTCCAGCGTTCCGGCTTTTTCGTCTTGTTTATCGTAAATGATCTGATTCCCGAAAAACAGCGGATTATTCTCAATGTCCGGCAATGCCTGTTCATAGACATAGTCATCAAAAGCCATTGCCTCGTCTAAACTGGGAAAAAAACAGAGCACATGGACTTCTTCGGAAGTACAAAGCTCCATGCCGGGCATGACAGTGACACCATATAATTCTCCGGCAGCGATCGCAGCAGGACAGTTCCGGCAGGTGTTGTGATCTGTAAGAGCGATAGCATCCAGACCGATCACGGCAGCCATGCCTACCATATTTGCCGGTGTCATATCATCATCGCCACAGGGTGACAGACAAGAGTGCAGATGAAAATCGTAACTAATGTTTTTCATGGATCTGCTCATATATCCAGAGGGCTGTCTCAAAAATCGGCTGTTCCGTACGCAGAAGAGTGATGCCTTCCAGTTCTGCTTTTAATTTCATATTATCATCAATGGCGGTTCCACCGCATAAGATTACACATCCTGCTTCTGTCAGGGAGGCAACAGCAAGAGTATTCATATTTCCCATAACCGTACACCATGCACATCCTGCAGGCGCATTTCCCATGGCAACGCTGAGCAAATCGCAGCAGTAGGGGGCGCTGATCTCCTGGTCTGTATTTTTCCCCTGACTGATTACCTCGAATTGTTCGGAAGTCAGAAGTTTTTTAATTGTCATGCTTTTTTTCCTCCTTAAATAACGGACTGTTCTTTAATGCATCATAATAATCCCGCAACAGATAGATACAGTCCTCTTTTTTTGCATTTAATTTTCCTTTTACAATATCTTCGGCCAATGACCTGCAGGTTGGTGCGCCGCAGGATCCGCAGTCCAGTTGTGGCAGTTCACGCAGCAATTTTTCCACTTCGGAAAGCTGCTGCATGCTTTCAATCATATTGTTGCCAAGCTGATAGACCGGTTCATAAGTAACGGTATCATTCCAGAATAATTCTTTTGATTCCAACTGTGGACATTCTTCTACTCGCTGTTTGGAGACAGGGAGGTATTTATTCAGCTGTTTGATCTTTGCTTTCGCTATGTAAGGATTTTCCACGTTCAGTACACCGCCTACACATCCTCCATTACAGGAATTTAATTCAATAAACTGCAGGTTCTCCGGGAATTTTTCGTCCTCCAAATCTTCCAGCACGCGGATTACGTTTTCGATACCGTCTGCAGCTACATAACTATTGGAAAGCAGACCGGCGGCTTCTCCACCGCTGATACCCCAGCCGATGCCGATTTTTCCTGACATTGCCAGAGATTTTGGCTGCTTTTCTGCCTGTTTCATATGAGGGAGCAGAAGAGGATAGATATCCTGGATAGCGAGAACTGCATCTACATTACTTTTTTTCAGTCCTAATGGTTCCTGGATAAAAGTAACTTTAGAAGGGCAGGGAGAAATAAAAATAATCCCGATCTGGCTTCCCATCAAACCGGAGTCCTGGATTGCCTTTTTTCTTGCTGCGATTGCTGCAATCTCCATCGGCGGGAGAATTGGAAGAAGATGATCAATGAGATTAGGAAAACGTACCCGGATCAGACGTTCAATAGTAGGACAGGCGGTACTGATAAAAGGCCAGCCTTCCGGATGTGCAGCTACATATTTCCGGCTTGCATCGGAGACTAACTCAGCGCCTGCGCTGACTTCATATACATCATCAAATCCCATATTTAAAAGTGCTGTCAGGATAATATTCACATCATTCATGTGATTATACTGACTGTACAGGGACGGGGCAGGCAGCGCTACAGTATATTCAAACTGCTGAAGCACATCTGGACTGTCACGTTTTGTCATTTTTGCATGATGTGGGCAGTGGCGGACGCATTCGCCACAGTCGATGCAGTATTCCGGGATGATATGGGCTTTTCTTTCCTTCACACGGATCGCCTGTGTAGGGCAGCGCCGGAGACAGGTAATGCATCCGCAGCATTTTTCTTCATTTAAATAGACAGAATGAAAAAACTTACTCATAAGATAATACTCCAGAATCAGTAATTAATCCGCATGGTAACGGTTGTTCCTACGCCAAGGACAGAATCAATCTGCATCTCATCAGAAGCCCGTTTCATATTAGGAAGTCCCATGCCGGCTCCGAATCCGAGGCTGACGATTTCGTCCGGCGCAGTGGAATAGCCCTCCTGCATCGCCTTGTCAATGTCCGGGATTCCCGGTCCCTGATCTTTTAATGTAAGCATCAGATGCTCTGGATAAAGATCTACATCGATCGTTCCGCCATCTGCATGGATGACCATATTAATTTCGCCTTCATACATGGCAATGGCAACTCTGCGTACAACAGCAGGATCCAGATTCATCGTCTTTAATTTATTTTTCATATCGCTGCTGGCTTCGCCAGCACGGGTAAAATCTTTTCCGTCTACATCATATTGAAAAGAAATTTTATTTTCCATTTTTAATCGTTCCTCCGCGCAATCCTGCTTCGTATAAAATCCCGCAGGTATTAAACATTGTCTGTCGGGTGGACAGAATCGTAATTCCTCTCGTATGGGCCATCGTGATCGTATTGCAGTCCGGCTGTTTCCCGCGAATGTATAAGATGCAGTCGATGTCGAGCATTTCTGCAGTACGTATCGCCTGTGGATTGGTCAGTCCCGTGATCAGCATCGTATGGTCATTCGCATAAGCAAGAACATCGCTCATCATGTCAGAACTGAAAGCATTCTGGATATCAGTATCAAAATGATCTGGCGCTGTCAGGATATCTGCATGTAATAAAGAAATAATTTCTGATATGAGCATAGAGCATCTCCTTTATCTGGTTATTTAAGGTAATTTCCAGAAAGTAATGTATTTTATTGCGTACAATAAATTGCACATTCAGTATAGCATGAAAATTATGCATATTCAACAAAAACAGCTTGTTATTATTATAACAATAGCATCATTGTACGCCGATTAATACATATACACAAAAAAGCTTTTTAAAAATTACCAATTTTTGTTGAGATAAATTATTGTAAATTGTACAGGTTGGTGCTAATATTAGTGACATGATGTATTTATTTACATACATCGGAGAAACAGGAGGGATAATTTTGGAAAACAAAAAGACTGTTCCATTCAATGGGACACCGGAACAGGAAGCACAGCTTCTTCAGGTAATCGAAGAACTCCGTGATGAAAAAGGATCTTTGATGCCGATTATGCAGAAGGCTCAGGATATCTATGGATATTTGCCTTATGAAGTTCAGAAGATTATTTCTGACAAATTGAATGTACCTATGGAAAAAATCTATGGGGTAGCAACTTTCTATTCGCAGTTCAACCTTTTCCCGAAAGGAAAGTACAAAATTTCCGTTTGTCTCGGAACTGCCTGTTATGTAAAAGGCTCCGGCGATATTTATAATAAGCTGATGGAGACTTTGAACATTGCCGGCGGCGAATGTACTTCTGATGGAAAATTTTCGCTGGATGCCTGTCGATGCGTGGGCGCATGCGGACTGGCGCCTGTCATGATGGTCAACGATGAAGTATACGGCAGACTTACCGTAGATGATATTGACGGCATTCTTGCCAAATATGAATAATGCTGCCAGAGATTTCTTTAAATATTCTTGATATCGTGCAAAATTCCACAAGAGCGCATGCGTCACTGGTTGAGATCATACTTTCTTTTGACACACAAGCACATCTTATGAAACTGGCGATCCGTGACGACGGATGCGGAATGACAAAAGAGCAGGTTGCAGCAGCGACAGATCCCTTTTTCACTTCCCGTACCACACGCAGGATCGGACTGGGAATTCCCTTTCTGAAACAGTCAGCGGAATGTACCGGCGGCAGTTTTGATCTGCAGTCAGAACCGGGAAAAGGAACCTGTATCAGTGTTTCCTATCATACCGATCATATTGACTGTATGCCACTTGGAAATATTACCGATACGATGCTTGCGATCCTTACTGGTCATCCGGATACGGATTTTGTGTATCGTTATCAGGTAGATGAAAAAGAATTTGAGCTGGATACCAGACAGCTCCGGGAGATTCTAGGAGAGGTTTCCTTTTCCGAACCGGAGGTGTATCAGTTTTTGACAGAATATTTAGAGGAAAATAAAGCAGAAGTTGATGGAAATGCGAATTAATATGGAGGTTTTTTATGAAATCACTGGAAGAATTAAGAGCGATCAGAGAGAAGATGCAGGGAAGCATCGGATTTCGCTCAGATGATAATGACAGTACCAGAATCGTAGTTGGAATGGCTACCTGCGGAATTGCCAGCGGTGCCAGACCAGTGCTGAAAACTCTTTCTGATGAAGTTCAGAAAAGAGGACTTGAGCATGTAAAAGTAACACAGACCGGATGTATTGGCCTGTGCCAGTACGAGCCTATCGTAGAAGTATACGAGCCGGGAAAAGAAAAGATCACATATGTGAAAGTAAATCCGGAGAAGGCTCTGGATATTATTGATCAGCATATTGTCAGAGGCAATGTAGTAGACAGATATATGCTTCATGAGAATGACAATATTTAGGAGGTTGGGTTACTATGTATCGTTCACATATATTGGTTTGCGGCGGAACCGGATGTACTTCATCTGGAAGCCAGCAGGTCATTCAGGTATTAAAAAATGAATTAAAAAATCACAAACTGCAGGATGAAGTTGCAGTTGTTAAAACAGGATGTCATGGTCTGTGTGCAGAAGGTCCGATCATGGTCGTATATCCGGAAGCAGTCTTTTATTCTCAGGTAAGACCGGAAGATATTCCGGAAATCGTATCAGAACATCTGCTGAAAGGACGTGTGGTAGAACGTCTTGTATATCATGATGCTGAGACTCCGGAAGGCATCAAGTCCCTCAATGAGACAGCCTTTTATAAAAAACAGCACAGGATCGCATTGCGTAACTGCGGTGTTATCAATCCGGAAGAGATTGATGAATATATCGGAACCGGCGGATATGAAGCACTTGGTAAAGTACTGACAGAGATGACTCCGGATGAAGTTATTCAGACAATTCTGGACTCTGGTCTGAGAGGTCGAGGCGGTGCCGGATTCCCGACCGGATTGAAATGGAGATTTGCATCGGGCAATCGTGGAAATGTACAGAAATACGTCTGTTGTAACGCCGATGAAGGCGACCCGGGCGCATTTATGGACCGTTCCGTACTGGAGGGCGATCCGCATGTTGTTCTGGAAGCTATGGCGATTGCAGGTTATGCTATTGGAGCTTCCCAGGGTTACATTTATGTAAGAGCAGAGTATCCGATTGCAGTAGAACGTCTTCAGATCGCTATCAGCCAGGCAAGAGAGTATGGTCTGTTAGGCAAAAATATTTTTGACAGTGGATTTGATTTTGATATTGAGCTTCGTCTTGGTGCCGGCGCATTTGTATGCGGCGAGGAGACAGCGCTTATGACATCCATCGAAGGAAACCGTGGTGAGCCGCGTCCAAGACCGCCATTCCCGGCTGTAAAAGGTCTGTTCGGATGTCCTACTATCTTAAATAACGTTGAGACATGGGCAAATATTCCACAGATCATTATCAACGGACCGAAGTGGTTTGCTTCTATGGGTACAGAAAAATCCAAAGGAACAAAAGTATTCGCGCTCGGTGGTAAGATCAACAACACAGGTCTTGTTGAAATCCCGATGGGTACAACACTTCGTACCGTTATCGAAGAGATCGGCGGCGGTATCCCGAATGGCAAAAAATTCAAAGCTGCCCAGACCGGTGGTCCGTCCGGCGGATGTATTCCGGCAGAGCATTTCGATATTCCGATCGATTATGATAACCTGATCAGTATCGGCTCCATGATGGGTTCCGGTGGTCTGATCGTTATGGATGAAGACACCTGTATGGTAGATATTGCAAAATTCTTCCTGCAGTTTACAGTAGATGAATCCTGTGGTAAATGTACACCATGTCGTGTCGGAACTAAACGTCTTCTTGAGATGCTCGAGAAGATCACTTCCGGAAAAGCAACACTGGAAGATCTGGATAAACTGGAAGAACTGTGCTACTACATCAAAGATAATGCACTCTGTGGTCTGGGACAGACTGCACCGAACCCGGTTCTTTCCACACTGCGTTACTTTAGAGATGAGTACGTTGCGCATGTAGTAGATAAAAAATGTCCTGCAGGCGTATGTAAAGAACTTCTTACATATAAGATTGATCCCGCAAAATGCAAAGGCTGTACGTTATGTGCACGGAACTGTCCGGCAGATGCCATTGCAGGTAATATCAAAGAACCACACATCATCAGCATTGATAAGTGCGTAAAATGTGGTACATGTATTGATAAGTGTCGTTTCGGCGCTATTTACAAAGAGTAATGGAGGGATCATCAGTGGAAAATATTACAATTAAAATAAACGGTGTTGAAGTATCAGCACCGGCAGGTTCAACAATTCTTGAGGCTGCCCGTCTCGCAAATATTGAGATTCCTACTTTATGTTTCCTGAAGGATATCAATGAGATCGGCGCCTGCAGAATGTGTGTCGTAGAAGTAAAAGGGGCAAGAACACTGGTTACAGCCTGTGTATACCCGATCAATGAAGGAATGGAAGTATGGACCAATACACCAAAAGTTATCGAGTCCAGAAGAAAAACATTACAGCTTCTTCTTTCCATTCATGACCGTAAGTGCCTTTCCTGTGTACGAAGCGGTAACTGTGAATTACAGAAACTCTGTCATGATTATAAGATTGATGACGAGACAAAATATGATGGCGAAAGAATCGAGTATGCTTTAGATACCTCTGCCGCACATATGGTAAGAGATAACAATAAATGTATCCTCTGCCGTCGATGCGTAGCAACTTGTGAAAAAACACAGGGAATCGGTGTTATCGGCGCAAATGAGCGTGGATTTGCAACTTATATCGGTTCTGCATTTGATATGAATCTGAGCGAGACAAGCTGTGTTTCCTGTGGACAGTGTATCGCAGTATGTCCGACAGGAGCTCTCTATGAAAAGGATAATACCAAAGAAGTATTTGACGCAATCGCAGATCCGGAAAAATATGTTGTCGTACAGACAGCGCCTGCTGTTCGCGCAGCTCTGGGAGAAGCGTTTAATTATCCAATCGGTACAGATGTAGAAGGTAAACTTGCTGCTGCATTACGCAGACTTGGATTTGATAAAGTATTTGATACCAATTTTTCTGCTGACCTTACCATTATGGAAGAGGCAAATGAATTTTTGGATCGTGTGCAGAATGGCGGCAAACTGCCTCTGATCACATCATGTTCTCCGGGCTGGATCAAATACTGTGAGCACTATTTCCCAGATATGACAGAAAACCTGTCCAGCTGCAAATCTCCGCAGCAGATGTTTGGCGCCATCGCAAAATCTTACTATGCTGAGAAGATGGGCATTCCGAAAGAGAAAATGGTTGTAGTCAGCATCATGCCATGTACTGCAAAGAAATTTGAAATCGGACGTGACGATGAGAATGGTGCGGGCGTACCGGATGTAGATATCGCACTGACAACAAGAGAGCTTGCAAGAATGATTGACCGTGCAGGCATTAAGTTTGAGACATTACCGGACGAAGAATTCGATATGCCGCTTGGACTTGGAACAGGAGCAGCTGTTATCTTTGGCGCTACCGGCGGAGTTATGGAGGCAGCCCTTCGTACAGCCGTAGAAAAACTGACAGGCGAAGAGCTTGCAGCTCTTGATTTTACGGATGTTCGTGGTATGGAAGGTATCAAAGAAGCATCTTATAATGTAGCAGGCATGGAAGTAAAAGTTGCCATTGCATCCGGACTTTCCAATGCAAGAGAGCTTCTGAATAAAGTAAAGAGCGGAGAAGCAGATTATCACTTCATCGAGATTATGGGATGTCCGGGCGGATGTATCAATGGCGGCGGTCAGCCTCAGCAGCCGGGATACGTACGCAACACCGTAGATATCCGTGCAAAACGTGCAGAAGTATTGTATAATATTGATAAAAACAATCCGATTCGAAAATCTCATGAGAATCCGGCAATTATTGAGCTTTATGATACTTATCTGGAAAAACCGGGCAGCCATAAAGCACATGAATTACTGCACACAACATATGTGAAACGGACCATCAATAAATAGGATGTATAAGCATAAGAAGGCATTTAACGTTATCTGGATATAGAAAAATGGTATTTGTGTCGAAATGTGAGTAATTGTTACAGGAATCGGAAGTTTCGTACTTCCGATTCCTTTTTTAGATAAAAACGGATGCTCATGCATTGCCATACGGATCGGATGAGCCCGTGATAACAGGAAAAACTTGTCAAACATTTTCCGGAAAAGTGGAGGAATCGTTATGAATGTTATTAATTTTCAGGATGCATCCTGTGCCCATTGTTACAAATGTCTCCGGCATTGTCCGGTAAAAGCGATTCGTGTCAAAGGCGGCAAAGCACAGATTATTCAGGATCTGTGCGTGTATTGTGGACACTGTATGGAAGTCTGTCCACAAAATGCAAAAACGTTCGAATCCGATCTTGCCTATGTAAAAAGTATGTTGTATCGAAAAGAACAGATCATCGTTTCTCTGGATCCTTCCTATAAAGGTCTGCTGCATTATGATAAGGTTGGACAGGTTGTCGCAGCTTTATTAAAACTTGGGTTTTCCCAGGTCAGGGAGACTGCGGAGGGAGCGGCTCTGGTTACAAAAGAATACCGCCGGCTGATAGAAGAAGGTACAATGGAAAATATTATTACCAGTACCTGCCCGGGAGTAAACGCTCTTGTTGAAAAATATTATCCGGAGTTAATCCCGTATCTTGCACCTGTCATTTCCCCGATGCTTGCACATGGAAAAATGATCCGCGAAGTCATGGGCCCGGATGTGAAGATTGTGTTCATAGGTCCCTGTGTGGCAAAGAAAATGGAAGCAGAACTGGATCCACGGACGAGGGGTGTCATCGATGCGGTCATTGAATTTAATGAACTGGAAGAGTGGCTGGAAGAAGAGGGCATTGATTTTATGGAATGCGAAGAAGCTGAATTTTCCAACCCGGATCCGCAGGTTAATCAGCTGTATGCCGTCAATTGTGGTATCATCCGTTCTGTAAAAGCAGCCGGAGGACTGGGGAAATATCTGGATATTTCTGTCAATGGACTTGGAAACTGCCGTGAAATGCTTCACAGTATGAAACGCGGTTATATCAAAAACTGTTTTATTGAGCTGGACTGTTGTGATGGCGTCTGTGTCAATGGTCCTGGAGTGGATAAACGCAGAGGATACCGTTTTAAAGCCCGCATGGATATTGAAAATTCAGCATTGCATCTGATGCCGGAGATTCCGTTTCCGCTTCCAAAAGAAAAAATGGTTCGCACCTACCGTTGTAAACGGGTAGAGGAACAACTTCCTACGGAGGAAGAGATTCAGGAAATATTAAAAACCATCGGTAAAAGTAACAGTACGAAAGAGTTTAACTGTGGCGCCTGCGGATATTCCACCTGCCGAGACAAAGCCATTGCAATCTATCAGGGAAAGGCAGAACCTTCCATGTGTCTGCTGCGAACCTTTGAAGTTACCCGTTCTAAGGCAAATGTAGTTCTGGATACTACTCCGCATGCAATCCTGATCTTTGACAGGGAACTTCGGATCACAGAGTATAACCGCAAAGCAGCTGAAATCTTTAAGACACCTAGGGGCAAAGCACTGCAGATGTATTTGTTTGATTTTATTGATCCGACAGAATTTGAATCTGTCTTTAAAACAGGAGAAAATGTGCTTCACAAGAAAGTACAGTGGCCGATGTATCATATGACGGTTGTACTTACGGTTGTATATATCGATAATATTGACAGCTGTCTGGCAATCATTGAAGATGCAACTGCAGAGGAAAAACGTGCAGAACATATCCTGCGTCGTAAGTTAAAAACGGTAGAAGTGGCTCAGTCTGTTATTGATAAACAGATGCAGACAGCACAGGAGATTGCCGGTCTTTTAGGAGAAACGACGGCAGAGACAAAAGCGATTCTGACTCAGTTGAGAGATTCCATTCTGGAAGACGAGGTGTAGAAGATGAATGTATATGTAGACATGGCATATAAGAGTCTCAACAAGCACGGAGAAGAACTCTGTGGTGATATAGTAGAACTTGTCACAACGGATGATTCCAAGATTTTGATTCTGGCAGACGGCATGGGAAGTGGTATCCGTGCGAATATTCTGGCCACATTGACATCCAAGATTCTGGGCACGCTTTTTTTCAATAAGTTGAAGATTGATGAGGCGGTAACAACCATTGCTCGTACCCTTCCGGTATCTTCTGTCAATGGTGTCGCCTATTCCACTTTCAGTATTTTACAGATCTTTCAGTCGGGCGACGCATATCTGGTGGAATTTGATAATCCGGGCTGCATTTTTATCCGGGATGGAGAGATTCAGAAAATCCCGTTTGTCGAGCGTGAGATTGAAAGCAAAAAGATACGGGAATACCGTTTTCATGTAAAGATTCATGATGCGTTTGTGCTGATGAGTGATGGCTGTATCGGATGCAGTGCGGGAGATGTGTATAATTACGGATGGGACTGGAAACATATTTCCGAATATGCTTTAAAAGTCTACGGACAGACGCAGTCTGCCTCCCACATGGCAGGCATGATCAATCAGGCATGCGATGATCTGTATCTGCAGGAACCGGGAGATGATACGACCATTGCCGTTGCCCGTATCATAGAAGAAAAAGTGGTAAATATTATGACCGGTCCGCCGGAAAACAAGGCAGACGACAGCCGTATGGTACGTGATTTTATCCGACAGGAGGGCATTAAGATTGTGAGTGGCGGCATTACCAGCCAGATTGTTGCCAGAGAATTGCGGGAAGATCTGGTCATGTCCGTGGACAATCTGGATCCGGTCATTCCGCCGACTTCAAAAATACGGGGAATAGATCTTGTAACAGAAGGCGTGATCACGTTGAACCATGTGATCGAACTCTTGCAGCAGTATACGCAGGATGACGTATCACTTGATCTGTTTGATGAGTTGGCAAAAGAAAACGGGGCATCCAAAATCGCAAATTATCTGATCGATGAATGCACGACCGTAAATCTGTTTGTGGGAAAGGCAGTGAATGCCAATTATTCTCAGAAAAACCTGCCATTCGAGATCACAGCACGAAAAAATATCATCCATGCGCTGGAAGATGTATTGCGAGCTATGCATAAAAATGTTAACCTCTATTTTTACTAGAGTATGAAAATGTAATTTGATTTCATGATGAGCAATCCGTTATAAAAGTGTTTCAATAAAGAGTTAAAGGAGATGATAATTTAGCAAATATCGTCTCTTTTGCTTTTTCTGCATTATAAATAAAAAATTACATCGTAAACATCCGGAAATGCAACTTCAACCCAGATATCAAAGGCATTATGTTTATTTCATTAATAAATATTGAAAAAAGATAATATATCAGCTATAATGAAGAATCGAACACATGGACGAAAGGAAAACAGAATGGATACAAGTATTGATTTCTCAAATCAGATGGAATTGAAACATATTATAGATGATATAGATTTAACAGAAGAAGCTCCGGCAGAAGAGCCGGCGAGGCAGTATTATTTTATCGCGAAAGCAGCTTCCTATGTAAAAAAGATGGAAGCGGAAGTCGGACATAAACTTACCTTTTTTGTAAAAACCTTTGGTTGCCAGATGAATGCAAGAGATTCTGAAAAACTGACAGGCATCCTGACGACGATCGGTTATCTTCCGGCAGAGACAGAAGAAGCAGATTTCGTTATTTACAACACCTGTACCGTGCGGGAAAATGCAAACAATAAAGTGTATGGAAAACTGGGCTATCTTCATGGATACAAAAAGAAAAATCCGCATATGATGATCGCCATGTGCGGCTGTATGATGCAGGAAGAAAAAGTTGTAAAAAAGATTCAGCAGAGCTATCGTTTTGTAGATTTGATCTTTGGAACTCACAATCTGTTTCAGTTTGCAGAACTGTATGTGAAAGCAGTGGAGTCCAATAAAATGACCGTAGAGATCTGGGAAGGAACGGATAAGATTGTAGAAAATCTGCCAAACCAGCGGAAATATAGTTTCAAATCCGGCGTCAACATCATGTTTGGCTGTAACAATTTCTGCAGTTACTGCATCGTGCCTTACGTCAGAGGACGGGAACGCAGCCGGGAACCGCAGGAGATCATCCATGAGATTGAAGCACTGGTAAAAGATGGCGTTATTGAGATCATGCTTCTGGGACAGAATGTAAATTCATACGGCAAAGATCTTGACATAGATGTTGACTTTGCAGACCTTATTTGTATGGTAAATGATATTGATGGCGTTGAACGTATCAGATTTATGACATCACACCCAAAAGATTTGAGCGACAAACTTATTGACGCGATTGCAGAATGTGACAAGGTTTGTAAACAACTTCATCTTCCCGTTCAAGCAGGTTCAAACAAGATTTTAAAAGAAATGAACAGAAAGTACACCAAAGAAGATTATCTTGCAAAGATTGAAAAGGTTAAAAAGAGAATACCAAACATTTCTCTTTCAACCGATATTATAGTCGGTTTTCCAACAGAAACAAAGGAAGATTTTGAGGAAACACTTGACGTACTTCGTAAGGTTGAATATGATAACATATTCTCATTTATATATTCAAGACGTGAGGGAACTCCTGCGGCAAAGCTTGATTTTGTACTTACAGACGAAGAAATACACGAGAATTTCAACAAACTTTTGGAAGTACAGAATGAAATTTCAAAACGCAAAAATGAGGCGTATGTAGGACGGGTTGAAAAGGTGCTTGTTGACGGTGTAAGTAAGAATGACGAAACAACACTTTCAGGACGTTGTGACAGTTCAAAGATAGTAAACTTTAAGGGCGATAAATCGCTTATAGGAAAATATATAGACGTAAGAATTACCGAGGCACACACATGGAGCCTTAACGGTGAGATTGCAGAATAAGAAAGGAATTTAATAATATGAACGAAATAATCGAAAAGACAAGAGAACTTGGAGAACTTATCCAAAATTCAGAAGAAATGAAAAATGCAAAGAATGCCGAGATTTTACAAGAAAATGATGACGAGGCACAGGCACTTTTAAAGGAATTCAACTTGCAGAGAATGAACCTTGCACGCGATATGCAAAACAACAAGATTTCGCGTGAAGAGGCTATACAGAAGAATAACGAAGCATTTGAAGAAATGCTTGAAAAATCGGAATCAATAAAGAAGTACATTGATGCAAAGAAAGAATTTGACGCAATGGTTAATCAAGTTAATCAAATGCTGAATTTCTACATCACAGGACAAGATCCAAACTGTACGCATGATTGCAGCACTTGCGGCGGCTGTCACTAATTTATACACAAATCTAAAGACAAGGAGATAAAGCGGAATGGCAAAAGAGCAGATGACGCCGATGATGACTCAATATCTGAAAACAAAGGAGGAATACGAGGACTGTATATTATTTTACAGATTGGGTGATTTCTATGAAATGTTTTTTGATGATGCCATAAAAGCTTCAAAGGAGCTTGAAATAACGCTTACAGGTAAAGACTGCGGACTTTCGGAACGCGCACCAATGTGTGGCGTTCCTTTTCACAGTGCGTCGGTTTATATTGCAAAGCTGATTGAAAAGGGGTATAAGGTTGCTATATGCGAACAGGTTGAGGACCCTAAAACCGCTAAAGGTATTGTAAAACGTGAGGTTATTCGTGTAGTGACGCCGGGTACGGTTGTTGATGAGGAGTTGCTTGACGAAAAGAATAATAATTATCTTGCGGTTATATACAGTCAGCGTGACAAATACGGATTTGCGGTTTCGGATATTTCAACGGGTGAGATTTATACAACCGAAATTAGCGGAGCGGACGAGGCACTAAACGAAATAGCGAGATATGAGCCGAAAGAAATACTCTTAAATTCGGACGCGGCGGAAAAATTATCTGCACAGGTTGAGTTGAGATTTCATATAACTCCCGACGAATGTACGGACGATTTCTTTGAAAATTCGGAATTTGAAAAGAATATCCTGCAGCAGTTCGGTAAAAATTCCTTGTCGGAAATAGCACTTGACACAAAACCTTATGCGGTTCGTGCGGTCGGTGCTATGATTGCGTATTTGGAACATACGCAAAAAACAAGTCTTACATATTTAAACACGATTAATACATACGAAGTTAATCAGTATATGGATATTGACGTGAATACAAGACGTAATCTTGAAATAACCGAAACAATGCGTGACAAGGTTAAAAGAGGTTCGCTTTTGTGGGTGCTTGACAATACAGAAACGTCAATGGGTGCAAGACTTTTAAAACAGTGGATTGAAAAGCCGCTTATCAATCCTATTGAGATAAACAAGAGATTGTATTCGGTAAAGGAGCTTACGGAAAATATAATGCTCCGCGACGACCTTTCGACAGTACTTTCTGGAACGTATGATATATCAAGAATAATCAGCCGTATTTCGCTTGGCACTGTTACACCGAAAGATTTAATTGCACTTAAAATGACGCTGTTACAGTTGCCTGAACTTGAGTACACTCTAAGCAGCGTCAAGTCACCGATGCTTGGTGATATGCGTAAAAATTTTGATTTGCTTGAAGATGTGTGCGATTTGCTTGAAAGAGCGATAAATGACGAACCGCCGGCACTTTTGCGTGACGGCAATGTTATAAAAGAGGGCTTTAATGAGGAAATCGACAATTTGCGTATTGCAATGCGTGACGGTAAAAAGTGGCTTGCGGCACTTGAAAACGAAGAACGTGAATCAACGGGCATAAGCAAGCTGAAAGTCGGCTATAACAAGGTTTTCGGTTACTATATAGAGATTACAAAATCGGCGATAAAAGACGTACCCGATTATTATATAAGAAAGCAAACGCTTGCAAACTGTGAAAGATACATTACTCCGAAACTAAAGGAAATCGAAAACACAATTCTCGGTGCATCGGAAAAAATCGTGACGCTTGAAAGCTATGTTTTTGAACAGGTCAGAACAAGCGTGAGTGAGGAAATCGAGCGTTTGAAAAATGCGGCACATATTATCGCAACGACTGACGTACTTTTGTCGCTG
>ERZ773103.239-NODE-239-length-59343-cov-3.879571_pt1 | contig 59343 bp, 73 predicted proteins | sample MGYA00511118_ERZ773103 | MGnify/ENA primary metagenome ERZ773103 (study PRJEB29015, sample SAMEA2737821) | human gut metagenome | biome: human gut; feature: human-associated habitat; material: faeces | place: China | collected 2012 ... | reverse complement strand
TAGGAAGCGGAATCATTAATACAGCGATCAAAGCAGATCTTGTTTCAGAGAGAGCACGGGAAGCTGTACTGAAATCCATGAAGACTTTAAACAAATATGCATGTGAGATCCTTAAGAAATATACGATTCATGCCTGTACAGATATTACCGGATTCGGTCTTGGCGGTCATGGCACAGAAATGGCAGCTGGCAGCGACAAGACGCTTGTAATAGATTCACAGGCGCTTCCGATTTTTCCGGATGTGGAAGAATATGCATCTATGGGACTGATACCCGGTGGCGCATATCGTAACAGAGAATTTGCAGCAAAAACAGGCTATGTAAGTACTGCGAAGCTCTGGCTCGAAGACCTTGTGTTTGATCCACAGACTTCCGGCGGACTTCTGGCAGCAGTTCCGGCAGAAGAAGCAGATAAAATATTGAGGGAACTGAAAGAATTATCACTTTCATGTGCAGTGATCGGGGAAGTAATTGACAGGGAAAAGCATACATTACTGATTCGATAACTGACAGTTATCAAAAAGGAATGTAAAATTGTCATAAAAATATCAAACTTCATACTATATGTATTGAGAATTTTTATCGAAAATGATATAATTCAAGAATACAATATGTGGAGGGGACAAACGTATACAAGAAACGATGTTCCCGGGAAAGGGAGGTCTTTTTTATGAATCACGAGGATGTAGAAAAACTGTCAAATGCGGCAATCGCAAAGAGCACTTTATTGAAGAACAATTTCTTCAAGTATTTTGTGCGGGCAATCATGGCGGGCTTTTTTATTGTAGTTGCCATGATCTTTTCCAATGTGGTCGGAAATGTTTTTTCAGGTGCTGAGGAACCGGCATGGGGGAAATTCCTCGGGGCACTGGTGTTTTCAATCGCAGTTCTTCTGATCTCGCTGGTAGGCGGTGAATTGTTTACTGGAAACAATCTTGTTATGGCATTTGGAGCTTATGACAAAAAAGTAAGCTGGGGTGAAGCCGGCAAGGTATGGCTGATCAGCTACATTGGAAATTTTGTCGGATGTCTGATTCTTTCCCTGATTTTTGTGTGGGCGGGAGCATCAGGAACAGGAGATTATTTTGCCGGATTTATCGGAAACAAACTTGCAATTCCGGCAGGACAGATGTTCTTCCGTGCAGTTTTATGTAATTTCTTTGTATGTTTAGGGGTTCTTTGTGGCATCAAATTGAAAAGTGAAGCAGCGAAATTTTTGATGATCGTTATGTGTATTTCCGGATTCGTTGTCAGCGGATTCGAGCACTGCGTGGCAAATATGTTTTATATCCCTGCCGGGATCCTCGCTTCTTTCAATCCGGATTATATACGGATCGCACAGAAAACCTACGGAATCACTGCGAATCAGCTTGAAAATCTGAATCTTTCCGGCAGTTTACATAATTTTATCCCGGTCACGATCGGCAATGTCATCGGCGGAATGCTTTTCGTCGCAGTTCCTCTCTTTCTGATTTATAAAAAAGATTGGAAATAAGCCCCATTTTTCACTCTCTTAAATAAAATATGAATTTACGCAAATACTATTTTTGAGGTGAAGATTATGAAAACTCCAAAGGAAAATGAAAAACTCATCGATGATTTCGATTATCTTTCCAATGCTGCTTCTGCCCGGGAATGTACCGGACTGATCCCATTTCTTCCAACTTCGGAAGCCGAACTGGAATCCTACAACGATGTGTATCAGTACCGCCCTCCCGTGATCCCAAGCAAAAATGGATCCACTGAGAAAAAAGCCGCTCCATACAAATAGTGCCCCGAAAGGTCTCCTCTAAAAAATAATGAATTGAAAATAAGAGACCTGAAAATAATTCTATTTTTCCATTGTCCTGTTTTCTACAAAATGTTATAATAGCGTCAGTATACGAGAATTTTCAACATTTCTCGCATATTGGCGCTATTTATTTGCGCTTCTGATCAAGATTTTTCGCATCGGTATGCTTAGCTTAGGGCATCCTATTTTCCCTGCATACTGATGCTGCCATCCGTAAAGAAATGGATATTACCGATCATCCTATTACAGGATCCCAATAACAGGAAAGCGAGGAATAAGAGACAATGAAATGTCCGATATGTGGAAAAGAAGTCGAATTACAAAATAAACAGGTCGGAACCGATGCAAACGGCACTCCGGTCTTTCATGAATATGCAGTCTGCCGTGACTGTAAAAAGCAATGGGATTTAGATAAACAGCGTGCAAAAAAGCGCGCGGAAAAAGCAAACGCATCCGCGCGGAAGAAAACCGGAACCCCGGAAAAACCTGTTGCTCCGGCGCAGAAACCAATTTCCGAAAAAAGGTCGGTTCAAAACGCAGCTCCAACCGAAAAACCTGTCGGAAATCCGGCAGAACGACCAGTGGATCCGGCTCACAAAAAAAATGCAGTTTCTGCTCCGAAAAAAGACAGTTCTCATGAGAAAAAAACAGTTCCCCAAAACCCATCTGCAAAAGCAGTAAAACCGACTTCTGAAAAAGAAAATGTACAGGTTGCCAAAAGCACTCACACAAAAAAAGAAACAGCTGCCAAAGTAACCGTAAAAAGAGATGTGACAGCCAAAGCTGCTACCGGGAAAAAAGAATCCGCCGCCCAAAAATCTGCTCCGCACAGCAGACCATCTGCCCCGGCAAATTCTTCCACTTCCAATACCACCGTAAATACAGAAACAGAGCAATATTACGGAAATATTCCTCCGGAGCACGTCCGCGCCAAACGGGAACGTGCCGTTCGGCAAAGTTACGAGGAAATGCTCGCCACAGATCCGAATTACAAACCACGTAAGAAAAAAAGCGACGCAGAAAAACTTCCGCAAAAGAAACGCGCAGAAAATCCGGAATCTGTTTCTGAGACCTCTAAAAAACGTCCGGAACCGGAAAAGAAACGCCCGGTTACCAAACCGGAATATGAAGAAGAGGACGATTTCGAGGAAGATGATGATTACATTTATTATGTACCGGCAAAATATCGGGTTGTCCGTGTAATTCTCGGAATCCTCTCTATCCTTGGCTTCGGATATTTCGCATACCGCGGTTTCCTTGCCGGACTGGATAATATCGCTTCCGGCGGACAGGCTTCTTCCGGAACAACTTATATCGTTCTTGCAGTCTGTATGCTCGTCTCCGGACTTCTGCTTTTGATCCTGCAGAACAAACGTTCCGTCGCAGCCTACATCGCTCCGATCATCTTTTATATTGCGGGAGCTGTCTTTGCATTTTTGAAACGAGACGGGGATTCTATTCTGCTGTACAGTGCGATCGTCAGCGCCGTTCTCGCTGTCGTTTTAGTAATTCTCTGCGCGACTTCCCGCAATCAGGAAGATGAGGACGATGACGATGAGGACGAAGATGATGAATTCGAGGACGAGAACTTCGAGGATGAGGATGATTACGACGAAGACGACTACGATGAATTTGACGAGGAAGATGATTACGACGAATTTGACGATGAAGACTGATTTTCTCGCCTTTCTGTAAGGTTCTTGATCAGTTCACAAATCAAACTGTATATTCTGGCTTATTTTGAAAGGAAGACTTTGAAATCTAATTTTTAAATCTTCCTTTTTTCACGCTTTTTCCCGCCCCACATATAGTAAATAAGAAAAACTGCTGCTTGATACAGGAGGATTTATGAAAAAGCGTTTACTCACATTTACACTCGCCGCAGTGATGATCCTTTCATTACTCACTGCATGTACCGCAAATGACAGTAAGGAGACAACTGCAAATCCTGACTCTAACCAAACGGAAGAAACACCCTCACCCGAGAAGTCACAAAATAAAGAACTCGTCGATGTAACACTGAATGAAGTCGCACATTCTATTTTTTATGCACCGATGTATGCCGCGATTGAAAACGGTTATTTTGAATCAGAAGGGATTAATCTGGATCTTGTATGTGGATTTGGAGTCATGTAGTTAGTACAAGACGTTTTTCCCTTGAAAACACTGGATCCGACGCAAGTTGCCGGATTCTTTTTTATGCTTTCAGTGCTCCGGATCCGTCAAACCGGTACTCTTTTCCGTCGATCACGATACTCTCATTTGCTGCCATCACGCCATCCTCTTTCGCATAATAACGCTTACCGTTTTCCGTGATCCAGTGGCAGCACATCATCGATCCGATTGGTTGGCAGTTCTTGTCCGAATTGAAATAATACCACTTGCCGCCGATCTGTTCCCAGCCAAGCGCCATCGAGCATTCCGGCTTACTGCCTTTTCTCTCCGGAAACAGATAGTACCAATACAGATCGTCCCGGATCCATTCCGTCGCCGCGGATCCCTCCGGATGATCTCCGTCGCGCGCCGGACGCAGGAAGTACCAATAACTTCCGATCTTCTGCCAGCCGGTCAGCATCGCACCCTCCAGTTTTGTGCCGGCGGTCGGATTCAGATAATACCAATGCCCATCCAACTTGATCCAGCCTTTCGCCATCCGGCAGTCGTCGCCGAAGTAATACCACAGGCCTTTGATATACTTCCACTGGTTCCGCAATGCGTAGCCGTAGGAATCGAAATAGTACCATGCATCCAACTTTAACCACTGATCCTTTGGATAGCTGCCGTCGGCGCGCCGGTACCACCAGCCTTTTGAATCTTTTACCCATCTATCCGATTCTACTTTATTCGCCGGCTCTGTATTAACGCATTCCAGAATACCATCCCAAGGGCGATCATAATAAGCATGCTCATAGGATTCATATCCAGTCTGGTCGCCCTCTGCCCCGTCAATTCCACCAGTTTCTGAAATGCAGAACTCTGCCAACAGATCCGGCACGGCAGACGTGCACATCGCCGTGTGATGTACTTCGTTCAGGTACACATCCCCCGGCTTCGCAATATATCCGGAAGACATCGGATGCCAGACAAAGTTTCCAGTACCTACCATGCAAGACCGCATATTCCCGGTATAGGTTGCGCCGCCGCAACTGATCCCAGCGGCTTCAAACGCGGAAATAATCGCGGAACTGCAGTCCCGGTCTCCCTGCTCCAGCTGATAGACCTTGCCTCCAACTTCAATATCGCAAGTCCCCTCGCCGTCTCCCCAGCGGCTGTACTGGCTGTACCCGTGCCAGTCATGATTTACCAAGTGTTTCATCAACTCTACTGCTACTTCTCGCTTTAACATAAGTACTCCTTTCCCCGGTGTTTGCACCGGTGCAAAATAAAAAGAGCCTGTTTCCAAGCTCTTTAGATGTTTTTGATTTATCTTCCAATATTTAATTTTACCATTAACGCTTCCTGCAGCAGCTGTGAAAAGTTTACCCCTCTGTCCACAGCTTCCTCATTTAACCATTCCGGAATACTAAGTGTCTTTTTAACCGCACGCGAATTGTGCTTCTTTTGATACTCCAACATATCGAATTCTACGATCACCAATACACCGTCTTCTGTATCGATTTTATTAATTTCTGTTGGATCTGGAATAACATCACCATCTTTTTTTCTTTCTGTCAAACAAAGCCCAAGTGCCTCTACCGCCATTTCATATGCGTCCTGCATATCGTCTCCCTCTGTCAGACATTCCGGTAAGTCTGGAAATGACACCCAAAATCCGCTTTCTTCCGCTGTATGAAAAATAGCTGGATAAAATAATTTGTTCATACGTAATACCTCGCTTTCTTTTCAGGCGCGGGACTATTTCAGTCCCGCTTGTTTCAATATTGCCTGCTCCAATCCTTTTTTCATAGCTTTGGAGTGATAAGGAACAATAACTGTCTTTCCAGTCACCTGATTCTTCATTTTTACATGAGAACCATTTTGACTAATTTCCTCAAACCCGTTTTTCTTGAGATGTTTTATCATCTCTCTCGGCGTCATTGGCATCTTTTGTATCTCCTTTCCTTATCGTGTCTCCATTGTATCACGTACTTTTACGTATGTCAATATTTTTACGTGTTTTCACGTACTATTTCTTGTTATATTTTGTCCTGCTCCACATCTCCGTTACTTTTTCCCAGCCGCCGGTTGAAACCAGATAAACAATAAACGCCGCCAAGAACGAAGCAAAAACGTAATACCACTCGATTGTAATCTTATAATAGATACACAGGATCACAACCGCAACCGGTGTGATGATCATGGCTGCCACGAGCGCAACCACATTCGTCTGTATCTTTTTCAGATACGGCATCTCTTTGATGACCTGTACGATCGCGCTGGTCATAAACGCCAGCACGCCGATCGCCATAAGTAAATACGTTACATACTGCATGAAAACTTCCATATTCATAATCTTCTCTCCTTTAATCCCTGATCGGTAATTTCTTAATTTCTTCCAACAACTTTGTCACCATGCCGTTTCCACCAAGCGAATGATAGGCATCATACATCTCGATGAAATTCTCTAACCCATGCTTTGTTATGTAACCTCTCTCTGTCCATTTCTCATGATATTCTATGAGCTGGACACGCAGAAGAAGCATCGTTCCCTTGCTGTTTGCATCCCGGTCTTTCTTCTGGTTTTTCAAGAGCCAGACCACATACCCAAGCAAAGTCGGCATGATGATCGCACAGATGTCTACAATGATTTTTTGCATGCTCTTTCCCCTACTCTTCTTTCATTGCTTCCTCAACCTTTGTTCTCCACAGATCCGGTACGTCCTTGACCGTGATCACGCCATCTTTGATTTTCATTACATAAAATTTTACCATCTTAATTTCCTCCCATCATTCCAGCCAGTTCCATGATCGCGCCGTCCTGAATCTCTTGACTTGCGTTCGTCTCCGCCTGCTGCCGCTGAAGCTGCTCGATTGCCAGCTCCATTTCTGTCTTTTGCCGGATGCCAAAGGTGGCATGGATCTTTCCATCCTCCGCAATGTCCACCGCAGAGAACAGCGGGGATTCCAGTTTCATGTTCCGGTACTCTCCGGTCACGGTTTCATCTGTCTTAAACTGCACCTCATCCAGATTCCCGGATTCTTTCAGTGCTTCTGCAATTTCCCCAAGTGCCGTCCAGCCGTCGGCAACCGCGGTGATCGCGTTCAGCGAAGCTCCGTTCATGATCTCCAGTTCTGTTTTGTTTTTTAAATTCATTTTTTCCATTCTGATTCTCCTCCTTTTTATTGAATGAAAGTTAAAATAAAAACACCCTTTCGGATGTGTTTATACTGGTGTGATAGACTTCCAGCCGGTCCATGTTCCACTATTATAAAAATTTACCCATACTCTTCCGGGAGTAGGATAAAATTCTTTCAGTTGAACCATAACATTTATCGGAGAATACCAATAAATATCCCTGTATCCCATGAATTCTTTCCCTTTTAATACAGAGGGACAGCCCTCAAATTCTGTTCCATTAGGCTGACGGAAATAGTGGCATCTGTTAATAGCATTGAATCGTTCTTTCAAACTGATATTCAAAAATTTATTATTCGGAGGTGCGTTTGTTGTATCTCCCGGTATGAATAATTCCCGCTGAAGCAGACCAGTTGTGTTTCCATTTAATTCAGAAACCTCCGCTTTCACGCCCTCAATTTTTTCATCCAGTGTCTTCCCCTGTGTTGCTGCAAGAGGAAGCGTTGCATCCGTCCCAAGAAGATTGTTTACCGGATCCACAAATACATGTGGCTTCAAGTCCGCGCAGTATTTCGCCAGCTTCCCAAATGCAACCGCAAGGGAATCCCCCGACTCAACGCCGGCACGTTCCGCCGCCATCTCAAATGTAACAGTCTTTTGGGATATGTCCGTATCATTTTCCAGTGTTTCAATTCGCTTTTTTGCTTTTGCGACTTCCTTTACCACATCTCTTACGTTTTCCACATACGGAGTCTCGTTTTCTCCCTCAACAAGCATAATGTCCCAGAACGTAGCGGAATCACCAATTTGAGAGTTCTGATTTCCACAATAGAAATTAAATGAAATTGCATCATACGCTCCACTATCAAAATAACAAAATCCATTCAGTGTATTGGTATCCGTATTAACGAGTGTTGTATAATTACTCCCTTTTCTTCCTAAAACACCTATACCCCCACCAATATTACCTGTTCGTGTAGATTTCCATGAAACTGTATATTTCGTATTTTGTTTTAAATTTTTCAGCTCAAAATATGCATATTGAGCAGTTGATATATCGACGCTTTCTATTGTTAATATTCCGTCTTGATAACTTCCAGTACATTTCGTAAATTTAAATTTTCCATCTAACTTCGGTATCCAATTCACCGCCGCCATCTCTTCAATCTTTTTGCTACTGTACGTCTTGTTTTCTGAAACCACATTATCATCGATTCCGATGTTTCCTTTTAATTCCTCTACCGCTCTCCTCGCTTCTTCCGCTGCATTATTGGCAGCGTCGGCAGCATGACCGGCTGAATCCGCCGCGGTGTCTGCCCGCTCCGCCGACCGCTTCGCCTCTTCTGTTGCTTCTCCCACTTCCATCAGCTTAACCTGTGACTGTGCGATCAGCGCTTCCAGCAGATCTTTTCCCTCTTCATCCGGGATTCCGGACAGATCAACCTCAAGCCCCTCCAACACTTCCGCCGATGCAAGGGTCGTATTCCACTCATTACTAATTTCTGCATTATCACCAATCCGCACCGCACAAACAATGAACTTTACGGTTCCTTTGTACGCCACGGCTTTCCGGCTCAAAAGCCAACTAAACGTAATAAACTCGTTCTCTACCGTTAAATCATCTACTGGATAAGAATCTTTCTGACTGTTGGCATTTTGGTAATTGATCCGTAATCCCAGCGTTGCCAGATCGATTTTATCCCCCACGATCCGCGGTGCACGGAAATAAACCCGCTCTGAATCCTCATCACTCTCTACGCCAAGAATCTTATAAGTTTCCGGTACTGTGATCTTTCTTGTCTCTGCGTCAATTTCGCAGAAGACCGTATTGTCTTCTTTCGTCTTTTCCGCATCTTCCATCATCGCAAATGCTTCCCCTACCGTCATGTCAGCCCTCCTGATCCAGTGCGCATACCCTTGTTGTGATCACTACATTTTCTTTCATCCCAACTACCTTGATATAGATTCTCCGTCCATCCGTCACTGCGTCTGGGATATGGCATACATCTCCGGTTATAGGAACTGCATACTCTTTCTTAAACCCATATCCATCGGAAAACACTGCTACTTTCTTCATTTTCTGCCATCCATCCGAAAAAGAGAACCTGCACTGCAGATACCCTTTTGAGCCACGCACGATCGCTCCGTTCTGCTCCAACCGGATTTCTTGTCCATCCACATAGATCTTGATTTCTTTTTTCATGCCGACCTCCTACTTATTTTACAAATGTAATCACCCCGTGCATTGCACATTTTCCAAAGCTGATTGTCGTACTCTTTTCATTTCGCATCGAAACGACTCCATTCGTATCGATTGTGAAATATAAACCATCTATCGCAGGAACCGGGACCTGAACTTTCGTTTTGGGACGGTGCCCTGCTGGAAGAGTCCCGAAATTGCGCTGCGTATATGCTGCCAAGCTATCGCCAACATTTGTTCCATTGAAATAAACAGATTCCACATACATACTGCTGTACGCCGTAGCTGTAACGCCGTAAGCACTTCCGATCCCAATGGGAGAATTTTGCAAGTTCACCGTTATCGTATTTGCCATACTCTTTGCTGCGTCCGCCGTCTCTTGTGCTGTATTTGCTGTATTTTGTGCCGCTCCCGCTTTGTCATTCAGTGTCTTCCCCATCCGTCCATCCAGTACCGTTCCTGCTCCTGTCGTAGTAGCATTATTTACGACGGTACAATACGCAGCATTTTTGATTTTACCAATAAACTCGGATAGTCTTGTTCTGACAGAACTTATCACCAAGTCTGCAATGTTTAAAGTGCCGTCTTTCGAAAAAGAATATGAAATAGAACCATCATCACAATAGGCTCTTAAATTATCGTTATACGCATCTATTTCCCAGATGACGCCATTTGGTGATGTGATTCGGATGTTTCCCCCCTCCGCATCCCCGTAGATCTTCACTTTCCCGTTGGTCCGTTCTTCCAGTGTCTTGTTCACCGAATCAATCTTCTCTCTGGTTTTATCCAGTTCTTCTGTCAGCACTTTGAAATTTCTGTTCACCTTGAACAGCTTATCCACACCCACAACACTTAGGTTCTCAATCCGCACCCGGTACAGCGGATAATCCCTCCGCTTTCCTCCGGCGTACAAATCTTCCTGTACGATCGCCGGATCCTTTGCTGTGGATCCCGGTGTTCCTTTTACAACAACGAGACTGTAAGTATCCGCGCCGCCGGTACCGCCGCTTTGAAACCGGGCAACGATCAGATCGTTTCGTTTCTGATCCGCTATTCCATTGTCGATCATCATGTCTTCGTAGTCACCTTTGATGATCCGCCCCACATGACCGCCAACTACAACCACACCATCCATCACGCGGATCACGTTATTGCTGATGGTCTTGGATGCAAACTGTTCCCCAAGCTTCAGCACACAATCTTCGCCGAAGATCCCGTCGTAGAGTGCTGCATCGTCTTCCGCAAGGATGTGCGCTTTTTTTCCAATTGGCGTATTCACTGTAAGTGGTTTAAATGCCATTCTACTCTTCTCCTTTCAGTTTATATTCCACCGATGGGATCCCATTGTTCATCCGCAGGATCTTGTTGACAATCGGTTTCTGCAGCGACATGCCGGTGACCCGGTCACGTCCTCCCACAATGTCCCCGATCTCCACATCCACATCGGAAATGGTCGCATCCATCTGTTTATAGTTCATCAATTCCCGGAGCCGCGCTGTCCCCTCTTCCAGAAGCTTTGCATCGTCTTCTATGGAAGTATACGAATAAAGCGCTTCCCGTTCATCCAGTCCGTTGTAATACTGTGTCTGTCCGATGCTCCCGTCTTTCTGGACGTACAGGTGCAGGATCTTCCGTTCGATCCCCTCGCCCTCTCCGGCGCAGACCAGATGATTGATCCCCATCCGGCTGTCTTTCGTCGTGAAATGCATCTTTCCATCCTGGCTGCACTCCAGTTCCTCTGACCAGTCCGTCACTGGAACGGCACCGACCACGACCTGTCCGCCGTACTCGCCCGGATTCCCCTGCCGATAAATGATCTGCAGTCTGGCGTTCTTTGCTGCCAGCATCTTTTCCAGTCCGGAAAGAACGCTGCAGTACCGGTCAAACTGGAAGTTCTTGATCTGGATCCCGCTTTCCTTTATCTCCGCACAAAAAAGAGAACCGAACCGGTTCCCCAAAATGTCCTGTATGATCGTATTGGCATCTCCTGATACGGTGAGATGAGTCTGTCCCTCCGGCGGATAGATCAGTTTTTGACTGAGCAGCCCTCGCCAGGTATACCCTCTCCATGTAATACGGTTGTCTTTAGTAGATGTCTGCTGCTCCTCCAACAGTCCGCCGTATTCCGTCCCCGGAATGTAGATCCGGTTCCTCCAACTGTACCGCTCCGGCGACCAGATGGAAGCGTCGATCTGCAGTTCAAAGTCGTTGGTATCGCCCAGATCCAGATCGATGCTGTCCACATCCCTCACGAATCCCAACTCCCAACCTTTCGGATCCGACACAATAAAGGTCAGTTCTTCCGGAACTGCTTTCAAGTCTTTCATCGCCATCTCGCTACACTCCTTTCCTCAAAGATCACCAGGTCAAACGCAAACCGACCGCTCCACCCGATGTCCTGTCCTCCGGGATGGATGGGTTCAAATACAGAGTTTTCAAAGCTTCGGTTATGAAACGCGTTGACCCGCTCGCCGGAGACTTTCACCTTCATCACCGTCCCCGCAGCACTGTCAATCTCCAGATATTCTCCCTCTTCCAGTACAATTTTTACGGAATACTCATGACCGCCGATATACAGTACCGGATCCACGATCGGACCGTAGATCGTCAGAAGAAAGTTGCTGTCTGCGTAATGGTCATTTACGATCCGAGAGTTTATCAGACCATTGGCGTACCGGTACGGATAACGGTTCGCATACCGCTTGGCTCCCTCTGGATCGGTTTCGTTTTTTCTAAAGATGTAACGGTGCTCCCTGACCCAGTAAGGGTGATCGGAAACAATGGTAACCTCCGTGTCCAAAAGTTCAATATCATTTTCCCATTCACTCTTTTTGGATGCAGTCACATAACAGGAAAAATAGCTTTCCCCAAAATACAATCTTCCCGGTGTCTTATGGATCAAGTCTTCTTCTGTAACTTCTTCAAAATGATCAATCGCTTTGTAATATTCCTGCTTCCCATAATTCAGAATACTAAGTACCAGTGGTCTTTCCTCAATAGTTTTAAAAAAACGTGCAATCTTTCCACCGTTACTCTCATACTCCCACTTATGGTCAAAAATCTCTCCCGTCTGCAGCATATAGGGCGGTTTTAGAAGATCCAGTATTTCTCCTGTATTGCTTACATACCGGATGCTCTTCACGGTCTCACCTCCCTCACCATTCTCGAAAATTCTCTTCCCGAAACTTTCATGGACATTCCCTCCATGTTATCCGCCACCTCTTCTCCTGTCCGTTCACCAATGCGTCTCGCCAGTTTCTCGATGTCCTGGTCGGACAACCGGAACGTCTGCTCAAAGTTCTGTTGATTCAAAAAGCTGTTTCCAGATTCCAAACGGAAGCTCTTTGCCACACGGTTTTTATTCAACGCTAAGGTTTCCTGCATTCTTCGGGAAATGTCATCCATATTCATAGATTCCAAAGCTACATTTCCAAGATTTTCTGACGCTTGTCTGACTTGCTTTTCTTCACCTTTAATACCAAGCCGGAATCCTTGTCCGAAATATTTTCCGGACTGTCTGGTAAGCCGGGATGGTGATCCCTCTTTAATGGATGAACTTAACGCTGAAAGTGCTTCCTTTCCAATATTCCATGCTGCTGACCATACATCCGCAAAACCAAATCCATTGATAAAGCCTTGGATAAAGTTTCCACCAGAGCCGCTCGCATCCACAGAGCTTAGACCACTTTCCGCCTCTCGTGCTTTTTCAGCTCCTGGTCCATAGGTATCTACTGACCGCATTCCGCCATTGTACTCTTCTGTTCTTCCTCGCCCCGTGCGTCTTGTATCTGCTGACCCCATTCCGGAATCTGCTGTATTGGACAGTTCAACCGCCGTCGAAAGAACCGCCCTGCTTTGGCTTGCGATTCCTAAATTATACTCGCCGCCTTTCCGCTGTCCGGTGCCGGAAGTATTTGCTGATCCCAACATCATATCCGAAGAATCCGCAATACCTTTGGATGTTGCGTCAATATTGCCTTTCTGACTTCCTACCCCCGCATTGTATTCCCCGGTCTTCCGGCTTCCAGTTCCTTTTGTGTCCGCACTGCCAAGCTTCTGATTCGATGAGTCTGCAATATTTTTGGATGTTGCATCGATATTCCCTTTTTGGCTTTTTACTCCGGTATCATATTCCGATGCTTTCTTAGAGCCTGTACCCTTTGTATCAGCACTTCCAAGTTTCTCGTTGGAAGAATCTGCGATTTCTTTGGAGGTCGCATCGATAGCGGGCTTTTGGCTTTCCAATCCCTGCTTCGCTTTCTCCCCTGCCTTTTTCGTGGACTCTTCTGCTTGCGGCTGCAACTTATCCAATTCCGCTTTTGCAGAATCAACCATCTGTTTTGCCGAATCAACCATCTGCTGGGTAACTCCGGGAGTTCCATCCTCGACAGCTTTCTGCATTGCTTCATAGTTGGACTGCATATTCTTGACTTGATTCTCAAGACTTTCTTTGGTTCCGGTTTCCGCTGTGATAAAACCATTCTTGATCCGAAGCATTGCATCTTCGATTTTTTCCGCTTCTCCGGAAAGAATCGCACTGGACAATCCCTCATAGTTCTGAATCGTTGCGTTATACCAAACATAAGTTTCTTCCGATTCTTTCAGTGCATCCTTGGATTTTTGGAATGCCTCTTCCGCGTCCTCAGCCGCGGTCAGGATATCCTGATTCGCCATCAAATATCCGTTTGCTGCTTCCGGGGAATTTTTCAGTATCAGCTGATAATCTTCTTCCACTTTCTTTGCAGCTTCTTTTGTCTCATTATACTTCTTCTGAGCGGACTCATATTCAGAAAGTGAATTAGTATAATCTATAAGGGCTTCATTTTGTTTGCGAATGGCTTCCTCGTAGGCTTCCTGGTTTGCATTCAGCATCGCTTCGGCTTTTTTCTTTTCGATTAATTCATCGATAGAATCCGCCAACGTACTGTTTGCGCCGATGATATCCCACACTTCATCTTCTTCCAGATTAAATGCCTGCGCCAATTGGTTGACAATAAAGTTTGCCCGGTCTTCATATCCGGCTTTTACTTGACCGTTGGAATCAACCAATCCCATCAGTTCATCATTTAATTGAGAAAGATATCCGTACTCGGCTTCCACATTGCCCATCGCTTCTTTTCGAGCGTTGTCCAATTCCTTATAAGCTTCGTATTCTTCATGTGTTTTCTCGATTGCTTTTTCCTGCGCATCCGTCAACGCATATTGCGATTCTTTCGACTCGTCCGTCGCCAGTTTATATACACCAAGCCCAGCCACCAGTGCTCCAATCGCCGTCACCAGTAAGCCGATCGGGTTTGCATTCATCACCGCATTCCACGCTGTCTGTGCCGCCGTTGCAAGTGAAATCTTGCCTGTCAGAAGACCAACAACTGCCTGTCCGGTTGTAAGGGTAGCGTTTGAAATAACTCCCTGTGCCGTACAAGCCATTTGAACGACGTTATAAGCATCTACCGCCGCCGAAGCTGTTTTCCATACGGATGCGCCTTTACTGAGAACATCGTTTGCTTCCGTAACAACCTTATATCCCTTGAATGCTGCAAAAGCTGTTGTCGCCGAAGCAGCGATCAATTCCAAATGCTCTCCTGCAAAATCCACAGCCTTTGTCAATGGTGGCAGCGCTACATCCGCCAGCTCTCCTACTACTTTGATCACGTTATCAAACGTCTTGACAACGGTTTCACCCGCGTCTTCCAATCCTCCGGATTCCAGTGATTCCGTAATGGAATCAATTGCTTCCTCCACCGGTTCTCCCAATTCCTCCGGGAGTAAATCAGCCAAACCTCCGCCCAGCGTCTTTGCCATGTCAACTGCAGCGCCGACCAGTTTCTTTTTATTTTTTCCGATCCCGTCTACGAAAGATTCTATAAAATCAACTGCGGTGTCCACCATGTCCGGAGCATGGGACGCTGCTTCCACAGCAAGATTTGCAAATTCATCCCCCGCAGCTTCGATCGCGTCATCCAGTCCGCCATTCCGGAACGCTTCTGTTATATTGTTAATGCTGTCTGTCGCGCTTTTTGCTGTCTCTTTCAGGCTCTCCGAAACGCTTTCATAAAAAACAATCCCAAGCGTCTCCGCGGAACCGCCGAGCTGATCCAGCGCTCCCGCAAGATTGTCCTGCATGGTTTCCGCCGCCGCTTTTGCACTGCCGTCGCAAGTCTCATAAGCATGAGTCAATTCCTGCAGAGCGCCGTCTCCCTCATTCATCAGAGCCAGCATGCCGGACAATGCTTCCTGCCCGTACAGTGTAACCAGAACATTATTTCTCTGCTCATCGGTCATTCCTGCGGTTGCTTCTTCCATCATACGGGTCTGCTCCGCAAGGGACTTCATATTTCCCTCGGAATCATAAAAAGAAATCCCCAGATCTGCCATGCACTCTGACATCTGCTTAGTCGGTTTCGATAAACGGGAAATCGCTCCACGCAGCGTTGTCCCTGCCTGGGATCCCTGGATTCCCGCATTTGCCATAATACCGATCGCCGCCGCGGTTTCTTCCATTGACAATCCTGCCGCCCTTGCAAGAGGAGCAACATACTTCATCGCTTCTCCGGTATCTGCTACGGAAGAATTGGTCCTGTTTGCATTGGCAGCCAGTACATCCGCCACATGCGCCGCGTCTGCCGCTTCCAGACCAAATCCACGCAATGTCGAAGCCGCAATATCCGAACTGGATGCCAGATCTTCTCCCGAAGCTGCCGCCAGATCGAGCAGTCCCGGCATCGCATCCATGATCTCGGATGTAGTAAATCCTGCCGCCGCCAGATTTTCCATCCCCTCTGCTGCCTGACTGGATGAAAAAGCGGTATCTGCGCCTAACTGGATCGCCTGCTCTTTTAGCTTGTTAAATTCGCTTCCTGTCGCCCCGGAAATCGCCTGCACCCGTGACATCTGCGATTCAAAATCCGATCCTGCCTTGATCGCGGCTATCGACACGCCGCCAAGCGCCGTTGCGGTTCCGGTGATCGCGCCGGTAGCTACGCTCAACCCTTTGACTGCAAGTCCTCCGATTTTTGAGAGTCCTTTCTCTATCCCGGAAGAATCCAGATCGGTTTCGATTACAACCTTTCCGTCTGCCACATTCTCCACCTGCCTTTCTTTTTCAGCTTACTCCAACAGACTGCTCACATCTTCCCCTCTCATCAGTGCCGCTTCGATCTGCTTCACACGTTCGCTGACATGCTGCTGCGCTTTTACATCCAAGCCATAATAACGCTGCATTGCCCGGTAAAATTCCCGTTCCTGCTTGGAAAGGTTCCGGTTCGCCGTGTCAATTGTCCGGTACTCGATCACCCGGTTCAGTCTGGTATCGCTACCCAGATTTTCCAATAAGATCATAAATTTCCACCAGTGCATATTTTCTGTCTGCAAGTCAATCCCGTACTGCTGGACAAATCCTGCATAGATCAGTTCCGCATCCTTTTCAAAATCAAACGGCTGCTTATCATTCACGCCTGCAATCTTCCGCGGGAAACGTTTTGTTTCCTTTTCGCGCCCGCAGGAGAAGAACCAGAACATCTTTTCCACATGCTCTTCCGAAAAGATTTTTTGTTTCCGATAAAATAAGAGCAGGATCTTCAGAAGCTCTCCTTGAGAAAGTTCTGTTTTCCCGCTCTGTATCTCATAACATTTCAAAATTGTCCGGAAATCAAAAGCGACCGGACACTCTGTGCCGTTCACGGTCACACTTTTCGGAAAAGGCTCCGTCAGGACACTCATGCCCGCCTCCGTACAGATTTCATTCGTTCTACGACCTGTGCATATTGTTCGTTCTGCCGGATCTGCTCCCGGATCAGCTGCTCATATGCAGACAGATGCCGCAACCGGTCATTCCCGGAACCGCAGACACGGATTCCGGTTCCCTCTCCGAAAACATGGTCAAACATCCCTTTGATTGCATCGCAAAGGTACTGATTTTTTTCTTTTTCTGTTCCCTCCGGCTGATGTTCTGAAAGATGCTTCATCTTTTCCAATTCCTGCAGATATGCTTCCCTTTTCTCTGCCTGATCTTCATCATACATCGAGAATTCCAATATCACTCCGTAAATTTCCATCTTCGGTCTCCTTTCTGCTCTCCGCTTTCTTCTTTCTGCCCTCGACAACAGCGGTCTTTTTGGCGGGGGCTACTATTCCCCCGCCGGCGTAAATGTCTTTGTCGTCGTATCAAACGTTCCGTTGATCCAATCCGTCTTTCCAAGCAGGTTTCCGGATCCCTGGATCTCGCCATCATTATCGGAAAATTCTGCCACTTCTACCGCAACACGTCTCTGCTTTGCTTCAAATTTATTTGTCTGTTCTGGAATCGGTTTGTTCAGGTACACCTTGACGTAAAGTGTTTCCGCATCCGCTCCGGTCTTCTCATTCTCACCGATGTCCGCAATAAACTGGATCGCTTTCTCGGAACGGATCAGATCGAATTCCAGCGGTGCCGTCCACTCATAGCTTCCAATGCTCTGGGTTGCGGACTTCTGGTTCACATACCGCTTGGACGTGGTCTGCGCGGATGGAGAGTTGTCCAACTGCGTCACACCAAAGCCGAGCAGTTCATACTGCGCCGATTCTTTCCCGCCAGACACATCGATGTAATCCGGCTGTTGGTATCTCTGTTCTACGCTTGTGTTTGCGCTCTCTGCAAAAAACTGTAACTTCACTTCCATATGTTCCTACCTCCGTTTATAATATACAAATTGACACTGGATCCGATACTGACAGGATGTCCCCTGGTTATCATACAGATACCCGTTTGTCGTTGCCCGGATCGCCTTGCTTTCCACATTCCCACTCAAAGCAGGAAGCCTCCCGTCCCGGCTGCATTCTTCCAGCCAGTCCGAAAATTTCTCGTAAAATTCTGCCGTTTCTTCATTTTCCGCCGGTCCGTACAGTTCCCGGGAACACAGGGAAAACACATACTGCCTGACGCTGTCCCCATTTGCAAATCGTTTTACAATGGGATCCGCCGGAGTTTCCTCGATACTGTACATGGTCGGATTTTCCTCCAGAAGATTCAAATTCACAACCGGAAACGTCGCTTTTTCAAACTCTTCCAGAAACGGACAGGTTTCAATAAATTCTTTGACTTTACTGGCTACACTCACTTTGTTTTCCCTCCGCAATAAGCCGCTACTGACTGGATGATCTCTTTCCCGCGGTCTGCCCACATGCGCTCTGTCCAGTGCGATCCACGCAAGCCATTTCCGCGGTTTTCATAATACTGTCGCCTTGCGTACGGTTGCACATATTCGATCCGGCTGGTCAGTTCCTGTGCGGTATTTTTCAGCGTACCGCTTAGAAATGGTACATAGGGATCCGACAGCCGCCTTACTTCATGGGTAAAGAACTGCTGCCCTTTTCCGTTCCTGTTCAAATTCCGTTTTAACAGGATCTTATCCGCAGGATCGATTTTCAACTTGATATTCGTTCCCACTAAGCACCGCCTCCAATCCGGATATGCTTCGAGCCGCCGAAGAAATTCTCCGAGTGGCTCAATACCTCTCCGACGATTCCATCAGCCTGTTTCTTCAATTCCGCGATTCCACTGACCGTTCCACCGGTCCATTTTCCAACAAGGAACAGATCCCCATTCTGCACCGTCCAGTTTTCCGAAGTGGGCTCCTGTACCTTGAATTCATTTTCCGGCATCCACTTTCCACATTTCTCATAGGGAATCCGGATCTTATGCACATCCTTACTGGTCAGTCCGCCATCGACGATGTCGGTTTTCTGGTCTGTATGAAACCAGACCGCATCGATATAGTGGGGAACATACACCATCTTCTTTGACTGCCTGTCTGGGAACTGATTGAAAATCGTAAGATCTGCATTGGTAAGCATTATCTCACCCCCTGATACAAAAGCCCCGTATGTGACAAATGTCTCCGGATGACTGCATAGACCTTTTCCTGCAACGGATCTCTCGCTGTTCCTTTTACGGCATAGTTCACGGAATATCCGTCTGTACTTTCTGACTGCACCTCTCTGCCGCCATGCTCCCGCCGATTGATATCGTCCTGATAGATCAGTTCGGCAGCTTCGCACAAACAGAACTGGATCTGTTCCACCTCTTCTCCCTGAGGCTTCCGGCGCAGCACCTGATTCAGATAAGTGTTTGCTTTCAAAACAGGTAATTTCAGCGATTCCTCATCGTCGATCAACGTACCGTGATATTTTTCTACATAGAAGATATAGTCTACCCAGATCATCCAGTTCCTCCTTTACTTGCTTGCCATTTGCCCGGATGCTTTCAATGCATCCAGCAGGGCTTTAAACTCCGCTTTTGTTACATTCTCGCCAGCTGCTTCCGCTACCAGTGCCGCCTGTTTCACACCACCAAGCGTCGTTTTATTCGCCGCAGGGAGTGTATAACTCGGTCCCGCAGGACCAGCAGGTCCCGGATCACCTTTTTCCCCCTTTGCTCCTGCTGCTCCGGGATCTCCTTTCTCACCCTTGGGACCCACATTGTCCTTAACACCCTTCTCCAACTTGTTCATTTTCTCCGCGGTGATCACATCGCCATCATTCCATGTTGTCGGTGTATAAGCCATCTGTTTTTACCTCCTTATTTCTTTCCTGTTTTTGCCTTTCCGATCTTCCCTCTGCCAATCAAGGCGCTGTCGCCAGAGGGTGTCATTCCCCCGATTTCAAAACCGCAAACGGACATCTCTTCTCCTTATCTGTCTCCACAGAATTGATCGGATTCGGGATTTCCCATCCAAGGCGCATAACCGCACGGAGCGCCACCATATCCTGCTGCATCAGATTGTAAGCAATGGATCCATCCGTGTTCTGCACAACACCCTCTGTAAACAGCTTAAATGTAATATCCTGCCGGATCGAATAGACCAGCTGCGAGAAGTCTCCGGAGATCATAAGCGCTTTTGACTTGTCAAAGGAACCATTGTTCGGAAATGTCATCTGTGATCCGTCCAGAGAATATCTGGTGTCACTCTGCATGTCCGATTTGAACAACGGCTGTCCAGTCGTGTCTTTCAGACCTCTTAATTTTGCTCGCATGGAAATATCCGCCATATGACCGGTCACAAAGAATCCGGATCCCTCCACTTTTGCGATCACTCCGTCTTCTGCCATGATCTTATCGTACAGATTGTCCTGCGCCCCAAACGTCACAACACTCTCTGCGTTTGTGGCGGTTGTCACGATTCCATCTCTCCAGGAATCCGGCTTGTTCACATCAAAGAGAACTGCGCCGTCAATCACCTTTCCAAATGCTTCTTGGATTCTCGGTCGAACCTCTCCCCAGATGTCATAGTCCGAATCGTCCAATACCGCTTCCGGAATCGGAACGATCACTGCGATCTCTTCTGCAGTGATAAATTTCTTATCCCACATCATTTTGGTTGTCTTTTTCTGTCCGGTATCACCATTTACGAAATATGCCAGCGGAAGCATATCCAATACCGGCATTTTAAAGGTGCGACTGGACATATTCGGAAGTCTGCGTCCCTGACTTAAAACAGCAGACTGTGTCACAACGCCCTGGATGATCTCTCTCGCCCGCTCTTCCGGGATCAACGATTCTGCTCCGGAACGGTCAATCAGATTTGCATCATTTTCAAATACTCTCAAATTCATTCTGTTTCTGTTCATGTTCTACCTACTTTCCTGCTGCTCTTCTGATCGCAGCATTAATATCATTGTTTGGGTTTCCTGCGCCCTGGCTTCCTCCTGCCTGCGTACTGGTACTGATCCGGTACGTTCCGCCGGATGTGCTTCCGACAAAACGTGGATTCTCTTTCAGGAATTTGTCTGTCGCTTTCGCAAAATCCGTTTTTTCATCTACCATTTTAGAAACCTTAAACGCTACATAATCCAGATCGTCTGCTTTCACGCCTTTCTGTGTGAGCAGCTTTTCATTCTTCAATCTTTCATTCTCACGGTTTGCCGCTTCCAGATCGCTTTGTAACTGCGACACATTCGGCTGGTTTGCCGCTTTCTGTGCCTTAAAATCTGCGATTGCCTGCGTCACCTCTGTCTCTGTCATACCCTGATTCCGGAAGAAATTCGCAAGGGCTGTCCTTTCTGATCGTTCTACCCTCGCATTGGCGATTTCCTCTAACTGCTCATAGGTATACGTTCCGGTTCCATGCGCTCCGGATGCGCCCCCGGCATTTCCTCCCTGGCTGCCGTTACCAGTCCCGGTGCTTCCCCCCTGTGCGCCAGAGCCAGCTTCCGCACCGTCCTCAAAAAGCTGTAAATACATTTTGTTTTTCATTTTCCTTTACCTCCGTTTTTCCTCGACAGGCTCCCGAGCTTTTTACGCCATCACGTTTTGGGCATAATAAAAACACCCTCCCGGGTGTCTTCTATTGAAATAATATACAATGATATTCGTCATTCACTGCCGTGATCCCGATCATCCAGGAATCAACCAGCAGCTTCCCTTGTTCTGAAAGTTCCCTCCACCGGATTTCTGTAAATCCGCTGTCCATATCCGATTCAATCCGATCTTCGGTCAGGCTTTCTATGGCATTGATCAGATTGCAGGTCAACGCTGAGACCGCAGTACACGCCCGATCGATCCCGTCAGATCCCAGTCTTCCGGCATGTCCTTTCATCCGAATACCTTGGTTTGTAATTTTAACTTCAATCAAGCGCATCACTCCTTAAAAATGAGTACAAAAATACCACTCACTCCGAAGAATGGGTGGCATCAGTTACTTCTTATTCTGTTCACGGGCTTCTTGAGCCCATTCATCATCTTCTTCTCTTTCTGACCAAACAAAAATAGTATCATCTGGATAATCTTCAAACTTCATTCCATCAGGAATATCTTCAATTTTAACTTCATTTCCCATTAAAAAAATTCCTTTCCATAATCAAGACCATATTTCTTCGCAAATTTCATTGCAAACGCTTCTTGGCTTAATAAAAACCTGTCTACTTTATTAATTTTACCATCTTCATACAATTTTTGATACTGCTTTCGTGCTTCTTTTCTCATTTTTTCTAGCTCACCCATAAAATCTTCTTTTCTGGAAATAGCCTTTTCCCACTTCTGCGGTTGCCTCATATAATAGACACCATCATCTACAACAACTCGTATTTCCGAAGCTTCAGAGATTTTCAAAAAATAAATATCCGCCATAGAGAATGAGCCGCCAGACGGATGATTATGTGAAACAACACTGTCTTTTAACCGTAGGGCTTCTAATCTGGTGAATTTAACTTCATTTTTTGACCCCGCTTTTTGAAATAAAAATCTTCCGTTTTTATCATATACAACTGTAATTTCATTTTTTCTTATCGAATATGATTTTTCGTGCTTCAGAAGTTCCTCTTTTGCTTCCTTTGCCCATTTATCCGTTGAATCAGCTAACCTTATTTGCGGCACTCTTGGCATCGCTTTTCCCGGTACAATCCGCCCAAGCCCATCCATATAAACGCGCTGCATCTGCTCCGGAATCCCCATCTTCTTTGAAAATCCCTGATACTGATGCAGTGTGTTGAGATACCGCGCCCGCGCCGCAATGACATCTTCCTCGGACGCACCGCCCTGCTGTAATTGTTTCACATACGCCCTTTGGCTCCGCATCTTTGTTTCCAGTTTTCTCTGCATCTGGGAGACTTCATACGCATTGTACTCTTTCCCTTGATAATTTCTTGTCTGCTGCTCCTTTTCTTCCAGACTTCTCAATTGTTCCGGCGTATAAGTCCTGACAGACACTCCGGGAATAAATGCGAGATAAGAATGCCGGCAGTTCGCTCCGCACAATCCCTCCACATCCCCTAGTCTGCAAACAGAAATCAATTCCGCCTTTGTGTAGATATTTCCTCCCCACCAATGGGATGGTCGATGTCCTGCATGCCATGTCACCTCATAAGTATCGGCTCCCAAATCCTTTGCAACCTGCTCGTTGATCTGTGCAGTCAGCTGTGACACTCCTGTCATGATCGCCCGCCGGACTGCAACCGGCGCCCGGCAAGTATATCCGGATGCATAATCCACATACTTCAATCCGGAAGCCGTCATCTCTTTCACTACGCGGCGAAGCACCGTATTATAATCAAACGCTCCTGTTACGATATCCATGCAAGCCCGGTCAAGATACTTTTGATAATAATGGGATAACGGTGTAAATGCTTTTTTTCCACCGCCCATATCCACCGTAAATCCAAGTGACTGCGTAATGTTCTTGATGTCCCCTTTCGTCTGCTCGATCACCGCATCTGACCACTGCCGGACCTGTTGGTTATCTTGCAACGGAACAAAATGTCCGTTTATCTGTTGATAAGCATCTTTGTATCGAACATACTCCCAATTTAATACCTTGTCATATAATTCCCATAGTTCCGGGTCTGATTTTTGACTGAGCTGTTTGAGCTCCTGCTCTATAAATTCGGTACTATTTCCAAGAATCAGAAGCTTATTGATCTGATAATCCGCTGTACTTGTGATCTCTCCGGTCTTCTTGACCCTACGGACCACATCCGCATAAATCCGGTCCTGAAGATCATAGAAAAGTTTTTCCATCTGCAGCGGGAGACTTCCTTTCTGATCAGGTGTCATATGCTATCACTCCTCTTCCGGATCTGGCACATCAATCTCTTGGACAACTTTCTTCGCCGCCTCTTCTTCTGTTTCCCCATACCATTTTGCCCGATATTCTGCAAGAGACATAACCCCCATACTCACATCCTGCCGATCTGACTGCCGCTCTGCCTGTTTATCTTCAATGATGGAATCATCAAAATCCACCACGATCTCTGTTTCCGGGTCGGTTGCCATCCCGATCACATTTCCGAGCCTTGCGATAATCCGAATCAGATCTTTCAAAACCGGTTCTAGAATCAGTTCATGCTTGTTCACACTCCGGAAAAGATCACTGTTCTCAGATATCACCTGTGTTGCGGTTTGAATGCTCCCATTCTCAAAGCGGTAATGGTTCTGTCCAAATCCGCATTTCATCGATAAAATATTCAAATTATCGTTGATCGCTTTCTCATGTTCTTCCGCCCGTATTTTCATATCGACTGTTTCAAGCGGCTTTCCTCCGTCTTTCAAGTATCCCTCCGGCAGCTGATAAAAGACGACATCATCCGGATCAAAAACCGGATTCCCCAGTATATCGGATCCAAACATTTCCGGCGCCGCAAAAATCCGTTTCTTACCAAGCTGAAACTCATTGATGTAAGAATCATAAATAAGATCGATCCCCTGTAAGACATCGATACTGTTCGCAAAAATAGAAACTCCCATCGGATTATCCTGATCTGAATTATTCACAATGTTCAGCCGGTCGATCACAAACTGCCGTTCAGATGATCCCGTAAATATCTTTCCAGCCAGCGTTTCAAATCCTTTCAGGTTTTTCCATTCTTCTTCCGGAACTTCCTTACCCTCTCCGCGCGTGCATTCCACTACATGGTTTATGATCACATATTCCCCCTGCTCCAATACATGTAGCTGGATCAATGCGTATTTTTTCGTCCCGATTATCTTCGGGAATACAAATGCACATTCGGAAATATAACCATTTTCCCAGGACAAGGGATAAATATTGCCTGCCGACACATAATTGATCTTCACCGTACCGACCTCTCCTGGAAGAACCTCTCCCTCTTCATCTATCTGCGCCTTGTCCAGATACGGCACATACGCCACGGTTCCGGTATAGGCTTTCCGCTCCTGATAATCATTCCCGATGACAAAAAAATTATTGTCTTCCAGAACCTGCATAACATATCTGCTTGTAGCTTCATCCTGGATCGTGATCTGCACCCGTTCATTCAGCAAAAGATCTGCGATATCTTCTGACAGCTTCTTCGCCATACCAAGACTCAATCTCCTACAAGACACATGCTCTTTTCCGTTGTACATTCGGTAACGGTGCACCTTATTTACATTTCCGATATACCAGCTCTTCCATGTATTGATCCTCGTATAAAAACCGGACTCCACAGTATCATATCCAGCTTTATTCAAGTATTTGATGATGTTCATGTCCTACTCCTCTCTTTCTCCCGCCGGAAGAAAATATTTCAATTTATTCCACAATCCCATGACCAGATATCGCAACGCATCCATACAGTGATCGTTCATCTTCACCGGCTGTTCCTTGCCCCGATCCAGTGCATCCTTGTCGTACTCATACAGCCCAAATTCATCCACCAGGTTCCCTTGCTCCGGAGATACGGATAAAACGCCGTATGTCAGGCATTTTTGCACCCGTGCAATTCCAAGCGCAACCGTATTTTCCGCATCTTTCAGAGAAATCCCATACATCCTGCCTGCCGACGCCCTTTTGATTTCCTCGGAAAGACCTTTCGCTGACGGATCGATGAATACATAAAATGCATTACAGGAATACATTTCGTGCAGCCTATCCGTCATCTGAATAAAAGCTTTTGCATACTCAGACGGAGAATGCTGCTTTCCGGAATCTCTCCCGGAATGATAATACTCCATCAGCCCCTCCAATTGCTTATGGTAAATGTCCAGACCAAACGCCTGATAAGTCGTTGCATTCTGCTGCCCGTAATCCACACCGATCCCGATCAGAGAATATTTTTTCTGTGTAGGTCTCGCCTTATTACGGTCAGAAAACATGTAGTATATCAATTCATCCACACCAATGCTTTCCCCGCCCCATACCCAGCGATACTGCTTTTCATCCAGTTCACGCATCATTTCAGCCGACTCGATCAAATCTTTCCCGAGCCATGCCTTTGGCACATCCCGGTAATCTGTATGGATATGGACGCAGTCCGGACGTTTTTCCATCTTCTTGCACCATTTGACGATCGGCGCATTCGGATTTTTGGGTGGATTGTAGAGATAAATCATCTGGAATCCGGATGCATTCCCACGAATAAACGTGGCTTCTATGTTCTGCAGCTCATCTTCTCCCTTCCCATCATCGAAAAACTCTGTCAGCTCGTCCAAAATGACTAGCTTAATCGGCTTGTCCTCATCAATGATACCTTTCGTATCATCAATGCCGTCTGATCCGGAAAAGTAGATGGTGGATCCGGTCTTTTTATAAGTGATCTCCATCGGAGATTTTGTGATCGCAAACTTTTGCTTCGGTACCCCCAGCCGGCTGATCCCACGCAGCATTTCTTTGTATACTGTTTTCCGTAGTTTGTTGTGATGCTTGCGCAGCACGACGACGGAACCGTGTGGATCTGAAACAATCTGATAGTCTGCCCTGATCGCGGCAAAACTGGATTTTGTCCCGGCTCTCCCTGATGTCAGGATAATATGCCGGATCGTTTTATCGTTAAATATCGGCAGATACTTCGGAATGATGATCTCCGAGATCTTCACTTGCCGGCGCATCGTTGACAATTACCACACCATCCTCTCCGCTGTCTTCACTGTACAGATTCCGGATCCGCTCTGTGTTCGCCCTCATCTGTTCGATCCTTGTTTTCTGCTCTTCGGTTGCAAGCTCCCAGTTCTTGTGCAGTAACTCATCGTACCGGTGAATCAACTGACCAAGTTCCTTTTGTGCTCTTGCCTGTGCGCTTAGGAAGTTCGCCTGCTTATCCCAAGCCTGCTGCACCTCCCACTTTTCCCCGATCACGTTGCCGTCTTTTCGTTCGACTTTCTCGACTGTCTTATCCTCTGCATCCCGAACGTACATGATCTGCTGTGCCCGGATAATGGCAGCATAGGCAATCTGGATCTGATCCCAGAGGATGTCCAACGGATCCGTCGGCATCTCCTGGATAATAGAAACGGTCTCTTCCGGAAGATATTTCGAAAAGAAACCGAATTTTTCTGCGTTCTTGTTTTTCGACGGTGCCCCATGCCCGACTGCATTTTTGTTTCCGGGCTGACCGCCATGCTTTCGTTTTTGTGTGCACACTTTTTCTGATTTTGTGTGCACACCTTTTTTATTCCATCCGTACCGGACCTTCCACGATTTCACTGTGTTCAAGGTCACGCCGTACTTCTCTGCAATGTCCTTATACTTCATTCCGGACATGTAGTCCTGTTCTGCTAATACATAGTTCTGTGCTTCACTCACACCACCACCTTCCAATCTGGCTTATTATATATAACCTGGCTCAATTATTACGTTTACCAGGTAACGCCATATATTTGCGCATTAGAAAAGCCCCCCGAAGGGTGAACTATCACATATGTTTAATGATTTATAGTTTCCATTTTTTTACAATTTTTTTGTTTTATTTCTTACCTGCCTATGATAAAATTATTCTAGGGTATACAATTCTGGGAAAGAGGTGGCGTAAATAATCTGTGGATACAGCTCTAATAACTTATTCTAATTGTTGGAACATAGCATTACATATTTTTTTACCTTAGCTATGCTGAAGCTATCTCATGTCACCTTTCCATGCTGATTTTCATATGTCCTATTCTGCTTGGGTTATTCACGTACGAAATTTGTGCTAGCCCAAGAAATATTTTTACCAGAAAGGATAAGGCGTGAGAAAATTCAGCAAACATCTAATACTTTTATTACTCTTTATCATAGGTACATACGGAGAACGTATCTTTAATTATTTGTATGCCCTGTTAATACGAATTCCGCAAAATGTACTAACTACAGCATGCGTAATTGCATCTGCCATTATTTTAATATTTTTATCAAATAAAGAGTAACTAAGTAGCAAAAAGCCGGATTAGCTACCCGGCTTTTTTGTTATAAAAATTAGTTTTGTTCACCCAGAAGCAAGATATCCTTTTCCCTGACTTCCGATGCTATCATAATAGCACAGGTAATACTCCAGTGAACTCCACTCTTTACGAAATTTTCAATTTTTCCAATGCTCGTCCATGAAGCTCGTATATCCAGCTCTGGCTAAAATCCATCGCGGATGCAATCTCCCACCAGCTCATCCCCTTTATGTATCGGTAAAACAGCACGTCCCTCTCATCCTCATTCTCAAGCTGCTGAATCCGCCAAGAAATGTCTTTGTATGCCTTTACCTGCTCCACCCCCTCCTGATACAGTATTTCCTCTTTCTCATGCAGCTCCGCCGCATAACTGGACAGGTCGCCTTGTCCGCTCCCGTGCGGCATCCCGTCATTGTTCACAGACGGATACATCTTCAAGTTCCGGATCTCGTCAATCTCCAGTTCGATCCGTTTAATCCTACGTCCATGCATCCGGTATCCCCGGAGATAACTCTTCTTCCTGTCGTTCTCAAATTTCACGTTATTCTCTTCCAGTCTCTTGTCCACCGGCAATCTCCCCTTTCACTGCATTTGTCCCGTGTTTTCTTGCAACGAACTCATCTACGCTTTCTCTTTGCATCTGCTCTCCCTGCTCCCGGATCAGCGCCGCAGCCTGATACGGCTTGTGCCGCATCTGACGTTTCGCCGCCGCGGAGGGATCGTGCTCTGCCATCTGCTCAAGCCCACGCTGCCGGATGCTCTCTGCCTGCTTCCGGCGCTGGGCTTCGTTTGTTTTGGTCTTTTTCAACGCTCTGTCTCCTTTGAATATCAGTTTCAATCAATTGGTACTGGTTCAAAAATAGGAATTGCTTCAAAGCCGTTTTCCAGTATCACTACCCTTGCGCCGCTTGGAAAGAATCCATAAGAGCACCAATCACATTTACCATCTTTTGCGATACGATGTTCGCACATCTGTGCATGTCCTCCAACGCTCCCGCAGTTTGGGCATTTAAACCCTTTCCAATGCTTCTTGGCATATTCTTGGAACTCCTCAAAAGTTTTATATATCCCGACTAATTCTCCAAAACTTGACACATCTGGGAAATTCGCTTTTTGATAATAATTTGGCCATGAATATGTCCTTTTCTTCTCCATTATTTCAACAACTTCATCAACTGGCATTTTAAAATATTCAGCATATTCCTTTACCATCCGCCCAATCCATTCTATTTCTTTATCAAAACGATGGGATCCATCTCGATTTTCTGTATTCCAACCTTTATCACTTCTAAATTTCTCAAGCAATTCATCTAATTTATTCATCCTACACCTCCTAATTTTCATCCGGCTTGTACGGTTCCGGAAGATTTTGCCATGCTTCCACCTTGCCATTCGGCACTCCATTAAAACTTTGCCATGCTCCATTTTTATAATATAAAGGGTGAATGTATACTTCTTCGTCTACTGTGTTGTTTGTATGTACCACTCTTACTACAAATTGTGCTAAAACTTCTTTTTCTTCTTCCGGTAACTGCTCTTCCACCGGAATCCAGCCGTCATTGCTAGAGACATTTGTGTCATTAGCTTCATCCATGTGTGAACGGATGATCTTCTCCACATCTTTCACAGCAATTAATAGTTCTGTATACCTTGAAAATCGTATTCCTTCAGCTACTCCTATCTCTTCCAAAATTTTCTCTAGTACGTTCACATCACTCACTCCAATCTAACCTCTGTCTGCAATTATCACAATTTTTCTGTCCATACACGTCTACGTCTCCACACGATGGACATTCGTAAAATGCTGCAAATTTTGCAGGATGTTCGATAGGTTTCTTCGGCAATTGCTTTTCCAGTGCTTCGATTGCAGTGTACAAACGCTCATCATCATTTCCGGCAGTTATCAATGTTTTAATAAAATCTATCGCTTCACTAACTTTCTTTTCATCCATTTCAATCATCTCCAATCTAACCTCTGTCCGCACCAAGGACAAAATCTATATCCTTCGTCTTTATCAATGTCTGACCCACAGATACAGGTCATACTGCCTTCATCAAACATATTCTGCTCCAACTTCTTCGCCATATCTCTTTCTTTCAGCCTGTATGCTTCCTCCGGATCCATACCGCTCTCCTCATAGTCTTTCAGTTTGCACAATGCTCCGTATATCTTTTCGCTGGTATTCTCTGTAATGACCTGCCCTACATAGGTATCTTTCCACGGCAGACCTTTCACACACCAGTTTCCCTGTTCATCCTGTTCGGTTAATCTTCCCATCTTCATCCATCCTTTCCGCAGCAGTACCCGACCATCACTCCGATCAGGAACCCTGCCAGTATCAAAATTCCTGTTGCCATGTGATCTCCCCTATCCGATCTTCACACCCATGATCGTCGCAACATCCAGATCATAGGTACTTTTGTAATACTCTATGACATCCTTGAAATACTGTTCGTCATCTCCGATCTCCTCCATACGACCTTTTAGAAATTTCAAGAACTTCTCCATTCCGTTCTTCTTGTATCTGTGCTGCATTTCCAAATACTCGCATCCGATAAACGCCATCCAGCACATGGACTGAAGCACTGCCTGTTCCTCTCTCCGGTTACTTGCTTCAATGAACCGCTTATCTTTCAGGACCTTTTCCACATCCCTCGCTACTTTGTTGCGCCTGTGCGCTTTATCTACCCAGCTCACTTCTCTTCCTCCCAGTATTCCACCGTATACTCCATCTGTTTCTTACCTCCGGTACTCTCTATCTGCTGTCTCCCGATCTTGACAGAGTATCCGGCTTTTAATAACAACGTCGCAATCTTAAGCCTGTCCTCTTCATTCCACTGCGCAGATCCTTTCCGGATACTCCTAATCACGTTTTTCATAGCTGCCTGCCTCCCTGCATCGCATCCCTTTGCAAAAATACATCGTTGTCCGTCTCCTTGTCTTTACCATCTCATAATCTCCGATGATCATCTGCCCGCACAAACCGCAGATCTTCACGTCCTCTGCTTTTGCCTTTTTCCTCGATTCTTTTTTCACGACGACCACTCCTTTAAGTCATTGATGATCGGCGCCCATGCAAATGCCAGGTTTTTGCAGAACACAAATAACGCTTCCCGATTCTGATATTGTTCTATGATTTTATCTATATCTCTGTTATACTTAGCCATATCCTTTGTACCTTGGAAATCTTTGTAAGCTTTCCAAAATGCATTTTGAATAGCTGCTATTTTTTCATGCATAAGCAACCTCTCTTTTTTACATCCTCTAAAAGTAACAAAATATAAGTGTTGTAACAAAAATATCGTTTCGGTAACAGATTGTTTTGTTACCACTCAAACCGCGTATTTTCAACGCTTATCAGCCTTTTTTCACCTCGGTAACAAAAGTAACAGAGCATTTCCCTATATAGGGAACGAAAGATATATATACATATATTTCCTATTCTATATATGGATTTCGATTGTTACCCGTGTTACCGCCCCGTTTTTTGTTACCAGACAGCCTATTTAAACGGCAATTCCTCTTGATCTACATCCATTACCGGTTCAAATCCATCCCGATCCTGGAACTCATTCAGCTGCAGAAATACGCAGCGTACAGGTTTCTTTCCAAACTTCTTCAACTTTGTCTGATTCTTACCATCCGTCAGGATCACACCCTGCCGGTCCGCCCAGTTCAAAAATGCTTTGTAGGAAAAATCCCCCTGCTTACACAGATCTTTTACCGCCTGTGGGTACATAATGGCATATCCGTCTTCTATGATCCCCCACTGCTCGATATTCACCGCGGAATCAAATCTCTGGCGGTTCATATTGATCTTATCCAACAGATAATGATAACAGCGTTCATGTTCCGACAGTTCGTTTTTATCGATCAGGGCTTTCTTTGCTTCCTCCACACTGATATACTGTGCGTCATGAAATAAGTATTCCGTAGCGATCTTATCCGCCAGCAGGATCACCGACATGGAAATGCTCTGTTTCTGCATCTTCTCAATCGAAAATAGTTCTGCCTGGATCTCCTGCTGCATTTCCCTTAATTCTTCTGCATCCATCGTTTTCAGGATCTTCACAAACCGTTTTCCCGCAAATCCATAATTCTTTTTCAAAAATTCCGCAGTATATTGCGGATCCTCGTAAACGCGTTCCCCGCATTCAATCTCCAAGATCCGGTTGATCGCACCGCCTTGTGAAACGTAGGACGTCAATGGACGTTCCCCATTTGTCAAGATCGTATTTTTCCATCGGCTCTCCCGCCGGATTCCCAGTTCCCGGTTTGACCGGCTCTTCCCTTTTCCAGAACACAGATCATACACCACGCCCTCAAAATTATCCCGGATACGCGCACTGACCTTACTGGTATCATCCAGCATCATCGGCAGATGGTTCAGCAGGTCCGCCCGGATTTCCAATTGTACGTCCGTAGATTTAAAATCACCAATATACTGGCTGTCTGCCGGATTTGCCCATATGGACGCCGCCAGCATCATGGAAACGGATTTTCCGCCCTCTGTTTCACCCCACAGATCCACTATAAATGGCAACACACCCAGCTTTCCGACCAGCACACTGGCAAAAGATGCAGCCAGGGAAAACTTGATCTCCGGTCGTCCTGTCGCCCGGAGCTTTCTGACATAAGACAGCCATTCCTGCCAGCTCCCTCTTTCACGGATACTCTCATAAACCTGTGAAAACTGGGTATCCGCATCAAAGATCACATCGGAATCATAGGGGATAAAACCATCCCCTATCCATCCAAGCTTGGAACTGGATTTCTGCACCGGAATTTCATCATCATTCAAATTTTCCACATCCGACAGATATTTGACCAACAGCCTTGCATTTTCCGATGTCACGGAGACACCAAGCTTTGACAGGTTTACAATCTTATTTGCGGAAGAGATCATGTCCTTGGGAACTGTGATTTCCCTCCAAACATGGTTTCTCTTATACGCAAGTTTGATCTGCTCTTCCCCTGTTTCCAGATTCTTTAATCTCCCGATCGGCATGATCGGATGATAACAGACCATCACATCATTTGAATAGTCCTTGCTGAATGTACGGATCCCATCATCTGCCGCAGACCAGGAACCACATTTCATCGCTGCATATTTTCCGGTAAAATTTGTCCAATTTTCCAATAATGTCTGGCTCTTCTTTTGTTTTTGCTCTGCCGCCTTTTCCGCTTTTTCAAACGCTTTCACCATCGTGTCAAACTGTCCCTTTACTCCCAGTTCTTTCGCACGGTCCTGAAAAGACAACAGCATCTGCGCACGCCGGATCACATCGTCCTGCTCGAAGATTTCAAGGAAGACCTCTTCTGCCAGAATCTCTTTTTTGTCATACTCTATTAATTTCTTCATTCCGCACTCCGTTGTCCCTCCTGCTGATTCAAGATTTCATGCAGATATAATTGATATTGCAGGGCATGATAACAGTCCGCCCATGCTTCCGAAAATGGCTGGGAACGCTGATATCCCTCCCGATAGATGTCAATCAGAACCTGATTGTCTTTCCTCTTTCTTTCATGGATCATCCTTTTTTTCTTGCGTTGTTCCTGCTCTTTTACTGCATGATACTTCGCGATCTTGTCCCGGTAAGTCTCTTCCTTATATGTTCCGCCCAGACTCAAAAATACTTCCCGGAATGTCTGGTTTTCCATATCCATGATAAAACTGAAAATATCGCCATGTTCCCCACAGCCAAAACAATAATACGAATCCGGATAGATCTTCATGGATGCTGTCTTTTCTTTATGAAACGGGCAGGGGATAAATCCACTGTGGTTCGGATGAAAACCATACCGCCCTATAATGTCTCTCATGCTATACCTGCTTTTTATCTCTTCACGATCCATCCCATTCACCGCCTAAAATCCGAATGATCTCTTTTCCCGTCTGTTCCTTACTGCAGAAAAGAAAGCGACACCCGTACTTCCGCTCCTGCGTACATAAGATCTTATATAATGTTTCCCCGGTCATTGCCTTTGTTTCTAAGGTTTCATACAATCCGGTTTCCGGATTTCTCCTGCGCTTCCACCGCCGGGGATTTTCCCAGAATACAACATGTTCCAGCCGCTCGATCCCATTCCCATGCTCCACAAGAAAAATGATCTGGATCCCATTCTCTTTTGCAAGCAGCAGCTCCCTCCGGAACCGTTCGTGATCCTGGCAGACGTTATTACACAGCTCCGAAAGATTCTGCTTCCGGTCAATGATCAGCCGGGGATTATCATAATTCATATAATCCCCGACCATCAGCTTCGACACGGGATGTTTGATTCCTTTCCGGTCAAATTCCGCGACAATCTTTTTGATTGCCCTCGCCTTTTCCCTGCTGTCAATCTGTATTACCAAAATCTTCACTCCTAGTTAAATGGCAGTTCTTCATCGATCCCATCCGGAACATCCATGAAGCCATATTCATCCTGCTCCCCGAATCCCTCTTCCGGATCATCGGCATGACCAGCACGCCCCTGTGTTCCCTGGGATGCCGCCTTACTCTCTCCGAATCCAACCTGTTCAGCAACGACATCCGTTGTATACACCTTGTTGCCGTCCTGATTTGTGTAAGAGCCAGTCTGGATTCTTCCGGTTATTTCAATCTTCATACCTTTCAGGAAATATTTCTCGATAAATTCCGCGGTCTTTCCGAACGCAACACAATTAATAAAATCGGCAGTCGGTCCGCCCTCCTGCTTAAATCTTCGGTCACATGCAACTGAAAACCGTGCAATTGAAGTTCCTCCGTCCGTATAGCGGATGTCCGGATCTCTTGTAAATCTTCCTGTCAGATTCACACTATTCATTTGCCTCCTCCTGTCCCGGTGTTCTTGTAAGTTCAAATTTATGCATCACAACCTTAAACTCTTCCACCGTCATATCCTCAATCTTCTTTGCTTTTATTGCCCGCATTCCGAGAATTGTCTTGTCTTCCACTTTTGTCCGCTTCTGTTCCGCCCGGATTTCCGCCAGCATAGCCGCCGTAATCTTCTGATTCCCATCCGCCGGTGTTTCCTCTTCCGATGGTTTTTCTGCCTTTTTCTGATCCGCAGATTTTCCACTCTGTTTCACGCCATTGCTTTTTCCTTTTTGCCCGGCTTTTGTCTCTGTCCCCGGTGTCCTCTGGTCCGCAGTCTCCTCCGGACGTTCTGCATCCGGATCGTCCATATCCTCTGTCGGAATACAAAATGTCTGGAAGCAGGCATATTTAAACGCAATTGACATTGCCTTATTTGTTGCCTTGTCCCCGGTGTCCATCCCCTCTCCGATCACAGTACAGGATACTTTGCTTCCATCATCTGTGAAAAAATCATACCGGACCTTACAAATGGATGAAGTCATCGGCGTTCCTTTTGCTGATGTTTTTACTTCCCGTGTCATTTCAAGAATTTCCGGGATCGCAAAAACACGGTTCTTTACCATTGCCGGATGCAGCGCATTCATCACATCATCAATTCCACGGAATTTATAACTGCCAAAATTAGATTTACATGTCTTTTCCTTGCTCACAGCACCGACTTCATTCATAACCCCCAGAATGGCAGCATATATTTTCGGCACTGTATTTTCCATCTGTTCATTTCCCATTATCCATTCTCCCTGTCATATACGATCAGACCATTATTGACTGCCTGCGTAATGATTATGCTTGCAGCCTGTCTTGCGCTCATACCTGTTTCTGACATAACCTCGGACAAGGCTTCGAAAGCCTCGTCCGTGATCTTGATCACTCCCTGTTGGTTGATCTTCGGCTTTATTGCCGGAATATGAATCTTATCGCTCATCATGAATCCCTCCGTTCAAAGTAAATTCCAAGGCTGTCCATCGCAACTTCCAGTTCTGCCAATTCCTGATCCGTTGCAACAACACGGTAAAACACCGCTTTTGTCGTTGGAGTTACAAACGGCATCTCTTCTTCTGCCATTTCATTTTCCGGAATTGAATCCGCAGAAACCGGTGTGGCTTGTTCCATGACCGCTTTTCTGGCGGCTTCCGCCTCCGCTTCCCGGCGGATCTGCGCTTCCCGTTCGATTGCAGCCCGTTCCTCCGCCCGGATCCGCGCTTCTTCCTCACGCCTTTTCCGTTCTTCTTCCTCCCGGCGCCGCGCTTCCTCTTTTCGCATAATCTCCGCTTTCTGCTTTTCATACTGATTGATATGAGTAACCGCCCGGGTAGAATCGTGAGTTTCCCGGTAAATCTCTAATGCTTTCGGAACAGCTTCCGACTGCATGCCGCTGATCATTGCGACTGCAGCCTGTGTACTTTTTACCTCACTCTCCATTTCCTCGCGGATAGATTTCATCGTAGTTGTTGCGTTTTCCCATTTCTGGGAATACATATGCCCTAACGGAAGATATTCCTCCATATCCTCAATGATCTCTCCATACAATGCCTGGATCTTTTCACGTTTCTCTTTCCGGCGCTTCTCTTCAAAAGCTTTTAACTGCTCATCAATCGCTCCGATCGGCTTGTCCACCTTGGCAGCCAGTTGCTTCATATTTGCCTCAAACAGATCGAACGGCTTATTCCATTCTTTCTTCGCGGACTTCCGCGCATCCTCAATGTCTTTCTTCAGTTTCCGCAAGGATGCGATTTCTACTTTTGCAATATCCTTAGAGTCTTCTGTAAAGATGGCCCCCTCATATTCTGCCAGTTTCGCATCCAGCGCTGCATTTAATTCCTCAAAGTTCAACTCGATCGTTCCCGGATGCTGCTGCACCCGAAGTTCTAATTGATTCATACTGCTCTCCTCCTCCATTTACTAAATTGATTGCTGCTTTGTCTTGTTCAAGCCAAGAATCGCCATCACTGCGCCTACATTCACATCATCATCCGGATCAAACTGCTTCAGATAATCCGCAGCTGCTTCAATCCGAGCTTCCTTTTTGATAAAATCTGTATACTTGTACTTTTCAACATTAACAATATTGTTTTCTTCCACTTTTCAATCCCTCCAAAATTTGTTATACTTTACTTGAATTATTTTGAATGCGCTTACGCCTTGCCGGGCATATGTAAGCGCTCTTCTTACGCCAGACATAAAAGTAACATCACCCACGCCCCGATCCCGGCGCCGATCAGACACCACGTCACGATCTCCGACAGGCTTGTCCGCGGTTCCCTCCGGCGCTTCTGCTCCCGGACCGGTTCTGCCCTCACAAGCGATGTCCGCTCTGTACTGATCAGTTTCAATTCTTCCATGCTTGTCCTCCTTTTCTACCGCCATCAGGCGGTCTCTTTTTCTTTCTCTTCAACCGTATACTCAATTTCAACATCTTCCTGCTCCTCGATAAGCGAAATGAGCACCTGAATAATTTTCTTAATATCTGGCTTCATATTCATCACCTCTCTAAAGCTTATGAAGCACGGTTTGTACTTGTTGCGTTGTCCTATGATTCTTTGGTATAATGTTTCAAACATCCCCCTGTGTCACGGACTCCGTAATGCAGGGGTCGTTTTCTGCCAGAAGATTTCCTTTAAAGTCCCAGTATTGCGTAACTAATCTGCATAAATCTTCATTAGTTCCTTTTCCTCTTAAAGCCTCGGTAACAATAACCTGTATTATCCTTGCAGAATCCGTTCCTCTTGGTCTCACCATCTCCTTCACTCTCCTTTCTTTTCTAGTTCTGTTTTGAACAGGTAGACTAATGCTTTGTAATTTGAAATATTTTTCAAATTATGATAAAATCCTTTACATCAAATAAAGGAGCTAAACTATGTTAAGTACCATTGCAGATATCGCTGGAATACTCAGCTTTTGTATGTCTATCGTTTTGTTCATCCTATCTCGTAGTCTATTTAAAAATGCTACCGAGCAACGTAAAGAATACAATTCAGAACGTTTGGACATTCAGTCCGACCTCATATCATTACGCGACAATATTTGGGAAGATAATCTTGACAATCTCAAAATACGAAGCAAATTACGTCAAGCCCTTTATTCCTATCGTAATAGGTATTGGTTTATTGCCTTTCCGTTTCGTTTGTTCCACATTCAGCGGAGTTTGCATTATATAAAGAAACCGATACCCACCCACAAAAAAGAAATTTTATGCAATCATATTGATTATTTGATTGGAAATATGGACAAAAAGGAGATTGTAAGTAATGACCACTAACGCTTTAACTTTAATCAAACATCTTATTGAACGCACAAAAGATGACAACTTAATCTGGAATAAGTGCTCCAAAGCAAATATTGAATTAATGCCTGTTTATACTTCCCCATTTACTGGAAGTGCAGTATCTTTAGCCGTTTCCTCTTTAAACAAACAGTTTCTTATTGAAGAAAAAAGTTATGTGTGCAATTATAATAATGGGTACTTCTTCCTACTCCTTTACCGTAACCTTTATTCAAATGCGACAATCGAACTTAGGGCTCAAATACAAGATTCCAATACATCCAAAACTTATGCTACTTCCGAATCAAATGACACAGAAATATCTTCTCAACTAAAACGACTTTACAATTTAGTAGATAATGCTCCTTCATTATTGGACATAGACCAATTTGTTAAAGACTTCATTGATGATAAATAAACTTTTTAACCATACTATCGATATTTTCAAGTCCTTTTATTTCCTCGAGTAATTCATCTGGTTGCTCGAGGATTCTTTTTGCCGTCTTTCTAACTAAAATCTCTGTATTAGCTTTTTGAGTCCTGATAGCATCTTCACACATTTCGATACGCGTTAGAAGATTGTCCCATCTGCTTCTCGAAATCCACATCTCCATCACTCTCCTTTCTTCGGTTTGAAATAGTCTAGTGGAACTTCCAAGCAATCGCAGATTTCCATATACTCATTCGCTTCTATCTTTCTTTTATTGTTTAAGAGTGCATTCAGTACATTTGCCGGAATCCCTGTCTTCTCAGCTACATAATTCTGTCTTATCCCATTTTCTTCCAAATATTTCTTAATATCACTTCCTTGCATTTCTGTTTCTCACCTCTTTTCAACAGTTTTTCTGTTCATCTGCATATTATAACAGTTTTTCTGTTTTGTCAATATAAAAATTCAGCTTTTCTGTATTTTTTATTGTATTTTCAAAATTTCTGTGATATTCTTACGTTATGAAAGGGGTGTTCCTATGAACGAAGATTCAATCAGAAAAACAATTTCTATAAACATCAGTAAATATCGAGAGCAGGCTGGATTTACTCAAAAGGAACTCGCGTCTAAGCTTGGAGTTACTCCTTCACGTGTTTCTAATTGGGAACAAGGAGCTAATAGTCCCACTATTGACATCCTTTTTAAAGTTTGCGAAGCACTTAATATTTCCATTAATGATATCTATGGTGTTTATCCTGATTCTAAAATTCGAATGTCTTACGATGAAATTGAACATATAAAGAAATACCGCGATCTTGACGATCACGGTAAAGAAATGGTAGATTTTACTCTCACTAAAGAGTATGAACGTTCTATCGCTCTGACCAAAGAAAAGGAATCCATTCCAAATGTTATGGAGTTTCCTGATCACTTAAAAGTAAAAGCAGCTCATGAGCGAACAGATATTGAGGTAACTAATGAAATGAAGCAGCATGATGATGACATCATGGAAAGTGATGATTTCTAGCTTGCTCATACATCCATAATAAGGAAATGTTTCTGGGAGGGATTGTATATGGACTATGAAGCACTTTTGGATGAAGCAGTCTGCAGTGGACTTATTGTGAAAGAAAAACCCTTATGTTCCAGCGATGGACTTATTTGTGGCAATAGAATCGCCATTCGCCAAGATATCGAAACATCTGCGGAAAAGACATGTGTTCTTGCAGAAGAACTCGGACATTATTACACTTCCGTTGGTAATATCACGGATATGACAGATTTTAAGAATAGAAAGCAAGAGCTTCAAGCTCGCGGACATGGATTTAATAAGCTGATCGGACTGATCGGTATCGTGAATGTTTTTCGAGCTGGTTGCCACAGTTGGTACGAAGCCGCGGAATATCTTAATGTCACAGAAGAATATTTAAAAGAAGCTATCGAATACTATCGGAATAAATATGGAACCTGTGCAACTATTGATAATTATACCATATTCTTTATTCCACATTTGGCAGTTATGGAAAAGGTATAACCGCTCCGGCGTTTATATAAAGTGGCGTATAGGTACAAGCAATTAGGAAAGAGAGGAAAACGATATGAAAAAGAAAGATCCGCAAATCACTACCACTGAAAAGCCCAAAAGAAAGCTGAAAAAATGGCAAATTGTTTTAATTGTACTTATTGTTATTTTTATCTTGGCATCAGCATTCGGCAGTGGCGATGATAATTCTAATTCTTCCACCACCACAACTGCATCAACTACCAATGCTGATACAAAGGAAGACGCTCCTAAAAAAAGTGAGACAAAGGAAGACGAGCCAGATGTTCCCACAGAATATAAATCCGCTTTAAAATCTGCCGAAAATTATTCTGATATTATGCATATGTCAAAGGCAGGTCTTTATGATCAGCTTACTTCCGAATATGGAGATAAATTTTCCGCTGAAGCTGCTCAATATGCCATTGATAATATCGACGCCGACTGGAACGAGAACGCTTTAAAAACCGCTGAAAATTATAACGAAAGTATGCATATGTCGAAAGCAGGTCTTTATGATCAGCTTACTTCTGAACACGGTGAAAAATTCACTCCAGAAGAAGCTCAATACGCAGTAGATACAATTAAAGCCGATTGGAATGCCAACGCCTTAGAAACTGCAAAAAATTATCAATCTCAGATGAATATGTCTCCAGAAGCGATTCGGGATCAGCTCGTATCCGAATACGGCGAAAAATTTACACCTGAAGAGGCTGATTATGCCATTGCAAATCTGAATTAGTAAATTATCCCCTGCTCCACAACGGCAGGGGAACAACTAAATGCAGCATATACACAACCGTTAATAATTATACCATATTCTTTATTCCGCATCTTGCAGTTATGGAAAAGGTATAACCCCGTTCGGGATTATATTCAATACAAAATATCAAAAGAAAGGACGTGACCACATGCCATTACCAAAAGAACACTTATATACCATCGACGATATATACGCACTTCCAGATGGTCAGCGTGCAGAGCTGATCGACGGAAAAATCTATGATATGGCGCCGCCGTCTCCACTTCATCAGGAACTGGTATTAGAACTTTCTGCCACACTGCGGAATTACATTCGTGAAAAAGGTGGAAGCTGCAAAGTCTATCCTGCTCCATTTGCCGTATTTTTAAATGAAGATGATAAAAACTATGTAGAACCCGACATCAGCGTTATCTGCTCACCTGAGAAGCTCACAGACAAGGGATATGCCGGTGCTCCGGACTGGGTGATTGAGATCGTGTCTCCAAGCAGCCAGCGCATGGACTATCTGACAAAGCTGTTTAAATACCGGACAGCCGGTGTCCGTGAATACTGGATCGTAAACCCTATGACGGAAACGGTACAGGTATACTCCTTTGAAGATACGGAAGACTCCACGCAGTTTTCTTTCGACGATTCGATTGCTTCCGGCATCTATGATGGCTTCGTGATCTGCATCAGAGAATTGCTGAAGTAATACAATCCCCCTGCTCCACAGTGGGCAGGGGAACAACTAAATAATGTATTTACCCAGACAGCCAATAGGGTGCATACCACCGTTTCCGAGTCTTGTTGGAAGGAGTGGTTGATATGAGTACATATGAAGAATTCATGATAATTTTGACAGCATGTAGTTTACTCGTAGCAATTCTGAATTTTACGCATAGAAAATAGCACCCCTGCTCTGGTCAAGCTTTGAAGTGCTATTTCTAGTTACAGATAATTTTGCCGGAAACGGATAGGTTTGCTCTATCGTATCGGCTGTCTTGTTAAGTACATTATATCAAATGTACCTTAAAAGTCAAGAACGTGTACAGCCACATAGAATATCATAATTTTTGTGCATATGCAACAAAAATTATTGATTTCGCAAAAAAATCGCAAAAAAACTATTGATTTTTTACTGCAAAGGGCATATTATAATAGTACATCGCAAATGTGATGTAGTAATGTAGTTTAAATCGCAATTTTTGTTGCGATTACAAAGAAAGTATACCCCTAGCAGTAATCCTCCCACCATAAGGGAAGTGATGAGCCTAGGGGTATTTTTTACACAAAGGAGAATGCAAATGATTAAAACTGCTATTTTAGTAGATGGAGCTTTTTATAGAAAACGAGCATACAACCTTTTTGGTGATTTAACTCCATCTGAACGAGCAAAAGAATTGGAAGATTATTGTAAAAGACATATCAAAGATGAAAAAGCGGGAGCAATGTTATACAGAGTATTTTATTATGATTGTCCACCTATCGAAAAAAAACTTTATCATCCCTTATTAAAAAAGCAAATTGATTTATCAAAAACAGATGATTATGAATGGGCAACTAATTTTTTTAATGAACTTAGACACAAACGCAAATTTGCCCTACGTCTTGGACGATTAGCAGAAGAACAAGCACAATTTATTATCAGACCTGATGTTTTCAAAAAAATACTCAACGGCACTTTACTCGTAAATGATCTTAAAGAAAAAGACTTCGCTTTATCTGTTTCACAAAAAGGCGTTGATATGAGAATCGGCGTTGACATAGCGTCTCTCGCATTCAAAAAGCAAGTTGATCAAATTGTTTTAATTTCTGGAGATAGTGACTTTGTTCCTGCTGCAAAACAAGCCCGCCGTGAAGGGATAGACTTCATTTTGGATCCAATGCGTGCTCCTATTAAAGAAGATCTATTTGAACACATAGATGGGATGAGAACTAAGGCACCCAAAAAATAAACTTGCGTAATAGATTTAATTCCAATAATAAGAGAGATTGCCTCTGTGGTAACCACTATTATAGCCGCCCCCATTTCATTTTGTCTAAGAAAAAATCGCAAAGGTCGGAAAAGCTCCCGACACACTCGGAAGAGTACCTGAGATGCTGGATACGCCGCCCCGCTTGTGATTCATTTATCCAAGGATAGAACAGGCAGCTATCACACCCTCGCGGTCTTAAAGAGATGTCGGATTGCCACCCGACTGGATAATTTACAAAAAAAACCGTCCCGGCGGCAACCGGAACGGCTCAAGTAACATTCCGAAGAATGATACCCTTATTCCTTAAACATTGTATCATCTTCGGACAGCCTACGCAAGCGGAACACTCGTTCTCCGCCGGCTGTTATTTTTATACCTTTTTTTACATAATATGAACCAAAGGAGCTGATACAATGAAATCAAAAACTCTCCGGTGCGCGATCTATATCCGAGTATCTACGACAGAACAGATGATGCACGGCAAATCACTGGAAGCGCAGAAAGATTACCTGATCCATTACGCACAAGAGCACGATATGAATATTGTCGGCGTCTACGCGGATGAGGGGAAGACCGCAAGAAAAGAACTGAAGCGCAGGAAAGCCATACAGGAACTGGTCAAAGCTGTGGAACGTGACGAGATCGACGTCATCCTCTTCTGGCGTCTTGACCGCTGGTTCCGCAACCTATCGGACTTCTATAAGGTGCAGGACATTCTGGACCAGCACAATGTCCGCTGGATCTCCGCGTCGGAACCGGGCATAAACATGGAAACACGGGACGGACGTCTGCAGCTTAATGTAGTTCTTTCGATCGGTCAAAATGAAGTAGACACCACCTCCGAACGTATCAAATTTGTAAATGAAGCATCCATCCGACAGGGAAAGGTGATCTTCGGGGATTCCAACATGCCGATCGGCTACATGGTCGGTACCGTAGACGGAGTAAAACGGATGGTAAAGGATCCAGAAAAGGAAGATCTGGTGAATGCGTTTTACCGCTACTTCCGCACACACCAGAGTAAGATGAAGACTCTGAAATTTATTCAGGAAAATTATGATCCCACCTTTTCATACAGCCAGCTCCGCAATATGCTTGAGAGTGATTTCTATCATGGAACCTACCGGGATAACCCTCACTACTGCCCCGCTTATCTGACCGAAAAAGAATGGGCGGAAATACAGGAAATCTCGAATCGGAATGTAAAACATCCGTCCTCCGGAAGAGTCTACCTGTTCAGTGGAATGATGCGGTGCCCTGTATGTGGGCAGCTGCTTGCCGGAAGAGGCGGCAGTTCTATCATAAACCGGAAAACAAGAGAAACAAGAACCTACTGCTATTACCGCTGCAATAAAGCCTGCATCGATCACATGTGCACATACCGGCATAACGTAAGCCAGAACCTCATAGAAGAGTATCTGATTTCCAATTTGGAAGAAGAATATAACCGGTACAAAATTCAGAGCCAGAATATCCATTCAAAAGCCGATATTCCCAAAAAGAAACGGACGCCCGAACAGGTCAAAAAGGAAATGCAGCGCCTGAATCTTCTTTTTCAGAAAGAACGGATCGAATGGGATTATTACAATGAAGAATACGAGAAATTAACAACGGAACTGTCTTCGCTGGAAGAATCCGATCAGAAACCAAAAACGAACTTTGACAATATCGAAAAAATATTGCATAATGATTTTAGAAAAACTTACGACAATCTTTCCCCGGAAAACAGACGAGCTTTCTGGAGGTCTATTATAAAAGAAATACATATCAATACGAGCCATGAAGTCACAGGCATCGATTTCTATTAACCCATAAAAGTATCTTGTACTAACTATACCGCCCCATTTGGAGCAGATAAAGTCATGACCGCCGTCCTCTCCGGTGAAGCCGACATCGGATTCATGGGTTCTGAGTCTTCAATCTATACCTATAATGAGGGGGCAACCGATTATGTTGTAAACTTTGCCCAATTGACACAGCGTGCCGGAAACTTTCTTGTCTCCCGCGAGCCGATCGAAGATTTTCAATGGGAAGATTTGAAAGGTTCCACCGTTCTCGGCGGTCGGAAAGGTGGCATGCCGCAAATGGTTTTTGAATATATTTTAAAACAGCACGGACTGGATCCGGTATCCGATCTTTCCATCAACCAGAATATTGACTTTGGTTCCACCGCAGCTGCCTTTTCGGAGGGAGAGGCTGATTATACCGTCGAATTTGAGCCAGGCGCCACCTCCCTCGAATCCGAAGGAAAAGGATATGTCGTCGCTTCTCTCGGAAAAGACAGCGGTTATGTCCCATACACTGCTTACAGTGCAAAACAGAGTTTTATCGAGGAACATCCTGATGTGATCCAGAGTTTCACAAATGCGCTTCAAAAAGGCATGGATTTTGTTCAGACACACACACCGGGAGAAATTGCCGAGGTGATCGAACCTCAGTTTCCTGAAACAGATTTGGATACGATCACAACGATCGTCACACGATACTATGAACAGAACACATGGAAAGCGGATCTGATCTTTCAGGAAGAAAGCTTTGAACTTCTTCAGGATATTTTGGAAGAAGCCGGCGAACTGGAAAAACGCGCCCCCTATGAGGATATTGTCACGACAGAATTTGCCGAAAAAGCTGTTAAATAATATTTCTGTTTCTTACCATTCCGTTCCTTTCAATCGGTCTGGGCATGTGGAAGCTGCATCTGTGTAAAATCGGATGCAGCTTTTTGACGGATCAGTCCTAAAAAAATATCCGTCACATTTTTTTGGAAGTTTGTTAACATCCTATTCAAATTTATATCACAGTTTCTACACAAGTAAACGATATACTAAGATTGTTCAAAGATAAGAACACTTTTTCATAAACTTTTTCCCCCTTAGAGTCACAGCAATGTGGCTCTTCCTTTTTGCACTTTTTTACTTGCCCCTTTTTCTTGTCTTGTGGTACTATATTCAACAACGCCGTTTCCCTTACAAGCGGCATAAAATCCAGAAGAAAGAAGGTATCCCCCTATGATCGATAAAAAACTGATCCCTGTCGGAGGGCTGAAAAAAGAACCTTTTTCCGGAAGCCACGACGGCATGCGTTATTTTTTTCGTTGCGATGAAAGCAAAGAGACATTCTCTGTATTTGTCTATCCGGAACCATGGAGTTTTGACCGCACCCCCGATGATGAAAAACAATGTTCATCCTTTCCGATGACCGATGCTGGTATGGATGAAGCAATTTCCTGGCTTTTTTCCATATACGAATCTCAAAAAGATCGATGGCAGAATGCAAAAAAAAACTGTATGCATGTTTTGTAAGTTTCATTTCTTTCGTTGAAATTAAGAATTTTCATAATTTCTTCCGTATCTTGTCACAGGTGATTCACATTTCATTGCTATGATAATACCATCATCAGAGAACAGAGATGTATACACATCTTGTCCACTGATCATATCAAAACAGAAGACAATGGCTGTGGATACAGACATGTATTTACGGTCATTGGACTTCGCCTAAAAATTGCAAATTCACGATAATAACAAACAGTGGAGATTGAACTTGATTTTCTCTCTTCTTCCTTTATAAAGACGCCGGCAGATACGGATTTCTCCATCTGCCGGCGTCCCTTATTATTATAATCTTGTTCCAGCGTCCGTGCGCAAGGGGAAATACGCCTCAAATCACGTAATTTCGACGCTATTTAACGGATATATCCATTCTGATATGCCATCGTGCGGTTCACACTGTATAATTCGGCGATCGTAGCCTCATAATATGGTCCCGAATAAAATATACCAACAATTCCAAAGCTCAGCATTTCTAAAATTCTCCATCCGATAAAGGTCAGATCCAACACGAATGCGTTCATTTTCTGTCCCATCATCATTCTTTTGCTGATCAAAAATGCTTCCTGACGCTCCATCTCCGGATTTTCTGCTAATATATACGGGATCATCAGATATTCATAGTGTTTGATGATCCCCGGTACGATCAATAAAAGTGTCCAGAGTCCCTCATACAATTGTTTTAAAAACATAGTCAGAACCAATTTCCCGTAATTTCCCGATTTGAATCCAAATCCGAGCATTCCTGCTGAAGGATTCTCTGTCTGGTTCATGATAAAGAAGCGGCATCCCCCGATTTTCAATACATTTCCCACAAAAATATCCAGGAAAAAGAAAATCAGTCCGATAATGCCTGCCACAGCCGCTACGATCATCATTGCTGCCGCAAAGGCGAGAGAATCTCCGCCGCCCCAGTAATATTGATACTCCTCATACGCATTGCTGTATCCCGATGCTCTTCCCGCTGCCATTCCGGCACTTCCGCCAAAAATCGCCATTACAAAACCAACCAGGACCGCCGACCAGTAATTCTTCTGAAACGCACCTTTTGCACGCATTTTCAATTCTGCACTTGTCCACATAAAAAGATGTCCTCCTTTTCCGTTTCCTACATTTTACATAGCGTCGTTGTACTGGGAACAATATGCCCTTTGTATATTGACACTAGTATTATCTTATCACATTTTTTTAAGGAAGACATCTTTATTTACACTATTTTTTTGTAAAATTATCTTCTATTTTGCAGCTTTTTTCTTTTTTTCATACGGCGTATTGTGGATCGGAAGTTTCGTCTGAAGTTCTCCCTGTAGTTTATAATATGCGCCCACGATTGCCGGTGCTGTCGGAATGGACGTGATCTCCCCGATTCCGATCGCTCCGTATCCCGGCTCCACGCCCGGTTTCTCTACAATGATCGACTCGATCTCCGGCACTTTATCCGCTTTGAAAAGTCCCAGTGTGCCATACCGTGATACCGGTCTTCCCTCTTTAATCTCATACTGCTCGGTCAGCGCATAGCCCATACTCATGACGATACCGCCCTCGATCTGCCCTTCCACACTGATCGGATTCACTGCTTTTCCGACATCATGTGCGCCAATCATCTTCTTGATCGTACCGTCTTCATTGAGCACACAGACCTGAGTCGCATATCCGTAAGCAACATGAGATACCGGATTCGGCACGTCGCTTCCCATCTTATCGGTTTTTCCGAGATATTCTCCGTAATACTCGGTTTCGTTCAGTTCTTCCAGTGTTTTCCCGCTCAACGCCTCTTTCAGCTTTAACGCTGCACGTTTTGCCGCCTCTCCGGTCAGCAATGTCTGTCTTGATCCCGACGTTGTACCGGAATCGGGAGAATTCGATGTATTCGGTCTGCAATACACGATCTGTTCATAATCCAGTTCTGCGGTCTGGGAAACAACCTGCGTCAACACCGTTCCCAATCCCTGACCAATACAGGATGCTCCGGCGTGGATCTCTGCCTTTCCGTCTTTGATAACAAGACGGCAACGTCCCCAGTCCGGAAGCCCGACTCCTACGCCGGCATTTTTCATCGCACATGCAATTCCGACATACGGTTCGGTATCAAACACTTCCTTGACAGCTTCCAATGTCTCCGCCACTCCCGTAGACGGGTCCGCAATCTGACCGTTCGGAAGCACCTGCCCCGGACGGATCGCATTGCGGTATCGGATCTCCCACGGAGTGATGCCGACTTTCTCTGCAAGCAGGTTCAAATTCATCTCCGAACCAAAGCAAGTCTGTGTCACACCAAATCCCCGGAATGCGCCGGCCGGCGGATTGTTCGTGTATACCGCGGTTCCGTCAATATCGATGACCTGAAAATTGTACGGCCCTGCCGCATGGGTACAGGCACGCTGAAGAACCGGTCCGCCCAGTGACGCATACGCTCCGGTGTCTGCCACAACAACCGCTTTCATCGCTGTCAGATAGCCGTTCTCGTCACATGCCGTCGTAATGTCCATCCACATCGGATGTCGCTTCGGGTGGATCGTGATACTCTCCTGTCTGGATAATTTCACTTTTACGATCCGTTTCGTCAGATATGCGATCAGCGCCGCGTGATGCTGTACGCTGACGTCTTCCTTTCCACCGAATCCGCCGCCGACTAATTTATTTTCCACGATCACTTTCTCCGGCGGAAGTCCCAGCATGATACAGCATTCTTTCTGGGTATCATAAATGCCCTGATCCGTCGAATAGATGAATACCCCATCCTCGTCAAACGGCATAGCCACCGCGCACTCCGGCTCCAAAAATGCATGTTCCGTCCACGGCGTTTCATAATGCTGCGTCACTTTATATTTGGAGTTTGCGATCACCTCATCCGCATTTCCGCGTACGAGATGCTCATGTGCCAGGATATTTCCGGACCGGTGTACAAGCGGCGCGTCTTCTTTCATCGCCTCAAACGGATCCAGCACCGGCTCATACACCTCGTAATCTACCTTGACAAGACTCTTCGCCTGTTCCAGGATCTCCGGCGTCTCGGCTGCGATCAGACAGATCGCGTCTCCGACATAATGGGTCACGTTTCCGACCGGGATCATCGTATCCCAATCATGTTTCAAATGTCCGACTTTCACGTCTCCCGGAACATCATCCGCGGTAAATACGCCGATCACACCGTCCAGCGCTTTCGCTTCTTCGGCATGGATCGCCAGCACTTTTGCACGCGGATATTCTGCGCGTACCGCGCTTCCGTAGATCATGCCGTCCAGATAAATATCGTCCGGATATTCTCCGGTACCCAATACTTTTTCTGCCGCATCCACGCGCTGGATTTTATCGCCAACTTTTGTAATACCGCTGTTTTCCGATACCGTAAGATTTTCACGGAAGATTTTTCCGCTCAGCAAGATTCCCTCGATAATCTTTTTGTACCCGGTACAACGGCAGATATTATTGCGGATCGCCGCTACAACTTCCAATCGGGTCGGATCCGGATTCACATCCAGAAGTCCTTTCGCACACATGACCATACCCGGAATACAAAAACCACACTGAACAGCTCCGACTGCGCCAAATGCATATGCATATACTTCTTTTTCCCGTTCCGAAAGTCCCTCCACCGTCACGATCGATTTTCCCTCCATTTTGGAGATCATCGGGATGCAGGCCCTTGTTGTCTTTCCGTCCACCAAAACTGTACAAGTTCCGCAGGCGCCCTGACTGCATCCGTCTTTGACGGAAGTCAGGTGCAGGTCATCCCTCAAAAAGCGCATCAGCTTTTTGTCTGTTTCTGCTTCATACATTTTTCCGTTTACCTGAACCGTATACATATTCCCCTTCCCTTCTTTCGGATTTCCCTGCGGAATTCCTTTTTCCGGTTTCTTTATTTCCTGTTTTATTTTTATGCAGATCAAAAAAGATCCAACCTCCGGTCAATATCTCTCAACTCTTCTTCTCTTGTCTCCACACACAGACATTTTTCCCAATGTTTTTCAATCACTGCACGTCCGCCGACATCACCGCTTAACTTCTCCAACTCTGAAAAATACTCCCGATCCCAGAGCACCGGATTCCCGGTCCTGTTTCCATGAGCGGATGCAAGGATCATCCCCGGTCTGTTGACCGCAAGCCGGATCAGCTCCATCATCGTGGACAGACTTAAGCCCGGCTGATCGCAGACACAGAACAAAACACCTTTTACTTCCGGTTCTATCGACTTGCATTTCTCCAATCCTAATTTCAAGGAATGAGAGATCCCCAGTTCCGGCTGATGATTCGCCACGGTGCAGACACCGATCGCTTCCGCCGCTTCTGCGATTTCCTCATACCCGGTCACTAAGATCCTTGGAAATGCACCAAGTCCTGCCAGTTTATCAAGCATATGGCGATATAATGGTTTCCCCTGTACATCCGCCAGAAGTTTATTACTCCCGAATCGGGACGCATTTCCCGCCGCAAGCACGATCACTGCATACTTCCGATAGATCCGTTCAAACTGCACGACCGCTTCCAGCACACCCCCGCCGATCGCACGCGCTTTGTCTGAAATCGTAAAACAATGACTCGTTTCACATCTTGCATCGATGTCTCCGATCTTCAGATCCTTTTCTACGTTCACTCCCTGTTGAAGCATGCCGCGGACAATCCCTGTCATTTTCGCATACACGGGTTCGCCTCCGGTATAAGCAACAATCTCCCCCGTCTCAACAAGATCACCGATCGACGCGACCGGTTCCATCACACCTGCCGACGTCGATTTCAGCAGCCGCTCGATCGTATAACCACCCACATCTCCCGGAACCCCTGTATTCGGAATTGCCGAACCTCGAAAGATCACGCTTCCCAATGTATGTCCGCGTTTTGTTTCTATGACACAGTGACAGTCTTCTCCTGCCGTAAATCCCGGTCCGACGCCGATCACAAACGGCGCGTCCGTCACTTCTGTTCCCAGATTTTTCTTAGCGAGGATCGCATCGATCAAAACATCCGGCTGATACGCGGTACGGATCGCAGCATGCGGATCTACCAATACCGGTATCTTTCCTGCCTGCTGTGCTTTTCGGATTTCTTCCGGCGTCTGTACCCGCACGCCGGTGATTCCCTCCACGACTGCTTCGCCCTCATAGACCGCCCTGGAAAATGCGACCATTCTCCTCACAGTCAGCGGCTCTTCAATCTCCGTCATCAAGATCGGATATCCACAGTGATGCAGACGTACTGCAATTCCTGTCGCCAGATCCCCGGCGCCTTTGATCAATATTTTCATGTTCCGTCAATCCCCTTTTGCCTTAATTTTACTGTTTCTGCACGAACATTTCCGATCGCTCGGTTTCCTCTGAGAACGTGATCAAAATCCGGCGGTTTCCATATCGTTCCAATTCCCGGCATACTTCTTCTGCCGATTCTTTTCTTTGATCGGTGTCCGCTTTGTTTAAGATCACCCAGTGATCCATACCTCTTTTGACTCCTTTGCATCCGCCGTTTCCGTCCGCTGCAATTTTGGCGAGATCTGCTGCCTCCAGTCTGTCTGTCTCCCGTTTTCCCAGTACCTCTGCTGCCAATTCCGACCGAAAACAGCAGTCACAGATCCTTTGTCCGATGGCATCCAGACCATATACACTACATACCGTCGTCGTCCGGGGAACGATCACCGGCTCATGCGCTGCCGGTACTTTACACGGCATCCGTCTTGCGCCGTCTGCCTCCACGATCACAGGAACTCCCAATTCACAGATTTCTTTAAAAAATACTTCGGAAACGGCTTTCATTTTCTGCATCGGCAGGCTTCCTCCGAGATCTTCCTTTTTCTGCCGTTTTGTCATCGGGATCCCGACCCAGACCTGTCCGTACCGCCTCCTGATCTGCTGTAATTTTTCCATGGATTCTTCTAACAGAAACCACGGCTGATCCCAGATCGCCAGATGTGTCGAGGTCATCACGACAGCCGGATTCCCAACGTCCTTATATTCGTATGCCAAATGCAGAGCGGTCGTTGTCTTCCCCCCTGCACCTGTAATGGATAAAATCGGGGAGACGCTGCCCTCCAACCGGAGAGCTTCCCGATAGCTCTTTTTTTCTGTCATTCTTCCGGATTCATAGCTTAAGATCATATTGGTCTCCCCGATCTCCCGTCTCTTTGACAGTCAGAGGACTTACGCCCTCTTATCCGTCGTCATCATATTTTACAACAAATAAGCATAATCGCTTACCACCGCGTCGATCAGTTTCTGCAGTCCCTCTGCAAGCCGGGTTTCCTCCCCTTTCTTCCAGATGAATTCCTCTCCGAGGTACCGTACTTTACATGTAAGCACATCCCGGTCAAGAACTGTAAATCCCTGATTTTTACTGTCTGCGAAATCTGCTTCATTTGCAAACAATGTAAATTTGTCCAGATACGGCGCGCTTGTATACGGGCAGAAGCTCTTACAGTTGCCGCACTCGTTACACATATAATCGACATGGATGATCTGGTGTTTCTCCATGCCCGGAACGCGGATCGCCACGTTCGCACGGTTCGGACATACCTCCGTACAATTCTCGCAGATCGTGGAGCATCCGAGACATCTTGTACTCTCGTCTTTTCCGTCTGCTTCCTGACGGAGGATTCCTCTTCTGTTGTAGATCGTCTCTTCGTCCGCAGTCTGATCAAAATCTTTTGCAAGACATTCCCCGATGATCGCTTCCGCCGCCATCTTACCGTCGCGGATTCCCTCGACAACCGTAGCCGGACCTCCCAGTCCGTCACCGACAACATAGACCCCTGCCACGTTGGATTCCAGTGTTTTTTCATTGACAAGTGCCTTTCCGCGCTCGGATACATGCAGTCCGTTTGCTTTGTAGAATGCCGTCGGGACTTTTTCTCCTACCGCCACGATCACGGTATCCGCATCCACTTCCGCAAATTCACCGGTCTCAACAACACCTCTTCTTCCGGATGCATCCAGATCTCCAAGCTTCATCACTTTACAAACAAGTTTTCCTGCTTCCAATCTAACCGGAGCGAGCAGCTCACAGAATTCCACGCCGTCCTCAACTGCCATCTCCAGTTCTTCTGCATCTGCCGGCATGTATCTCTTCGTACGGCGGTAAACAAGGGAAACTTTCTCCACTCCGTTTGTACGTTTTGCCGCTCTCGCCGTATCCATCGCGGTATTTCCTCCGCCGATCACAACGACGTTCTTTCCGATATCGACATTTCCGTCCAGCGCCTTGAACTGTGCCAGGAATTCCAGTGCGTTCATCGTCTCTCCCGCTTCCAATTTCAATGTTCCGGGTTCAAAAGCTCCGACTGCAAGAACCACATTCTCAAATCCCTGTGCTTTCAGCTCGTTCACATCAGCCACTTCCGTGTTGAATACCATTTTGACACCCATTGTCTCGAGGATCTTTGCATCCCGAGCAATGGCTTCGTCTGCGATACGGAATCCCGGAATGATATTGCGCACAACGCCGCCCAATGCTTTCTGTTTCTCAAAGATCGTAACGTCCATGCCGCCTTTTCTTAAGAAATACGCTGCTGCCATACCTGCCGGACCTCCGCCGACAACCGCTGCTTTTCCTCTTGTCACTGCCGGTGCGCTCACTTTAGAAAGCCATGCCTCGTAACCATTTTCTGCTGCCACTAATTTCATATTGCGGATATGAACCGGTTCTTCATAGAAATTCCGTGTACATTTATTCATACAATTATGTGCGCAGATCGTACCGGTGATGAACGGAAGCGGGTTCTTCTCCACGATCACTTCCATCGCTTCCTCATACTTGCCGTCGCTCACCAGTTTCAAATATGTCGTGATATCCTGATGGATCGGGCATCCCTCTTTACACGGCGCCACATAACAGTCGATCAGCGGAACTTCCTGTTCCATCTTGCGGGACGGAAGTGGTTTCACTGCTTTGACATGGTGCGGATCTGTCACCGCGTCTTCCGCAAGTTTCTTCGCCGCTTCCACATCGATTCCCTCAAATACGACGCCCTCTTTTTCCAGTTTTTCCGCCATCTGGATCGTACGCAGATATCCGCCCGGCTTCAGCAATGTGGTTGCAAACGTTACCGGCCAGATCCCGGCATTCACGATTCCCTCTATATTATGTGCATCCGCACCGCCGGAATAAGAAATATGGAGTTTTCCGTCGAATTCTTCTGCCAGTTTCGCTGCAAGCGCGATAGAAAGCGGATACAGCGATTTTCCGGACATATACATTTCTTCGCTTGGAAGTTCGTTCTGCATCACATCCACCGGGAATGTATTTGTGATCTTCACGCCGAATTCCAGATTCCGCTCCTCGCAGACTTTCATCAGTCTTGTCAGCATCGGAACCGCATCCTCATACTGCAGGTCATCCAGAAAATGGAAATCGCCGAACGCTACATAATCGTAGCCCATCTCGTCCATTCTCTTTCTTGCAAATTCATATCCCAGCAGCGTCGGATTACATTTGATAAATGTATGGAACCCTTTCACTGTGATCAGATACATCGCGATCTTTTCGATCTCCTGCGGAGGACATCCGTGAAGCGTGGAGATCGTCACGGAATTACAGATCTCCGGTTCGATCGCCTCGATATCTTCTTTTGTCACTTTCTCAAATTTATCCACATTGTCCAACAGATACTGTCTGCATGATCTGAACACTTCGCTGTCCGCCGCATTCTTCATTGTATTTAAGAATGTATCGATCTTCTCGGACTGAATGCCTGCCAGATCATATCCGACGCTGATATTGAACTGGAAGCCGTCTGCCGCACCGAGTCCGAACTCCTTGGAAAATACTTTCAAGAGGAACCACGCCTTAATGTATTCTTCCATTGCCTGCGGTACATACAATTCCGTAGACCACTCGCAGTTATAACACTCATCATCCGCTTTGATACACGGTTTGTTGATACAGGCGGCAAGTTCCGCTCCGTCCATCTTCTGTACCGTCTTCAGTTCAAAGAATCTGCTTCCGGTATAGTAAGCCGCTACGATATTCTGTGTCAGCTGGGTATTCGGTCCTGCCGCCGGTCCGATCGGAGTCTCAAGCGGGCGTCCGAAGATCGTACGGTTATATTTTTCATCTGCCGTATACGCATGTTTCTCACCGAACACTGTGCCATATTTTTTATGCTCTTCCAGAATCCAGTTTACTAATTTATCAAATGAAATCGGTGTCATCATATCACTCATAGATTTTTCCTCCTTTACGAATCCGTCGATCATGCATTGATTCTGTCTGCGAGTTCTTTTGCAGCCTGACGACAGTCTGCCATCACCTTATCTGCATCGATATGGAGAAGCTCGCGGTCTTTCATCAGCACTTTTCCGTTTGCGACAGTTGTCACAACGTCTCTTCCTGTCATACCAAATACAATATGACTGTTGATATTTCCTGCATGAAGCGGTGTCAATGGATTGTAATCCACGATGATCACATCGCCTGCCGCGCCCTCTTTCAATACGCCCAGTTCCTGTTTGAAATAGCGGTTTGCAATCTTTGCGTTCCCCTCAAACAACATCTGCGGAACCTCTCCCCACGCTGCGTTTGCATCGCAGAGATGGTGTTTGTGGAGCACATTTGCCACCTTGTAAGATTCGGTCATATCATGGGTATATCCGTCGGTTCCGAGACCGGTTAAGATTCCCTTGTGTACGATATGCATGGTCGGAGGACATCCGCAGGCATTTCCCATATTGGATTCCGGATTATGTACGACCATCGTATTCGTCTCTTTGATCAGATCCATCTCATGCTCATTGATATAGATGCAATGTCCGAGCAATGTCTTCTCTCCAAGGATCCCGCAGTCCATCAGCCGGTCCACGATCCGCTTTCCGTAATGTTTCAGACAGTGATGCAGATCTTCGATTCCCTCTGCAACATGGATATGATAGCCGACTCCATCCGGTTTGTTGGCTGCCGCCAACTCCATCGTTTCGTTTGAGATGGTAAACTGTGCGTGCATTCCCATCATTCCCGCGATCATACCACTGTCGTCTTTCAGTGCATAACGAATAAACTCTGCGTTCTCCATCACAGACGCCCTCGCCTTATCCTTGCCGTCTCTGTCAGAGATTTCGTAACACAGACAGGAACGTACTCCCGTCTCTTTCGCCGCCTTCTCGATCTCAAACAAAGATCCTGTGATCGAACCGAAACTTGCATGATGGTCGAAAATCGTCGTAACTCCGTTCCGGATACAATCGATATAAGTTGCCATCGCACTTAAATAGGTATCATGCAGTGTCAGATTCCGGTCGATCGTCCACCACATTCCATCCAGAATGTCTAGGAATCCTTTCGGATCATATCCGTTGATCGCCATTCCTCTCGCGAAAGAACTATAAATGTGCTCGTGCGCATTGATAAATGCAGGCATGATCACGTTTCCTTTCGCATCAATAAATTCCGCGTCCGGATATGCAGCCTTTACTTCCTCACAACTGCCTACTTTTACGATCGTATTCCCATCGATCGCTACCGCGCCATTCTCCAGATACGGATTCTTCTCGTCGCGTGTGACTAATCTGCCATTTCCTAAAATCAGCATACTCTTCGTCTCCTTTTCTTCTTATTAAAAAATTTACAAAAGAGCCTTATCACCCGTCAGCAAACTCTCCCGGCGGAGGCATACAAATTCTACAAGAATTTCGTCTTGCACGTCGCGCTATATTTTGTATTTTCTTTTGCCCTTGGCATTCTTCGATCCACGCACAAATCATCGAATCTGCCTTTGTTATCTCTAGCATAACATTAAAGAATATGAAATGCAATCACTAATTCTAAAAAAAAATCAGATTATCTAAAAAATTTTTAGAAAACCTATTGAATTTCTTTTTTTTTGGTGCTATGATGGATTCAGAAGCAAAGCAACGATCCATTGAAAGGAATGAAGACTTATGGGAAAACGACTAGATCTACTAATCCAACTGGCACACGGTCTTGCAGTTCAATTCGGCGATTCCTGCGAAATCGTCATCCACGATCTGAAAGCAGAACAATTGGAGCATTCCGTTGTACATATCGAGCACGGACATGTGACAGGGCGTGAGCTCGGAGACGGACCATCCCGAGTCGTATTTGATACGCTGAGCAAAGATCCATCCAAGATCAAGGATCGTCTCGCCTATCTTACGAAAACCGATGACGGACGTATTTTAAAATCAAGCACGATGTTCGTCAGAGGGGACAACGGCACTGTGGAGTATATCTTTTCATTAAATTATGACATCACAGCACTGCTTGCAGTGGAAAGTGCTGTACACGATCTTATCACAACCGAGAAAGAATCCCGTCTTTCCGACAGCGATTCTGATTCCGTTGATGATGCACAGCCACAGCAGATCATCCACAATGTCAATGACCTGTTGGACTCTCTGATCGCTCAGGCGCTTTCTCTGGTCGGCAAACCGGTTGCCGCCATGAATAAAGACGATAAGATCGCTGTCGTCAAGTTTTTAAACAACGCCGGTGCATTCCTGATCACCAAATCCGGAGATAAAGTTGCTTCACTTTTGGGAATTTCAAAATTTACGCTTTATAACTACATGGACGCAGGGAACCGGTAGACACATTTCATTCACAAGGAGGTTTTTCAACATGGAAACAATCAAATGGGCAGTCAATCACATGCCGAAAACAGAAGATGCGAATCTGAAAGTTATGGCGCTTGATGAAATTGCAAAAGCCCGCGCATTTCACGAGAGCTTCCCGCAGTACAGCGTGACGCCGCTTACGAAGCTCGACAAGATGGCTGATTTTCTCGGGCTTGGCGAGGTTTATATCAAAGATGAATCTTACCGCTTCGGTTTGAATGCCTTTAAAGTGCTCGGCGGATCTTTTGCAATGGCACGCTACATCGCACAGCAGACGGGAAAAGATGTTTCTGAGCTTCCGTACAATGTCCTGACATCCGATCAGCTCAGAGAAGAATTCGGTCAGGCAACTTTCTTTACCGCTACGGACGGAAACCACGGACGCGGCGTTGCGTGGGCAGCCAACAAGCTTGGACAGAAATCCGTTGTACTGATGCCGAAAGGATCGACGCAGACGAGACTGAACAATATTCTTGCTGAAAACGCAGTGGCTACGATCGAGGAAGTCAACTACGACGAATGTGTCCGCATGGCAAACGACATGGCGATGAAGACAGAGAACGGCGTTATGGTTCAGGATACTGCCTGGGAGGGCTACGAAGAGATCCCGGCATGGATCATGCAGGGATACGGAACGATGGCGATGGAGGCGAACGATCAGCTTCACGAGTACGGATGCGACAGACCGACCCATGTCTTTATCCAGGCAGGCGTTGGTTCTCTTGCCGGAGCTGTTCAGGGATTCTTCGCAAACCGTTATCCGGACAATCCACCGAAAGTGATCGTTGTGGAAGCCGAAGCCGCCGCTTGTCTTTACAAAGGCGCAGCGCTCGGAGACGGCAGCATCCAGATCGTAGACGGCGATATGGTCACGATCATGGCCGGTCTTGCATGCGGCGAGCCGAATACCATTTCGTGGGACATCTTAAAGAATCACGTTGACACCTTTGTTGCCGCTCCTGACTGGGTAGCTGCCAAAGGAATGAGAATGCTGGCTGCTCCGATCAAAGGAGATCCGGCTGTTACTTCCGGAGAATCCGGAGCCGCACCGTTCGGAACGCTTGCCTGCATCATGTGCATGGACGAATACAAGGGATTAAGAGAACATCTCGGACTGGATGAGAATTCCAAAGTTCTGCTCTTCTCCACCGAGGGAGATACGGATCCGGATCGTTACAAATCCATCGTCTGGGACGGAAATGAAATGTAACCTGTAAACTTTACATAAAAAAGAAAAGGAGATTAAAAAATGGATCTGAACAAAATCAAAGAGGTTGCACAGGGATATGAAAAAGACATGACCGCATTTCTTCGTGCGATCGTAAAAAACCCGGGCGAAAGCTGTGATGAGAAAGCCCACATCGACACGATCGCTGCCGAGATGAAAAAAGTCGGATTTGATGAAGTAGTCATCGACCCACAGGGAAATGTCATCGGTTACATGGGAACCGGAGAAAAGATCATCGCATACGATGCACATATCGACACCGTAGGTATCGGAAATATCGAGAACTGGACATTTGATCCATATGAGGGATATGAGACAGAGACCGAGATCGGCGGACGTGGTGTATCCGACCAGTGCGGCGGTATCGTATCTGCCGTATACGGCGCTAAGATCATGAAAGACTTGGATCTAATCCCTGAGGGATGCAAGATCATGGTAGTCGGAACCGTACAGGAAGAAGACTGTGACGGTCTCTGCTGGCAGTACATCATCAACGAAGATAAAGTCCGTCCGGAATTTGTCGTATCCACAGAACCGACTGACGGCGGAATCTACCGCGGACAGAGAGGACGTATGGAAATCCGCATC
>ERZ773103.230-NODE-230-length-61098-cov-7.076897_pt1 | contig 61098 bp, 52 predicted proteins | sample MGYA00511118_ERZ773103 | MGnify/ENA primary metagenome ERZ773103 (study PRJEB29015, sample SAMEA2737821) | human gut metagenome | biome: human gut; feature: human-associated habitat; material: faeces | place: China | collected 2012 ... | reverse complement strand
GCCGTTCGTCAATCATACGAGTATGTTGACTCTCTTGCGCTCATTATATCATAAGCAAAATCAGCTTATGATCAGCATTCGCCGTTCGTCAATCATGCGAGCATGTTGACTCTCTTGCGCTCATTATACTCTCAATATTAATATACTAACATTGGAGATTTTTATACTGATTTTTTATGTCGGTTACGAGCCTGACGCCAAATGCCCCACAGTGTCATGGAAATCAGAAGTCCCACTGCTATTCCAAGAGAGGTAATGATTGCCTCACTGGCATGGGAAAAGCTTACTTCAATATCTTTTCGGAAGGCATAATACATCGTGTAATACAGTGCTGCTCCCGGAATCAGTGGAATGATCCCTACAGCGATATAGGCAGTTCGTGGCATCTTCGTAAGGATCGCCATAATCTCACAGTAGCATCCCAGTACAAATCCCGCCACCAGGAACTGTACGCCATAGACCGGATATGCAAGTCCGAACAGAAGGTATGCAAACCATGCAATCAAACCACCCAGCGCTGTCCATAATATTTTCTTTCCATGCAGGTTAAACAGCATCGCAAAACCTATCGATCCGGTAAATCCGGTAATCAGCTGCATCCAGTTCATTATTTTTCCTGCCTTTCTTTTAGTTTCTCTACTACGCAATGCCGCTCAATGCTATATCAGTATATCAACCAGAACAAAACCACTTGCGATCACGATGCTGACGACTGCTGCTTCTACCATACGAACCAGTCCGGTCATCATATTATCAGAAAAAATCTCCTGTATGGAATTCGTAAACAGCAAGCCCGGTATAAAGATCATGATATTGCCGATACTAATCTTTGCCACAGAACAACCAATTCCAATCCGAACTCCTAATGTTGCCAGCGCTCCCATCCAGATGGAACAGATACACAGACTGACAAAACGGTTGATTCCTGCTTTTTCCAGCATACGATCCACCGGAGCAACAGTACAGCCTACGACAGCGGATACTACCGCATCCCTGACATTTCCACCAAAAAACAGCGTAAAAGATACAGATATCACGGCATAGATCAGCAACAAAAAAAACATATTATAACGTTTCGTATTCCGTATCTCTTCCAGTCGCCCTTTTGCTTCTTCTGCTGTCAGATGTTTCTCACAAATGGTTCTGGACAGATCATTTAATAACGTAAGTTTCTCAAGATCTCTGCCATATCGATGGATCCTTCTGGATTCTGTAAGGCTGATACCACCTTCTGCGCTGATTGTTACAATAATCACATAATTAATGGCAAAAGCTTCCACTTTCTGCGCTCCATATGCATAACACATACGGGTAATGCTGTCCTCCACACGTTCCACCTCTGCGCCTACAGAAAGCATCTGGGAACCAATATCTATTACTGTCTGTAAATATTTTCTTGTTGCGTCAAGTTCCCTGCTCATAATTCCTCCGTGCATCTTGTACTACTGTTATTTTCCTGTTTTTACGGCTGTTTTTTCTTTATACTCTTATATTACATGACACGTCTTCATTTATCCACAATTTCTAATTTTTTTATACAGTTATTCTTGAACAGACAATGCCTGTACCATCTGATCGGCTAATTTTTTCAGAACCTTTGTATCAAATCTGCCTGTTTCTTCTGAAAAATCAGAGTGAAATTCCATGTAATCAATGCTTCCGATCAGATTTATCTGACTTGTAGTAATATATTTATTTAACCGATCCAATGCTGCGGATCCGCCAGACCGATATCGACAGACTACCGCCGCTGCGCATTTTCCTTTATAAAGCTGCCCAAAGGTGCCTGCCGCATAAAAGGCTCTGTCCAACAATGCGCATAAGGCTCCATTTGCACCGGCAAAGTAGACCGGACTTCCGATAATGATGCCATCTGCATCCAACATGGCTTCTATCAGGCTATTACACTGATCCTCTGAAAATGCGCATCGATGTGTATTTTTACAGTTCTGACAGTCGATACATCCATGCACTGGCTCTGTTCCAAACTCAAACCAGTTGACCTCCACATTATTTTTTTTAAACTGCTGTTCCAGAACGGACAACACACGATGTGTACTGCCTTCTCTGTGAGGGCTTCCATTTATCAGCAATACCTTCATGCCGCATTTCTCCTTTCTGCGTCTTCACACTTTCTATACTGTTTCCCGGATATTTTTTTTATGCCGCGAGCCGGATATGTTTGTTCCGTTTCCGACTCACGGGCATACAGGCTACACTCTTTATCAGGAAATCTTGTTGCTTTTTCTCCAGATGCGCATTTTCTCTGCTTCTTTGATCAGTTCATCTCGGAAATCAGGATGTGCAAGCCCGATGATCGCCTCAGCTCTCTGCCAGGAACTCATTCCTTTCAGATTTGCTTTTCCATATTCCGTTACAAGATAATGAGCATTCGTCTTGGTATCTGTAACAGTGCTTCCAGTCTGAAGTGTCGGACGGATTCTGGAATGTACCTGTCCATCTTTTGTTTTAAAAGTAGAAGAAGCACATACAAAACTCTTACCACCTTTTGACAGATATGCGCCAAGGACGAAATCCTGCTGTCCGCCGGAGCCACTGATATGGCGGATGCCTGCAGACTCTGCATTGATCTGTCCATACAGATCAAAATCTACGGCATTGTTAATAGATACAAAATTATCCAGTGCACCAATTACAGCTGCTGCATTGGTATAATCTACCGGAGCTGACATACATGACGGATTATTATTCAGATAATCATATAACCGTTTACTTCCTGCTGCAAATGCATAGACCTGTTTGTAAGGATCAAGATTTTTCTTTGCTCCTGTAATCTTTCCTGCTTCTGCAATATCTACAAAAGAATCTACGTACATTTCTGTATGCACTCCAAGATCTTTCAGATCCGACTCTGCGATCATTCTTCCTACTGCACTTGCCATAGCGCCAATACCAAGCTGCAGGCAGGCACCGTCTGTGATTTCTTCTACGATCAGCTTTGCCACTGCATTATCAATCTCTGTAGATGCCGGGTTATGCAATTCTCCCATCAGCGGATTGTTTCCCTCCACTACCATATCTACTTCTGAAATATGGATAACTTCTTTTGTATTTCCAAAACAGCGGGGCATATTTTCATTTACTTCCAGTATGATTGTTTTCGCAGTATCACATACGGCACGCATATGGGATAAACTCGGTCCAAAATTAAAATAACCATGCTCGTCCATTGGCGTTACCTGAAACATTGCCACGTCCGGTTTGCATTCCATTTCATAATAATATTTTGGAAGTTCGGAATAACGAAGCGGACTATAATAAGCAAATCCTTCATTAATCGCTTTTCTGTCCACCCCAGTCATATACCAGGAATTCCATGTCATATGAGCTGTCGGATCCGGGATATCAAAAATTGCCGGTCTGTGAAGTAATACTGCACCTCTGAAGTTCACATCTTCCAGTTCCGGTAATCTCTTTGCAATAGCTTCATCCAGTGCCACCGGCTGATTTACGCCAAATCCATAATCAATCCAGTCTCCGGATCTTACACATTTTACTGCTTCATCTGCAGTCGTCTTCTTTTGCTGATACAATGCCTGTACATCCATTTTTACTTCTCCTGTTTCTTATAAAAGCTGCTTTTTTCTGTTATCTTACTTTCAAAATAACTTTTCTTAGAGCAAAAGGCCTATAGCCACCACTACGATGGTTATAGGCACTTATGCTATAGAGGATAATGTTATCTAGTAAATTTTATTTTTCTATTTTTTTGGGGATAATGATATTTTATTTCACGTTATGTTATTATGTTACTTACTTGTCTACAAGTTACGCTTACCACATGATGGGTTTGATATAAAATATTGAGTTTACAATTTTTTATAAAAAGCACATCATGCTGTCTTCTGTCTGAAATGCTAAGTTCATATACTTCATCTCTGCCAGAGATTTTGACACAAACTCCTTATTTCAAATCGTTTTCTGAATTATTTTGCATCACATTTCAATACTGCATTCAGCATTACGGATGCGCCCTGTGTACACTGTTTTACAGAAGTAAATTCAGGTTCACAATGGGAATGACCGTCTTTGGAAGGTACAAAGATCATGGTGGTCGGCATCATGTATGCACAGAACTGAGCGTCGTGGCCTGCTCCGGAGTTGATCTTCTGGTTGGAATAACCAAGCTCGTTTACAGCTTCCTGTACATAGCCTACCAGCTCTTTATCATAGTATACCGTATCTCTTGTCCATGCCGGCTCATAGCCTGTTGTACATCCTACAACCTCTTTCGGCATGTTCTCAATGATCTTAACAACCTGCTCGATCACTTTCGGATCTTCATGTCTTGCATCCAGGGAGAAGTCTACATAATCCGGGATTACGGTATGTACATCCGGATGGAGTACGATCTCGCCTGTGGTGTATACCAGTTCCGGATCCAGTTTGTCAAACTCTTCGTGCAGGTACTCAAGTACTTTTGCTGCTGCATACAGAGCATCATGACGGTATTTCATCGGTGTGGTTCCCGCATGGTCTGCCTGGCCATAGGTACGGATTCTGTAGCATACCATTCCAAGTACACAGGTAACAACGCCTACATCGTTTCCGGCTGCCTCAAGGATCGGTCCCTGCTCAATATGAAGCTCGAACATTGCTTTGTAGTCTTTCGGGTTCAGACGGTTTGCTTTATCTCCTTTGTATCCGGATGCTTCCAGTGCCATTCCAAAGGTCTGGGTCGGGTCAAGGATGGATTTTGAGTTCAGCATGTCCTCATGTTTGAATTTTACACGGATGTCTTCCGGCAGGTAATCGTAGCAGAGCACGCCGGATGCCATCATTGATGGCGGATACAGGGATCCTTCCTCATTGGTCCAGATCATGGCTGTGATGTTGTGTTTATGCGGGATGTTATTCTCAGCGATAGTCTCAAGGACTTCCATAGCTCCCATTACACCAAGGATACCGTCATAGTTGCCGCCATTTTTTACAGAATCACAATGGGAACCCATTACGATGCCCGGCAGATCCGGCTCGGATCCTTTCAGTGTTGCATAAAGGCAGGCCATGTCATCGGATTTGATCTCTGCGCCGATGGCTTCCATTCTCTTTACGAACTCTGCTCTTGCCTGTAATGCTTCCGGGGAAAGGGAATATCTTGTGATTCCGCCGTGTCCGGCATCTCCGAATGTGCTAAAGGTTTTGATCTTGTCCCCCATACGGGCTTCACTACATGTATACATATCTGTTTCCTCCATTTCCTTCTCTAAATGTTTTTTTATATGTATGATAGTAAATTTTTCATGAACTTCGATTCTGTAAAAACATTTATTCGCCAATACTCAGGTCGTTGGGAATGCACTTTTCCAATTACTTTTTCTTTTCAAAAGTATTGTGTGTCATCCATCTCTGTACTGTTTTCTTAAACCGAATCACATGCATCAATCATTGTTGTGATGATTATTGATTTTTTATGTTGCTTGATTTTTTATGGAATTACTTTTTGTAAATCTATTTTTGTATATATTATTTTCTAGGCTCTCGGTACACGTTTTACATATTTACCCATGCCAGGTTTTCCAACAAAATCGCCGTTGTCATATACAAGCTGGCCTCTCAGGTAGGTCTGTACCGGATATCCGTGCAGTTCTTTTCCTTCCCAGATCGTATGGTCATAATCAGAATGCATACTCTCCAGTGTGATCTTAAAGTCTTTCTCTTTATCATAGATGACGATGTCCGCATCTTTTCCTACCACTAAGGAACCTTTCTTGTCACAGCCAAAGATGTTTGCCGGATTCGTTGCGCATAATGCAACTGCCTGTGGGAATGTGATCTTTCCGCTGTTAGCTGCATCCAGCATATATGGATACAGGTTCTCTACGCCGGCGCATCCGTTCGGGATCTTCGTAAAGTCATCTTTTCCCCAGTCCTTCTCATAACTCTGGAACGGACAATGGTCTGTCGCAACGGTATCGATCAGGTTCATCCTGATGGCTTTCCATAATGCATCCTGGCTTTCCTGGCCTTTGATCGGCGGTGAGCATACGAAGTTTCTTCCGTCTTCCCTCTTATATACATCACAGGTAAACTCAAGGTACTGTGGGCAGGTCTCTACATATACTTCCGCTCCTTCTTTCTTCGCTTCGATACATGCCTCCAGGCCTTCCTTGTCTGCCATGTGCACCAGGTAGACCGGTGTGTGCAGGTTCTTAGCCCAGTGGACGGTACGTTTGTCCGCTTCTGCCTCTACGAATTCCGGGCGGCTCATGTAATGGTACCATGCGCTTGTCTTTCCCTCTTTCAGGAACTGCTCCGTATACAGGTCGATCAGATCCGGGTTCTCTGCATGGACGTTGATCATGGCTCCCAGCTCTTTTGCCCTTAAGAGCAGCCGGGACAGGGTCGCATCATCCACCATCATGTTCTCTTTCTTATATACTAAGAAGCATTTGAAGCTTGTGATACCTTCCTTTACGGCCTCTTCCATCTCATCCAGAATCTCTCCGCCGTTCAGGTCTGTGATGCAGCAGTGCATCGCATAATCCACACAGGCATCTGTCTCCAGGATCTCTTTTTTGGAATTTACCAGCCCGCGGATCGTTTCGCCCGTATGCTGTACCGGATAATCAAAAATGGTTGTTACTCCGCCACACGCTGCCGCACGGGTTCCGGACAGATAACTGTCTGCGGATACGGTGCCGCCAAAAGGCATCTGCAGATGGGTGTGGGCATCCAATGCTCCCGGGAGCACCAGCTTACCGGCTGCGTCATATACCTCTTCTGCTTCGGCAGGATCGATGTTCTGCTCAATGGCTGCAATGCTTCCATCTTTTACAGCCAGATCTGCCTGATACATATCTGTAGCTGTAACGATAGTTCCATTTTTGATCACTAAATCATACTTTTTCATGATCTTCCTCCTTCTCTACTCCTTGCATACGTTTATATCAGATACAGGCACATATAATTCATACAAACAATTCTTATACGAAAAAACGGAGCATTCCTGTTGTAAGGAATACTCCGTCGTATTACATGTCCTCTATTATTCGGAACTGGTAGTACCGCTCCGTTTGTATGCTCGCATTATAACCCTCTTTGTTTTTAAAAACAAGGTTTTCTATCAAATCTGTCGTTTTTTAGGCCTAAATTGATTTTTCTTTGTGCTGTCATACAATTTTCTGTCTTTTTGTACAATGTGCTTTCTAATATCAGGCAAAAACTTTTTGTTCCAGACGCATAACCCGTCCTTCCAGTTTTCGGACATTCTGAACAATCAACCCCGTTCCTTCTTTTTCTATACGATCAATTCGGTAATATTCCTTTAATTCTTCCAGATCTTTTTCTATCTTATCAATTTTAGTCTCCAGATAATCTCTTGTCCGATACAATTCTTCCAGTAACAGATTCTCTGATTCATGAAGCTGTGCTTCCCATTTTTTATCTTGTTCTGCGAAACGCTTGTCAAGCTTCTCTTCCCACCTTCTGTCCTGTTCTGCGAAACACTTATCAAGCTTCTCTTCCCACCTTCTGTCCTGTTCTGCGAAACGCTTATCCAGTTTTTCTTCCCAGCTTCTGTCCTGTTCCGCCAAACGCTCTTCTATTTTCTTATCCTGCTCTGCAAATTTAATATCAAATATTTCCCGAATAGCTCTCAAATCACACGCTTCTAACATAAACGATCTCCTTGCTTTCTGTTTTTTGCCATATAAATACCTGCCATAGTTCCTGCCACACCTGCTGATACCATGATTAAAAATAACGGTATCTGTCCACTGTCTCCGGTAACAGGCGCACTCACATGATCCTGTTCTCTGATCGGCACATCCTGAACATGTATTTCTTTTTCTATCACAGGAATATTCTGTCCCTGATAAGAAGCGTCTACTTCATATTTTTCAACATCTAACAGATATCCCTGTGCCGCTTCAATTTCTTTTATGTAATATTTTCCCAACGGAAGATCTGATTGAAAATAGATTTTTCCGTCTTCATCCGTCTTATTAGATTCCACCAGATCATCTGCCTGAATGATTACCTTACCTTCTCTGTTCTGAATATTCTCCTCAGCATACAGACCATATACTGCTCCCTCCAAAGCACATCCTGTTTCAGAAGATGTCTTTGATAAACGCAATGCTACTTTCTGTCGCTCATTTTTAAATTCGCTGCCATAGCTGGACATTTCCACATTCTGCCCCTCATACTCCAACGTAAACGCATCCAATTTTTTGTTGCATACATATCCTTCTGCCGCCTGAATCTCTTCAAGATGATAACTTCCCAGCGGAAGTTCTGTCAGGGATGCTTTTCCAGATGTATCCGTAATCATTTCCTCTATCACGGTTCCTTTTGAAAGACTCACACCATGATATTGCTCCAACTGTCTGTTTCCACTCTCATCTTTCTGAAAATCCGACGTATAAATGTCTTCGTCACAAATCAGTTGAAATACAACTCCCTCTAACGGAAGTTCTTTATAATGGAACATTGTTAAAACAGATTTCCTTTCCAAGCACTCCCGCAAGCTCTGTCTCCATCCGTTCGTTCCTATACCATCTAATTTTTCTCCGTATTTTGTAACAGTAACCACACCTTTCTGACTTTTGTTACTCAGCGCAACTTCTATCACAAAATCTCCATCTTCATCTGTCAGATAATCTTCCTCTGATGATACCCGAAAGGATACTGCTTCCTTTCCTGCCAAATAACCTTTTGGAGCCTTGATCTCATATGCCTCATAATTTCCAGGTTTTAATTTTAACGGAGTTGTTATTGTACCTGTTTGATCTGTTACAAATGTAGATATCTGTTTATTACCTACTTCCATAGATACATCTTTTCCGGTATCCAGATCACGAATCCGAAATTCCGTGCCAGCCAGTTCCACAGTGCGCCCGGTGTCCAGATCTTTTTTTACCATTCTAATATAAGCTGAAAATGGCGCATCATTAAATACTCTCCATTTTTGCGGCACTTTGGAATCTTCTGAGATATTTACAGTAAAATCATCTGTTGTATTCCTATTTTCTGGTGTCTTCGTCTCTCTTACCAAATACTTTCCATATGGAAGTTCCTTTGATCTACCATATCCGTGTTCATCAGTCACGATAACATCACTGACAGCCGTCTGTTCCCATCCATACTTCTCAATATCTGAAAGCAGCTTTACCGTAAACTCTGCACCGGATACCAGCTCTGTTTCTGCACTGCTTCCATCTGTGGAGATTTTAATCAATTCAAATGCCTGTTTTTTTACAGCTTCCTGCACTTTTACTTCCACCATAACGATCTGTGTCCTCTCATCCACATATGTCAGGGAAACCGGATACTTCTTTTCATCCAGAAGATATCCTTCCGGCGCTGCAATCTCCTGAATATAATATTTTCCAAGATACAGATTTTCAAACGCAAGCATTCCTTCTGCATTGATCTTTCCTTCCGCTACCATTGTCCCTGCAGGATACAGCACCAGCTCCTGGCTATCCGGATATACAATATCTTCTTCCGAATACAGACCGTATTCTGCTCCTTCCAGAATGGCATCTCCCTGAACCTGAAAAGTACCTGTATCCCGGTCAATCTTTTTCAGAATGATTTTTCCCTTCACAGCCTGTTCCTCCATTTCAATTTCTACTGTTTCTCCAGCATGAACCATAACCGGTTTTATCATATCATCCAGCAGATATCCTTCCGAAGCTCTGATTTCTTTTATGTAATACACATCCTGTCTTGCTACCAGTTCTATTTGTGCTGCCCCATCTTTCCCTGTCAGCGGGATTTCTGTGATCAAATTTTCACAAGTGCTGTCACTGTAGACTCCATATAATGCGCCTTCCACCGGCTGACCTGTCTCCCTGTCCTTTTTTATAACTCTGACTATAGTGTTCTCCGGTTTTACAGACAGCCATGTATCGCTTCCAACTCTGCACTCTTTGTTATATTGCTGAAAAGTAATATTTTGATGATCCGCTGCCTTTGCTTCAAATACCGTTACGTAAGGTCGTTCTACACTTGCTGTTGCTGTAACGTGGATTCCACTACCATCTGTTGGAAGATTCCTTACATTACGTTCCGGAATCCGTACATAAAAATGCTCTTTTGTTCCCTCGGATTCTTCCCATATCAGTTCTGTTCCCTCCGGAGCCTGTTCCAGTTTCACTTCTCCATTCAAGATTTTCCCTTTACTTCGAACGGAATACCTGTCACTTTGATACCAGTTTCCATCTTCGATTAAATGCAGCTCATTAGATGCTGGCGAAACAATCGAATATTCCGGAGTATCTCCATATCCATCCGTTCCGGCATTCTTTTTTACATCCTGATACATACGCATCGTGCAGTCATACACATTCTGATACCCATCTACCGACCGAAGGGAACTTATGGGATGCCCATCCATGCCATAATCCGAAAGAATGCAGTAAATAACTGCCTGCGTTACATAATAATCCCTGACCCAGTCTCCGGTAGAATAAGCCGCGTCATTCTTTCCGCCATAACAATGACTACCATGTTCTATAGCATAAGAAATCTCCGAATACATACCATTCTGCTGCCATACCTGACTGATATACTCTGCTGATTCCTTAAAATGATTGCTAAATTGGGTACAGTAGGCCAGACGCCACCCATTTCTGGCATCATCAGCAATATATTTCACATAATTTCTCACTCTGGCATTTTCTACCGTAGAATACAGATAATCCATTCTGGGCAGATTCCACATCCCACTTTTATCATTTGCCCGTTTTACCTCCAGATAATTTTCCCCTGCCGATATGGTTGCTGCATATGTAACCCCAGTCGGTATGACCGTCATCCATAACGTAAGTATTGCCAACAACATTGCGCCGCCCTGGCAAAAGACCCTTCTCCATCTCCTATTTTTCACAACACCCCTTCGTTTCCTTCTCTGTTTTTTCATCATATCCTCCTTTTTGTGCTGAAATCCGGATATGACAAAATATTTTGTTTTCTACTTTTCCCAGTAACATTCAGACGTGCTCCTGAATTCTTCTTCAAATATTCTTTCCAATATATCTGCTTCCATTTTCTCAGTGTATAATTCCTATGCATGTTGAAAAATACAATCATACATCAAAAACCGCTCTCAGAAATTTTTATTCACGAGATTCTAATGCTATAGTTAGATATAATTGAAATAAGCTTTTATATAGTCAGATATAAAACGAGTGCGTTTTCATCGTTTTATATTTAAATATAAACCTGTTCTCCTGCACCAAAATGAAACTGTTTGTTCGAAAATATTACATCCGGTCATTCCGGTTTTCATTATGTAGTTTTCCTAAGCATTGAAATTTCTGAATGCGCTGATTGCGCGAGATATAAAGACGATATCTAATACCTATCGTAAGAATATTAAGAAATTATAGAATGCTTGCCCTTTGATAAGGTAGGCTCATTCTATCACGGAGAATCTCTTCCTGCAAGTAAAAAAACAGTAAAAAAAGACGGCTGTTTCTTATGCATTCTGCTATTTTGAAACAGTCGTCTTCTCTTATTTTTCCTATTCAATTTTAAAAAATACGCATAAAATCAGGCATTTTTCATCTTTATCTGGTTAAAAATCCTTTGTTAAAAATGCTGAATTTCAAAAATATTTCCTATATTGATCTTCGAAAATTTAATACTTTCATAATATCATTCGCCGGTCGTCAATCATGCGAGCATGTTGACTCTCTTGCACTCATTATATGATATAAAACCAGCTTGCATCCTGCTCCAGATCACTGGACTGGATCTCCTTCTCTTCTCCCGGCATAAAATTCAGCTCCTGGTTTTTAATGCTGACTCTGCTGCCCGGCTCGATGGACTGCGTAATAAATGCATTACCGCCAATAACAGAATTTGCGCCGATCACAGTATCTCCTCCAAGTATGGACGCGCCGGAATAAATGATCACATTGTCCTCAATCTTTGGATGACGTCTGACGCCTTTCAAATGCTGACCGCCTTTTGTAGAAAGCGCACCAAGAGTTACACCCTGATAAATCTTTACATTCTCTCCGATAACCGTGGTCTCTCCGATAACGATACCTGTTCCATGATCGATAAAGAAATATTTTCCAATAGTAGCGCCCGGATGGATATCGATTCCGGTATTGCTGTGAGCATGCTCAGACATGATCCTCGGGATCAACGGCACTTCCAGCTTATACAAAACGTGTGCGATACGGCTGACCGTGATCGCGTACAGTCCCGGATATGCCAGAATAATCTCATTTTTATTAAATGCAGCCGGATCTCCATCATAAGTAGCCTGCACATCTGTCTCCACATATTCGCGGATCTTCGGCAGTTTTTTAAAGAATTTAAAACAGATATTCTGTGCTTCTTCTTCCATTTCTTCATTGGAACGTCCCTGATTTTCCGATTTCTGGCGCAATGCAATACAGATCTGCTTGTTCAGATTGTACATTACATCCTCCAGAAGAACAGCCAGACGATTCTTTACGTTATAATAACGGTACACTTTTTCACGGAAAAATCCCGGATAAATGATCTTCATTAATTTATCGATCATCTCTATGATAACCTCTTTATCCGGTTGGTCAAAAAGCTCTACCTTATTGATAATACGGTCATCATTATAGTCATCCAGAATCTTCGTTACAATGTCATCAATCTCATATTTCTTTTTATCTTCTCCCAATGTTACCGCTCCTCTTTTTCATCATATATTCTATCATAAACAAAACAGTTCACAATCAACATGTACCATTCCTCAATTATACAGGCATATCAACTCTCCTGCTTTCATTTCCTGCCAACAGTTATATATACCTGCCATTCTTATAGGCTACTATAAAATCGGATAATACCATTCCACCCGCATTTTGTCAAGATAACAGCTCATTTAAGATCTGATCTCTGCGTTCCTGTACCATCATAAGGGCACTGTATTTCTGATATGTATCACTTCCATGTCTGCCAAGAAAACGACTGCTCATCTTATCTTCGGTCAGATCAGACATTACAAGCAGCATCTCCGTTCCATGTCCAAAAGCCTGAGCCAGAAATGTCAGTGTATGATCCAGATTTTCCTGCACCTGCTGCGTCTGTGCTTTCAATCCAACCACCCGTTCCTGATAGGAGGCTTTCTTTCTGGCAAAAACTTCCGGATCTTCTGGCGCTTCTTTTTGTTTCCGCAGAAAATCTCTGACTGCAAGCAGTTCCTCTTCTTCTTTCATAACCTGATGCAGCGCTTTTCTTACCGCATCAGAGAGCATACCCGTCAATGTAATCCTTTCATCAAAAGGAGCCTCTTTCGCCCTGTCCAGAATTGCCGGTTTTGCCGTTCCATTCAAAATACCGGAAATCTGATAATCCGAACGGTATTTCATATACAGGTCATAATAAATCCCAAAATTTTCCGCGATCTCTCTGCTTTGCAGATACTGTCCAAACAACTCTGGATCTGTCTCAATATCATTTAATTCGTACAGACGCAGCATGGAAGACAAATCCTCCCATCCTCTCGCCGTCACAAAATTGTTTCCATCTACGGTATGCTCCATACTGTAAAAATGTTCCGGATGCAGTTCCAGATAAGACCGTACCGCCGGATGCACCTGGCGGTCTGCCGCATATGCAGTCCATGCCTTCAGATCCGGTTCCACATCGATCCGTTTCAGGCGGTCCCAGGTTACCGGATCAAACTCTCTTGCCGAACTGTTGTATTCCGGCGGGTTTCCTGCCGTTACCACAAGCCATCCTTCCGGGATCGCATGCATGCCAAATGTCTTATACTGCAAGAACTGGAGCATGACCGGAGCCAGCGTTTCTGATACACAATTCATCTCATCCAGGAAGAGAATACCCTCTTTATGTCCATGATCTTCGATCTCCCGATATACCGATGCAACAATCTCACTCATGGTGTATTCCGTCATCTGGTATTTTTTTCCGCCAAATGTACGTTCTACAATAAACGGCAGACCAAGCGCACTCTGCCTTGTATGATGGGTAATCGAATAGGATACCAGTCCCACACCCAACTCTTCTGCCACCTGATGCAGGATCGCCGTTTTACCGATTCCCGGAGGTCCCATCAGAAATACCGGTCTCTGTTTTTCCCGACTGAGATAATAATCACCCTTTTCATCTTTAGAAAAATAGGCCTTCATTGTTTTCTTGATCTGTTCTTTTGCTTCTCTTATATTCATTAGATTTCCCACATGTCTTCCGGTTCGGAAAACAATTCCTGTCTGTATTGTAATAATTTTGCCGTAAATTCAAGATTTCCGGAAGCACGCGCTGCCTCACTCCATTTTTCCAGACAGACCGCATCCACCATATCCATATGTACGATCGCATGCAATGCATCCTGACTTCCAGCATCCAGTATCCGGCGAAATACCCGGTCCCTGTACTCATGGATAAAACTCTCATACATGACCATTTCCCAATACGAGTATTTTTCCCGTGTAGAAAGATACAGTAACGCAAAGATCATACACTCGTCTGGGCCAAATCTTGTAAGATTGATCCCTTTTATATGTCCCCGTTTTAATCCTTTGCATCCATATAATGTATGCGGACCTATATCCACCGTCAGATCCGGCAGATACATCTCTTCCAATGAACAACACATGTAAAATGCAAAATCCTCTATTCCGGTTACAAAATCCGGTAATGTAAGGTTCGTTAATTCTGCATCCCCCATAAACATTCCGTGAGCAATGACATGTAAACCGGCAGGCATCTTTACTGTTCTGAGAGAAATGCATTTTGAAAAAGCCATCCTTCCAAGATATTGCACACTATCCGGGAGAAAAACCTCCACCAACGCCGGACAATGTTCAAATGCAGCATCCGCCACTACTTCCAGGCGCTGTGGAAAATTGATGGATTGTAATTTCATACATTCTGAAAATGCACTTCTTCCAATCTGTATCACACTTTCCGACAAATGAATAATCTGCACTGTACACCCGTAAAATGCGCCATCTGCGATTACGGTTATTCCATCCGGAACCGTAACTTCCTGCGCATTTCCTTTATATGATGTCAATACATTTCCTGTAATTTCAAATTCCTCCGGTGTGCTTTGCGTCAGCTGCCCGGAAATATTCTGCTGTTCTGTCATCTGCTAATTTCCTCTTCTTTTTTCTGGTTTTTCCATTTTTACCAAAAAGCATCCGTAAAATTCCTGTTTTAATCCGATATCCCTGCTGCTTTTTGTTCCAGAACTTCTTCACCTAAGATCATCCGGATCGCCCACACCGGCACTTTGGGTTCCTTCATATATTCCTCTAAAAAGACAAATGCCGTCTCAAAGGGTGGCTTCTGTTCTGGATAGATGCCCTCTCCGTCCGTAAAATAAAGCATCCCCTTTAAATGTTTCAGCTCTCCGGACTCCTGCAACTGCTTCACATACTGAAAAGCCGGTCGAAAATCTGTCGTTCCCAGACCACGGATCACAAAATTTTCCATACAGTCCCTGATATCCTGGATACAGCAGATCTTCCGGTCTTCCCGAATCCCGCTGTCACACTGGATCAGCCGGATATGTGTCCGTGCAAAAAAATGTTCCTGTTGTAAAAGAATCTGAAATGTATGTTCCAAAAATTTCTGTACCAACTCCCCTTTTACCGAAGCAGAAGTATCAATCACGATCACAAATTCCCGTATCTTTCCGCCCTCCCGGTATTCCAGCGGTTCGATCAAAGGTACATTTCCATACATTTTCAATCCATATGTATAAAAAATATAGTCAAAGGTATCCGGACTTATCTGCATCGTTTCATGTATGGTAAAAAAACGTTTCAGAAAATGGCTGTAATCATATCTTCTTCGATTAACAATCTGCAGATTCTGGAGCAGAGATTCCGTATTCATATCCGAATGCTTCTGAAAATCCTGTAATTCCACCAAAGCCCTCCGGCTAAGCTTCTCCCAGCCTTCTTTTGTCAGCTCGTTATCCAGATCTTCCCGCTCCCGCAGAGCATACTGCGATTCATCCGACTGCTCAGATTTTCCTGCCTGCACCTTCCATGCCTCATGATCATCCATACTGAACAGTTCCTGTAGTTTATGCAGTTCCTGTTTGGAAAGCGGATTTTTACGAAAATGCTTCCAGAGTACTTCCGCCGTCAGACAAGGAACTTTTTCTCTGAGTTCTTCCAGCACAGCATTCTGAGAAGCATCTTTTGCCAAATGTAAAAATGACTGATTCAGACTCAACATAATAGATTCCACTACGATGTCGCAGGATAAATCCCATAATTCATCCATGTGAACTGTATCTTTATGTATCTGTCGCAGAAGACAGTGAAATATACTGTGCAGATAAAGGCGGTCTATATGATTTTTTTCTGTTTTATAATGCTCGATCACAAAATTCGGTGCATAACAGATACATTTTCCGTCACATGAAAATGTCCCCTCTTCCTGTGCCTCTGTCTTTACCGCCGAAAAGGCAGGACCCAGAAAGCGGAAATGCATCAGCAAGCTGCTTTTGGTCAGAGTAAGAATTTCATCTGCAACAACTGCTTTGGATCGTCTGCCTTCCTGTTTTATCATTCATTTATCCTCTCATCAGATAATGACTGCTCACGTTATATGCACAACAGTATACCAAATTTTTTATGCTGAAACAATCCAGATAGCTGTTTCAGTAATCCAGAGTATATCTGATCAGTATATGATAAATTTTGACTATTTTCTGCCATCTTTAGAGTATCCCAAGACATTTTAAAATCCAGTAGATCACTCCTATCACCCAGCTTGTAAAAATCCCATACAAAATTACCGGTCCGGCAATCCCGAAAATCTGACAGCCGATACCAAACACCTGTCCTTCCCGTTTGTATTCTGTAGCAGAAGATGCCACACCATTGGCAAATCCTGTGATCGGCACCAATGCCCCGGCTCCGCCAAATTTGGCAAAGGAAGGATATATGTTCAATCCTGTAAGGATCACACTGGCAAGGATAAGAAACAAACTGGTCCAGTAACCGGCATCTTCTTTTGACAGTCCCAGCGCCTGTCCACTATTTAAAAGGATCTGCCCAACCGTACAGATGGATCCTCCTACCAAAAATGCCTTAAACATATTCAAAGGCAGACAGTAGGTCGGAGTAACTTCCCGGATCAGCTTATCATATTTTTCCTGTTTTTTCTGCGGATCCTTCTCGCCCTCAATCTTCTTTTCTTCCTCTTTCTGTCCACTCTTTTTAATCTGTCTTTTTTCCATTTTCTTCTTCACTTTTACTCCATATTTTTTCTTCCACAAATTTACTTCATACAAATATTCTCTGTTTCTTCTGTAGTTTTTTCCATGCGAATGTTTTCTGTTTTTCTACTTTCCCTGATTTTCACTTTGGAAACAATACCGTAAAAAAATACAGCGCTCCCACAAATTTTCCCAGTGCAAAGCAGAACATTCCTGCATTCAATCCTGCCTTCAATCCCATGCGCCGAAACAAAACCGGCCACACCTGCAAGACCTCTGCCAGTGCTGCCGAAAGACATCCTACAAAACATCCGGCCAGCACGCCGGATACCAGAAGCAGCCAGGATCCCACCGGAATCGGAAGATCCTCAAAAATGGCAACGACCGTTCCTGCCGCCCCGCCAATCACTAAAATAGTCTCATACAGCCGCACATGGATCGCTGTACTACTCTTTCCCGCCATCCTTGGCACCACGCCAACACTGGTCAGCAGAGCAAAGGTTCCTGCTGCAGCAGCTGTCCCGGATATGAGGCCGATGAAAAACAGTACGATTTCTTTTTCCCACATTGTTCTACCATCCCTTCCGCCCAGAACAGCTTTTCCTTATTCTCTCACTGCCTGTTTCTGGTATAAATAAGTTTGTAAGCAGGAAAAATCGATTACAGACTTTTTTTCATAAATCTACTCCACATCCACCGATTTTCCTTCCCGGCTGCTGGATTCGATATAGGTGGTATCCACATCCTGCTCATATTTCCGCATGGCAACCTGCACCGGTGTAGGATCGTCTGTCAGCTTTTTCTTTCCAAGATGATTGTAAAAAATGAGAATGCCCACCGGAAGACCGATACAAAAGCCAATCTCGAGACTGTTAATTCCTACCGCATTTTTTCCCGTAACCTGCTGATAAAACTGATCAAACACGTCCGTCACAGACACATCCGTAATAAACGTCATGATCATAAATGCCGCTCCGAAAAACAATACGCCACAGATAAGACAAGTTTTTAAAAACTGCCATCCCTTTGGTTCTTCTTTCGAAACAAAATGCACGACAAAATCTGGTGCACCCAGATTATTTACCGTAATACCCGGATACTTTTCCTGTATCATCTGTATCAACAGCAGAACAGAAAAAGTCTGTACCTGTTTTTTCCTCTTTCCCCGAAAACGATACAATACCATCTGCCTGACCTGACGCAGAATATCCTTCCTGGCGCAGACAAATTTCCCTACATCGCAAAAACAGACCGTTGACTTTTTCACAAGAACATTCTGCTCAATCTTCACATATAACGTCTCATTCGTCATTCATATTCCACACTTTCCCATTGAATGCAGACGCAGTTTCTGTCTGTTTTAAATCTTTTTCAGAATCCGATGTACCATCTGTTTGTTTCGTATTTCCTGTTACCGCATCAGTAATATTTTTCATATCCTGTTTTACAGTAGATGCCACATCTTTCGCATTTTCCGTTACAACAGATGCCATATTTTTCATGTCATCCTTTACCAGGTCAGCCTTATCTTCTATATCTTCTTTCGCAGTTCTTGCCACATCCTCCATATCTTCTTTTATCTCAACAGCAGTCTCCTTGATCGTTCTTCCCGAGCTTGAAAATGCCTGCGCCATATCTTCTTTCACACTGCGTCCTGCCTCTTTTAATTTTTCTCCCGTCTGCTGCATCTGCTTTACTAGCGTGCCTTTTTCCATTGTTTCATCCTCCTTTATACAGAAGCAGTAATATAAAATGCCTCCTACAGTAGCGGCAACCGCTACCATCAGGAGGCAGATACGATATTTTTTATGACCCATATCTGCACACATCCTTTTATTGATTTTTCATATTGTGCACATAGTATGCGTCATTATTATTTAATTATTCATATTTATTTCATTATTTTATTTTCTGCTGCCCTGCTTCTTCCCGCATACGCTGCAACAGTTTTTTCTCCAAACGGGAAACCTGCACCTGTGTCATATGCAGTTCTTTGGCCACTGCCGTCTGTGTACAATCCAGATAATATCTCATATAAATAAGCTCCCGTTCCGTACGGCTTAGTTTTGATATCAGCTGTTCCAAAAAGATACGGTCATCCACCGTATCCCTTTCATTCATTCCATCTGCAATCTGATCCTCCAGATACAATTCTTTTCCCTCTGCATTTCCAATCGGCTGATTTAATGATTCCACCTGTGCATTTGCCTCCATTGCCATTACAATTTCCTCTGGGAGCAATCCGATCGCTTCAGACAGCTCCTTCAGAGTTACCTCCCTTCCCAGTTGTTTCTGCATCTGCTGCGTTGCCTGTACGATCTTCCAGTGATTTTCCTTTAACGTCCGACTGACTTTTATCATACCTTCATCCCTGAAATATCTTCGGATCTCACCCATGATCAATGGGACTGCATATGTAGAAAATCGAACATCGTAGCTTGTATCAAACCGGTCAATGGCTTTCATCAGTCCAATGACCCCAATCTGAAACAGATCTTCTGCTTCACATCCACGCCCCGGAAAACGGTGTACTATACTCCATACCAGTCCGGTATTTTCTCTTACCAATGTATCCCTAGCATCCTTATCTCCCTGCTGTGACAATATGATCAGTTCCATCGTCCGGGACATTCTGCATTCACCCGCCAATCTTACGATACATCACAACTCTTGTTCCTTTTCCCGGGCTGGAATATACTTCTATATCATCCATAAAAGCTTCCATGAACGCAAATCCCATTCCCGAACGTTCCAGTTCCGGCTTCGTTGTAAACAATGGCTCCATAGCCTGCCGGATATCCGGAATTCCCACACCTTCATCTGTGATCGTAACAGTAAGATTTCGGTCTTCTAATACACATTCTAAAAAAATCTTTCCCATTTTCCCGCCATACCCATGAATGATACAATTTGTTACAGCTTCTGAAACAGCCGTCTTAATATCCGACAGTTCATCCATCGTCGGATCCAGCGGACTGATAAAAGCAGCCACTGCAACCCTTGCAAACCCTTCATTTTCTGACTTTGCATCAAATACAATCTGCATTTCATTCTGTTGTCCCATATTAGTCTACCCCCTCTTCTTCCACCCGGATCAACTGATGCAACCCTGACATGGAAAATATTTTCTGTACCCGTTTGCTTTTCAAATTCACTGCAACAACCTCTCCCCCGGTAAATTTTAATTTACGGCATCTTCCCAACAGCACTCCAATTCCAGAACTGTCCATAAAATCGGTTGCTGAAAAATCAAAGATCACACACCGGATACTGTACATATCGATCATCAGATCCACATCCTCCTGTATTTTTTTTGCAACATGATGATCCAGTTCCTTTGGTACATACACCGTAAGATCTGTTTCTTTTACTTCATAATGACATTCCATCTCTTCACACCTTCTATTTTTATTTTGCATAAAAACTCTGTATTCATCCTCTTTATGCAATTTTCTGATCCTACCATTTTTGCTATCTCTTCATCTGTATAACATGTCGAAATCACGATATACAAAAAGACGTCATGTATCTTTTTCATGACGTCTTTTGTAATCTGTGTTTATAAAATTTTATCCCGCTATAACAATTTTTTATGAATCAGACTTTATTTCCTGTCTGTTTTTATAATGATATCATCTGAAATATTCAGCATAATAAGTCTGATAAACAATCTATTGTTATACTAGTCGTTATTGTTAGTGTCTGCCGTATCTCCAGAAGTTGTATCCGTTCCTGCTGCTATACCGTATTCTCCCGGATTTTTATTCATATTATCAATGCATCCCCGCGCAGTCTTTTGCTCAGCACTGCTGTTTATGCTTCCATCCACAACTTTCTGAAACCACACCATTGCATTTGTACCATCTTTTTTCTGATAATAACTATGCGCAAGATAATATACCGCTTTACCATCATTATATTTTTCATCCATTTGAATGATCTCTGTAAATTCATTGATGGCAGTATCATAATCCTTTGCAAGATATTTTTTCATTGCATCCGTATATTTTTTACCTAATACTTCATCTTTTACAGAATTAAATACCTGATTGTAAATCGTTTTTGCGTTATCACTCAGATTATCTTCCTGTACGGATTCCAGAGAAGTGCTGGCAGCCTCATAGTCTTTGCCTGCATATGAAATATAAGCAGTCAGCAGGTTCTCATAAGAACTGATCTTCTGTTCTACATTCGCACTATCTGTTTTATACTGCTCGATCTGACTGTTCAGGTCACTGATCTGTTCATTCAGACTTTTTATATCCTGTTCTCTCGTAGAAACATTTTCATTTGCCTTTACAACTGCATTATTCGCATCTCTTTTTGCACTCTGTTTCACACCTGGAATTACAAGAAAACATACAACCGCAATACCAATCGCAGCTCCGATCAGAAGGTTTACAACTGAAACCAGCGTGCTTCTCTCTCCAAATTTACTCGGACGTATGATCAAATCATTACCGCTTTCATAGGAAACGATATCTTTATCATCTTTATCCGCACTACGTTTTCCACTGGCACGCAGCTGACGATTACATTCCCGCAGATACGTAAGCGTCTGCGTATTATTTGTATCAATACGCCCTGCTGCCTTCAATGATTTCTTTGCCAGATCGTATTTTCCCTGCTTCATATATAACAGTGCCAGTAACTGATTTCCTTTTACAAGTCTCGGATTCAAAGACAGCACTTTTTTCAGCTGAATGATCGCAAGATCGTCATCCCCCTGCTGACAATAAGTCAGCGCCTGGTTAAATTTTGCGATCGTCTGATTCAGGGATTCCATCCGTGAGCTGCTACTCTGTACATCATTGAGATATTCACTGGCTGGATTCCGCTCCGGGATCAGACTTTTACTGATGACCCATTCACTAATGGCATCTACAGATTCTCCCATTTCATAGTATATGAGTCCCAGGAGATTTCTGGCATTCATATTCATTTTGTCAAATTTCAGGCTTCGTTTCAGTTCCTCCACTGCACCGCTCAAATCACGGACTTTTGCTTTTGCCAGTCCTTCATTATAACAGTAATTGGAAGCGGACTGAATCTTTTTGATCATCCGTACATCTGCTTCACAGGATGGACAGGTATCCGTACTGTCAAGCTCAGAACCACAATAATAACAATACATATTCTGCCTCCACTGCTTATTACTTATTTTTGTTTTCTTTCAACATTTCCTGAAGAATATCCATCATATCTGTCATATCACGATGATAGATCGCATCCTCCGCATCCTCGATTTCTACACTTGGTTTATATTTTTTCAGTTCTTCTTCAAAATTGATCATTCTGACTGCTCCTTTCCTTTGTCTGAAGATATTCCTTTAAAGCTCCCACAAAATATAATGAACCTGTACAAAACAGTTTCTGTCCCACTTTTTTTGCATCCATTGCAGCTTCAAAAGCCTTCCCACAATCTGTAATTCCACAGATATTATCTTGCTGTACCTGAAGGAAAACCTGCTCCAGTTCCTGCACGGACAGACCTCTGGCATTTGGAATCGAGGTTACGATAATCTGATTCCAACACATTTCACTGGATAGAATCTCCACTGCATGACTGTAATCTTTGTCTTTAACCATGGAAAACAGCAGAATCGGAGATATCTTATCTTCTTTTACAAGGCGGGATGCTGTCTTGATAAATTCCCGGATTCCGGCCACGTTATGCCCCCCGTCAAGATATACCTCCGGAAGGATTTCTTCCATTCTGCCAGGCCAACGGGCATGCATCAGAGCATCTGCAGCCTGTGCATCTGTTAACTCTTCTATCACAGAATCCATCTTATCCATTTTTCCCTTGTTCAGCTGCTGCAACATCCTGATTCCGGTAATTGCCAGTGCCGCATTCCTGGTCTGATAATCTGCCACAAAAGGAATTTTCCATCTTGTCCCATTATCATACTCAGTCAAAAGACAAAAATCAATAAAATTTCTCTTAATTTCATTGATTTTACACATTTGAGAAGAAATCTCACAGACCGGACAGGAAAGTTCTTTTGCCCGCTGTGCAATAACTGCTGCCGCCGCTTCTTCTGTACCATCATATACGACTGGTATGCCTGGTTTTATAATGCCTGCCTTTTCCCCGGCAATCTGCACGATTGTATCGCCCAGATATTCTGTATGTTCCAGACTGATAGAAGTAATGATCGTAAGTATCGGATGCGCTACTGCATTGGTGGCATCCAATCTGCCTCCCAGACCGGTTTCCAATACAACATATTCCACATCTGCCCTTACAAATATTACCATTCCAATTGCAAAAATAATCTCGAAAAATGTAGGATGGGGCAAATTTTTTTTCTGCATCTTTTCCACAGCCTGCTCCACAATAGAAAAAGCGGTCAAAAATTCTTCTTTTCCACACATCTGCCCATCGATCTGGAATCTTTCCCTGATATCCACAAGGTGAGGAGATGTAAAAAGTCCTACTTTTTTCCCTGTCTTCTGCAACATACAGTTCAGGAACATACAGACGCTTCCTTTTCCATTGCTGCCAGCCACATGTAGAATCTTAAATTTTTCCTGTGGATCCCCCAGCTCTTTCAGAAGAGCTTTTGTATGATCCAGACTGTTCTTTTTTGTAAAACGGGGAATATCATAAAGATATTCTACTACTTTCTCAAATGTATCCAATACAGTTACTCCTTTTACTGTTGGACGAATCCTGTTACTGGTTTTCATATATCCAATACCAGTAATAACATCCTTTTCAGACTTCTCAGGCCATCCTTATTCCTGCATACGGATATTACTGTCCCAGTAATACGCAATTACAAGAAAACAACCAGACAACCGGGATTTTTCCCATTGTCTGGTTTATTTTCAACCTGTTCAGACGTTTACAAAATATCATTTTCCAACGCACATGCACATCCGTATTTACAGGATTTCCTTCTGTTTTGATCAGCCCAGCTGCGCAAGACGTGCTTCCACATCTGCCATCATCTGTTTGTATTTCTCAAGTTTTGCTTTTTCCTCATCAACTTTTGCCTGTGGAGCTTTGCTTAAGAATTTTTCATTATTTAACATGCCATTAGAACGAGCCAGTTCTTTTTCCAGTTTGGCTTTCTCTTTTGTCAGACGTTCTTTCTCTTTTTCCATGTCTACCAGCTCTTCCAGTGGAATATACACTACAGCATTTGTGATTACAACAGATACTGCATCATCCGGAATACCGGTCTTATCCTCCTGAACAATGACTTCACTTGCAGAAATCAGATGTGCATACCGGTCTACGCTGCTCTGAAACAGCATACGCAGCATTCCATCTTCTGATACGATATAGTATTTTGCTTTTCTGCTTGGCGGAACATTCATCTCTGAACGGATATTACGGATGCCCTTAACCAGCTCTTTTACTTTTTCTACCGTAGCCTCTGCAATAGAGAATACCCATTTATCTGTATACTCCGGCCAGGATGCCAGCATAATTGTCTCCTCTTCCGGACAAAGAGTGCAATAAATCTCCTCTGTGATAAACGGCATATACGGATGCAGCAACTTCAGCGCATTCGTCAGAACTGTCTTTAAAGTCCAGAGAGCAGCATTTGCAGCTTTCGGATTCTCTTCTTTCTTGTAAAGACGTACTTTTGCGATCTCGATATACCAGTCGCAGAACTCTTCCCATATAAAATCATAGACTTTCTGAACTGCAATTCCAAGCTCATATTTATCCATGTTCTCTGTTACATCTTTTGTCAGAGTATTTACTTTTGATAAGATCCAGCGGTCTACCGGAAGAAGGTCATCCAGTTTTGGCTCTGTCGGCTGCTCATCCCCCAGATTCATCATAATAAATCTGGATGCATTCCATACTTTATTGGCAAAGTTACGGCTGGACTCTACACGCTCCCAGTAGAAACGCATATCATTTCCAGGCGCATTGCCAGTGATCAGTGTCAGACGCAGCGCATCTGCACCGTATTTGTCGATAACCTCCAGTGGATCGATACCGTTTCCAAGAGATTTGCTCATCTTACGTCCCTGAGAATCTCTTACAAGACCATGGATCAGAACGGTATGGAACGGCTCCTTGCCGGTCTGTTCCAGAGCGGAAAATACCATTCGGATAACCCAGAAGAAGATGATATCGTAACCGGTTACCAGAACGTCTGTCGGATAGAAATAATCCAGTTCTTCGGTCTTATTCGGCCAGCCAAGGGTAGAGAACGGCCACAGTGCAGAAGAGAACCAGGTATCCAGAGTATCCTCATCCTGTTTCATATGGGTACATCCACACTTCGGGCACTTCTCCGGCATCTCTTTTGCTACCACCATCTCGCCGCACTCTTCACAGTAGTACGCCGGGATACGGTGTCCCCACCAGAGCTGACGGGAAATACACCAGTCACGGATGCCTTCCAGCCAGTGCATATATGTCTTTCCAAAACTTTCCGGAACGAATTTCAGTCTGCCGGATTCCAGAGACTCAATAGCCGGTTTTGCAAGCTCATCCATTTTTACAAACCACTGCGGTTTGATCAGCGGTTCTACGGTCGCTTTACAGCGGTCATGAGTACCTACATTGTGTACATGATCTGTAACTTTTACAAGAAGTCCCATCTCATCCAGTTTCTTAACGATAGCTTTTCTTGCCTCGTAACGATCCATGCCTGCATAAATGCCGCCATTTTCATTGATGGTGGCATCATCATTCATGATGTTGATTTCCGGCAGGTTATGGCGTTTTCCAACTTCAAAATCGTTTGGGTCATGAGCCGGTGTAATCTTCACACAGCCGGTACCAAACTCTTTATCTACATATTCATCAGCAATGACCGGAATCTCTTTATTTACGATCGGAAGCAGCAATGTCTTTCCGATAATATCCTGATATCTCTCATCTTTCGGGTTTACAGCAACTGCCGCATCTCCCAGCATAGTCTCCGGACGGGTCGTAGCGATCTCTACGAAACGGCCTTCCTCTCCGACGATCGGATATTTGATGTGCCAGAAATGTCCGGCCTGCTCCACATGCTCAACTTCCGCATCAGAGATAGATGTCTTACATACCGGGCACCAGTTGATGATACGGGAACCTTTGTAGATATATCCTTTTTCGTACAGACGGATAAATACTTCCTTGACTGCTTCTGAACAGCCTTCGTCCATGGTAAAACGTTCTCTCTCCCAGTCAGCAGAGGAACCCAGCTTTTTCAGCTGTTTTACAATACGTCCGCCGTACTCTTCTTTCCAGTCCCAAGCATGTTTTAAGAACTCTTCTCTTGTCAGATCAGACTTCTGAATGCCCTGCTCTTTTAATTTATTGATAACTTTAACCTCTGTAGCGATGGCTGCATGGTCCGTACCCGGCTGCCACAGTGCGGAATAGCCCTGCATTCTCTTATAACGGATCAGGATATCCTGCATCGTATTGTCCAGCGCATGTCCCATATGCAGCTGTCCGGTAATATTTGGAGGTGGCATTACAATGGTAAATGGCTTTTTGCTGCGGTCTACTTCCGCATGAAAATACTTATTTGCCTCCCATTTTTCATATAACCGGTCTTCCAGATCTTTTGGATTATAGGTTTTCTCCAGCTCTTTGCTCATCTGTAGATTCTCCTTTTATATATGATGTATCGTTTCTTTGCGTATCAGCTTCCATACCCGGTTTCAGTTTCTGTAATGTAAAACAGATTTCCCCCCAGGATACAGATATCATAATTTCGTTTTCTCCCCATTATATCAATTTTCCCCAGCCCTGTAAACTTTTTTCTGCATACTTTTCACTATGCCATTGACAGTAGCACAACAAAATCTTACACTTAGTATAACATTATGAAAGTCCAGACTCTTCCATGGTATACATTGGGAACACACAGACTGGTCATAATATAACAACAGAAGCGACAAAAGAAGCTACCGAAATAGGGAACATTTCTTTATTATACTTCTGTAAGGAGATAATCATTACCATGAAAAAATGGAGCAAGCTTGACAATGCTGCCAAAATCTTTCCATCTACAGTGGAAAATTCAGAAACCCGTGTATTTCGCATTTACTGCGAACTGAAAGAAGACGTCTGTCCGGAGGCGCTGCAAAGTGCCGTCGAACAGGCTTTGAAGCAATTTCCACAATTCCGAAAGATCCTGCGAAAAGGATTGTTCTGGTATTATATGGAAAACAGCAGCCAGAAACCGGTGGTTCAGGAAGAATTTGAGTCTCCCTGTTCCCAGCTGTACCGTTCCGGGCATCACAATTTGCTTTTTTCCGTTACCTACTACAAAAAAAGGATCAATCTGGAAATCTTCCATGTCCTGGCAGACGGAGCAGGTGGCATTGTCTTTTTAAAATCTATTCTGGCGGCATATTTAAATATTCTGCATCCGGACACACTTCCACTGGATGATCCGCTGCTGGACAATCCGCTGGATATCTCCGATATGGATACCGATGCATTTGAAAAATATTACACCGGCGAAAAAGATACCCGCGATAAATCAAAAAAACTTGTCTGGATCCTTCGTTCCAAGCGTCGCCCGGATCTGGATATCAATGTTACAGAGGGCGTCGTTTCCACACAAAAAATATTAGAGCTTTCCCATAAATACCATGCTACCATGACGCAGTTTCTGGTCGCTGTATTTATCCGCTCTATCATCAAAAATTTATCAGACCGGGAAATCCGCAAAACGCTGGTCATTGATATTCCCATCAATCTGCGGAATTACTTTCCCTCTGACACAACGCGGAATTTTTTTGCAATCCTGCCCATTACCTATCAGCCACAAAGTCAGGATGATTCGTTAGAGCAGATCTGTCAGGCCGTAGTACAGGAATTTGCAGATGTCATCACGCAGGAAAACCTTGCGGGAAAGATCAATTCCCTAGGATCTTTTGAACGGATCATGCCCATGCGGCTGGTTCCTTTATTTCTGAAGGATCCGGGACTGCGCTTTATCAATTTCCTTACCAAACGGTTTGTGACCGGTTGTTTTTCCAACCTTGGAAGAATCGTATTCCCGGAGAGCATGGAACCCTATATTCAACAGATGGGTTTGTACTCTTCCACTCAGAGCATTCAGGCAGAATGCTGTTCCTTCCACGACCGCATGGTCATCGGATTTACAGAAGCGTTTCTGGATGTGACCGTGATCTATACATTTTTCGAAGAACTGCGTGCAATGGACGTAGATGTCACGATCAACACAAATACACCCGCTGTCTGTATCGACAAAAATACCCATCCGATACAACAGACTGCTTCAAAAGAAGTGCCAGAAAGCTCTGCACAAACTGTTTTATCAAAAGAAAGTTCTCACATAAATTCAGCTAATACAGTGGATAACGCATCAGAAAGCAGCTCACTTTTATCTTCTTCCACTGATTCAGATATTGCATCGGGCAGAAAATATGTGAAACAGGCAAAAAGCAGAACAGACAAGAAACTGGTCTGGTTTGCTGATCCAGCAAAACGGACGGAATCCAGACCGGATGATGTATTTCCAGTTCCAAAAGATAAAAAACATCTGCCGGCAAAACTACTGCATATATCTAACATCATCTGCATCATCGCCATGCTGTGCTATGCGCTGGTCTATGTATTTACACAGAATAAAAATTTCTGGATCATCATCATGTGCATTAACACACTGTTTATCTGGAACAGCGTCGTCCGTGGAATGATCATAAAAAGCAGCATTCTGCGACGATTATTTACCTGTTTTCTGTGGACGAGCATCTTTTACCTGGCCATTGACATTTTTTCTGGCTGGCACGGATGGTCAGTCACGTTGCAGCTTCCAACCTTCGCTCTTGTCAACCTCTTCCTAAGCCTGTATCTATCTGCATTGTTTAAAACAGATACGTCCGATGAAGAATTGACACTGTATCTGTCACTGGAAAGCATGATGGGCATCGTTCCGGGAGTTCTCGTGCTGACACCGGCACTGCCATTTACCGTATATACACTGGCATTGTCCATTATCTGCATCATTTTCATGCTGCTGATGCTCCTGTTCCGCTGGCGCAGTATCAAGCACGAATATAAAAAGACATTTCATTTCTAATATATGACATGCATAAATGCACAGCTATGATTTATCGCTGTGCATTTATACATGCTAATCTTGCTCTTCTGTCTACTGCATTTCATTGGCAATACCCCCTTCTGAAGTTGTAATTTCCATACAACTTTTTCCGGATAAATTCAATATAACCTTGAAAACTATAGAAAGAAAAAGCACTGTACCATTCAGCTGCCATTTCTGTGCAGAAACAGCTGTCTGATTGATAACAATGCTTTTCTTCTACAAATTCTATATACCTTTGACCATTTTTAATGTTCCTGTCATTTTTCCTGTAAGTATCTCTATTTTAATACATTCTCAATATCATTTTGAAAAACATGAGCACAAGTTCTCTGACAGAAGCTTTTGCATTTACATACTAGTATACTGTTTTACCAATTATTTAGCGATATCCACACCTGCAAGATATCCACTTCTTGTCGCCTGATCGACTTTACCCGGTTTGATGGCATCGCCAACGGTAAAGACTTCTGCACCGACTTCTTTCGCAGCTGCTTCCAGTGCAGATGCATCTACAGATTTCATACCGAGGGCAAATAAAACGGTGTCTGCTTCCAGTGTCTGCACGCCGTCTGCATTTTCGATCACAACGCCATCCGCTTTGATCTCCAGACATTTTGTTTTCGGAAGCATGGTCATATTATTTTTCTCCATCTCCCATACAAGCGCTTCTCTGTACATACCGAAGGACTCGTTTGCCACACGATCCAACATCTCTACGACAGTAACTTCATGCCCGGTCTTCTGCAGGTATAATCCAGTTTCGCATCCTACCAGACCGCCGCCGATCATAACGATCTTTTTGCCGCACTCTACCGTGCCATCATACACTGCCATCGTCTGATGCGCATGCTCAATGCCTTTGATCGGAGGACATGACGGAACGCTTCCGGTAGCAAGTACAACGGCATCTGGTGCAAATGCTTTGATATACTCTGGTGTAACTTCTGTATTTAATTCTACTTTGATGTCTCTGTTCTCTACTTCACGGATCAGCATATCTTTGAAATTGCGCAGATCCGGTTTATCGATATCGATATCGGTAAAGTACAGCAGTCCACCAAGCTTGTCAGATTTCTCCACGATGGTTACCTGATGTCCTCTGTCTGCTGCTGTCATCGCTGTCTGCATACCTGCAGGGCCGCCGCCGATCACAAGCACTTTTGCATGCTTCTTCGGTGCCGGAAGCGCATCCGGATCAAACGGAAGATGTGCCAGCGGATTGATGGTGCAATGACCTACATAAAGGGCAAGTTCTTCACTGGTAAACGGAAGATCATCATAGCCTTCCTCCGGAGAACCCGGGAAACATTTATAGCAGCGCAGACATCTGCGGATCTGTGCCTCATTTCCATCCATACATTTTTGTGCAAAATTCGGATCTGCCAGCATCTGACGACCAAGGATTACAAAATCCACTTTTCCGGAAGCAATCGCTTCTTCACACATTTCCGGAGAGTTAATGCCACCAACAGCGCCAACCGGAAGCTTTGTATATGATTTTACGATAGAAGCCGGCTCAATGTTCAGACCATGCGGGTGGAACATACTGCTCTCTGTACCGGATTTTACGGACTCTTCATAAATACCACAGGTTACATGTACGGAAGTGATATATTCTTCTACAGATTTTATGAATTCTCCCGTTTCTTCCGGTGTGATACCACCCGGCTGATGATCGGTACCATCGATTCGAAGCTCTACAAGAAAATCTTCTCCTACTGCTTCACGAATCGTTTTTAAGATCTGTTTAGGGAATCTGCCACGGTTTTCCAGAGATCCGCCGTATTCGTCCGTTCTTGTATTCATCAATGGGGACAGGAACTGGGTAAAGATAAATCCATGTCCGCCATGTACGAGAATACCGTCAAATCCTGCTTTTTTCATATAAACAGCAGCAGTTGCAAAATCATTGGCGATGCGGTCCATATCATCCTTTGTCATCGGACGTGCTTTGATGCCTGCAATGTTTACCGTCTCTACCGGTCCGATACACTCCTCTTCCGGACTGAACGGAACTTTCTCTTTTCCACAGTGTACCAGCTCAGCCAGAGCAACAGCGCCATGTCGTTTAATACGTTTTGCATACTCTGCAACAGCATTGAATGTATCCATATCTTCTTCCGGTTTTGCAAAATCAAACGGACGGAATCCTGGGATTCGTACTGCGTCTACAAAGTTGACATCGGTCTCTCCTACTATTACACATGCATTTCCTCCTCTTGCCGGTCCTTCCAGCTTCCGGTAAGAGAACTCTCTGGCATCCGGATTCTGTACGATCAGACCAAATGCCATGGGTGCGCTGACGATACGGTTGCGGTACACCTTATTTCCTACTTTCATCGGGCTCAGTAAATGTTCAAATTTCATTTTAAAACCTCCATAACCTTTTATAATGTACGCCCGGAATTTTCTTCCAGTAAATCTGTCTCTAAAATCTTCATTCAGGAGATTCCGTGATACATTATATACTTAAAATTTTTTCAGAAAGATCAAAAAATACCGTTTATATTGTCGTGGGCATCCATTTAGTTATAAGAATCTTTTTTGTCATATTCTACATTTTCATAAAGATTCTCCCTATAAACCTGTATTTCATTGACATACCTGATAATTTTTTCTCTAAACCTATCTTAGCACAATCCAAAACATATGAGAAATTGCACTTTTTAACACCAGACATAAACATTCTTTATAGCTAAATTTTAAAATACATGATACACTGTAATCAATCGTGATTCATTCGTATGATAAATGACTGCATATCATCTTTATGTTTTGCGAAATGGGGAGTTATATATCATATGGCAGAATATAGCGTAATGCATTTACCATACAGGCAAAAATATTTCACACCGGGAAGTTATCTAAATAATACGGCAATCCTCCGTGGGGGAAATCATTGATTTTCTGATTGACACATAGGGGTTCATATCGAGGAGAAGGATATTTATGAATACTACACAATTAAAATATTTTCTTTCGGCAGCAAAGCATTTGAGCTTTTCCGAAACGGCAAAAGAATTTTATATGACGCAGCCGGCAATCAGTCATCAGATCTCCGATCTGGAGCAGGAACTGGGGACAAAGCTGTTCAATCGGACTGCCCGCGGCGTCAGCCTGACAAAATCCGGAGAGATATTTCTGGATGACGCCAAGCGTTTTCTTGATCTGGAATATTTCAGCAGAGAACGGCTCCGCAATGCGCAGATTCTCAAAGACGATCATCTTTCCATCGCCTATCTGGCCAGTCCATGCAAATATTTTCTTCCGAAAGTCATTTCAGATTTTCACAGACAGTATCCGCAGATTGAGATCACACTGAAACGACTGGATGCGCTGGGTGCGATCTCCTCTCTTGAGCAGGAAACCTTTGATATTTATTTTTCACTGATGGAAGATCTGAAGCACCAGAAGCACTATCATACAAGAAAAATCCACGAAGATCATTACTGTCTGATCTGTCGATCTAACCATCCCTGTCTGCAAAGCCTGAAGATCGATTATGAAAAGATCGCCACAGAACCATTTCTTATGTTTGAACCGGAAAAAGCGGCTTACATGAGCCGTCAGATCACACAGGTATGCAAGGATCTGAACTTCACACCTCGGGTCGTAAACACCTATCCTTCCATGGAAGAAGTCCTGTTTGCGGTAGAATCCGGACTAGGTATCAGCATCCTTCCTGGTAAGACTCGGAACTATTTCAGCGCATCCCTGACCTATGTGCCACTGGACAGCAGCAATACTGCCTGCGCCATGGGCGTTGCCTGGAGATCCGAGGCTGACGATGACAGACCTGCCATCCAATGGTTCATCAATGCCCTGAACCAGCACTTTGTCCGACTGTCTACGAAATAATCCCTGTTTTAAAATATGGAATTTTATTTTTATCTCTTTCATGAGCATAGAAACAAAAAGAACGTTGTCAGAAAAAGCAGTGCCTGATATCCCTTCTTGCCGGGAAATCAGGCACAGAAGTCCTCATTACTTCCATGCTTTCTGACAACGTTCTTTTTTCATTTACACGCACAGATTATTTGTCATTACTTTCATAATCTGAAAAACACGTTAAACACATTTTTGACAGCTATCGTCTTACTTATTTAATTTTCCATTGGCTTTGCTCTGGAACTTCTCATTGTTGATGATAAAACGCTCATGGGTTCCTTCGCCTATCAGACCAGCTTCATCACTTGCTTTTACATGAAATACAAGACGGCGTCCGTCTACTTCCACCAGCTCTGTCTCACAGGTAACCTGCATACCGATCGGGGTAGCAGCCACATGTTTTACATTCAGCTCTGTACCAACGGTTCCGCTTCCCTTTTCCAGATATGGTGCAACACTCTCGCATGCGGTTTTCTCCATCAGTGCGATCATCATCGGGGTAGCAAATACTTCCAGCATTCCACTTCCCACTGCTGCTGCAGTATTTTCACGAACAACTTCTACGGATCCTGTTCCTTTAATTCCAGCTTCTAACATCCTAATCCTCCTGTCAATTCAGCTTTTCATCTTTACCGGATTTTTTCCATACAGACACAGTTTGACTGGTCTGCCAGACAACATTTTGAATTTTCATCAAATACCTGTCCAGATATATTTCCATATATTGAAACATCCGGCGACTGTCACTTTTGATTTCGTTCTAACTATAACACAGTCTCCCACCCTCTGTCCAAGAAAATCCTCAACTTTCATAACCTGTCATAAAATTTTAGCAGATCCTTAAGCTTCCAGCAGTTTTGATACGCTTACCAGTTTTACACATACGATAAACAGATCTGCTGCCACTTCCAGCTCTTCCAGTGGCGGAAGTGTCGGAGCAATACGGATGACAGAATCCTTCGGATCTTTTTTGTATGGATACGGAGCGCCTGCGCCTGTCATAACCATACCTGCCTCTTTTGCTTTCGCAACGATCTCTTTTGCACAGCCTTCATTTGCAAAATATGTGATAAAATATCCACCGTTCGGATTTGTCCAGCTGCCTACGCCAAGACCAGCCAGCTCGCTGTCAAATTTTTTCAGGAGCATCTCGAATTTCGGACGGATCAGTGCTGCATGTTTCATCATGTGAGCTTCTACACCAGCTCTATCTTTCAGGAATTTTACATGACGCAGCTGATTGATCTTGTCAAATCCAATGGTCTGTACGCCAAGCTGTTTTTTGATGTCCTCTTTGTTGGCAAGACTGGTTGCAAGACCGGAAATACCAGAACCGGAGAATGTAACTTTTGAAGTAGAGCAGAACTCATATACCATATCCGGGTTGCCTGCTTTTGCACATTCACTGAGGATATCCGGAATCTCGTCACGTTTCTCCTCATACAGATGATGTACACAATATGCATTATCCCAGTAAATTCTGAAATCTTTTGCTGCCGGTTTCAGATTTGCAAAACGGCGAACCGTCTCTTCTGAGTAAGAAGTTCCCAGTGGATTTGAATATTTCGGAACGCACCAGATACCTTTGACAGACTCATCCTCGCTGACCAGTTTTTCCACCATATCCATATCCGGGCCGCCTTCTCCCATCGGAATATTGATCATCTCAATGCCGAAAAACTCTGTGATGGCAAAATGACGGTCATATCCAGGTACCGGACAGAGGAATTTTACTTTATCAAGCTTGCACCACGGAGTATTTCCAAGTACACCATGAATCATAGAACGGGAAATGCAGTCATACATGATGTTCAGGCTGGCATTGCCGTATACGATAACATTTTCTGCATTGGTATCCAGAATCTCTGCGATCAGCTCTTTTGCTTCATCGATTCCATCAAGCGCGCCATAGTTTCTCAGATCGGTTCCGAGACGGCTTACCAGTGCAGTCTCGCTTGTCAGGACATCCATCATCGGCTCAGACAGATCCAGCTGTGCTTTGGAAGGCTTACCTCTGGACATATCAAGTTTCAGTCCTTTTTCACAAAATGTTTTATACTGCTGCTCCAGTGACTCTTTTTCCTGTAATAACTCTTCTCTGCTCATTTCCTGATATGGTTTCATTCTTCTGTCTCCTCCTGTGTCCTGATTCTGTCGAGCCAGGTCTTTCTCTCTTTTTCCAGTCCCAGTTCTCCCGGGTTGTATAATTTCATCCCGACATAGGGATCTGGCAGATACTGCTGATCCACATAATGATTCGGGTAATCATGGGCATATTTATATCCGATTCCACGGCCAAGCTTCTCGGCGCCCTTATAGTGCCGATCCTGTAAATAAGGTGGAATCGCCGGTGTTTTTTCTGTACGCACAAGCTCCATCGCCTTATCAATGGCCATGATAGCGGAATTGCTCTTCGGCGCGCTGGCTACATAGGCAGCCGCCTGGCTCAACACGATCCGCGCTTCCGGCATTCCCAGACGTTCTACCGCCTGCGCCGCACTGGTGGCTACAACGAGCGCCATGGGATCGGCATTGCTCACATCCTCTGCCGCACAGATCATGATCCTGCGGGCAATGAACTTGATATCTTCACCTGCATAAAGCATACGGGCCAGATAATAAATGGCTGCATCAGGATCAGATCCCCGCATACTCTTAATAAATGCAGAGATCGTATCATAATGATTATCTCCGCCTTTATCATATTTTATGACTCTTCGCTGAATGCACTCTGATACCACATCCAACGTGATATGTATCTTACCATCTTCACTTCGCGCTGTCGTCAGGACACCAAGCTCCAATGCATTTAACGCATTTCGTGCATCACCGTTGCTGTAATCCGCAAGGAAATCTTTTGCATCGGCATCCAGCACAGCATCATAAGCTCCCAGTCCCTTTGTCTCATCGGTAACCGCCCGCTGTAACAGCTGACCAATGTCCTCTTTCTCCAACGGTTTTAACTCAAATATGATGGAACGGGAAAGCAACGCGGAATTTACTTCAAAATAAGGATTTTCAGTGGTAGCACCAATCAAAACGACCGTACCATCCTCCACATATGGCAACAGATAATCCTGCTGTCCTTTATGAAATCTGTGAATCTCATCGATAAACAGAATCGTCTTTTTCCCATACATTCCCTGGGCGTCTTTCGCCTGGGAAATGGCTTCCTCCATCTCCTTCTTACCCGCGGACGTCGCATTGATCTGATGAAATCTCGCGCTGGTCGTATGGGCAATGACCTGTGCAAGCGTCGTCTTTCCGGTGCCCGGAGGTCCGTAAAATATGACAGATTGCAGCTTGTCAGCCTGAATCGCACGGTACAGCAGCCGGTCTTTTCCGATAATATGCTGCTGCCCCACCACCTCTTCCAGAGAGGTCGGCCGCATTCTGGAAGCAAGGGGAGACTCTTTTTCTTTATTCTGTTCCCGCATATAGTCAAACAGATCCATATTCTCTCCATTCTGCCGTCCTTTTTCGACGACACAGACAGTTATGAAATATCGTTTTCACACCATCTTTTATTTTTTGTATACTCCCATCATCTGTGAAACAATTATCTGAGATATTTTTCATATCCGACATACCATCTTTCATATTATCCCAGATTTTTATTTTCCCGTGTTTTTGAATTTTTGTATACAGAAACTTTCATTTTTTCGTGTTTTTAATCTATATTTTCCGTTTTATACACAGATTTTGAAAAACAAACACACCGTTTCCTTCATAACATTCTACTTAAATTTACTCTAATCGAAGGGGATTTACAAGCTTTTTTCTCAATTTCTATCTTTTCCATAAAATTACCAAAAATTCTGCATTTCAACTGTGACAAATTCATAACAAACTTATGCTAAAAAATCCAGTCCTCCTGACCCTGACCTACGGCAAATACTGTCTGAATAATCTGAATCTGGAAACGATTGAAAAACTTTCTGAAACAGGGGATTTTTTATTAGTATAAAAAAACATAGCAGCAGTCAGATAATTTTTCAGGATACTATCCTAAAAAATTATCTGACTTGACTGCTATGTTTCTGTTTTATGGATGATTCTTTATTCCACAATTTTTGCCTTGGCTCTGGCTTCCAGTTTTCCATTCTCCAGATCGATCACGATGACATCTCCTGCTCTGACCTGATCGGACAGAATCAGTTTTGCAGACAATGTCTCCACATGTTTCTGAAGGAATCGTTTCAGCGGTCTTGCACCGTATACCGGATCATAACCGTTGTCCACGATAAACTGTTCTGCTTCGGGTGTCAGTTCTACAGAAATCTCACGCTCTACGAGACGGTCGTTCAACTCTTTCATCAGCAGATGGATGATATGACCGATATTATCTTTCGTCAGCGGCTTGAACATGATGATCTCGTCCAGACGATTCAGGAATTCCGGTCTGAAGTTGCCACGAAGCTCGTTCATTACCTGTTCCTGACAGGTCGAATTGATCTCTCCGTTTTCATCAATACCCTCTAACAGATGCTGTGATCCGAGGTTGGATGTCAGGATGATGATCGTATTTTTGAAATCCACCGTTCTGCCCTGGGAATCTGTGATCCGTCCGTCATCCAGTACCTGAAGCAGTACGTTGAACACATCCGGATGGGCTTTTTCCACCTCATCGAAAAGTACAACGGAATACGGTTTTCTTCTGACTGCCTCAGTCAGCTGACCGCCTTCGTCATATCCTACATATCCTGGAGGCGCTCCGATCAGACGGGACACAGAATATTTCTCCATATACTCACTCATATCGAGACGTACCATGTTAGATTCATCATCAAACAGGCTGGCTGCAAGCGCTTTTGCAAGCTCTGTCTTACCTACACCTGTCGGTCCCAGAAACAGGAAGGAACCGATCGGTTTATCCGGATCTTTAATTCCTGCTTTGGAACGGATGATAGCTTCCGTTACTTTTGTAACAGCTTCATCCTGTCCGATGACACGTTTATGCAGCTCATCATCCAGATGCAGCGTTTTATTACGCTCACTTTCCGTCAGTTTTGCTACCGGGATTCCTGTCCATCTGGATACGATCCTTGCGATCTCTTCATCTGTAACAGACTCATGAACCAGTGACATATCTCTGTTTCTTACCAGTTCTTCTTCCTGCTCCAGCTGTTTCTCCAACTGCGGTTTCTTACCATACTGAAGCTCTGCTGCTTTGTTCAGATCATAATTCTGCTGTGCCTGCTGTATTTCTTTGTTCAGAGCTTCCATATCACTTCTCAGCTGCTGTACTTTCTCAACCGCTTTTTTCTCATTATCCCACTGTGCTTTTCTGGACTGGAATTCATTTTTCAATTCTGCCAGTTCTTTCTGTAAGTTAGACAGACGGTCTTTACTCAGCTTGTCATCCTCTTTTTTCAAAGCTGTTTCTTCAATCTCCATCTGCATTACACGACGGTTCAGTTCATCCAGCTCTGTCGGCATGGAATCCAGCTCTGTCTTGATCAGTGCGCATGCCTCGTCCACAAGGTCAATGGCCTTATCCGGAAGGAAACGGTCTGAAATATAACGGTTGGACAGTACCGCTGCGGATACCAGCGCGCCATCTGTGATTTTAACGCCATGGAATACTTCATAACGTTCTTTCAGTCCTCGAAGAATGGAAATCGTATCTTCTACCGTAGGCTCATCTACCATGACCGGCTGGAATCTTCTTTCCAGTGCAGCATCTTTTTCAATGTATTCTCTGTATTCATCCAGTGTCGTTGCACCGATACAGTGAAGTTCGCCTCTTGCAAGCATTGGTTTTAACATATTTCCGGCATCCATAGCGCCGTCTGATTTACCTGCACCCACAATGGTATGCAGTTCATCAATGAACAGAATGATCTTTCCTTCACTCTTTTTCACTTCATCCAAAACGGCTTTCAGACGTTCTTCAAACTCGCCTCTGTATTTTGCTCCTGCTACCAGCGCGCCCATATCAAGGGCAAACAGTTTCTTGTCTTTCAGTCCTTCCGGCACATCGCCGCGGACAATCCTCTGTGCCAGTCCTTCTACAACGGCCGTCTTACCTACACCTGGCTCGCCGATCAGAACCGGATTGTTCTTCGTCTTTCTGGAAAGGATACGCACAACATTACGGATCTCGCTGTCACGGCCGATGACCGGATCAAGCTTCTGATCTCTTGCACGTTCCACCATGTCATATCCGTATTTTTCCAGTGTATCATAGGTAGCTTCCGGATTATCAGAAGTAACTCTCTGGTTGCCTCTTACCGTTGACAATACCTGAAGAAACCGGTCTCTTGTAATGCCAAACTGGCGGAATATTTCTTTAATCGCCGGGTTCGGATAACGAATCATGGAAAGGAACAGATGCTCAACGGAAACATATTCATCTCCCATCTGCTTTGCTTCGTCTTCTGCGCTGATCAGCACTTTATTTAACTGCTGACCGATAAAAACCTGTCCTCCGGAGACTTTAACCCGTTTTGCAAGATACTGTTCTGCTGTATCCACAAACAGATTTTTATTGATCTCCATCTTCTCTATCAGTTTCAGGATCAATCCATCATCCTGTTTCAGCAATGCCACAAGCAGATGCTCCTGCTCAATCTCCTGATTGCCATATTCATATGCAAGTTTCTCACAGTCTTGAATTGCCTGTACGGATTTCTGTGTAAATTTCTGAATATTCATAAAGCAGCCCTCCTTTCAGGTGCTTAGTTTCTTTGTTCTATCAGTTGTATAACAATCAACCTATTCTCTTTATACCACCTTTTTTTTACTGTGTCAACAGTTTTGTTAGCACTTTATTTGATTGAGTGCTAATTTTTGTGTATGACCGAAAAATAAACTAATTTAATTTCTCTAAAACAGAAATTTTTTAAATAAAATCTTCAAAAAATCAATATATCCAAAAAAGTTTTGTTGCCGTTTGCCTCCCTGGATCCGTATATAATTATAAAGGGGGTAATTTTACCGTGAAGAAAAATATTAATCTTAGCGTTACTATAAACAACTTTTGCTTTCGTTTAGACCTTAAAGTGAGTGAGTCAAAAAAACAGACAAAAGAAACAAAGATAACTCCTCGTGTACATAATATACCGTCTATCATTCAGACGATTGAGAGTATGGGCAATATCATCCAGTTATTAATAGCATTACTAATGAGTCTGAATATATTATAAAATTGTATTAATCACTGGTTGAGTGTTTTATATATATCATACACGCATTTTACCATATAGTAATCAGAAATGTATTGTATTTTATATCTTTAATTATGAATATAACAGGGATTTTTTATGTATGATAATTAATTCCAAAATCATTTCATAAAAAATCCCTGTTTTTAATCGTTCTATATAATTACTATTTTAAATCAAAGAGGACTTTTAGACTATATACTATAATGCAATCACTTCCCGTCCCATCTCCTGCAACATCTGTCTGTCACTGACAATGGTGGTTCCTGAAGTCGTCAGCATATTTCCGGTTATGGATGCGCTGGCTCCGCTCTGGAAAGCATCCTCTCCCGCATTATGCAGTAACGCACGTCCTGCTGCCAGACGGATATTCGCTTCCGGATTGATATAACGGAAAATAGCGATGGTTCGCAGGATATCCTCTCTGGAAATCCGCGGCAAATGTTCCAGCGGTGTTCCCGGAATCGGCATCAATGCATTGATCGGAATAGAGGCGATTCCCAGTTCTTCCAATGTCAAAGCCATATCGATACGATCCTGCCAGGATTCTCCCATACCGATAATGCCTCCGGAACAGACGCACATGCCCTCTGCCTGCGCCCGGCGGATTGTTTCAATCTTCTGATCAAACGAATGGGTGGTACAGATCTGTGGAAAATAATTTCTTGAAGTCTCGATATTGGCATGATAACTTTCCACACCTGCCTCATGCAGTCTGTGAAACTGCTCCGCACTGAGCAGCCCATGAGAAGCACAAAGGGAAATCTTACATTCCTTATTCATACGTTCATAAGCATGCAGCGCTTTCTCAAAGTCTTCGCCATCCAGCACACGCCCTGCCGTTACAATGGAAAAACGGTCCACACCTTCACTCTCATTATTTTTCGCTTCATTTACGATCGCATCTTCATCCAGAAAATCATATTCCTCGCAATCCGTATGATGATGGGCTGACTGTGCACAATATTTACAGTCTTCACTGCATCGTCCGCTTCTGCCATTGATGATAGTACACAGATCCACTTTATCTCCGCAAAAATATTTTCGAATCTGGTCTGCGCCTTCGCACAACGCTGTAAGGTCACAGGTCAGCAAAACTTCCAGATTATCTTCTTTATTCAAACGTCTGCCTGCGATGATCTCCTCTGCAATTTTTTTGCAGTCCAGAGTTTTGGTTGTCTCTTTCTCAATGATTTTCTCTTTTGTATTTTTATATACTACTGTATCTTCCATGTTTTCTATCTCTCAATTTTGTTTTTATAGTTATAACATCCGTTCCAGCATCACAGAGTTTCTATAACTGTCACATTTTTCTCATTACAGTTTCTAATGTTATGACTGTAACGACTGTTTTCCTGACACGCTTTCATACTCTGCTGCATTTACCACACGATACAGCGGTTTTGCAATGGCAACAGATGCGACTGCTTTGATCACATCTCCCACCAGGAACGGAACCAGACCTGTCAGAAGTGCTGCTTTCCAGTCAATGCCGGTTGCAACTTTCATCCAAGGCACGCCCACACCATAGATTACCGGGAATCCGATAGCAATCACGCAGATAATATTTCTGAGCCAGTTATTTTTCTTTCCTCTTGCAAGAGAAATCAGGATAGCAGCAATCAGGTAGCCAAAGATATATCCACCTGTCGGTCCTGCCAGCACACCAAAGCCTGCATTTCCATTGGAAAATACCGGAAGACCTACTGCGCCAAGCAAGATCCAGATCACAACTGTAGTTCCTGCTTTTTTCGGTTTCAGCAAAAGTGCGATCATATTAATGATCAGCGTCTGTGCTGTAATCGGCACTGCGGAAAATGGAAGCCGTATGCTGATATAAGATGACACGCAGAGCAATGCCGCCAGCAGGGCCATTGTCGTCAGTTCCTGTACTGTAAATTTCTGTTTCATGAATCAATTTCCTCCCTCTCATACAAATGCTTGCTTTCTATAGTTCCATTTGACTATATTCAGAAATTCTGAACCAGCATTTGAATGCTAGTATATTCCAATTGTTTTTATTTGTCAACTTATTTGTTTTTGAAGGTTTACATTTCGGTTGACATTTTACACAAAGGGAATCATTTATATTTTAACTCTCTATTACAATAGAAGCAGTTATTACCAGACAGTTACCACTACATTTTATGATCGTTACAACATTCCACGATCAACAGTAAGATTCTAAATACAACAACATATGATGGTTGTCATATCATGCATAAACATGATAAACTGTCGACAGATCACACCATAACGTGATTCCAAACAACGTAAAGTCGTGATTTTCTATTAAAAACATAATTGGTTTGCTCAAATGTCAGTACCTGTAATATATCATGAACAAAAACCTTCATGATCAACATTCGCCGTTTGCCAATCATGCAAGCATGTTGGCTTACTTGCGCTCATTACATCATAAATTCTGAGCATTAATAACAAACATTATGATTTAAACCAACAGATATACGATCAAATGTAATTTCAGGAGGATTTGATATGTTCCATATATTAGTAGCAGAAGATAACGATGCCTATCGCAAACTGCTGCGCATCCATCTCGTCCGTGCCGGATACGAAGTATTTGAAGCAGGAAACGGTTCACAGGCACTGGAGATTCTTGCCAACGAAACGATCCATCTTCTCATCGCAGATATCATGATGCCGGAAATGGATGGATTTGAACTGACTTCACAGATCCGAAACGCCAATTTTTCCCTTCCGATTCTGATCATATCGGCAAAAAATACATTAGATGATAAACGGGAAGGATTCAAGACTGGCGCAGATGATTATATGACAAAACCCATCGACATGGACGAAATGCTGCTGCGTGTAGAAGCATTGCTGCGCAGGGCACGACTTTCCAGTGAACATATCCTGACATTCAACGGATGCACATTGGACGAAGATACACTTACAGTCTCATGGCAGCAGGAACAGGTCATATTACGGCAGAAAGAATTTTATCTGCTGCATACACTGCTTTCTTATCCGGGAAAAATATTTACAAGACAAAACCTCATGGATGATATCTGGGGATTTGATTCCGAGACAGACCCACGAACGGTTGACGTGCACATTAAACGACTGCGTGAAAAATTTTCCACGTTACCGTGTTTTGAGATTCAGACAATCCGCGGATTAGGTTACCGCGCTGTTGTTCCTGACAATCAGAATCAGGAATAATTATTACTTTTTATCAGTAATACTGCCTTACGGAAACAGCAATATGAAAACTCTTACAAAAACTATATTTACCTCGTACTTTATCATTGCTGGAACAAGGCAGCCAAATGGAGATTTTATGAAGAAAATACGACGCAGACTAACACTTATCTTAATACTTACAATCATCATATCTTCCACCGCGACAATGGTACTGACCTGCCTCATGCAGGGTGGAACATTTTTTTCCAGAAAAGAGATTCCAGTACTTTTTTATGTCTATGCATTTAAAGACATGATTTTATTTGCCCTTACGATCATTTTACTGCTGTGTTTTGTCTTTACCATCAGTAAGCGGACATCCACTCCTATCGTGGAACTTTCCAATGCCGCCAAAGAGCTTGCCAAAGGAAATTTTGATGTGCATATTGAAGAATCCGGACGAAAAGACGAACTGGGCGACCTTGAAAAACAGTTTAATGTCATGATCCGCGAACTGAGAAGCAATGAATATCTGAAAAAAGATTTTATATCCAATGTATCCCATGAATTCAAAACACCGCTTTCACTGATCAATGGATATGGAAAGCTTCTGACCGAGCCGGATATCACACCAGAAGAAAGACAGGAATATGCCGAACTGATCGTACAGCAGAGCAGCCATCTTTCAGAACTGACCAGTAATATCCTGAAACTGTCCAAACTGAACAATGATACGATCCAGGTTAATCGTACTCCTTTTGCATTAGATGAACAGATCCGGCAGACAATCCTTTTTTTACAGCCCAAATGGGACAAGAAACAGATCCGCTTCCATCTGCATCTGCCAACTGCTATCTATCTGGGCGATGCGTCACTGCTTCGTGAAATCTGGCTGAATATTTTGGACAATGCCATTAAATTTTCCCCGGTAAACGGTCTGATAGACATAAGTCTCCTGTCTACGACCTACACCTATGTCATTTACATCCGGGATCAGGGACCAGGTATGGATAAAAAGACCAGGGCACATATTTTTGAACAGTTTTATCAGGGAGATACTTCTCATAAAAAAGACGGCACCGGGCTTGGACTGTCCATCGCATTGAAGATCGCACAGCTGCACGGTGGCAAGATTGACTGCACCAGCACTCCCGGCAAGGGAACTACTTTTACGATATATCTGAGGAAATGATCTATCTATATAAGAATCGGAATGTTGACGAATCTCGGATAGTTATAACCTTTTATTTATATGAATATTAAAAAAATACCAGATATCAATAGGAACTATGTCTAATTGCCATCTGGTATTTTTCGCAAATCTGTTTTTTCTACAGCGTCAGCTATAAAATGTTTACTTCTAAAGCAAAATCATATATGTTTTACTTTTACCATATCACATACATACAATACATCTTCTGCTACACGAAAACGCACATCAAATCCAGCATATGGAAAACCATATACCCGTTCCGGATCTTTGTGATACGAAGGACGGGGATCCTGAGAGAGAACTTCCAGCAATGCCGCTCTTTTTTCTTCCGGCAACAGCTGCTGAAGTTCTTCCGACATCTCCACGCTTAAACGATACTCCTTTTTTTCTTCGGCAAAGCCTCCGGCGGCTTCCGGATGACTGTCCACATAAGGCAGGTATGGTTTGATATCAAAAATCGGCGTTCCATCTACCAGATCTGCTCCACTGATCCACAAAACCGACCCTAACTTCGAATCCTGCTCTACCTTTTCCAGTTTCACAGAAGACAATCCCATTGCATTTGGCCGAAAGGGCGAACGGGTGGCAAACACTCCAACCCTTGTATTTCCGCCAAGACGCGGTGGTCTTACCGTAGCTGACCAGTTTGTATGCTGTTTATTTTCCGAAAACTGCCAGATCAGCCAGAGATGGGAATACTGCTCTATCCCCCGCAACGCATCCGGATTTCTGTACTCCGGCTCAAATACAACTTTTGACAGCACATGCTCTGCCAGTCCACTCTGCCTCGGAACCCCAAATTTTGTAGGAAAATCATTCTGAATCCTTGCAATTATTTTCATTTTTATTATTTCTGCCATATTCAATTCCTTTTCTAATTGTCAGTCCGAATAAACTTTTCAATATTCTTCCATTTGTTTGCTCTTTTGTCTGAAAAATTCTGTAAAAATTCTTTTGTCTATGTTACAATATTTTATAAGAAAAAGATATATGTATGTTCAAATCACAAACCATATACTCCGGAAATCTCCAAAAATAAAGTTTTCTGAAAATTATTTTCTATTCAATGACATTTCCACAATATGTGTACTGTAATACAACGGAAAAATAGAAGCAGAATATTAGAAAGATAGCCAGAACGATTTATTGAGGGAATTTTTCGGGAGTACACAACATACATGAGGGGGAATTTTTATGTCAGACATCATTACCGATCGTGAGCTTGCGAGCCGCATCTACGATCTCGACACAAAAGTATATCAAGCCACCGGCAGTTCACTGGGGAAAACGCTGCCAGCCGAAAAGGAAGCTTCCATCAATCAGCTGATCCATCTTATGAAAACGGATAAAGATAAGATCCTGAAACAGGAAATGATCCTGATTTCCAATATGCTGAAAACCATCGAATGCTCCCATTCCTATAAAGCTCTCGCAAAAGAATATTTTGAGCTGGAAGAAGCTTTAAAAAACTTCGACCCCAAGATTTATTATCTGACTTCCGCACTTGGGCGTATTGAAGAAACAGCCCGTCCATTTCCAAAGGATAAAAAACTGATCATCTGCATCAGCCGCCAGTATGGATGCCGCGGACAGGAAACCGGCATTTATCTTGCCCGAAAAACCGGACTTCCTTACTACGATAAAGATATTCTAAACAAAGCAAGCAAGTCACTTGGTTTTATTGATGATACCATTGCCGATCCTTACGATCGACCTGACACAAAAGACAACAGTGTACGGATGCCTTTATTTACAAAATTAGGTTCTCCTTCTTTTGACAAACTGTATTTTGCCCAGCGCAAAGTCATTCAGAAAATGGCAGAAGAAAGCAGCTGTATCTTCCTCGGACGCTGTGCTGACCAGGTTCTTGAACAGCTTATGATACCGCATATTTCCATCTTTTTATGCGCACCTCTGGAAGAACGGATCAAAGTAGAAATGGAGCGCAGCAATGTAGACAGCGTACAGGCCCGTAAAAATATTGCCGGCATCGACCGGTATCGTTCCGCATTTTACAAATTCTATACAGGAAAGACATGGGGGGCTTCCGAACAATACGACGCCTGCCTGAATACCGCATTTTACGGAGTAGAAGGAAGCGTGGAGCTGATTCTTCATATGATTCATATGCGTTTAAAAGATACTTCTGTAAATAATCCGGGCTCTGACAAATAGGCTGATTTCTAAAAAAAGTCATGGGGAGAAAAGCATAATCCCAAGCTTTTCTCCCCTTTTTCTTCTTATCTCGTGTTATCCTTGACGGATTTTTGATAAAACAGTGCTGAACAACGCCTCTGCACACTCCTCTTCGTTCCACATCTCTGTATCTAACAGAAGATCCGGATTTTTCGGAATCTCATAAGGAGAATCAATACCGGTAAAGGATTTGATTTCTCCACGCAATGCTTTTTCATACAGTTTCTTAGGATCACGCTGTTTGCAGGTATCTACATCTGCTTTTACATATACTTCGATAAAATCACTGCCAACCTGCGCTCTCGCTTTCTGTCTCGCTTCTTCAAATGGAGAAATCAGCGTAACAAATGTAACCACGCCTGCATCTTTAAACAGCTTTGCCACTTCCGTCGTTCTGCGGATATTTTCATTTCGATCTTCCGTTGAGAATCCAAGATCACGGTTCAGACCACTTCTCAGTTTGTCGCCATCCAGTACATAAGATGGTATCCCCTGTGCAACAAGACGTCGTTCCACTTCCTGGGCAATCGTTGTCTTACCGGAACCGGAAAGTCCTGTCATCCATACGACCAGACCACTGGTTCCCAGTAACCGTCTCCGTTCTGTAGAAGTCATTGCATCAAAGGACCATCGTATATTTCGTTCATCGTACTCCTCATCCTTTAACGCTTCAGTGATAATGCCGCCGCCTGCGATCTCATAATCATCTACAATGACAAAACGACTGGTCGCATCAATACTGCCTGACTGGTCAAAAGCGATCGGACGCTCCAGTTTCAGAATACACTCTGCCACTTCATTTTTTTCCACATACTGTCTGCTGATGCAGCTTAAATCAGAAGCATTGACTACGCGTTCTACTTTTTCCAGACGCATCTCTACTTTTGCTGTTCCACATTTTAAATGGTAGGTCTTGTCCAGTTTCAGATTTTCTTTTCCAAGCCAGAACAGATTGGTCCGCATACGGACGCCCACATGCGGAGCCTCTTCTCCCTGTAAGCAGGCTATCTCGCCACGTTTTACAAAAATCTCTTCTGTCATAGTAAATCCGGCCGCATTTCCTGCTGAAAATGCTTCTGGCGTCGCTGCATTGAATACTTCCAGAGATTTTACTTTTGTTTTCTTTCCGGAGGGATAAAATACCAGCGCGTCTCCTGCATGGATTTTACCAGATTCTACCGTTCCCGCAATGATCCTTCTGCTGTCATTGCTTCCGGTAAATTTATATACCCCCTGTACCGGCATACGAAACGGCAGATGCTCCGGTTCCGGGACAGCCTGAAAAGCGTCCATCTGTTCTATCACGGTAGGTCCCTGATACCAGTCCATATGCTGTGAAGGAATTGCGATATTATCTCCCTGCATACCGCTGACCGGGATAAACATCTCCGGCTTGATATGGATCTTGCCCAGAAACTTCTCGTATTCCTCCCGGATATCTTCAAAAACGCTTCTGTCATATCCAACAAGATCCATCTTATTGACCAGTACACAGACCTGACGGATTCCAAGCATCGATAAAAAGTATCCATGACGTCTTGTATTTTCTTCCACACCTCTAGACGCATCGATCACGAGGAGCGCCGCCTCTGCACGGGATGCTCCCGTTACCATATTTTTCAGAAACTCAATATGTCCCGGGGCATCGATGATAATGTACTGACGTTTCTCCGTCTGGAAAAAACATCTCGCCGTATCAATGGTAATGCCCTGCGCCTGCTCATTTTTTAACGCATCCAATAAAAAAGCATATTCAAACGGCTTGGAATTACGCCTGCAATTTTCCTGAATCGCCTCTAACTTGCCCTCCGGAAGTGCGCCTGCATCAGCAAGCATTCTTCCGATGACTGTACTTTTTCCGTGATCCACATGACCTACGGTTACTATATTTAATAATTCTTCCATTTACCTTGTCCTCTTTTTACCTTAGTAAATTTTAAACTCTACATATATCCGTTTCGGCGAAGTGTTTCTAAACCACCGTCTTCTTTATCCTGTTCCCGTCCGCTGCGCTCTGCAATATTGGAAAGTGCGCCAGTCTTTAATTCTTCAATGATCTCCTTTGGATTGCGCGATTCAGAACGAATTGGTTTTGTACACGGCGCACAGCCAAGAGAACGGTATCTTGTTCCATCCCCCTGATTATAATACAGAGATACTGTCGGAATATTTTCCCTCTCAATGTATTCCCAGATATTTAATTCTGTCCAGTCCAGAAGCGGATGGATCCTTACATGAGTTCCTGGAGCAAAATCCGTCTTAAACTGATTCCAGAATTCCGGCGGCTGATCGTCCAGATCCCAATCGTTATACTGATCTCTTGGAGAAAAATATCGCTCTTTGGAACGGGAACCTTCCTCATCCGAACGTGCGCCAACGATAACGCCTGTGTAAGCTGCCGTATTCGTATCCGGCTCATACTTTCCGGTCTGCAGATTCAGACGGTATCTCGGCCATGTACCATTTAATGTATGGGTCAAAGCTTCTGTTTTCAATCGTTTGCAACACTCCATGTGAGATACTTTTCCATTTGGAAATGTTTCCCCTGCCTCCAGCGCTTCTTTATTTTCGCCATAGATCATATACAGATTGTATTCCTTTGCGAGACGATCTCTGTATTCGATCATCTCCGGAATCTTATAATGGGTATCTACATGTACCAGTGGAAACGGCACATGTCCGTAAAAAGCTTTTCTTGCCAGCCAGAGCAGCACTGTACTGTCTTTTCCAATAGACCAAAGCATACAGAGATTTCCAAATGCAGCATATGCCTCCCGTAATATGTGTACGCTTTTTGCCTCCAGTTTATCTAAATGATCCATTTATTTTTCCTCCTTCGCAGCATTGGCAGCAGCTTCCTCATCTGTGATCATCTCATATCCGTAATGTTCAAAATAAAATCCCAGTCGGTCATTGATCTTCACTCTCAGATCATCACGCAGATGAAATGTATTTTTTTTATAATCTTTCTGACTGTCCAGATATTTCCGGAAATAAGGAACAGCCTCTTCGTAACCACCGATTCCGAGATGTTCATAGATCTTCTTCACATATGCAAGCGGCTCTTTGCAGAAATCCTCATAACAGATATCAATATAATCTGACTCCGGCATTGCATACAGTTCCTGAAATGTCTTTCGATAGATCCGTTCAAACAGATCAATACAGGTGTCTTCAATAAATTCATCCGAAGGTTTTTCATTCAGACAAAACAGAGACATTTCTTTCTTAAACATATTGATGGTAGACATAACTACCTTATAAGGATTGCGGTAAATATTGATAAATTTAGAACCCGGATAACAGTGTTTCAGCATTCCGATCCTGCAAGTATTCTCCGGACTTTTCAAAAGAAGCTGTTTTCCTTTCTGAATCCAAGTTACTTTTTTTAGAATATAATCATAGGCTTTCTTCCATTCCCGCTGTTTTTTCTCCGGCTGTTCGTCGATAAATGCGGTTTCAATATATTTCACACCATTTCCGCCATCGGGAAATACCAGCATGTGAGCAATCGCCTGTGTAGAGATCGTCGCCTGGGCAAATACTTCTTCCATCGGAAGATCTAATGTATATTCCAGATTATCCATAGGACGGGCACCCTGAAGCAGATTCTTCTGTGCAGCAGCCAGTACATGTTTCATCAGAATGCAATTGTTAAATGTAACAGTTCTTACCGGGTCAAACCATCCAAACTGCGGATCTCTCGTCAGAAGATTCTGCATATATGTCGTTCCTGTTCTCCAGTGTCCCACGATATAAACCGGATCTTTTTTCAGTTTTGTTCGTTTGATGGGGATATAAAAGATCAGCCATTCCAAAAATGCCGGAATTCCAAGCACAAAAGATACAACTGACATAAAGCGAACCTGTTTTTTATTTTCCGGTGTAATCGGATTCTCATGGATCAACCGCATCCAGTTATCAAACCGACATCCCATCAGGTTATGGGAAATATTAAGTTTCTTCTTTTCCATTTCTCGCCACTCTCCAGTTCATAATTCTAAGCTTATGTTATTTCAGGTAAAATAAAATGCTCCATATCTGTAATTCATCTGATATTTATGGCATCCAAAAATCTTAAGAATTTTATAAGATTTATATGAACTATATATGAACTGGATTTTTCTCCGAAACAATGAATTTTATAAACTTTAATTTCCAGATACAAACGTTTCCGGAGATTAGCGTTTATGAAAAACACATTTTTTCTGAATCAGTATTTTTAAATCAGCACTTTTCTCAATCTTAACTTTCTAATTCAACAAAAAAGAACAGTTCCGGGAAATATGTATCCTCTATCTGACACATACTCTGCCAAAACTGTTCTGTCATATGATTCTATATGTTCTTAACGATTGCGTCCATAAAAATAAGTTGCAAAAAAGATTACAGATGCGATGATTACGATCATCGGTCCGGTGGCTACATTGGTAAAATAAGAGATCATCAGACCAAGCACACCAGAAAACATGGAAAATATTACGGCAAACAAATGATACTCCCGCACATTTCCGGATATATTTCTGGAAGAAGCTGCCGGCAGAATCAATAATGCATTGATGATTAAAATACCGACCCATTTAATAGAAAGCATGACTACCAGCGCGATAAAAATGGAAAATAGATTTTCCATCAAAGATACTCTGATATGTCTGCTCTTCGCCAGTGTCCGATGCAGGCTGACTGCCTGCAACTGATTATAACATAAAATCCAAAATACCAGTGTTGCGATAAAGATCAAAACAAGGTACAGAATCTCTTTTTTCGTAATACTCAAAATATCTCCAACAAGAAGACTGGAATATTTACTGAAATTACCGCCTTTGGATAAAATCGCCAGACCAATCGCCATACTACAGGAAGAAAATACTGAAATGATCGTATCTGTAGCACCTTTGATACTGCTGCTGATCTTATTTAACAGCAAAGCAAATATAATAGCAAATATGATCATAGAAATATTCGTATCTTTGATCCCGCAGAGCACACCAATGGCCATTCCCGTCAACGCTGAATGCCCCAATGCATCGGAAAAAAATGCCATCTTATTATTTACAATCATGGTACCAAGAATACCAAACAACGGCGTAATGATCAAAACTGCGATCAGCGCCTGCTTCATAAAATCATATTCTAACCAGGAGGAGAAAATCTCTAACAACTTATTTTCCTCCTTTCCGTTCAGAATCTGAAACCTGATCGTTCTCATTTAATCGTTCTTTTTTATCCAATATTGCCTTCTTTCCAAAAATCGGATGCGGTTCTTTTTCAGACTGTCCTTTTTCCTGAACGGTCTGTTCTTTTATAATCTGTGACTGTGTTGTTCTCTGTTCTGCGATATCAAAGGTTCCAAATACTTTTTTAAAGACATCACTCTCATATACCTGTCTTACAGTTCCCTGTTTTGCTACTGTGCCGCCATCCAGCAACACAACCTGATCTGCATATTTCGCCACATAATCCAGATCGTGGGATATCAGAATAATCGCCAGATCATAGTGCTTTTTCAGATTATCCACAGTTTCGTAAAACAGATCCATACCATTCTGATCGATTCCGGATACCGGTTCATCCAGCAGCAACAGGTTTGGTTCATCCATAACCGCCATGGACAACAATACACGCTGCAGCTCTCCACCGGAAAGATTGCATACCTGTCGATCAATCAGATCTTCGGCTTTAAAAATCCTCAGATTTTCCCGAACTTTTTCTTCTACACTCTTTCTCTTTTTCAGAAAAATCGGAAATTTTGTCTGAAATGCTGCCAGCATATCAAACACGCTGACCGGCGTTTTTTTATCCAGTTCCAGCTTCTGCGGAACATATCCGATCTTCATCTTCTGGAGATTTCCATTTTCATGGTCTTTCAGGTCTATCGTTCCTGTATGGGGAATATCTCCAAGGATTGCCCGGATCAGCGTGGATTTTCCCGCACCATTCTTTCCGATCAATGCAACCAGATTTCCACAGTGAACATGGAGGTTTACGTCATGCAAAATGACCTGTTCGCCGATGTTCACACCAATGTTATTGATTTTGATGCAATGCAATCCACAGGGATTGATCAGCTTTCTCATTCATTCGTCCTTTCTATGTCAGCTTTCCTTGCTTTTAAACATTCTTGATAAAAAAATCTCTATTCTATACCTAAGAAAACGCTTTTTTTAATAGCTCCAGGTTATTCTCCATTGCTTTCAGATAACCATCTGCTTCATAGTTTCCCCGTGTAAGCGGATCCAGATAAACGATATTCACATCCGTTTCTGCCTGAATCGCATCCCCCATACTCTTGCCATATAACTCTTCCGCAAGGATGACTTTTACTCCATCTTTACGCACAAGACTGACCATAGACGCAACTTCTCCTGCACTGATCTGGCGCTCTTCGTCCAGATCCATTTCTCCTACAACATCCATTCCAAGCTCTTCTGCAAGATACGCATACGCTTCATGGAAGGTAATAACCTGTGCGCCTTCCGTCTCTGCTCTCAGTTCCGCAGCTTCTGCTTCCAGATGTTCAATCTCATGGATATAAGAATGGGCATTCTGTCCCAGTTCTGCACTAAGAGAAGCTGTAACAGGATTCTTTTCCACAAAATCCTTCAAACCTTCTTCAATGTTTTCCACCTGAAGTTTATAATCCGACAGACTCATCCACGCATGTGGGTTATCATCCACAAGATCAATTCCGTCTGTTGCCTGAATAATCGTAAGATCCGGATATGCTTCTGCCACATCAGAAAGAAAAGATTCGATTCCACCGCCATTTACGATAAAGACATCTGCCGTAGAAAGCAATTTCATATCTTCCGGAGTCAGCTGATAATCATGCAGGCATCCTGTCTGCGGTTCACTAAGATTCTCCAGCTCTATCTGGTCGCTGTCTCCGATCACATTCATTGCAGCCACATACATTGGATAGAAGGAAGTCACAACAGTAATCTTATCCTCCTCCGTTTTGATTTGCTGATGTCTCACAGAAAGAGTCGTAAGTCCTAATCCAGCTGCTGCAATACATAAAAGCATAACCAATACAAATAAATATTTATTCTTCATATCCAATAATCTGATCCATCAGATCCCAGATTTCCTCCCTGCCCTGTTTTGTTACCGCTGAAAATGGAATAATGATCGTATCTGGCTCCACATCCAGACCAACTTTTACCGCCTTGATCTGTTTCTGAAGCTGACTGCGTTTGATCTTGTCCATTTTCGTGGCAACAATGATAGGATGAAATCCCTGATACACCATCCATTCATACATCATCTTATCATTCGCTGACGGATCATGTCGAATATCAATCAGAAGGAATACGGCACGGAGCTGTTTGGAATTGTTCAGATAATTTTCAATCATCTTTCCCCATTTTTCCTTTTCCTTCTGAGATACTTTCGCATATCCATATCCCGGAAGATCTGTCAGATACATTGCATCATTAATATTATAGAAATTAATGGTCTGCGTCTTGCCCGGCTGGGAAGAAATCCTTGCCAGGGATTTCCGGTTCATCAATGAATTAATCAAAGAGGACTTTCCAACATTGGATTTTCCGGCAAAAGCAATTTCCGGTTTATCATTATCTGGCAGTTTACTGGTGTAACCGCATACGGTCTCCAGTTCAACTTTTTTTATAACCATAGTAAATACGCTTCCTTTCAAAAATGCTACAACACTAGTTTCAAAAAACGGTATTCCTATTTTACTATGGTTCCTGCCGGATATCAACATTTTTCAACAGATTCCATATTTTACACAATTGGTTCCTCTGTTACAGTGACATCCTCCCCACCTCTCAGATCTTCTTGCTGGAAGAGGATAAAAATACATATTCTGAATAATCATCGGAAAATATCTTTTACTGATTTAACTATGTATCCGATTCCGGGTATGGAACCTATCGTTTTTCCATGGAAATTTTCTTTTGTAGTGGTAATGCCATCCGATACTTCATTTGCATCTCCCTTTGTCTCCATTCCCTGTGCGGTAATCGTTATCACACGATGTGTTACCAGCGCTCCATTTCCCGCCTCATAAGCAATGATATCTCCCACATGGATATCGTCATACTCTGCTTTTGTATTTACCATACAAATGCTTCCTACATGAAGTGCAGGCTCCATGGAACCTGATAACACAATATAGGGGCGGAATCCAAGTAACATCAGCACTGCTACCATTGCCGCCAGACAAATAACACCGATACTAATCATATTATAAATAAAGTGGCCTGTTTCTTCATGTATTTTAGATTCTGCTTTTACACCTTGTTCACATTTCATCGGTATATATTTTCCTGCTTTTATACCTTGTTCACATTTCATGGATGCACATTTTCCTGTTTTTCTCATCTACATCAGCCCCCAAAATCTAAGGTCTTCCCAGTTGGTTCACACAACTGTCGCTACCGGAAAAAAACCGCCATTCATACTTCTCATTTTGAAACTTTGCAGTTCCGTGATCCGAAAGTCCTGTCAACTGAAACTTCACTTTTGAAGTCTCTGGATTCGCTATTTCAGTCAAAACGGTTCCTGCAGTCACATCAGTAATGTCGGATAAACGATATCTGCTGCATGATTCTTCCTGTACCAGATAACTGCCTCCCTTTAAATCTGAAAATGTACAGCTTTTTTCTACCCATCCATCTGAATCTATATGGGAACTGACATATACCGGGTCAAAACTTACCATCTGGTACTCCCGATACGCTTCTCCACTTTTCTCAGTTCCCTGCAATTGAAAGAAGAACACCGGTGTCCCATTTGCAAAATTAATATCAGACACCTGTATCCTCTTAGTAATTGTAATTGAGCGAGACAGAGCCGGAATAACAGTTGCTGAATTACTGATGATCGGAATATCATTGAACCTTACCTGAGCATCATTTTCAAAAGACTGTGCCACTCCATCACGGATCTTACAGTGAATTTGAAATCTATAGCAGCTTCCATCGTAGGACATTTTATTTTGCAGATACTCATCAGAAAATTCATAGGTAACCGTGTGACTGTCCTTATCATAAGATACGATTCCATCAGAAACCAAATTTCCTTTACCATCTGACATCTGTGCATTTAGATAGATAACTTCTTCCGGCAGCTGATCCTGAAACACTAACGTCTTATACTTTATTCCCGTATCCTCTCCCATAGTATGGATTTTCTGAGATACTTCATAGACAATCTCCTCTCCTTCCAGATCTGCTTCATAATTATTTTCTCCATTTACTGTCTTTATCGGTGCCTGTGGCTGCGACAGATATACAAAATAAGTTGCCGGATATGACCAGACATAATAATACCCCGCCTTTCCGTTCTGACCAACGGTAAACGCATGTCGTTTTCCTGATAATCCGATGGCTACGCTGGATCGTTCAAACCTCTCTCCACCGACCATATCTTCCCATCCTTCATTAGAAGTGCCTGCAAAAATGGTTCTTTTTACTCCGTCTATAATCAGTTCTTCTTTTTGAATTACAGTATCTTTCGCAGTATATCCATCTTTGGATGTATCCTTTGGACTTACGTATTCTCCTACATTCATAGAAGAAAATGTCATATAACTTCCACTATTTGTATCCTTCCCAGGAGCTATATCCACCAGTTCTCCCGTATCAACATAAAAAAATACAAATTCCACATCCATACTCTCAATATTCCAGTAATTATATCCGTACACAAAATAATTTGCATTATTGCAGGAAATAACCGGATCTGAATATCCACTGGGAACTTTGAAATTCGAGAATGTTACTATTGCACCAATCTCTTTACCACGATAACTTCCAACTTTTTTCCAGGTCATTTTTACAACACTGTCTTTTTTCAGGTTACTGAACTTCCATTGTTTCTGACCTATGTCATTTTCATCCAGTTTTTCCACCTGTATTCCTGATGATATTTCATATTGTACCAGGGAAGAAATCTTTTTTAGCTGAAGATCATTCTGTGCATGAAAAGACATATCACTGTCAGTTACCAGATCTGACGCATTCGCCACGGACATATTCGAAAACAATATACTCAAACAAAGTATCACACAGATACAAGCTTTCCATATTATTTTATTTCTCTTTTTGAGCATCCTCAGCCCCCTTTCTATCTTAAAATCAATTCTGGGCTCTTTTGAGTTACCCATTGTGTAATTTTCTTATGCTATTTTACTTAATCCCGCTGCTAACATATTCTTCACAGCATTGACATTGCTGTCATATCTAGCGGTTTTTCATAAATTCATCCCAGGCTGTCTGCCAATCAGGAAACGAGCCTGCCTGACAGGATTCGGTGTATACCAATAACTGAACAGAACGCAGATTTTCCTTTCTGGATTGTTCTGAAATTGCTATTTCAGTCATCAGATTTCGTGTCTTTTCCCCAGGTTTCAGAATTTCTTTATAATAGAAATACTCTTCTGACGAATTATAGAACCAATCCGTAAGATTCCAGTCCACTGTACAGTATTTCTCTATCCGACTGTCAGAAAAGACCGCCTTTACCCTTACATAACAGGGCGCGCTTCCCATATTTTCTATCTGCACACGTTTTTGTATTGTCTGCCCTGGAAGAATTTCCTCCGGTTGTTGAAATTCCTCTCGTATCTTTACCTCTACAGTGCCAACTTTCGTCACATTATCTTTCTTGATTCCATCCGTAAAATAGGCCTGCATATTTCCACTCTGTCCGAATGCAGCCAGTAGCATACACAAACAAATACATACGAATCCTTTTTTCCATATTTTTTTCCACGCACCTGTTTTCCTCAATAAAAAATCTTTTCCTTCTGATGGATAACATATTATAGATCTTTCATTTTCATTGATTCTTCTGTCTTCATTCTGTATACAATGTCTCACGATCTGCTTCTCCTTTCACGATATGAAAGCAAAATAATACATACGATGAATGAGACTACAGCCAGAACCAGGCTTACTACCGGCAACATATCTCCTGTCTTTACAACACCAGTATTCGATGTGTGCGTATTGGCATTCTGTACGATATGAACCGGCTCCGTCGAAAAGTACCACCTGATCTGATCTGCCGATAACGCCCACTCATTATCCAGCGTTGACGGCACGAAAAGCGTATAGGTAAGGGTTCCTTCCGCATTTGCCGGAATTGTTCCTAACGATTGTTCCCCAGCAAGTTCCTTTGCAAAAAGGTTTCCTTCGTATAAAGTATATTTTTCGTTCTGTATCTGCATCTCAATCTTCAGTCCGATCTCCTGTGCCAGATCATGTCCGCCTTCTGTTGCTTCACTTCGAAAGTAAATATTTACCGGTTTCGACTCCCTGTTTTGAACAGAAACAGCATCTGTTACAACATCCCCGGGAAGTAACTTTTGAAAACCACTGAAAAAATCTGATGCGTTTACAAACAATTTCTCCGCCTTTCCCTGCCACACGAGCTGAAATTGATTCGTTTTCTTCTCCTGTAAAACCTGTACCATGGATGCCTCACTTTTCTGTTGTGAAAGAATCGCCACCTCTCCCCATGGATGTTCTGACTGGTAATCAGGGCTGAAATTTCTACTTTGTATCGCATCTACAGAAAGATTCAACTGCCCCTGTTTTCCCACTGTATCCTGATTTAGAGAGTCCGAAACAGACAAACCCGAAAAAATTTCAACATTTGTATTCTGATGCAGTACCTTTGTATAATAAAAAAATCCATCATCTGCCAAAAACCAGTTATCATCCATCCCATAGGGTAACAGATCTGCATCAGTAAGATTCCCATCACATTGCAGCCTGACCCGGACATAACAATCTGTTCCTGTATTCATAATCTTCGGAATCAACGAGATCCGGTCTCCCGGAAGAATGACCATGTCATCCTTCCAGGGAAGCAAAACTGTTCCATGATCAGTAATCTGCTGCTGATATTCCTTTAAGGATATATCTACAATATCCGTCTGAATATGATTCGTGACACTCGTCCAGGGTCTGGCATAAACATATCCGACACCCACCCCAAGCAAAATCCCCGAACAGATTATTCCTGTCAGGATACCACCATATCGGCTCTGAAATCTTTTTTTGAATAGTCTGCACCTTTTCTCAAAACGATGTCTTTTCATCATTAATTTTTATCAGCAGTTGCCGGATTCTGAACCGAAAGCACTGACCAAACTTCTGCCGGAGTCGTCTTGCCATCAGAATTATCTCCATCTAAAGACGTTTTTTCATCATTAATATTTCGTGTCTGGATCGCCAGTGCCTCTACTTTTACATTCTGAACCGTCTCCTCAAGTCCTTCATCTTCCACCACATTGATAAGCTGAATATACTCAAAAAGTGCAGATGTAGAAGCATTTGCTGCCAAAGCAGTCATCGTATTATTTTTCGCAAATGCATACACATGTGTAACCGTCCTGGTACGTGTATCTTTCTGCGGAGTTCCTATCTCCGTCCAATTCAGGTCATCGATATCATATTTATACAGCTCTTTATCACTCTTTGCAGCAGCTTTGGTTCCGTTATCTTCCGCTACGGTAACATTCGCATAAGGCACCGTTACCCGCATAAATACATAGGCATCATTGATTCCGTCATTTAAGACTTTCGGATCTTTGGCCACCTCCTGTTTCGGCGTCATATTTTTAGCCGCATCCGGATTCCAGTGCGGTTCCTGCAGATCAATCGAAATCTTTCCATTGGTAAACGTATTAACAGCAGAATCTCCATCTGTAAAATAGGCAGATACCATTCCCGTAGAAATACATCCTGCCACTGCAAGTGTAAGGGCTAATAAACGTACTTTTTTCTGTTTCATTCTTTTTTTGCTGAACTCCGTTCCCGAAATCCAGTCTCCTCCTTTTTCATATTTATTTCATTTTGCTATCTTTTGTCCGAAACGACTTGAATTCCCAAGAACAGGGATCAACTATAGAACATCTTTTCCGGAAATACAGCAGATGCGCTGCGATGTTTTGTTTAGACAAGCTAAGTATAATCTTTTCAGAGCATAAAAAAAAGATGGGAAAATGCTGATTTACCCATCTTGTATAAAATGCCGATACCGCAGAGATTCGACTATTATTCTATTTTCATTTCTTTAAAATGGCTGTTTTTCAGGCTTTTTTAAGTCTGAATCGTAAATATGCTTTCAGAAACAAACTCCTTTGCTATTCATTTTCTCCAATTGTCTTATGCACTTTTTCAGCCTGTTTTTGAAGCATTTTTGCTGTCATAACATTTTCATTGTGCACTTTTTCAGCCAGCATTTATTTCTTATAATACTTTTTCATTAGTACGTTTTCAGCCAGCATTTACTTTTATAATACTTTTTCAGTCCATATTTATATAATGTTTTTTGTTAGTACCTTCTAATATTTATCTGATTTCACAGCATAATAAAATCACTGTGTTCTCTGTTTCAGATACATACGGATAAATAATATGATACATAATACAAACGCCCCGCTGCTGTCAATCAATACATCGGTAAAAAGCCCTGCCCTTCCAGGCACAAACAACTGATGAACCTCATCCGTACATGCATATCCAAACGTAATCAGAAAAGCACTTAGTATCCTAATCTGATCCTTTACCCCCGTCACATAAAAAGAAACATGCAATGAAATACAAAGCAGCAAATACTCCGTCACATGTGCAGATTTCCGCACAAGCACAGAAAAAAGATGAATTACTTCTGTTTCTGATAAATGTGGAAACAAACCAACCCGATCCCGGACATGTAAAAAAACCTGCACAAACCTATCACTCAGCTGTGCAGAATCATCCCCCGGCTGTGCGGAAAAAGAAAAGATCATAATTGCAATCACTAACGGAAAAATCCAGATTAAAAATCTACATTTTCTCCTGCCAAAATTTTGTTCTGTTCCCATAATAATCATTTTTCTCCTGCTACATTTTTTATAATGAATATTCCTTACAGCCAGTAAAAAATACAGGCTAAAATATTTTCATCTACAGAATCATATCATATTGATCCTTATATCGCAAAAATATCATATAAAATTCCCCGACAGTAATTTGCCGGGGAATCGAATCCATCAAAAAACCTTATTCTTTTATGATCTCCAGAACCTCTTCCACTGGAATCTCCAACAGATCGGCAATCTCCTCCGGAGATTTTTTCTTACATAAAGAGCGGATTAACACAGTACGTTCTTCTAAACGTCCTTCCAGTCGCCCTTCTTTCCTTCCACGATTAATATAATCGTCTAGTATTTTGTCCATAGTCCTGATACCTCCCGTCTGCATCTTTTTCTGTATCGCTTCATTAAAATACCGCTGGTCTCCGGTAAATACC
>ERZ773103.224-NODE-224-length-61426-cov-6.643219_pt1 | contig 61426 bp, 54 predicted proteins | sample MGYA00511118_ERZ773103 | MGnify/ENA primary metagenome ERZ773103 (study PRJEB29015, sample SAMEA2737821) | human gut metagenome | biome: human gut; feature: human-associated habitat; material: faeces | place: China | collected 2012 ... | reverse complement strand
GGAAGTAGAAATCTACTACCGCTTCATCGGCAAAATCGACTGACCTTTCTTTTTTTACCCAACAATATCTTTAATTAAGGGAAACGGGGCTTGGATTTCCGGATATTCAGACACTGGAGCCACTGGCGCAGGCACTTGGAATCTCTGTGCTGGAATTGATGCGTTCTAAAAAGAAGGAATCCACAGGAGATGTGGATATAACGGAAACCCAATATACCCGGCAGGAGGTGGCTGAGATGCTTCAAAATGCAGATGATATTTCGAAACAACAGAAAAAACAGGATAAGAATGCCAATATCATTGCCGGAATCCTGGTGATCGGTGTGGCGGCAGCGGCGTGGGCTGCGAAGATTGCCAATGTCGGAGGCGGACTTGTGCTTGGCGGACTGGCAGCAACTGTGTTTGTATCTTTGTGGTATTTTTTCCAGAATATAGATGATGAAGAAAGCCGCAGGATATATGGCGTGGCATCAGCATTATCTATTGGAATTGTAGCAGCGCTGGTCAATTATGTCTGGGGAGACCGGATTGCAGAATGGATTCCGGGCGGTGTGGAACGAAAGGAACAGATTTTCTGGACACTCTGGTATCTGTTTGTGATTGCAATGCTTATGCTTGGGACGATCAGAGGTGTCCGTCAGCAGAGACAGAAAAAAGTAAAGAAGTATAAAACGCTTCTCTTTACAGGAATTATGGCAGTATTTATGTTTGTCACGCTCTGGCAGTATCAGAATACGATGCAGAGACAGAGACGGAATATAGGAATCTGGAGTGGAGCACAACAGTATGCCGAGACATTGCTCAAAAAAGACAAACATCTTGAAAATGACTGGTTAATTGGTGATGAGTCATGGCAGGACGGGAAAAATACTTATCAGATTCGTCTTACCTACTATGCTGATTCCGATGCCGAAAAAGAAGGAAAAGAGAGTGAATATCAGTACGCGATTCATTTTGATGAAACAGAAGGATATGTGATTAAATCGGAGGGTGTACCGGAGAAAGAAAAGGATCTCACAGGGGAATAATCTATTTAACACAGAGCCCTCTTTCGTGTATAAAAGTGTGTGGATTATTATGACAACATGCGTTACACGAAGGAGGTTTTTTATGGCTGGAAGAAAAGAGATGGATCTGACAACAGGCAGGCCGTTAGGTTCACTGCTCAAATTTGCGGTTCCTGTAATACTTGGCAATTTATTTCAGCTTTTTTATACACTGGCGGATTCTGTAATCGTAGGGAAGACACTAGGAGTAGATTCTCTTGCGGCGGTAGGGTCAACCAGCATTATTATTTATTTTGTGCTCTGTTTTATCAATGGATTTACCGGTGGATTTGGTATCTGTCTGGGACAGCGCTGCGGTGCAAGAGACGAGCGCGGAATGCGAAAGAGTATCGCGGTATCAACGACTTTGAGTATTGCGTTTGCGGTAGTGCTGACTATTTTGTGCTGTGTGCTTTCCCATCAGATCATACGCTGGATGAAAATTCCGGCAGATATTGCAGTGGAGGCATATGCATATATGTTTGTCGTGCTTCTCGGTACAGGTGCGACCGTATTTTACAATATGATCTTCTAATTATGTGGCACAGAACTTTGGTGCAGGTAAGAGGGAACGGATTTGTCAGGGTGTTCGTGCCAGCCTGATCCAGACAGAGACGTTCAATGTGTTGATGTGTGCGGGCATTATATTACTGAGGCATCCGATTGTAGAACTTTTCATGTCCAATCCGACAAAGGAGATCTATCATTATTCGGATGCATATCTGACGATCGTGGCACCGTTTTATGTGATACTGGGACTGCTTGCTGTGTATCGTACTACTATTCAGAGTATGCAGAATGGCTGGGCACCATTTGCAGCGTGTATGATTGAGCTGGTAATGAGGATATCAGCAACAGTTGGACTTGTTGGAATGCTTGGCTATACATCAGTATGCATTGCAAGTCCTATGGCGTGGTTTGGAGCATGTGCATTACTGATTCCATGCTATTATCGAATGATGAAAGCATGGAAAAAAGATAAATAGAATATGCTAAATTGAGAAAAACAGTCCATTATACCGCGAAAATGATAGTCGTTTTCACTTGAAAAAATCAAAATGATGCGATACACTATATGAGAAGTTAGAGAAAACTAACTCGCGTGAATAAATCATTTTGAAACTCCCTTTTCAATGTATGACTGGAGTGCTTACAGTCAGAAACTGCGGTCTGATGTGCTGACAGACCGCGGTAAATGGGAGCGGGAAGGAGCTAATAATATGGACTATTTACAGATTGAAAAAGTAATTGGAAGAGAAATTCTGGATTCAAGAGGTAATCCGACCGTAGAGGCAGAAGTGTATCTGATAGATGGAACAGTCGGCAGAGGTACTGCACCAAGCGGCGCATCTACCGGAGAGTTTGAAGCGCTGGAGCTTCGTGACGGAGATAAGGACAGATATCTTGGAAAAGGTGTGCAGAAAGCTGTGGAGAATATTAACGCTGTAATCAATGACGCGCTGATTGATATGGATGCATCCGATATTTATGCAATTGATAAAGCAATGATTGATGCAGATGGAACAAAGGATAAATCCAAACTTGGAGCAAATGCAATTCTTGCAGTATCTATCGCGTGTTGCAGAGCGGCAGCGACTGCATTAGATATTCCGCTTTACCGTTTCCTTGGAGGTGTATCCGGTAACCGTCTTCCGGTACCGATGATGAACATCCTGAACGGCGGCGCACACGCTGCAAATACCGTAGATGTACAGGAATTTATGATCATGCCGGTAGGAGCAGTGTCATTTAAAGAAGCGCTCCGCTGGTGTGCAGAAGTATTCCATGCACTTGCAAAACTGCTGAAGAGCAAAGGGCTTGCTACATCCGTAGGTGATGAAGGTGGATTTGCACCGGATCTCGCAAGTGACGAAGAAGCAATCCAGTACATTCTGGATGCAGTAAAACAGGCTGGATACGAGCCGGGCAAAGACTTTATGATTGCTATGGACGCAGCTTCCAGTGAGTGGAAAGGCGAGAAGAAGGGCGAATATGTACTTCCGAAGGCAGGAACTAAGTATACATCTGCAGAACTGATCGAGCACTGGAAAGGTCTCGTAGAGAAATATCCGATCATTTCTATCGAGGATGCATTGGATGAAGAAGACTGGGAAGGGTGGCAGTTGCTTACCAAAGAACTTGGCGATAAGGTACAGTTAGTAGGTGACGATCTCTTTGTAACGAATACAGAACGTCTTGTTAAGGGTATCAGCCTTGGATGCGGTAACTCTGTACTGATCAAGCTGAATCAGATCGGATCTGTATCTGAGACTCTGGAAGCAATTAAGATGGCACATAAAGCAGGTTATACAGCAGTTACCTCCCATCGTTCCGGTGAGACGGAGGATACAACCATCGCTGACCTCGCAGTAGCATTGAACACCTGCCAGATCAAGACAGGAGCACCTTCAAGATCTGAGCGTGTGGCTAAATACAATCAGCTTCTCCGTATCGAAGAAGAACTGGGAAGTGCCGCAGTATATCCGGGAAGAAAAGCATTTAACGTATAAATGCAACATACATTACATGAAGCAGTCCTTAAGTATCTTTTAACTTCATAAACAAGATGAGAATCCGCCGGGTGCAGACGCACTTAGGCGGATTCCGTCTTTTGCGCGATAATCAGTTATGCGGAAATTGTACTTGCACGAATTTCTGATGGTTCATACAGTTGTATCAGAATCCAACATCTGGTAAGATAAATAACAGTAATGATGAGAGGAGGAAGTACAATGTTTGAAGGAAAGAAGCTTGGATTCGGACTGATGCGTCTGCCGCTTACAGATGCAAATGACAAGGGAAGCATTGATATAGAAGCGTTAAAAGAGATGGTGGATACATTTATGGAGCAGGGCTTTACCTATTTTGACACGGCGTGGATGTATTGTGCATTTAAGAGTGAAAATGCGGTAAAAGAAGCACTGACAGACCGCTATCCGAGAGATAGATATACGTTGACCACAAAGCTGCATGCATCTTATCTGAAGACGAAAGAAGACAGGGATCGTATTTTCGAAGAACAGAGACAGAAGACTGGTGTGGATTACTTTGATTATTATCTGATTCATGCAATTGATCAGGAATTATATTCGATCTACAACGAGATGGATTGCTTTAACTGGCTGATTGAAAAGAAGAAGCAGGGATTTGTAAAACATATTGGATTTTCATACCACGACAGTGCAGAATTTCTGGATCAGGTGCTGACAGAACATCCGGAGATGGAATTTGTTCAGCTTCAGATGAATTATCTGGATTGGGAAAGTGCAGAAGTGCAGTCACGCAAATGTTATGAAGTGGCAATAAAGCATGGCAAACCGGTCATTGTTATGGAACCTGTAAAAGGAGGAACCCTTGCTGATGTACCTGCGGAGGTACGTGAGAGTTTTGCTGCATATCATCCTGATCTTTCTGTGCCATCATGGGCAATCCGGTTTGTGGCAAGTCTGGATAATGTAGCGATGGTACTGAGCGGCATGAGTGATATGGAGCAGCTTACGGATAACATATCCTATATGAAAGAATTTGTGCCAATGAATGCCGAAGAAACCGAACTGGTACATAAGGCTGCTGAAATGATCAAAGACAGTATAGCGATTCCGTGTACAGGATGTTCTTATTGTACAGAAGGCTGTCCGATGCAGATTGCAATTCCAGATCTGTTCCGTGTCTATAACAAGAGTAAACGTGGCGAAATTACTGACGTTGAAGCTAACGAGGAGTATCGGCAACTGACAGAGTCTGGAGGAAAAGCCAGGGAATGTCTGGCGTGTGGACAGTGCCAGGTGGCCTGTCCGCAGCATCTTGAGATCATTAATTATCTCAAGGATGTGGCAAAATGTATGGAAAAGCAGGATTAGAACATGAACATAGTTAATATCGAGAACATTAGTAAAATATACGGAGAGAAGGTTATCTTTGACGAGACTTCTTTTGGTATCCAGCAGGGAGATAAGATTGGTATCGTTGGAATCAACGGAACAGGTAAGACTACACTCCTTCGGATGGTCAGCGGAGAGGAAGTTCCTGACAGCGGACAGATCGTCAGACAGAACGGATTAAAGATTGCGTTTGTAGTGCAGAATCCGCCGTATGATCCAGAGGAGACGGTTGATGCCTATGCATTATCGGGAAATCCGGATACGGACTGGAAGGTACAGAGTTATCTGAACCAGCTTGGGATTGCGGATAGCACACAAAAGATGAAAGAGCTGTCCGGAGGACAGAGAAGACGCGCAGCTATGGCGAAAGTACTTGCAGGAGACTTTGATCTGCTGCTTCTGGATGAGCCGACGAACCATCTGGACGAGGAAATGATTAGCTGGCTGGAAGATTATCTGCGAAGCTTTCGTGGAACGATCCTGATGGTTACTCATGACCGGTATTTTCTGGATCGCGTGACGAATCGTATTCTGGAGATCAGTCATGGGAAACTCTATGGTTATCAGACTGCATATTCGGGATTCCTGGAACTGAAAGCGGAACGGGAAGAGATGGAGCTTGCATCCGAGCGCAAGAGGCAGAGCATCCTGCGCATTGAACTGGAGTGGGCGAAGCGCGGATGCCGTGCGAGAACCACCAAGCAGAAAGCGCGTCTGGAACGTCTGGAAGGTCTGAAAAATGGATCTGCTCCGGTATCAGACCAGACGGTGGAACTGGATAGCATTGAGACTCGCATGGGCAAGAAGACGATCGAACTGCATCATATTGCCAAGGCATTTGGCGACCGGGTGATCCTGAGAGACTTTGATTATATTTTTCTGAAGAACCAGAATGTGGGTATCGTTGGTCCGAACGGCTGCGGTAAGTCTACCCTGCTTCGGATGATCGCAGGAGAAACAGAACCGGATCAGGGAAGCGTCGAAGTGGGCGAGACAATCCGCATTGGTTATTTTGCGCAGGAAGAACAGGAGATGGACGACCGTCAGAGAGTTATCGATTATGTAAAGGACATTGCGGAATATATCAACACCAGAGGGGGACGCATCAGTGCATCTGCCATGCTGGAGAGGTTCCTATTTACCCCGGATATGCAGTATGCGCCGATTGGCAAGCTGTCCGGCGGTGAGAAGCGAAGACTGTATCTGCTTGGCGTGCTCTGCCAGGAGGCAAATGTGCTGATCCTTGATGAGCCGGGCAATAATCTTGATATACCGACATTGACAATTCTCGAAGATTTTCTTAATTCTTTTGTAGGAATTGTGATCACCGTATCCCATGACCGATATTTTCTGGATAATGTGGCAGACCGCATTTTCGCATTTGACGGACATGGCGGACTTACCCAGTATGAGGGCGGTTATACCGATTATCTCGAAGCATCCGGCGGCGGACATATGGCGAATGCCGTGACCGCACCGCAGATCAGTAAAGCAGATCCGGCACAGAAAGAAGATGCGAAGAAGAGCTGGAAGCAGAACCGTCCGCAGAAGCTCAAATTCAGTTACAAAGAGCAGAAAGAATTCGAGACGATCGATGATGATATTGCGAAGCTGGAAGCGAAGACCGAGCAGTTGGATGAAGAGATGGCGCGCAATGCAACTAATTCTGTGAAACTGTCGGAGCTGATTGCGGAGAAGGAAAAAACGGAAGCAGAGCTGGAGGAAAAGATGGATCGCTGGGTATATCTGAATGATCTGAAAGAGCGCATTCAGAACGGAGAATAAAATAGATCAATAATTAATTCAAAAAGATGATTAGGATACTTGACAAACAGTAGGTATATTGCTATTATAAAAAAACAGAACGCACTCTGTTTTTAAAAAGTAAGATCAGGAGGTGCACAATGAAAAGAGTATTATCATTATTAGTAGATGATAATCCTGGAGTTCTGAGCAGAATATCAGGATTATTCAGCAGAAGATGTTATAACGTAGACAGTATCACAGCAGGTGTGACTGCCGATCCAAGATTTACAAGAATTACAATTGTAACGAGCGGAGATGAGCTGATTCTGTCACAGATTGAGAAGCAGGTCAGAAAGCTGGAAGACGTTGTTGAGATTAAGGTGCTTGCTCCGGAAGAGTCCGTATTTCGTGAACTGATCATGGTGAAGATTCGTGCCAATGCAGCACAGAGATCAGAAGTCAGCGCGATCGCAGATATTTTCCGTGCCAAGGTTGTAGACGCAGGCAAGGAGTCGCTGATCATCGAACTTACAGGCAATCAGTCCAAGCTTGGCGCATTCTTAAATCTTCTGGACGGCTATGAGATACTGGAACTTGCAAGAACCGGTATTACAGGGCTTTCAAGAGGAAGCGATAATGTAACGATTATCGAATAGTTATACCAGCAGAGATAACGATGGTCTCTAAATGCGGTGTGAAGAGCATCAGCATTTGACAATATATTTTATTATTCATTAGGAGGATGATACATATGTCAGCAAGAATTTTTTACCAGGAAGATTGTAATTTAGCTGAATTGGAGGGAAAGAAGATCGCTATTATCGGTTATGGCAGCCAGGGACATGCACATGCCCTGAACCTGAAGGAATCAGGATGCGATGTAATCGTAGGTCTTTACGAAGGAAGTAAGTCATGGGCAAAAGCAGAAGCTCAGGGACTGAAGGTTTATACAGCAGCAGAGGCTGCTAAGCAGGCAGACATCATCATGATTCTGATCAACGATGAGAAACAGGCTGCACTTTACAAGAACGATATTGAGCCAAACCTTGAAGAAGGTAACATGCTGATGTTCGCTCATGGTTTCAACATTCACTTCAATCAGATTGTACCACCGAAGTATGTTGATGTTACTATGATTGCACCTAAAGCACCGGGACACACAGTAAGAAGCGAGTATCAGGCTGGTAAGGGAACACCTTGTCTGGTAGCTGTAGAGCAGGATTACACAGGAAAGGCTCTTGACAGAGCACTTGCTTATGGTCTTGGAATCGGTGGAGCTAGAGCTGGTATCCTTGAGACAACATTCAGAACAGAGACAGAGACTGACCTCTTCGGCGAGCAGGCTGTACTTTGCGGTGGTGTTTGTGCTCTTATGCAGTGTGGATTTGAGACACTGGTTGAAGCTGGATATGATCCGAGAAATGCTTACTTCGAGTGTATCCACGAGATGAAGCTGATTGTTGACCTGATCTACGAATCAGGATTCGCAGGAATGAGATACTCTATCTCTAACACAGCTGAGTACGGTGATTACATCACAGGACCTAAGGTAGTAACAGCTGAGACAAAGAAAGCAATGAAGCAGATCCTGAAAGACATCCAGGATGGTTCATTCGCAAAAGAATTCCTGTTAGATATGTCAGCAGCAGGTGGACAGGCTCACTTCAAAGCAATGAGAAAGCTTGCTTCTGAGCATCCGTCAGAGAAGGTTGGCGAGGAGATCAGAAAACTGTACAGCTGGAGTGATTCTAACAAGCTGATCAACAACTAATCTAAATATTGAATAACAGAGATTACCGAGACCGTTGCGTATGCAGCGGTCTCTTTGCTATACTGAAAATAAGAATCGGAGACACAAGGAGAAAGACCTATGATCATACCACATTACTACGAAGACCCTCATATGCTGCACGAGAATACCATGCCGAATCGGGCATACTATGTTCCGGCATCAAAGCGGATGGACAATCTGATCGAACACAGAGAACAGTCAGATCGTCTGCAATTGTTAAATGGGAACTGGAAGTTCCGTTATTATAAGAGCATCTATGATCTGCAGGATGAATTTTACAAGACAGATTATCCAGTAGAAGAATATGATACGGTTCCGGTACCGGGCGTATGGCAGAATTACGGTTATGAGTCTCATCAGTATATCGAATCCGATTATCCATTTCCGGTGGACCCTCCTTATGTGCCGTTAGATAACCCGTGCGGGGCATACATTCATAAGTTTCAGTACAAAACGAATGCAGATGCGCCAAAAGTGTATCTGGAATTTGAAGGCGTGGATTCCTGCTTTTATGTGTGGCTGAACGGAACATACGTGGGTTATGGTCAGGTGTCGCATTCTTTGAATGAATTTGATATCACAGATCAGATCGCAGAAGGAGAAAATACGCTGGCTGTTCTGGTGTTGAAATGGTGTGACGGAAGTTATCTAGAAGATCAGGACAAGTTCCGTATGTCGGGAATCTTTCGGGATGTGTATTTATTAGAACGCCCGAAGCAGTGCATTTACGATTACACGATCCGTGCAGTGCCGGAAGCAGATGATCGAAAAGGGAAGATACAGATTCAGACCAGCTATCTGGATCAGGTGCTTCCTGCAACGGCAAGAGTATACACGGCAGATAACTGTCTAATTCACGAAATAACATTTGAAAATGAGACGGAGCTGGTAATCGATGATCCTGTGCTATGGAACAGTGAACAGCCGTATCTCTATACGCTGGTTCTGGAAACAGAACATGAAGTCATCACAGAGTATGTCGGAATCCGGGAGATCCATGTCGAGAACAGCGTCGTCTATATCAATGGGGCACCTGTGAAGTTCCGCGGTGTGAACCGCCATGATTCAGATCCGGTAACAGGATTTGCCATCAGCGTGGACCAGATGAAGAAGGATCTGGAGCTGATGAAGCAGCATAATATCAATGCAATCCGCACCAGCCACTATCCGAATGCACCGATGTTTTATCAGATGTGTGATAAATACGGATTTTTCGTGATCGATGAAGCAGATTATGAGAGTCATGGAACGATGAATCTGTATTATAAAAATGACACCCGTGAGGAGCGGACGAGCAGATGGAATGAGCTGATTACGGATAATCCGGAATATGAAGAAGCAGTGTTGGACAGAGTGAAGAAAATGATAGAGCGTGATAAAAACAGACCATGCGTAGTTATCTGGTCGATGGGCAATGAAAGCGGTTACGGCTGTACAACCGAGAAAGCGCTTGCATGGACGAAAGCGTATGATCCAGGCCGACTTACACATTATGAAGGTGCTTTGCACAAAGGGAAAAAGCGCAGATATGATTATTCCAATCTGGATCTCTACAGCAGAATGTATCCGCTCTATGAGCAGGTGGAAGAATACTGTGAATCTGAACCTGATAAGCCGATGATCCTGTGCGAATACTGCCACTCTATGGGAAACGGAGCCGGAGATTACGAAGATTATTTTGAAATGATTGAGACATACGACTGTCTCTGTGGCGGATTTATCTGGGAATGGTGCGACCATGCTATTTACAAAGGAAAAGCTGCGAATGGAAAGGGTATTTATTATTATGGCGGTGATCATGGAGAGTATCCGAATGACGGTAATTTCTGTATGGACGGAATGGTATATCCCGACCGTACACCACACACGGGACTGCTGGAATATAAGAACGTGCACAGACCTGTCCGCGTAGTGGAATATAACCAGACAGAAGGATATGTGATTCTGAAAAATGAGATGAATTATCTGAGCCTGCAGGAGTACGTGGATGTAGCATATCAGGTAACCTGTGATGGAACACTCATGGAATCAGGACGGCTGGATCTGACCGAAGTTCCTGCAATTAAGCCGCATCAGACAGGAAACGTACAGCTGTCTGTCAGTGCACCGGAGCGTGGCAGAGTGTATCTGAAACTGATCTATCATCTGAAACATGCAGATGCATTCCGTAGTCAGGCATATGAACTTGGGTTTGATGAGATATTACTGGAAAATGTAGATGGAAGCAATCGGAGAGTTACAGACTGGCTTAACAGTAATATAGAAAATGCCGAAGCCATAGAAGTGGAAGAAACAGAGTGGCAGCTGATCGTGAAAGGTGCGCGTTTCTGTTATACCCACGATAAGCTTCACGGAATCTTTGAGCAACTGGAGGCGGATGGCAAAGTATTACTGGATCGACCAATGGAAGTGAATGTATGGCGGGCACCGACGGACAACGATCGGATTATCCGCGTAGAATGGCAGAAAGCAAGGTATCATCAGACAACAACGAGAGCCTACACCACGGAGTATGCAGTGACCGATGCCGGAGTAGAAATCCACAGTAAGATGGCACTGCTTGCAATCACAGTACAGAGACTCATGGATATCGATACAGTCTGGAAAATCGATGCGGATGGAAGAATATCGGTAAAAATGGATGTCGTGAAGAATCCGGAGCTGCCGGAACTTCCGAGATTTGGTCTGCGTCTGTTCCTGAAAAAGGATATGGATCAGTTGGAATATTATGGCATAGGACCACAGGAAAGTTATTTCGATAAATGCAAAGCAGGCAGTCATGGAATCTATACGGGCAGCGTAACGGATCAGCATGAGGATTATATCCGTCCGCAGGAAAATGGAAGTCATACAGACTGCGATTACGTGATCGTAAAAGGAAGCGTACTTGGAATTGCTGCATATGGTGCGCAGTCATTTGCATTCAATGTATCTGAGTATACGCAGGAAGAACTGACAGAAAAAGCGCATAATTATGAGCTTGTACCATGCGGAAGTACCGTATTGTGTCTGGACTATAAACAGAACGGAATCGGATCGCAGAGCTGTGGACCGAGACTGAAAGAGAAGTATCGATTCAATGAAGAGAGATTTATATTTGAAATGAATCTGAATCCATTGTATGGTACACTGAAAGCAGAAAAGTAGTGGAGGATAAGTCATGCGGGATACTATTCTGATCGTAGAAGATGACGAAATGGTCCGTCAGGGAATTGTAGATGCACTGCAGCTTCGTAACTGGAAAACGGATGTGGCAGCAACCTGCGAAGAGGCAGAGAAAAAGATAAAAGAGGATACATATATGCTGTATATTCTGGACATGAAGCTGCCGGATGGCAATGGGATTACTCTTTGCAGGAAAATCAGAAGTGTTACAGAGAATCCGGTTTTATTCCTGTCTGCTTATGATAATGAAAGCTACATTGTGGAAGGACTTGAAGCCGGTGGTGATGACTATGTGGTGAAGCCGTTTCGGACACTGGAACTTCTGGCACGTATCAAATCTTTGCTTAAGCATTCAAATCAGGTTCAGGAACAGAGGAGACCAGAAGGTATCCGGAGTGGACATATTTTTCTGGATTTGAACAGCCACACCGTATATGTGAAAGAACACGCAGCAGACCTGACACTGACGGAATACCGCATCTTATATAGTCTGATAAATAATGCGCCTGGCCTGGTTACGCGGGGGAAACTACTGGAGCTGATCTGGGAGAACAATGATCATGACGTGGATGATAACGCACTGTCAGTGTATATGAACCGGATTCGCAGCAAGTTGACAGTCGATTCAGAGCCTGTGCCGATAGAGACCAGACGGGGACTTGGATATCGGTGGACAGACAGAACCGAGGTTGTGTATGGATCATTTTTCTAAAAAAGACATGTTAAAAATCACAGGAAAGTGGCTCGTTATCTTTGGAATGATAATGCTTATTTTCTGTGCATATCAGTATCGTCTGGGAAGTATGTATACTTCCCGGATGATATCGCTTATTGGCAGCCTGGAACATCAGACCGATGTTAAGACTGCCATTTTTGGTGAGCTTCACGAGGAAGATTATCAGAGCGGACTGCAGAGTATGCGAGATGCAGGTCTTGAGGAAACTGGTGAGGATGCCCTTTGTCAGATGATTACTTCCAACGGCAGGAATTTGTACATTGTTATGACAGCGATCCTCTGTTTGGCAGGGATGGCATATGATTGGTATCGCAGTAGAAAGAATGCAGTGAGAACTGAAAAATATGCGGAACAGATACGCGAAGAAGAGCGAGTTAGATTACAGGAAGAAAAAGCTTACGTGATAAAAGAACGTGAGAAAATGGGAACTTATATGGAAAATATTGCCCACCAGCTGAAAACTCCGGCGGCGGGAATGATGCTTGGATTAGAGTATTTGCTGGATACGGAAGCTGATGAGCAGAGACAGAGAAGACTGGGACAATGTATCAATCAGTTAGAGCGTATGTCAGATATGACGGCATCACTGCTCCGACTTGCACAGATTGATTCCGGCAAGATATGGATGAAAAAGAAGAAAGAAAATCTGTCAGTGCTTTTGTGTGAGTCTGCAGATGCAGTAGAATCAATGATGATGGTGAAAAATATTGATTTTCAACAGGAAATCCCTAAAGAAACTATGTTATCGTGTGATGCATTCTGGATCAGAGAGGCATTTAAAAACTTATTGAAAAATGCCACAGAGCATACACCAAAAAACGGAAAGATACGTACGACACTGGATGTTACAAGCGGACAATATGATATCCGTATCTATAACAGCGGGGCAGAGATAAGGATGGATCAACGCGAGGAGATATTTGACCGCTTTTATCAGACAGATAGCGGGAAAAAGGATAATTTCGGTATCGGACTGCATCTGTCGAGAGAAATCTTTCGGATGCATCAGGGAACGGTACGCGTATTGGAATCGAATGAGACGGGAACGACATTTCAGATTCTGCTGCCGGTATTTGTAGCGAAAGACGTCGGCAGTAATCTTACAGAATTGTAAGATAAGATTAAGAGAACAGTAAGATGCATGCTTTATAATTTAAGACAAGTAAGGGGGGTGCGGATATATGGATACAATGATTCGAATGGAACATGTGAGCAAGAGTTATCAGCTTGGACTGAAAAGCATCCAGGCACTGAAAAATCTTGATTTTACTGCGGAGCGCGGAGAGTTTGTGGCAGTCATGGGACGAAGCGGATCTGGCAAGTCCACTTTTCTGAAAATTGCAGGGACACTGGAAGATGCAGATGAAGGAAAAGTGTGGATCGGTGAGAAGGAGATTCAGACACTTTCCATGCAGGAGCGGTGTAAGATGCGCCAGAGCTCTATCGGTTTTGTGTTTCAGAAATATCAGCTTCTTCCGGAATATACAATCTGGGATAATGTCTGCATGCCTCTGTATATCGCACATCAGAATCCGGACAGGGATTATATTCAGCAGATTCTGGAGCGTGCAGGATTGTGGGAGAGACGCATGGATTATCCGGAAGAACTGTCTGGTGGCGAACAGCAACGAGTGGCAATTGCCAGAGCAATGGCGGCAAAACCGGAGATCATCCTTGCTGATGAGCCGACCGGGAACCTGGATTACCGCACCGGACAGGAAATCATGCGGATGCTCCGGGCATCCAGAGAAATGTATCTGCAGACGATTGTGATGGTGACGCACGATATGGAAAGTGCCAATTACGCAGACCGTATCGTGATACTGGAGGATGGGAAGCTACGATGAAAGATAATCACGGGATAAGGCATATCGAATGGAATATCAGTTTGCAATGGATGAAACGCCAGAAAAAGTATTGCCTGATGGTAGTGTGTGTTACCATTCTCGCGTGTATGCTGATGCAGACCGGCTTTCTTATTACAGATGGGATAATCAGTGCAGTGAAGAACCAGCGTAAGAACATCTATGGTGAATGGGAATATGGACTGGTAAACATGGATGCAGATTCACAGACCTTGATAGAAGATCATCCGTTTATCGAATCCAGGGGGAAGATACAGATTTATGGTGTGCTGGCTGGTTCTTATATGGACAATAAGCAGGCGAATATCGGAACGATGGATCAGACTGCATGGAATCTCGGGCATTTGCAGATGTTAAAGGGGTGTCTTCCGGAAAATGAGCAGGAGATTGCGATGGAATCCGGCATGCTTACTGCGCTTGGCTACCAGGGAGAGCCGGGTGAGAAGATTACGTTAAATATCCTTACTACGACGGAATATCAGAATGATATGGACGGAAAGGCTTATACCTATACACTGTGTGGTGTCATTAAGGACTATCAGGTTAACTGGGATATCTGTAACCGAAATCGGTTTCCGACAGGAATTGTGACAGAAGCAGGAGCAGAGCGGATTGGCAGTCCATTGGAGTCTCATATGCTGATTCGGGCAGACAAGGGAGAGTCGGTTTATGAGGATTTGAAGAAAAGTGATAAGCTGACCTGCGGTATGGAAGAAAATGCAAAATGGAATCAGGATGTGGTGAAGCAAATGCCATATATCGGCTTTCTTCAGGCAATCCGTGTGGTAATCGCAGTAGCGGCAGCCTGTGTGCTGTATCTGATGGTGTCGCACTCTGTTCAGAAACGTCAGGAGATGTGGAAGATTCTGGATGCACTTGGAATGGAGAAGAAGCAGATGTACCAGATACTGATCTTCGAAGCCTGTGCATGTTATCTGATCGCGTCCATAATCGGGATGGCTCTCGGTACATTGACGTACCTGACAGCTATGAGAGGATGGCAGAAGATACTTGGATATCCGTTAGCTGCGAAAGTGACCGGAAAGGCATACGCAGGAACAATATTATACAGCTTTTTCGTGTTTTTATTTAGTTATTTCTTTTCATACATGAAATTAAATAAATTTAGGAAAGGAGGTACAGACTGCCAGAGAATTAAATTATCAAAAAGAAAAAATCAGGTTACCAGACTGACACCTCTTTCTATGGTGTTACGTGACTGGAATTACAGGAAACTGCGTAAAGGCATACAGATTCTGCTGATAGCAAGCGTATTAGTGATGTGCGGTACGGGGTATCTGGAGATACGGTCGGACTGGGAAGAACTTGCAAGAGACCGTCAGTATACAGGCAATGGATATATGTTAAATGTGCAGCCGGATTCAAACACACAAGGGATTAGTAAACTTACAGTTCAGACATTGTCTCAGATTGAAGGTGTGGAATCGGCAGAAGCATATTATTCTACAGATAGTGACGAACGTAATGAAACAGAATATACCATTGATCTGTCGGAGTATAAACAAAGCCCATATATTGAAAAAATACTGGAGACAGAGCAGCTTTTTAAGGAAAATGTGAATGCTCATAACATTTCTTTTCATGCATTGGGAGTCGAGCGTTGGGAAGATTTGCAGAGATTCTTGGCGGATATTCAGGAAGGAATTGTTACAAGAGAAGAGTTTGAAAACGGAAATTTCTGCATTCTTGTATTAAGTCCGCTTCGAGAGCAGGACGGTATGTATCTGCCATGGAATACGAAAGAAATGGTGAAAGACAGCGATATTCAGGAATCACAGATCAAAGCAGGTGATCAGTTATCGGTTACCTGCCATGGAGAAAAAGAAGTACAGACGAAACAGATACAGGTTGATGCAATCCTGCGCACATCTTCCGAAAAAAATATACACCCACCTTATCCGGGCGGCACCGGCATCTGTGCGGTCACAGGAAAGAATTTCTGGAAACAATATGGCATAAATACCGTGGATGATTATTGTGAGAAGGTACGGATATTGTTAGATGATACAGCGGATGCTTACGATGCAGAGACGCATATACTAAGCTGTGTGAAAAAGGCTGGCAATATCGACCTGATCAATTACCATGAAGAGTATGCAGGCAGACAGCAGACCTGTTATTCCGTTACAGGCACATTCATTATCTTTGGAATATTCTATCTTATCATGGTGATTATTGTGGTAAGTCAGCTGCTGGAAGCAGAACGTCAGGACAAAGCGAGAAATCATCAGACATTATATGCACTCGGAATGGAAGATGTATTTTTTAAGAAAACGAGATACATTGAAGCGATTCTGGAAAGCGGGATTGCACTGGTATTAGGTGTGGTTGGGGTGATGATATTTTACGTAATTAAATAAGGCGGGGTGATGATGGGGAATGATGTAAATAAAAGAATAATAATTCTGGCATTAAGCGTAATCACCGTTCTTGGTGTATGTGGGTATCATAATAAAACGGATTCTGAATTGGGGAGAGTGAATCCAACATTACAGCTGCAATTAAAAGAAGTTGTAACTATTTTTGAAACTTCATCTGGAGACATTATTGGTTGTGAAGTCCTGATTCTGTATGATTGGCTTGTTACACCGGGAGCATGTGGGGAAGACTTGATTAGCTTAAATTGGGATTATGGATATTTTACACTTACTGATTTTAATTCGCATGCTACAGTGAAAAATATATCTACAGGAAAAACGGAATACTTTGATTTTATCACAACACCTCATACTGCACAGAATGGTGGGATTGGCTGGTATACAAAGCTGCGTAGCCCGGATATAAGTCCTAAAATTCAAAGCAATCCTGCCGGATACGCAATTGCATATTTTGAACCATCTCGTCCGCTAAGAAATAATGATAACCTTGTAAAGGATTTTGATGTGATATATGTTCATGATAAATCTCCAGGCAAAACATTGATTGATGTTTCAGATATTATATATTTTAAGATGGAAGAAGATCAGCTATGAAAAAGGAAAATTATAAATACATAATCAAAGTGTTTGTTATTTTAATATTGACGATTGTGGCAGGGGTTTTTATAATAAATCAATATATTTTTATGGTAGCAGATATACGTGAATTAGTACCGTTCCAACTTGGAGAAAATGATGTTGTTGAAAGCGAGACTAAAAATACAATTGTTATTATTTCTAAAAATCCTGTAAAACCTGATACGGCAACAGTGAAAATAATACAGAAGACTGTTTTTCGTCCGTATAACGAGGAAAATATAATAACAATAAATGCTAAGGATTATTATATTGAGTATTTTAATACAAACGTATATGATATTAAATTTGGAAAAAAGGGTGAAGGAATTAATATGGGAGGTCCCAAGTGTGTGGGGGAAAATTATTTCACATGGCTCAATAATTATGGATTCTTCCCTAAAGTGACGGAAATAGAGATAGAGTATGTTTTTGATAATGTCAAAAGTGTAGAGAATCTGGAAGTTCAAGTTGGAGTGGTAAGAAGATGATGAATGATGCCTAAACTCGTTGCAATGACGGGTTTGGGCATGTTGTACATTCTTAAGTGGAAGGGGGAAATGGTATATGAGGCATAATATGCAAAAAATTGTAATTGGAGTTTTAATGATAAATGTGTTAATTGGCTGTTCTAAACAGAATGAAGTTCCTGATTCTATTACAAAATTATTATATGCTATCGTAGAATCTCCGAATGAAGAACTATATCATGTTCAGCCGACTGAAATGGGAATAGGAACAGATACACCAGATGAAAAGGAAATAGATGCAACACAGAAAGCAGTGGAAGAAGAGAAGAATGCCTGGGATGAGGCAGTTGGAGACTGCTTTGCAGAAGGAATGTTTGATACATTTTGGAACAGTCAGGAAAGGATTTGCTTTCTGGGAGCTTCTGATGTGAATGACTGTCAGACATCTGTAAAAGAGATCGGGCTTGTTGAGGAGAATGATAATATACAGCACATAAAAGTGACAGTGCAGGCAGAGACAAGTGATTATAAGGAGGCTGAGACGAAAGACTTCGAGACGGAGTGGAGAGTTATCTATGATAAGGATGATCCGGAACTGATACAGACGATAGAACTGACAGATGATGACGGGTTCTGGGAGTGGAGTGTGAGTAAATAATACATTTTTTGAAGACGACTTGATATTTTTTCAGTAAATAGATATAATAACAAAATAGAAAATAAAAATAACATATTTGTTAATCTGGAGGAAATATGGAAAAATTATATCAATATATAGTGGAAAATTATCAGACAAATGAACCAATCTTTCTTGCAGATATCCAGATTGAAGGCATGAAAGATAATAATATTCGGCAACAGGTGAAAAAACTGACGGATGCCGAGAAAATAAAACGTTTTGATAAAGGGATTTATTATCTGCCGAAAGCAAGTATTTTCAAATCGGGTTCACAGCTTTCTATAGAAAAGGTGTTGGAATATAAGTATCTGATAGATAAAAAAAGAAGATGTGGGTATATTAGCGGGCTGATGTTTTGTAATCAATTAGGATTAACAACGCAAGTTCCGATGCAGTATGAAGTAGTCTCAAACAAAGCAACAAGTGATTACAGAGAAACGTCACTTGGCAGATCACGAGTGGTGGTCAGACGTCCCAGAGTAACAGTGACAGAAAAGAATTATAGAATTTTGCAATTCCTTGATATGCTAAAAGATGTAGATATATATTCAGAATTATCTGGAAAGGAATTACAACAACGATTGTACGGCTATATGGATGAACAAGAGATAAAAGTGAAAGATATGGAGAAGTACTATTCTTATTATCCAGATAAGCTTTATCGCAATTTGGTAGAAACGAGGGTTATTTATAATGGGATATCTGCATGATGACAGGGAACAATTTCAGGATGCAATTGAAATAACATATGAACAGACTGGTATTATGCCACAGATTATAGAGAAAGATTACTATGTAACTATGCTTCTTCGAGTGTTGGCGGAGAAAATACCTTATATTGTATTTAAAGGCGGTACTTCGTTGAGCAAATGTCATAAAGTTATAAAACGTTTTTCGGAAGATATAGATATTACTATTGATATGCTCCTTTCTCAGGGACAAAAGAAAAGGTTTAAGCAGGTAATCGTAGAGACTGCAGAAGAACTTGGACTGACAATTGAGAATTTGAATGAAACCAGAAGCCGGAGGGACTACAATCGATATATAATTGCATACGAGTCGGTGACACCATTGGACAGCAGTGCTTTAAGGTCGGCAGTTTTGTTAGAAACATCATATACAGCAGTATCATTTCCAACAGTTGAGTTATTGGTAGATAGTTATATAGGAGACATGATGAAAGAAGAAGCACCGCAATTGTTGGAGGAGTTTCAGTTATTGCCATTTTCTATGAAAGTACAGGGGATGGATCGAACGCTTGTAGATAAAGTATTTGCAATTTGTGATTATTATTTACAAGGAAATGTGCAAAAGCATTCCAGGCATCTTTATGACATTTATAAATTATTTCCACTTGTTCCACAAGATACTGAATTCCAGAAATTGATCAGTGAAGTGAGAATGGTTCGGGCACAGTCAAAAGTCTGCCTGTCTGCACAGAGCGAAAAGGAAATTTCGATGCTGCTTAGAAAAATTATTGATGAAGGAGTATATAAAAATGACTATGATAATTTAACAATCCAGCTTTTGGAAGAACAAATCCCATATGAAACAGTAATTAAGACTTTAGAAGAAATTGCTGCCAGTGAGATTTTTGGCTGACATGGAAATAAATTAAAAAAGACATCCATCATGACGGTAATGGATGTCTTTTGTTTCGTTTACTTTATTCAAATAAATTAAGCGATTTCGTTTACAGCTTTTGATAAACGTGCAATCTTTCTTGAGCAAGTGTTCTTGTGGTAAACTCCCTTAGAACCAGCTTTGTTGATCTCAGAAATAGCAACCTTCAGTGCGTCCTGAGCAGCAGCAGCGTCTTTCTTTGCTACAGCAGTCTCAACTTTCTTTACGCAAGTCTTAACCTTAGATTTGATCGCTTTATTTCTTGCAGCCTTTGTCTCGTTTACTAAAATTCTTTTCTTTGCAGATTTGATGTTAGCCAATTTGTCCACCTCCGATATCATGGATTAATTATAATTTCATTCATGTTTATCAGAACAGACACGGACGCTCTGATAAAACGTACTTAATTATATTAGAATAATTAGGTGTGCTTGTCAATACATATTTTGACAAAAGCTGTAAAAACTAATGGAAAATGAGTATGAAGGAGAGAGACTAGGTATGATCGACAAGTTCAATGTGCGTACGGATCTTGCATTGGAAGAAAAGGAACGGTTTGAATCGGATGATGTAGAGATATCAGGCGTGGTGTTGGAGGAACATTATGATGAGCAGAAGGAGATCCGCATCACGATGGTGAAGATTGAGACAGAGAAGGGGGCAAGAACCATGGGGAAGCCTGTAGGGAATTACCTGACGCTGGAGGCACCGGGGATGGCGGATGATAACGAAGAGATTCACCGGGATATTTCGGATGAACTGGAGAAGCTGCTCAGACGCATTTTGAAAGATCATAAGGGAAAGCAGGAGTCGGTGCTGGTAGTGGGACTTGGCAACCGGATGGTGACACCGGATGCACTGGGACCGTACGTGGCAGATCATCTGAATATCACCCGTCATGTGATCCGTGAGTACGGCAGGTATGCATTACATGACCAGCGGATGCGTCTGGTCAGCGCGATTGTGCCGGGAGTGATGGGACAGACCGGCATGGAGACGGTAGAAATCGTGAAGGGAATTGTGAAAGAGACGAAGCCGGATCTTGTAATCGCGATTGATGCGTTGGCTGCGCGGAATACAAAGCGTCTGAACCGCACGATCCAGGTGGCAGATACGGGAATCCAGCCGGGATCCGGCGTTGGGAATCACCGCAGTGCGATCTGTCAGGAGACATTGGGGATTCCTGTAATCGCAATCGGTGTGCCAACAGTGGTAGATGCAGCGACAATCGTCAATGATTCCATGGAGAATCTGATTCAGGCACTGGAGACTTCGGAGGCGTTGCGTGGTGTCGGACTGGTATTACAGGGATATAATGCCGCGGAAAAATACGAATTGGTGAAAGAACTCATTTCCCCACATTTGAATGGAATGTTCGTGACGCCAAAGGATATCGATGATACAGTGAGGCGGATCAGTCGGATTGTCTGTGATGCGATCAATCAATTGTGTGTATGTGTGGAATAAATGCAGATGTATTGGCATATTTTGCACCGGGACGGCATAGGATAACAGCAGTACGGCAGACTGCCGGAGGTGAGTGAACGATGCGGAGTGGACATGTAAAGATCAACCGTTGCCTGATTCTGATGCTGTCAGTGATCTTGGGGGCATATATATTGTGGAATACAGGTGTATTTTCCTGGAATATGATCTGGGAGGAGATTACCGATATGCTGGTCAGGCAGTCGGCGGAATGTTATCTGCCCGGAATGGTATATGTGGCAGAGGATAAAAATGGTGACTGGAAGGAATGGCTGGAAGGAAAGGCAGCCGAGCTGATACCGTTAGGTACGTATTTGGATGAAAAATCAGAATGGGAGACCGAAGTGGAGGATGCAGAGACAATTGCAAAAATTCTGGCGGAACAGGCGTCAGATGAGAATGCGGTGGATGCGAATGGGGCGTTAATCGGTGAGGATGATTCAGCTAAGACGGAAGGAGTGGGCACAGGCATTGATGTATCTCCGGAGAAAATGGGGGATTTCAACTATCTGCTGAGCCATTTCTATACGGTAGACAGTTCCACGATGATCCGCAGTGATGAACTGAATGGAACAGAACTTATGAGCAAGGATCTTCATATTAATCAAGAGACAGAAGGACCGAAGATTCTGATCTATCATACCCATTCTCAGGAAATGTTTGCGGATTCGGTACCTGGAGATCCGTCTACATCGATTGTAGGTATCGGAGATTATCTGACGGACCGGTTGAATCAGACCTATCATATAGAGACAATGCATCATACAGGTGTCTACGATCTGATCAATGGAGAATTGGATCGAAGCAAAGCATATGATCTGGCGAAACCGGAGATCGCAGAGATTCTGAAAAATAACCCATCCATTGAGGTGGTGATTGACTTGCACAGGGATGGCGTGGGTGAGGGAACCCATTTGGTGACGGAGATCAATGGAAAGCCAACAGCCCAGATTATGTTCTTTAACGGACTAAGTAAGACCAGGTCAAACGGTGAGATTGATTATCTTGCCAATCCTTACATACAGGATAATCTTGCATTTTCTCTGCAGATGCAGGTGGCGGCAAGTGAGAAGTATCCGGATTTTGCCAGACGGATCTATCTGCGAGGATACCGTTATAACATGCATCTGATGCCGAAGAGTCTGCTGATTGAGGCGGGTGCGCAGACGAATACCGTACAGGAAATGAAAAATGCGATGGATATCTTAGCGGAGCTGCTGGATCAGGTGCTGGTAAAGTGATTGGTAACGATCACTAAAATAAATTCTTTGCGAAAAAGAAACATTTGTGATATTCTAATACAACATGGGTAAGTATGCGAAATAGTAGAAAGGACTAATTAACATGGCGAATAAAGCTACATATGATGCGGACAGTATCTCGGTGCTGGAGGGGCTGGAGGCAGTCCGTAAGAGACCGGGTATGTATATCGGAAGTACCTCAACGAAAGGTCTGAATCATCTGATCTATGAGATCGTGGATAATGCAGTGGATGAGCATCTGGCGGGATTCTGTTCCGAGATTCATGTGACATTGGAAAAAGACGGATCGGCAACCGTGGTGGATAACGGACGAGGCGTGCCTGTCGGCATGCATGCAAAGGGCATGTCTGCTGCCAGACTGGTGTACACGACACTGCATGCGGGCGGTAAATTCGATGACTCGGCCTATAAGACCAGCGGTGGTCTGCACGGTGTGGGTTCTTCTGTAGTCAATGCGCTGTCTGCATGGATGGACGTGGAGATCAGCAGAGACGGATATGTGCATCATGACCGCTATGAGCGTGGTGTTCCGGTAATTGAATTGGAAGATGGACTGCTGCCGAAGATAAGTAAGACAAGAAAGACAGGAACGAAGGTCAGCTTCCTGCCGGATGATACGATCTTTGAGAAGACAAAGTTCCGCGGGGAAGAGATCAAGAGCCGTATGCATGAGACGGCTTATCTGAATCCGAACTTAACAATTATATATGAAGATAAACGTGGAGAAGAGACCGAACATATCGAATATCACGAGCCGGACGGTATCATTGGCTTTATCCGCGATCTGAATGCCAAGAAAGAAGTCATCCATGAACCGGTGTATTATAGGGGAACAGCAGAAGGCGTTGAGGTCGAGGTCGCGTTCCAGTATGTCAATGAGTTCCATGAAAATGTACTTGGCTTCTGTAATAATATCTATAACGCAGAGGGCGGAACCCATCTGACCGGATTTAAGACAACATTTACCACAGTGATGAATCAGTATGCCAGAGAACTGGGTATCCTGAAGGATAAGGATGCGAACTTTACCGGAGCGGATATCCGTAATGGTATGACAGCCATCGTATCGATTAAACATTCGGATCCTAGATTCGAGGGACAGACAAAGACAAAGCTGGATAACCCGGATGCTGCCAAAGCGACAGGAAAGGTAACCGGTGAGGAAGTTGTACGCTATTTTGACCGCAATCTGGATACCTTAAAGAAGGTGCTTGCCTGCGCAGAAAAGGCAGCCAAGATCCGTAAGACAGAGGAACGCGCAAAGACGAATCTGCTGACCAAGCAGAAGTATTCCTTTGACAGTAACGGCAAGCTTGCTAACTGTGAGAGCAGGGATGCGTCCAAATGCGAGATCTTTATCGTGGAGGGAGATTCTGCGGGAGGTTCTGCCAAGACAGCCAGAGATCGTATGTATCAGGCAATCCTGCCGATCCGCGGTAAAATCCTGAATGTAGAAAAAGCAAGTATCGACAAGATTCTTGCCAATGCGGAGATCAAGACAATGATTAATGCATTCGGATGCGGTTTCTCCGAAGGATACGGCAATGACTTTGACATTACCAAACTGCGGTATGACAAGATTATTATCATGGCAGATGCAGATGTGGATGGAGCACATATTTCCACTCTGCTGTTAACTTTATTTTATCGTTTCATGCCGGAACTGATTTACGAAGGACATGTATATATCGCGATGCCTCCACTCTATAAGGCAATGCCGAAGAAGGGTGAGGAAGAATATCTCTATGATGACAAGGCATTAGAACGTTATCGTAAGACCCACGAGGGACCATTTACCTTACAGAGATACAAAGGTCTGGGCGAGATGGATGCAGAGCAGCTCTGGGAGACGACGTTGAACCCAGAGACTCGTGTAATGAAATTAGTAGAGATCGAGGATGCCAGAATGGCATCCAGTGTGACGGAGATGCTGATGGGGACAGAAGTGCCGCCGCGCCGTGCATTTATCTACGACAATGCGACAGAGGCAGAGCTTGATATCTAGGGAGGAGCAGATAAAATATGAGTAAAGCACAGATTATTCGTACCGAATATTCGGACGTGATGAAGAAATCATATATTGATTATGCCATGAGTGTTATCGTGGCAAGAGCCCTTCCGGATGTGAGGGATGGGCTGAAACCGGTACAGCGGCGTACACTGTATGATATGCATGAGCTTGGTATCCGGTGGGACAAACCTTACCGTAAATGCGCCCGTATTGTGGGTGACACTATGGGTAAATACCATCCGCATGGTGACAGTTCTATCTATGAAGCACTGGTTGTGATGGCACAGGACTTTAAGAAAGGGAAGATTCTGGTGGACGGACATGGTAACTTCGGCTCTATTGAAGGAGACGGAGCAGCAGCCATGCGATACACGGAAGCGAGACTTGCAAAGTTTACCCAGGATATCTTTCTTGCGGATCTGGACAAAGATATTGTGAATTTTGTTCCAAACTTTGATGAGACAGAAAAAGAGCCGGAGGTGCTGCCGGTACGTGTGCCGAATCTGTTGGTCAATGGTGCAGAAGGCATTGCAGTTGGTATGGCGACCAGTATTCCTACCCATAATCTGGGTGAGGTGATCGATGCAGTCATCGCGTATATGAAAGATAATACACTGACGACAAAGCAGTTAATGAAATATATCAAAGGACCGGATTTCCCGACCGGCGGTATTGTGGTCAATCAGGACGACCTGCTGTCAATCTACGAGAGTGGAACCGGTAAGATCAAGATCCGCGGTAAAGTAGAGACAGAAGATATGAAGAGCGGTAAAAAACGTCTTGTTATTACCGAGATTCCTTATACGATGATCGGAGCAGGCATTGGTAAATTCTTAAATGATGTCTGCAATTTGGTGGAGACCAAGAAAACATCGGATATCGTAGACATTTCCAACCAGTCCTCTAAGGAAGGTATCCGCATTGTGATCGAATTGAAGAAGGGCGCGGATGTAGAGAATCTTACGAATATGCTCTATAAGAAGACACGTCTGGAAGACACCTTTGGCGTAAATATGCTGGCGGTAGCAGACGGCAGGCCGGAGACCATGGGCTTAAAAAAGATTATTGAACACCATGTGGATTTCCAGTTTGAGCTGGCGACCAGAAAGTATCGTACACTGCTTGCAAAAGAACAGGACAAGAAAGAGATTCAGGAAGGACTGATCAAAGCCTGTGATGTGATTGATTTGATCATTGAAATTCTCAGAGGCAGTAAGAACATCAAAGATGCGAAAGCATGTCTGACGAATGGTGTGACTGAGAATATTAAATTCAAGAGTAAGATTTCACAGAAGATGGCGGCGATGTTACGCTTTACGGAGCGCCAGGCTACAGCAATCCTGGAAATGCGTCTGTATAAGCTGATTGGCCTGGAAATTGAGGCATTACAGAAAGAGCACGAGGAGACGTTGAAGAAGATTGCACGCTACGAGGATATCCTGAATCATTATGAGTCAATGTCCAGTGTGATCATCGAAGAGCTGGAACAGTTCCGTAAGGAATTTGCAGGAGCCCGTCGTACCGTGATCATGAATGCAGAAGAGGCGGTATTTGAAGAAAAGAAGATTGAGGAGCAGGAAGTGGTGTTCCTGATGGACCGCTTTGGTTACGCACGGACCGTAGATCCGTCAGTATATGAGAGAAATAAAGAGGCAGCAGACAGTGAGAACAAATACATTGTCTCCTGCATGAATACCGGCAAATTGTGTCTGTTTACCAATACCGGCAAGATGCATCAGATCAAGCTACAGGATCTTCCGTATGGAAAGTTCCGTGATAAAGGCATTCCGATAGATAATGTGAGTAATTTTGACAGCACCGGTGAACAGATCGTTTACCTGTGTGATGGCGAGCAGATGCGTTATGCATGGCTGATGTTTGCGACGAAGCAGGGCATGATCAAGAAGGTAGAGGGTGCTGAATTCCAGGTGATCAAACGTACCATCGTGGCGGCGAAGCTGCAGGACGAGGATGAACTGATCAGCGTTCAATTGATCCATCCAAATCAGCAGGTGGTATTACAGACCAAAGAAGGATATTTTCTGAAGTTCGCTGCAGATGAAGTGGCAGAGAAAAAGAAGGCAGCAGTCGGTGTCCGGGGAATCAAGCTTAAGAAGAATGACGAACTGGAACAGGTATATCTGATCGGAGAAGGTCAGGAGAGTACGATACGTTACGGTGAAAGGGATCTGTATCTGAACCGATTAAAACTGGCTAAGCGTGGTGGAATGGGTACCAAAGCACGGAGTTAGCAATTTGTATCAAAAATAGAAAAAACCTTTGTAAAATATGGGAAATCCCTTGATTTTACAAAAAACAGGTGCTATACTGTATATAGTTACATAGTAGATTGAGGCAAGAGTGAACGAAAGTTCACTCTTCTTTGTTGTAAAAAAGCATATATGATGCCAGTGGGAGTGCAAAGCACGAAACAATCCGTAGGCATCATAATTGGGGCTTGAAAAATTTAAGAAAGAAGGGAATAACTGCATTGTCTAAGAGAGAAAGTTATGAACAGAGAACAGAAGCAATTCTGCTCCCAATCCTTGAGAAGCATGGATTCTCACTGTGGGATGTGGAATATGTGAAGGAAGGCGGTAACTGGTATCTGCGTGCTTACATTGATAAGCCGGATGGAATCGGAGTGAATGACTGTGAGGTTGTAAGCCGTGAATTGTCAGATATCCTGGATGAGGAAGATTATATTGAAGGATCTTATATTCTGGAGGTCAGTTCACCGGGACTTGGAAGACCGCTGAAGAAGGACAGAGATTTTGAGAGAAGTATGGGAGAAGAGGTGGAGATCCGTACTTATCGGATGATCGACCGTACCAAAGAATTCCGTGGAATTCTGAAAGCATACGACAAAGACAGTGTGACCATTGAGATGGAAGATTCCCGGGAAAAGACATTTGAAAAAAGTGAAATAGCATTGGTTCGGCTTGCTTTTGATTTTTAGATTTATCAGTAGGAGGAAAAGAAAATGAATACAGAATTATTAGAAGCGTTGACAATATTAGAGAAAGAAAAAGACATCAGCAAAGAGACACTCTTAGATGCCATTGAGAATTCTCTGATCAATGCATGTAAGAACCATTTTGGAAAAGCGGATAATATCAAAGTTATCATGGATCGTGAGACCTGCGATTATCAGTTGATCCAGGAGAAGACAGTAGTAGATGAAGTGATGGATGATGTAGAAGAGATCAGCCTGGAAGATGCTAAGAACACCGATAAGAAATATGAAATTGGTGACATCGTACAGATTCCGGTAGAGTCTAAATCATTCGGACGTATCGCAACACAGAATGCAAAGAATCTGATCCTTCAGAAGATTCGTGAAGAAGAGCGTAAAGTGATTTACGATCAGTATTTTGAAAAAGAAAAAGATATCGTAACTGGTATCGTACAGCGTTATGTTGGACGTAATATCAGCGTAAACCTTGGTAAGGTGGATGCTATGCTGACAGAAAATGAGCAGGTAAAGGGTGAGGTGTTCCAGCCGACAGAGCGTATTAAGCTGTACGTTGTAGAAGTTAAGAATACAACCAAGGGACCTAAGATTCTGGTATCCAGAACCCATCCGGAACTGGTAAAACGTCTGTTTGAAGCAGAGGTTACTGAAGTAAGAGACGGCGTCGTAGAGATCCGCAGTATTGCAAGAGAAGCAGGAAGCAGAACGAAGATCGCTGTATGGTCTAATGATCCTGATGTAGATCCGGTAGGAGCATGTGTAGGTATGAACGGTGCACGTGTCAACACGATTGTTAATGAGTTGCGCGGCGAGAAGATCGATATCATCAACTGGAGTGATAATCCGGGTATTCTGATTGAGAATGCACTGAGCCCGGCAAAGGTTATTTCTGTAATGGCTGATCCGGATGAGAAGACTGCAAGCGTTATTGTGCCGGATTACCAGCTTTCACTGGCTATCGGTAAAGAGGGACAGAATGCAAGACTGGCAGCGAGACTGACCGGATACAAGATAGATATTAAGAGCGAGAGCCAGGCAATTGAGTCAGGAGAGCTTCCGGAGAACTATATGGAACTGATGGAAGGTGTATACGAAGAAGAGATGTACGAGGACGGCTACGATGAAGAAGTGGCAGATGAAGCTTACGAGACATCTGAAGAAGCATCTGAGGAGACAGCACCGGAAGACGAGATTCAGTTCGAAGAAGTAGAAGAATAAGAGTAGAAATCAGGTGATTGTTTGAGTGGAAATAAAAAGATGCCTGTGCGTATGTGCGTAGGCTGTCAGGAAATGAAGAATAAAAAAGAGATGATCCGGGTGATCAAGACACCGGAAGGTACATTTATGTTGGATGCGACCGGCAAGAAGAATGGCAGAGGGGCATATGTATGTCCAAGTGAAGAATGTTTACAGCTTGCCCGTAAGAACAAGGGACTGGAACGGTCATTCAAACAGGCTATCCCGGCAGAAGTCTATGAATCGCTGGAAAAGGAGATGGAAGCACTTGAAACCAGATAAAGCATTGTCAATGCTCGGCCTTGCGGCAAGAGCGGGAAGAATCGTCAGCGGAGAATTTACCGTCGAGAAGGAAGTGAAGAGCGGCAGAGCATATCTGGTGTTGATCGCAGAAGATGCATCTGAGAATACCAGAAAAAAATTTCAGAATATGTGTGAATTCTATGAAGTACCAATGCGCCTGTGTTATGACAGAGAGAGGCTTGGACATTTTATCGGCAAAGACTTTCGCGCATCTGTTGCAATATTGGATGAGGGATTCGCAGATAACATTCTGAAACATTTAAACAGTCAGATATAGATACAATTGCATAGAGGAGGTTAGTTTGTATGTCAAAAGTAAAAGTATATGAACTTGCAAAGGAACTTGGCAAGGACAGCAAAGACGTTGTGAAGTTCCTGGAAGGAAAGAATATAGAAGTAAAGAATCATATGAGCACGATTTCAGAGGATGAAGCCGCTATGGTGAAGAAAGCACTTGGCGGAAGCAAAGCCCCTGCATCAGGGGATGAGGCTAAGGCAGCACCGAAGAAGAAAAATATCGTGCATGTATTCCGCCCGCAGAATACCAGAGACGGTTCCAGAAATGGCAGACGTCAGGCCGGGCGTCCTGCCGGTGGAGCAAAGGCACCGCAGAATGCAAAGCCGATGCAAGTACAGAACGGAAGACCGGCACCGGGAAGCAAGCCGGCAGTAAAACCTGTCACTAAGCCAGCAGTTAAGCCTGTAGCAGAGAAGCCGGCAGAAGCAGTAAAGCCTGCAGAGGTGAAACCAGAAGTAAATGCAGAGACAGTACAGTCTAAGAAGCCGGAAAGTACTCCGGTACAGCCGCAGAGTGCGTCGAACCAGACAGAAAAAGTTCAGGAGAAGAATACGTCAGTGGAAAAACCAGTTAAGAACAGAGAAGAACAGAACAGAAATTCTCAATCCCAGGAAGGACGCAGAGAGCGTTCACAGGGAGGATATAACAGAGATCGTCAGGGAAGAAATGACAGAAATGACCGTGGTGACAGAAACGGTCGCCCACAGGGAGACAGAAGAGATAATAACCGCGGAAGAAACGACAGAAATAACGATAGAAATGATCGCCCGCAGGGAGACAGAAGAGATAATAACCGCGGAAGAAATGATAGAAATGATCGTCAGGGCGGATTCAACAACAGAGACCGACAGGGAAGAAACGGAAATGACCGTTTCCAGAACAACGATCACCGCAAGAAGAATAATAATCCTGCAATTCCTGCACCGGCTTTGGAAGGACAGAAGCCACAGCAGAGAAAGAATAAGGGCAAGGAAGACTTCAAGAAGAAAGATTACCGCAAGGATGACGAAGACAGAATGCCTAAGGGAAGAAAGCAGAAGAATGATCAGAAGCAGCAGATGCAGAAGCCACAGCAGAAGGAACAGAAGGTAGAAGAGACAATCAAGTCAATCGTAATTCCAGAGGTCCTTACAATCAAAGAACTGGCAGATAAGATGAAGATCGTACCATCTGTTATTGTTAAGAAGCTCTTTATGCAGGGCAAGATCGTAACTGTTAATCAGGAGATTGATTATGATACAGCAGAAGAGATTGCGCTTGAGTTTGATGTACTCTGCGAGAAGGAAGAAGTTGTAGATGTAATTGAAGAACTCCTGAAAGAGGAAGAAGAAGACGAAAAGAAGATGAAGAAACGTCCGCCGGTTGTATGTGTTATGGGACACGTTGACCATGGTAAGACTTCTCTTCTGGACGCAATCCGCCATACAAATGTGATCGACCGTGAGGCCGGTGGTATTACACAGCACATTGGTGCTTCTGTTGTTACAGTAAATGGTGAAAAGATTACATTCCTGGATACACCGGGACATGAGGCTTTTACTGCAATGCGTATGCGTGGTGCGAACTCTACTGATATTGCGATTCTTGTAGTTGCCGCTGATGATGGTGTAATGCCGCAGACTGTTGAGGCGATCAACCATGCGAAAGCTGCAGGTATTGAAATTGTAGTTGCGATTAACAAGATTGATAAGCCAAGTGCAAATATCGATCGTGTAAAACAGGAACTGTCTGAGTACGAACTGATTCCGGAAGACTGGGGCGGAAGCACAATCTTCGTACCGGTATCTGCTAAGACCGGAGAAGGTATTCAGGATCTGATGGAAATGCTGCTTCTGACAGCAGAAGTATCTGAACTTAAGGCTAATCCGAACAGAAGAGCAAGAGGTCTTGTAATCGAGGCTCAGCTTGACAAAGGTAAGGGACCGGTTGCTACTGTTCTGGTACAGAAGGGTACACTGCGTATCGGAGATGCGATAGCTGCAGGTTCTGCTTACGGTAAAGTAAGAGCGATGATGGATGATAAGGGACGCCGTGTAAAAGAGGCCGGCCCGTCTACTCCGGTAGAGATTCTTGGTCTGAATGACGTGCCGAATGCCGGTGAAGTATTTGTCGGATGCAAGAATGACAAAGATGCAAGAAGTTTTGCTGAGACATTTATCTCGCAGAACAAAGCTAAACTTCTGGAAGATACTAAGGGTAAACTTTCTCTGGATGATCTGTTTACACAGATCAAGGAAGGTAATCTGAAGGAACTGAATATTGTAGTTAAAGCAGACGTACAGGGATCTGTAGAGGCAATCAAGCAGAGTCTCCTGAAGCTGTCTAACGAAGAAGTTGTAGTTAAGATCATTCATGGCGGTGTTGGTGCGATTAATGAATCTGACGTCAGCCTGGCATCTGCATCCAATGCGATCATCATCGGATTTAACGTTCGTCCGGATGCGACCGCAAAAGAGACAGCAGAGCGTGAAGGTGTAGATGTGCGTCTGTATCGTGTTATTTACAACGCTATCGAAGATGTACAGGCAGCGATGAAGGGTATGCTGGATCCGGTATTTGAGGAGAAAGTGCTTGGTCATGCCGAAGTACGTCAGACATTCAAGGCTTCCGGAGTGGGTACAATTGCCGGATCTTATGTGCTGGATGGTACATTCGAAAGAGATTGTCAGGCAAGGATCGTACGTGACGGTATCGTTATTTATGATGGCAAGCTTGCTTCTCTGAGAAGATTTAAGGATGATGTAAAAGAAGTACGTGCCGGATATGAATGTGGTTTCGTATTTGAAAATTATAATGATGTAAAAGAAGGCGACCAGGTAGAGGCGTTCAAGATGGTTGAGATCCCTAGATAATAGCGGGGATCTGACGCCCCACCCGGGGAGTCTTGGTAAGGAGAATAGAATTGAGAAAAAACAGTATTAAGAATACCAGGGTGAATACAGAAGTTCAGAGAGAACTGAGTAATATTATCCGTGCAGGGATCAAAGATCCGAGGGTAGCACCATGGACATCTGTTGTTGCAGTACAGGTAGCTCCTGATCTGAAGACCTGCAAGGCTTATATCAGTGTGCTTGGCGATGAGAAAGCACAGGCAGACACAGTAATCGGACTTAAGAGTGCGGAAGGATATATCAGAAGACAGCTTGCACATAATCTGAATATGCGCAACACTCCAGAGATTACATTTGTGCTGGATCAGTCAATTGAGTATGGTGTAACTATGTCTAAGAAGATTGATGATGTAACCAAGGATTTGGATACGGACGGTGAAGAAGATGCTGAATAAAATGCTTCAGAAAGCACAGACGGTTGCCATTGGCGGACATGAGCGTCCGGATGGCGACTGCATTGGTTCCTGCATGGGAATGTATCGATATATTAAGAATAATTACCCGGAGATCCAGGTGGATCTCTATCTGGAACCGATTGCGGATAAATTTCGCTTTATCCGTGGAACAGAGGATATTTTAAGTGAGATTGACGAAGAGAAACGCTATGATCTTTTTATCAGTCTGGACTGCGGAGACCGGGCGCGTCTCGGATTCTCTGAGCCGCTGTTCTGCAGTGCGGCACACACATTGTGTATTGATCATCATGTGAGTAATGGTTCTTTTGCAGAAGAGAATTATATATTCCCGGATGCAAGTTCTGCGTCAGAGCTAGTATACGAACTACTGGATAAGGACAAGATTACAAAGGAGATTGCGGAGTCCCTGTATATGGGAATTGCACACGATACGGGAATCTTCCGCTACTCCTGTGCATCACCGAAGACATATCGCGTGGCGGCAGATCTGCTGGAATATGGATTTGATGCTCCGGCACTTCTGGATTCTACATTCAGCGAAAAGACATATGCACAGAATCAGGTGATGGGACGAGCATTGTTAGAGAGTATTCTGTTCATGGATGGTAAATGCATAGCATCGTCCTTTAAAAAGGAGCAGATGGACTATTATGGTGTGACACCAAAGGATTTAGATGGCATTGTGTCACAGCTTCGCCTGACGAAGGGTGTGGAGGTCGCGATATTTGCCTATGAATTGACGGCAGATGTGTACAAAGTCAGCCTGCGGTCCAAGAGTTATGTGGATGTGAATAAAGTAGCCAGCTATTTTGGCGGAGGCGGTCACGTGAGAGCGGCCGGCTGTACTATGCCTGGTACGATCTATGATGTGCTGAACAATCTGTCCGGACGGATTGAGATGCAGATGGAGCAGGAATAAATCATGATTCATGGAATTATCAATGTATATAAGGAGAAGGGATATACTTCTCATGATGTAGTAGCAAAGCTCAGAGGTATTGCAGGCCAGAAGAAGATTGGCCACACAGGAACCCTGGATCCGGATGCGGAAGGGGTTCTTCCTGTATGTCTGGGAAAGGCGACGAAGGTATGTGAACTTCTGACAGACAAGGATAAAACATATCGAGCAGTGCTTTTCCTGGGGCAGACAACAGATACCCAGGATGCTTCAGGTACAGTGCTTGAGACTTCAGATATTTCGAATCTGAATGAAGCACAGGTGACAGAAGCTGTCCAGAGCTTTGTGGGAGAATATGCACAGATACCGCCAATGTATTCAGCTCTCAAGGTGGGTGGTAAGAAACTTTATGAACTTGCGCGTGAAGGAAAAACAGTAGAACGCAAAGCAAGAAATGTGATGATTCACAGTATTAAGATTCTTTGTGTAGATCTTCCGAGAGTAGAAATGGAAGTTTCCTGCTCAAAAGGAACTTATATCCGTACGTTATGCCATGATATCGGTGAAAAGCTCGGTGTCGGTGGATGTATGGAGTCGCTGCTCCGGGTGCAGGTAGGACGCTTTGTGCTGGCAGACAGCCTACGCCTTAGTGAGATACAGAAGGCGAAAGAGGATGGGAATCTGGAAAAGATTCTTCAACCGATCGACAGTGTGTTTGAACAATACAGAGCAGTTCAGATTCGTCCGGATCAGGAAAAGAGACTGCAGAATGGTAATTCGTTCCGTAAGCCTGACAGATCACAGAACTATGATGATCAGGAAATGGTAAGAGTTTATGATTCGAATGGACATTTTGCTGCAGTTTATCGGTATGTAGAAAAGGATCATGAATTCCGAATTGTGAAAATGTTTCTGCAGCCGTAGAACAAGAGGAGAAACATGCAATATATTAAAGGCTTGAAAGATTACCACGATGACAGTCAGACTGCTGTTACGCTCGGAAAGTTTGATGGTGTACATCGTGGCCATGAAAAACTTGTTGAAAAAGTAATAGAATATGCAGATACTGCGGGTGTAAAAAGTGTTGTGTGTGCATTCGATATGCTGGCATTTTCGAAAAAGCATGTGGATGAACGCTGTATTTTGATGACCAAAGAGGAAAGGGAAGACAGACTTCACGACCGGGTGGATTATCTGGTCGACTGTCCATTTACCAGAGAGTTCAGTCAGGTGAAGGCTGAAGATTTTATCCGGGATGTGCTGGTGGAGACATTCCATGCATCTTATGTGGTGGTTGGAACGGATTTTACGTTTGGCTATAAGAAACGCGGCGATATTCACATGTTGAAAGAGTATGAAAAGGTATATGGATATCATTTAGTTGTGATCGAGAAAGAACGGTACCATGACCGGGAAATCAGCAGTACTTATATACGTGAAGTGCTGAACGCAGGGGATATTCCGCTGGCTAATACATTACTTGGATATCCGTATCGGGTTATAGGGTGTGTGGAGCACGGAAAACGACTTGGCAGAACACTGGGATTTCCAACTTTGAATGTGGCTCCAAATCCAAATAAGCTGATGCCGCCAAATGGTGTATATGCAGTGCAGGTAAAGATGGACGGGAAGGTCTACGGAGGTATTGCCAATGTAGGCGTGAAGCCGACAGTGACGAATGAAAATCGGATGCTGGTGGAAGCGTTTTTGTATAATTACTCTGGTAATGCATATGGTAAAGAAGTAGAGATTGAGTTTTGTGAATATCATAGACCGGAACAGAAGTTTCATGGTGTTGATGAGCTGAAAGCGTGTGTGGATACAGATATTTTATACGGAAAAGAGTATTTTAAACAAAAGTCTAGGAGATAATCTGAAAATGTTGTATAATATGTACAAAGGTGTTGGGGGTGTAGAATGTTCTGCGCAGCGATGATCCTTTGACATCAAAATACATGTATTATGGAGGATTCTAGTATGAAAAAGATATTGGTAGTTGGAAGTCTGAATATGGATACTGTTATTGAGACTCCAAGAATTCCGGTTCCGGGCGAAACGATTATGGGGAATGGTATTAAGCATGTGCCAGGCGGTAAAGGTGCTAATCAGGTTTATACGATTGGTAAACTTGGCGGAGATGTAAGCATGATCGGCGCAGTTGGTGATGACAGTTTTGGTGATGCAATGTTAGACAATCTCAAAAGTGTTAATGTCAATGTAGAGGGTATTGAGCGAATTCCGGGGGGAACAACCGGGCAGGCATTTATACCGGTTGATGCTAATGGCGAGAATTCAATTATCGTAGTTGGTGGAACAAATAGTCTGGTAGATGAGGACCTTTTGAAAAAATATGAGTATCTGATGGATGAGGCCGATATTGTGGTAATGCAGCAGGAGATTCCACTTGATACCGTTATGAAGGCAAAAGAGATGGCACTTGCCAAAGGTAAGACGATCATTGTAGATCCGGCTCCTGCGGCAGCTATGCCAGAAGAATTTTGGAAAGATATTGACTATATTAAGCCGAATGAGACGGAACTTGGTATTCTGATCGGCAGAGAATTACATAGCAAAGAAGAGTATAAAGAAGCAGCACACGAGATGCTGAAAAAAGGCGTCAAACATCTGCTTGTTACTCTGGGAAGCAAAGGATGTCTCCTGATGTCAGAAGAAGGAGAGGAATTTCTTCCGGCTAATAAGGTGAAAGCAGTAGATACTACAGCTGCGGGAGATTGCTTTACAGGAGCGTTTGCAGTGGCAATCAGTCAGGGGAAATCAGAAAAAGATGCGATTGCATTTGCACAGAAAGCGTCTGCAATTGCAGTTACAAGATCAGGTGCACAGTCTTCCGTGCCATCATTGGAAGAGGTGCTTGAAAGTTTATGATGCCAACCATTAAAGATGTGGCAGAGAAAGCCGGTGTCGGCATTGCGACGGTGTCCAGAGCAATGAATGGCACCGGCTATGTTTCTGCCCGTTCCAGGGAGAAAATTGAAAAAGCAATCCGGGAACTTCATTATATTCCCAATGAACGTGCACGTAATCTGTCCAGAAAGCAGACTGGAATTATCGGTGTGCTGATTCCGGATTTTCAGACGCCGTTTTACGCATCGTTTTTGCGACAGGTTGAAATGGAATTATATAATTATGGCTATCGTACGATGGTGTGTAATACGGTAAAACACAGTGACAGAGAAGCGGCATATGTGGAAATGCTAGATCGTAATATGTTGGATGGTTTGATTACCTGCGCATGGTCTGCTGAGGCAGAAGTGTATCGGCATATGGATAAACCAATAGTCAGCATGGATCATAATCTGGGAGAAGGTATTCCACTCATTCATTCCGATCATAAGACCGGAGGAAGAATTGCAGCAGAACATCTATTGGAAAAGGGATGCAAAAGAGTGCTGCAGCTTGGAGACTATTTTCCAGTATATACGCCATCGAATGACAGGTACCGGGAATTTCATCGGATTATGGATGAAGCAGGCGTGGAGGTACGTCAGCTTGATCTGGAGTGGAATCGCCTGGATTATGAATATTATGAAAAATATCTATCAGAACATCTGAGGGATGTGAAGTGGTCGGATGCAGTGTTTGCTTCTGATATGGGGGCAATTGCCTGTTATCGTTTTGTGACAGAGAGGGGGATTCAGGTTCCGGATCATATGAAGATTATGGCGTATGATGGAACAGATTTTACCCGGATGATGATGCCTGTTATGACAGCAGTGCGCCAGGACATTACAAAGCTTGCATCAAGCTGTGCCGATACTGTAGTCCGGCTGGTACAGCGCAAAGAGCCTGTGCGTATGCATCGGATTATTGATGTGGAATTTCAAAAAGGTGGAACAACATAACGTTTCTGTATGTGCAATATGCATATATGGAAACGTTTTTATAATGTATAAATGTACTGAATATACAAAAATGACGGGTTCTTTTCTTGACTTTCTAGATAACGCTGATGATAATGATAGATAGAAAGACAGCTGTGAATGTAGAATGGAAAGGAAGGAACCGTATGAAAGAGACAAGATGGGCAATTGTGGGAACCGGATATATTGCTAATGAATTTGCAAAGGGCATGCAGGAGGCGGCTGCAGCAGAACTTGTTGCGGTGGTTTCCAGAAGCGAGGAAAATGGAAAGACATTTGCACAGAGATATGGTTGTAATACGGTCTATACAGAGCTAGCAGAGATGCTTCGGAATGCGAGACCAGACATTGTATATATTGCAATTCCAAATGACTGCCATTTCAGTTATATCATGACAGTGCTGGAGGCAGGCATTCCTGTTCTTTCGGAAAAGCCGATGGTTGATAATCGCAGACAACTTGATGCAGTGCTTGCAAAAGCAAGAGAAAAAGATGTTTTTCTTATGGAAGGTATGTGGACCAGATGTTTTCCGGCGGTGAGACAGGCAAGAAGCTGGATCGCAGAAGGTAAGATCGGAAAGCCACTTACAGTGAAGTCTGGTTTTGACATTAAACCGGATGTCAGTGACTGGCAGCCGTGGAAAGGCGGTATTAGTCATGCGGGTGGTGCACTTCGTGATGTGGGAATTTATGCATTAGCCATGGCGCAGATGGTATTTCCGGAGTCTCCGAAAGAGGCACATGCTACGATGAAGTCCAACGGTGAAGTGGATGAAAGTTTTCATATGCTGGCAACTTATACAGATGGAAGAGCGGCATTCTTAAGTGGTGCATTTAATCAGGTCAGTACACCTGTGACAGAGATTGTAGGCGAGCTTGGACGAATTCTGATTGGACCGGAATTCTGGCATCCTACTACTGCAGAGCTTGTGATGAATGATGGAACCAGACAGACCTTTGAAAAAGCATATCCGGCAAGTGGTTTTCAATATGAGATAGAAGCGATACAGGAATGTCTGGAAAAAGGAGAAAAGGAGTGTCCATATTTTGCGTTAACAGACACAGAGATTATCGCAGACTGGATTGAAACCACCAGAAAAGAATGGGGTATTGTATACAAAGCGGATAGTGAATAAACAGTTAAGCATTTGTGAATAAAGGGAGGATGAGACGATGAAAGGTAAAATCAAGCAGATTTGTGTGTTGGTAGATGATGTGCAGAAAGCGATGAAAGAATATTGGGAAAAATTCGGTATTGGGCCATGGGATATCCGACATTTTACACCGGACACGGTGCATGATTTGTATGTGCGTGGCGAAGCAGTGACTGAAGGATTTGACTTTATCTGTGCTGTCTGCTGGGCAGGTGATATGGAATTTGAATTAATTCAACCGATCAAAGGTCCAAATATTTACTGGGAATTTTTAGAAAAATACGGCAGCGGACTTCACCATTTTAAAATTGTAATTCCTGATGATGAAGAATTGAGGGCGTATGTAGACGAATTACAGGCGAAGGGCCTTAAAGTAACACAGACAGGCTGGATTGATAATGATGTACATTATTATCTGGATTCGTATGAACAGCTTGGACTGACATTGGAACTTGGAAATGGCGGTAAGATTGGACCAGCACCAGAGGTTTATCCGGTGGAAGGTGCGATTCGGTCAATAAACCACATTCCGAATATCAGACAGCTTGCAATTGTCGTTGACGATGCGGAAAAATACATGAAGAATTATGCATATTATCTCGGAATCGATGGATGGGATGTGCGCCATTTTACGCCGGATAAGGTAAAGAGCCTGAAAGTAGGCGGTCATGAAGTGAAAGAGGAATTTGATTTTATCTGTGCAGTGAAATGGGCGGGAGATATGGAGATTGAAATCATTCAGCCGGTCAAAGGACCGAATATTTACTGGGAATTTCTGGAGAAACAGGGACCGGGATTTCATCATATTAAAGATGTATTTTCAGACGAAGAGATTGCAGAAGAATGTGATCGCCTGAAAGCGTATGATGTGGAGATTATGCAGACCGGATGGATTGATGGAGACAGTCACTACTATATGAGTACGCAAAAATTTCTTAATATGATCATAGAGTTTGGAAATGGTGGTAAGATCGGACCACCGGATTATGTGTTTGCAGATGGAAAGCGGAGGCATTCTTGAATTTTTATCTCCAACATTGTATCTATATTGAACAATCAGTATTGACAATTATATGTTGTGCAATATATAATAGAAAAAGTGGCTTAAAACGATTAAAAGTAGCAAAATACACAGGAGATAAGAAGTGCGCGCAACAATTAAAGATGTGGCGAAGCTTGCTGGTGTATCGACGGCAACGGTATCTAATGTGCTGACTGGACGTAAGAATGTCAGTGAATCATTACGTCGCCGGGTGAATGAAGCAAGTGCCGAATTGGACTATAAACCAAATAGTATAGCGAGAAGCCTGAAGACGAATCAGAGTCACACGATTGGTGTGATCGTACCGGATATCCTGAATCCTTTCTTCGCGGAAGTGCTGAAACATATTGGCTATGAGGCATCCAGAAAGGATTATCAGGTCGTGATGTATGAATCAGGTGAAAGCGTCAGACAGGAGAAAAAGCTGCTTCAGCAATTAATGGAAAGTGGAGTTGATGGAATTATTGATATTACATCGCGCCTGGATCGTGAAGAGTTAAAAGCAGGTTTTTCAGTGCCGCTTGTGCTTGGAGATCGTGTAGCATTTGACAGTGTGGGTAATGTGGCATTTGCACATACAGATAATCATGCCAGTGGACGAATTGCTGCAGATCACCTGATTGAGCGTGGGTATCGGAAGTTTGCATGTATTGCCGGACCTGTAGATGCAACTTCTGCTGCAAGAAGACGACTGGAAGGATTCCGGGAAGGACTGCAGGAACACGGCTTTACGGAACAGGATTTACTTGTTTTTTTGTGTAAATTTTCGTTTGATGACGGATATCGAATGATGAACCATTTTCTGGATATTTATAATCAAGAAGAAAATTGTGCCGTATTTGCAAGTAGTGATATTATGGCTTGGGGGGCAGTGGAAGCATGCAAGAGTAGAGGCATCCGTATTCCGGAACAGATCGCAATAATTGGAAATGATAATATCTGGTGTAGTAAATATATTGAACAAGGACTTACGACCGTGGAGTATCCAGCGAAAGAGCTGGGCATTAGAACCATGGGAATGCTTCTGGAAGCACTGAATCATGGTGGGGTATTCCAGGAACGGGAAGTCATCTTACAACCTAGTCTATGTTTAAGGAATACAACATAGAGAATCCTTATTTATATGAGATTCTTCGGAATCTCATATAAATTACAACAAAAGTTAATCGTTTAACTATACAACAAAAGACATATTTGAAGATGTTTTGGAAAAGGACAGAGTGGAACGATTACTAATACACTATAAAAGGAGAGTGTGTGATGAAGTATTGTTATGAAGAAGGACAGAAAAGAACCGGACATGTGTTTATGGGCGAAGAGATTACGCGAAGTGCCCGCATTGAGACGCTGCGAGATACACTTCTGGAGGCAGTGCCACAGATATCAGCAGATAGAGCGATGATCGTGACGGAAGCTTATCAGAGGTATAACAGTGAAACTATCTATATTAAGCGTGCAAAAACACTTGCAGAGCTTCTGGAAAAACTGCCAATTACGATTCTTGACGGTGAATTGATCGTAGGAAGTGTCAGCGACAAACTTCGCTGCGCACATATTTTTCCGGAATTCGGTCTGGACTGGCTGATTGAAGAACTGGATGGGAATCCAGTCAGACCAGAGAAACGCCCGGGTGATCGTTATGAGATTGCGGAAGCGGATGAGAATAAACTCCGCGAGATCACGGACTATTGGCGTAATAATAATCATGAGTATCGATGTAAGGCAGTACTGCCGGAAGAGACACATTTGATTCGTGAGATGGGTGTGACGGATTCTTACTGGTTGATGATCGGGGGTGAAGGACACCTGACAGTGAATCTGAAACGTGTTGTCAAAGAGGGACTTAGTAACTATATGAAAAGGGCAAAGGAACGGCTGGAGAATCTGGATCTGTCGGAACCATCTGAGGCGGAGCAGAAGCCATTCCTGGAGTCAGCGCTGATTACCTGTGATGCAGTGATAAAATATGCAGGAAGATATGCGGCGCTTGCTGAAAAACAGGCGGAAGAGACGGAAAATCCAGTGCGGCGGAAGGAACTTCAACATATAGCGGATATCTGCAGACGTGTTCCGGCAGAACCTGCGAGAGATTTCCATGAGGCCTTGCAGTCAATATGGTTTATTAATCTCTGTATCCAGCTGGAAAACAATGGCCATTCCATATCGCTGGGACGTCTGGATCAGAATCTTTTTCCTTATTATAAAGAAGATATTAATTCCGGTGTAATGCGTGATGAAGATGCATTGGAATTGTTGGAATGCCTGTATCTTAAGCTGTTTCAGCTTCACAAAATTACAAGCTGGGGTAATACGAAATCGTTCAGTGGTTATCAATTATTCCAAAATATTACGATCGGCGGGCAGGATATGAATGGAAAAGATGCAACGAATGAGCTTTCATATTTAATTCTGGGTGCTCAGGCGGCGATAAAATTACATACACCATCCATTTCACTGCGCTATCATGACCGTATTTCAGAGAAGATGATGTATGCGGCTATGGATGTTGTGCGTCTTGGCGGTGGGCAGCCTGCAATCTACAGCGATGAAGTCTATATTCCGGCACTGGTTAACAGGGGGATCAGATGGGATGATGCAGTGGAATATTCCATTGTAGGATGTGTAGAAGCAATTGTGGAAGGCAAACAGACCGGAAGACCTAATGGAGCAGGATTCATTAATCTGCAGAAGATCATGGAACTTGCATTATATGGTGGGAAAGATCCGAATACCGATATCTGCCTGCATCCGGGAAAGGGCAGTCTCGCAGATTTTGCCTCATATGAAGAACTTTATGAAGCATTCAAAGAACAGATTCGTTATTATTTCAAGTATCAGGTAATTACGGATAATATGATCGATATGGTAACCGAAAAAGGAATTGCAGATCCATTTGTGTCTTGTCTTGTGGATGATTGCATTGACAGAGGTAAGACTATGAAAGAGGGTGGTGCGGTCTATGACTACTGTGGACCATTATACGTAGGAATGGCGAATGTGGGCAACACTCTGGCTGCGTTAAAGAAATTGGTTTATGATGAGCGTATTCTTACAGGTGTACAGGTGATGCATGCGATACAGACAAATTATGAAGATCTTACTACTGTACCATCTGGACCGGATATCCGTAAAATGCTTCTGGATGCGCCAAAATATGGTAATGACGATGACTATGTGGATGATATTATGGTAGATTATTTCCGGTTTATCTGTGAAGAAACAGCAAAGTATAAGACTACACGGAGCGGACGTGGACCGATCGGATGTATCTGGCAGCCGTCTACCAGTTCTGTGTCATCAAATGTGCCTTGCGGTGAATGTGTAGGAGCGACTCCGGATGGAAGAAAAGCGGGAGAGGCATTGGCTGATACAGCATCTCCGACACATGGTACAGATACAAAAGGTATTACTGCCTCTCTTAAATCTGTAGGTAAACTTCCGACGGTTCTGGTATCCGGCGGACAACTGGTTAATGTTAAAGTGATGCCTGCAATGCTAGACGGTATGATGACAAGAAAAATGGTACAGGTACTGCGTACATATCTGGGTAATTATAAAGGAATGCATGTTCAGATTAATTGTGTATCTGCAGATACACTGAAAGCAGCACAGGTGCATCCGGAAGAATATAAGGATCTGATGGTACGCGTTGCAGGTTATAGTGCATTATTTACTCCTTTAGATAAAGCACTGCAGGATGATATCATTGCAAGGACAGAGCACAGCGCATAAGAAAATACATAGCATGGCGTATCATAACGAAGGTAGGTGAATAGTGTGTTTGGTTCCGATTATAGGGAGATAGAAGAGACTACAAATGGAATCGTATTCAACATAGAACATTTCCATGTACATGACGGAGAAGGAATCCGAACCAATGTATTTCTGAAGGGATGTAATCTGCATTGCCCGTGGTGCTGCAATCCTGAGTCCATCAGTCCGGATCCACAGATTGCATTTTATAAAAAATTCTGCACCGGATGTGGAAAGTGCCAGAATATTTGCCCGCAGCACTGTATAGAAATAATTGGAGATGGGAAAAGCAGAACAGATCGTTCGAGGTGTATTGCATGTGGGGCGTGTGAAAAGGTGTGTCCGCATGGTGCCAGAGAGCTGTTTGGTCATCGAATGAATGTGGCGGAAGTGATGGAGGATGTGGAGAAAGACAGCTTTTATTTTATGAATTCAGATGGCGGAATGACATTGTCAGGAGGTGAAACCTGTCTTCAACCGGAATTTGCGAGAGCACTTATTGAAGCAGCACACCGCAGATATATTCCCGTAGCGTTGGAAACCGCCGGAGCTGTCAGATGGGAAAGCCTTTGGAAAGTTGCTGAATTGGCGGATGAGATACTATTTGATTTGAAAACAACAAAAACTGAGCATTTTGCACAAGTGGGAAATATTTTTTTAAAAAAAGTGTTAAACAACTTGCACAATTTAACTGTGAATGGTAAAATAATAACTGTGAGATGTCCCATAATACCAAATTTTAATGACACGGCAGAACATCTGGAGAATGTTGCGAAGATTGCGACAGATTTTGGAATAAAGAAGATTGATCTGTTACCGTTTCATCAGTTTGGAAGATACAAGTATGAAGCAATCGAACGTGCTTATTGTTTGAAAGAATATCCGGAGATGGAACGCAGTAAGGTAGAAGAGATGGCGGATTGTCTGAGAAAAAGGGGATTTCAAGTGTCAGTCGGTGGTTGATAACTGACAAACGATCAGATATCAATATTCCATTTTGGTGGTTGATGAGATGGAATGTGGATATATACTTTTGCAATATGCGAAAGTTATAATGGCATGAAGCAGCCAGAATGCTTCCAAATTATACAAGGAGGATGTGTAACATGAAAAAGAGGATTTTAAGTGCAGTACTGGGCATCGCTATGGTAGCGACACTGCTCGTTGGATGTGGCTCTGGCTCATCTGATGACAGCTCAAAGGAAGACACCAAGACAGAGGACACCGCGAAGGATGATTCCGGTGAAAAGACAGCAGCTGATTACAAGATTGCTGTAGTTCCTAAGATGACAAACCTTGCATGGTTTGAGCGTATGGAACAGGGTGTTGATGACTATAACGAAGCTAACGGAACAAGCGTTGAGTACTGCGGATCTCCGGAAGGTGACGGACAGGCAGCATTCGTTGAGGGACTGATCTCTCAGGGATACGATGCAATCTGTGTAGTTCCGTTCGATGTAGAAGCTCTTGACCCTGTTCTTGCAAAAGCTAAAGAGGCAGGCATCGTAGTTATCTGCCACGAGGCATCTACAGTAGAGAACATGGACTATGACGTTGAAGCATTTGATACATTAGAGTATGGTGCTCACCTGATGGAAAAGATTAACGAACTCTCTGACGGAAAAGGACGTGTAATCCAGACAGTTGGTGCTCTGACATCTCAGTCTCACGTTGAGGAAGCTCAGGGTGGTAAAGAATGGGCTGAGAAGAATGCTCCAGATCTTAAAGTAGATGATCAGCCAATCGTTTCTGATGACAATCAGGACACAGCATACAGCAAAGTTAAAGAAGCACTTACAGCTGATACAAAACACGAGATCGTTGGTATCCAGTGTGCAGCTATGTCAGAGACTCCGGGTGCAGCTCAGGCAGTTGAGGAACTTGGACTTCAGGGCAAAGTACATATCGCAGGTACATCTCTTATGTCAGTTTGTGGCGAGTACGTTGAAGACGGAACAGTTGAGCTTATGAGCTTCTGGGATCCGGCACTTGCAGGTCAGGCAATGATCGAACTTGCTGTTGCAACTCTGAATGGAACAGTTGGCGAAGATACACTTTCACTTCCAGTAGAAGGATATGAGAACCTGACACTTGAAGGCAAAGTATACACAGGTAGTGCTTGGATCGATGTTGATAAAGATAACTGCAACGACGAAGCATACGATTTCTAAATACATTTTGACATCTAAAATGTTTTAACTGAATGAGCCTTAAGCCTCATAGGGAATTGCAATAAGGGCATTCTCTATGAGGCTTTATTTGATGAAGAAACGAGGGATTCTATATGGGAGAAGTATTTCTGAAATTAGAGAATATTAAGAAATCGTTTGGTGGTGTGCAGGCTTTAAAAGGCGTTGATCTCGAAATTAGAAAAGGAGAAATCCTGGCACTTGCCGGACAGAATGGATGTGGTAAATCCACATTGATCAAAGTGATTTCCGGAGTTCATGAACAGACATCCGGTGATTATTATCTTGAAGGTAAAAAAGTCGAAAAACTGACACCTATCGATGCGATTCGAGCAGGTGTACAGGTTATATATCAGGATTTTGCAGTATTTCCTAACTTAACAGTTGCAGAGAATATTGCAATGAACAATTCACTCATGACAGGTACTAAGGTCATGAACTGGAAGAAAGCAAGAGAACTTGCTATCGAAGCTATGGAGCAGGTAGGTGCTCACATGGATCCGGATATTCTTGTAGAAAGGCTGACTGTTGCTAATAAGCAAATGGTTGCTATATGCCGGGCCATTATTAATGATGCAAAATTTCTGATTCTCGACGAACCTACTACTGCGCTGACTAAAAAAGAAGTTGAGAATCTGTTTAAGATCATCCGTCGCTTAAAAGAAAAAGGTATTGCGATTATGATCGTTAACCATAAGCTGGATGAGATATATGAAATTGCTGACAGACTTACGATTATCCGAAATGGAGAATATATCTCCAGCGGAGATATCAAAGAGTATGACAGAGCGAGATTTATCCATGATATCACCGGTCGTGATATTGTTGAATCTGTATATGTTCCAGAGAAAAGTGATGGAACAGAGATTTTGAAAGTTGAAAATATTTCCAGAGAAGGTGCATTTGAAAACGTATCGCTCTCACTTGAAAAAGGCGATGTGCTGGGGATTACAGGACTTCTTGGCTCAGGACGTGGAGAACTTGGTGATGCATTATTCGGGCTTGCACCGGCTACGAGTGGAAAAATCACTTTGAATGGAAAAGAGATTGAGATCCACAACATTGAAGATGCAATCAAGAATAAGATCGCATATGTTCCGGAAGACCGACTGACACAGGGATTGTTCCTTGACAGAAGTATTCAGGATAATATGGTGGCTGCGTCTATTGGCAAGTATTTCCATGGTGGCAAACTGGATCATAAAAAGATCGCAGAAGATACTACAGAATGGATTGGTAATCTCTCTGTAAAAATCGGTAAACAGACAGATGCAATCCGTACATTATCCGGTGGTAATGCACAGAAGGTTGTTATTGCAAAATGGCTGAATACGGATCCTGAGCTGATTGTTCTGAACGGACCTACAGTGGGTGTGGATATCGGATCAAAGAGTGAGATTTTCGAAATTTTGCACAAGCTTGCAAAGGATGGTGTTGGAGTAATCGTTATTTCTGATGACTTGTCTGAGCTGGTTCAGAACTGTAACAAGATCCTTGTTATGAGAAATGGTAAAGCTGTTGCTCATATCGATGAAGAGATCAGCGAGAATGAACTGTACAAGCTGTTCAGCGAAGGAGGAGAGAGTTAATGAAACAATCAAAATGGAAAGAGATTCTGACTTCGAATCAGATGTTTATTGTTTATATTATTGTTGTCCTTTGCATTGCGATTAGCATGAAGACACCAGCGTTTGCAGAGGTTTCGACAATTATTACACTTGCCAGAGCACTTCTGGTAACACTGTGTTTTGCTATCTGTGAGATGGTGGTTATTATTTCGGGAGGTATCGATGTTTCTTTCCCGGCAATTGCGTGTGCATCTCTTTATATTCCAATCTGTGTATTTAAAGAGAACGATATTGACAATGTAGTTCTTGCGTTTGTATTTGCGGCAGCTATCGGGCTGGTGATTGGTATTATCAATGCGGTACTGATTTCATTGCTTCAGATTCCGCCGTTGATTGCTACTCTTGGTGTGAGCAGTATTACACAGGGCATGCTTCTTACGTTCTTTGGCACCAGACAGATCTCAAGACTGCCAAGTACGATTGCAGCACTCAATAAAGTTTATTTGTTTACGTATCAGAGTAAAGCGGGTAATAACTATAGTATGACCGCATTGATTCTGGTTCCGATTATTCTTTATATTGTTATATATATTGTTTTGAAATATACAATGCTTGGACGTGGAATCTATGCAATCGGCGGAGATGCCAATGCAGCTCGTATTGCCGGATTTAACGTAGTAAGACTTCAGTTTATTGTGTACATGTTCTCGGGCGTTATGGCTGGTATCGCCGGAATGATTTATTGTGTACTTAATAAGGCGGCGAACCCATTGAATCTTATGGGAAGTGAAATGATGATCATCGCTGCTGTTGTTGTAGGCGGAACCCGCATGAGTGGCGGACATGGTACAGTGCTCGGAACGATTCTCGGTGTTGTGCTGATCGGTCTGATCCAGAACAACCTGATCATGCTTGGCGTACCTACATATTGGCAGACGTTCGTAGTCGGTGCTGTAATCGTAGTTGGTACAGCAATCACTTCGCTGAAAGAACTTGCTGTTCAGAAGAATCAAAAGGTATAAAGGGAGGAATGTACAATGAAGCTTTTGAAGAAAATAGACCATAACATTCTTTCTTTATTAGGAATGTATGCAGTCGTATTAATTGCGATGGCGATTTTGAACCCGTCAACCTATTATTCAACATTGAATATCAAATCATGGTTTTACCTGTTTCCGGAATACGGTATCCTTACATTTGGCATGATGCTGTGTATGATCTCCGGAGGAATCGATCTGTCTCTGGTTGGTATTGCCAATCTCGTAGGTGTTGTAGCATCGTATATGATGGTTAATATCGGCGGTGGAAAAGAATGCGGTATGGGTATGATTATTGGTGCGATCATTGTAGGTCTGATCATCGGTGTGCTGTGTGGCGCGTTTAACGGTTTCCTGATTGGATTTCTGCACATTCCACCGATGTTGGTTACACTTTGTGGTCTGCAGCTTTACACAGGTATTGCTATGATCGTTACAACAGGTCCTGGTATCACTGGCGTACCACAGTCATACATTAATATTGCAAATGGAACGATTGCAGGTATACCGCATACATTGCCTATGTTCATTATTGTTACACTGGTGATGTCATTCCTGTTGAAGTCTACTACATATGGACAGAAAGTATATTTCCTTGGAAGTAATGAAGTCGCATCTAAGTATTCAGGAATTAACAACTTTAAAGTTATCATGACAACATATATGATTTCCGGTTTTCTGGGAGCAATCAGCGGTATCCTGACATCTTCACATTATGGATCCGGTAAATCTAACTACAATACATCTTATACACTGCTTTCACTGCTGATCGTAGTATTGGGTGGCGTTCATCCAGATGGTGGTAAAGGTAAGGTGATAGGAGTTACACTTGCAATCGTATTATTACAGCTGATTTCTTCTGCATTCAGTGTCCTTCGTATCGATACGGTTATTACAGACCTCGTATACGGACTGATTCTGATCGCAGTACTGGTTATTACAAACATTGCAGCTAAAAGAGCAACTAAGGTGAAAACAAAATAAAGGGAGGACTTAGTTATGAAAAAAATCATTAACAAACCGGAAAATTATGTGGACGAGATGCTGGAAGGCCTTTATGCGGCGCATCCTGATTATATTACTTATACAGCGGATGACTTGCGTTGCCTTGTAACATCTAATAAGGTCGCTGGAAAGGTTGGTATCGTTACAGGTGGCGGTTCAGGACATTTGCCATTATTCCTGGGATATGTAGGAAAAGGTATGCTGGATGGCTGCTGTGTAGGCGGTGTGTTCCAGTCACCAAGCCCGGAACAGGTATTTAATGTTACAAAAGAAGTAGATGACGGAGCAGGTGTTCTGTATATTTACGGTAATTATAACGGAGATATTCTTAACTTTGACATGGGCGCAGAAATGGCTGATTTTGAAGAAGATATCCGTGTTGAGACGGTTGTTGCAGGTGAAGATGTAGCTTCTGCTGCACCGGCTGGCCCTGGAGAACCAAATCACAGACGAGGCGTAGCTGGTATTGTATTTGTATATAAATGTGCAGGTGCTGCAGCAGCTCAGATGAAAGATCTGGATGAAGTTAAGAGAATTGCTGAGAAAGCGGCAGCTAATGTAAGAACAATGGGTGTGGCTCTGACGCCGTGTACAATTCCGGAAGTTGGTAAACCGGGATTTACAATTGCTGACGATGAGATGGCTATTGGTATGGGTATCCATGGTGAGGCTGGTGTTCGTAATGGTAAAATTGAGCCTGCAGATGCTATTGTCGATGAGATGTTAGAAAAGATTCTTCCAGATATTCCGTATGTAAAAGGCGATGAAGTAGCTGTTATGGTAAATGGACTGGGAGCTACTCCTCTGGATGAGCAGTATATTGTAACACGCCATATTGACAAGAGATTAAAAGAAGAAGGTATCAAAGTACATCGTTACTATGTAGGTGAGTTTGCTACAGCGATGGAAATGGCAGGATTCTCAATTTCCCTGTTCAAACTGGATGATGAGTTGAAGGAACTTCTTGATGCTCCGGCAGCAACACCATTCTTTAAACAGCTTTAATATTAGGAGGAAATCATAATGAATTCATCATATATTGTAAAAATGCTGGCTGAGATCAGCGCAATCATGAATGAGAACAAAGATCGATTGATCGAGTTGGACAGTGTAGTAGGAGATGGAGACCTTGGACTTACAATGACTAAGGGATTTGCGGCAGCGTCTGAATTTGCAGCAGGATCTGATGAAACGGATGCTGGCAAGATGCTTTACGGCGCTGGAAAAGCAATGTCAAGTGCGGCGCCATCTACTATGGGTACGCTGATGTCTATTGGACTTATGCAGGGAGGAAAGGTTCTGAAGGGTAAGACAGAACTGAGCAACGAAGATGTTGTAGAATTTCTTGCTGCATATGAGAATGGAATTATGACAAAGGGTAAAGCAAAACTTGGAGAGAAGACATTCTTAGATGGATTTGATCCGGGAGTTCAGGCACTGAAGGTTGCTGTGGAAGCTGGCGAGGATCTTGCGGCAGCGACTGCAAAAGCAGCTGTGGCTGCGGAAGAAGGATTCAACGCAGCTACTAATATGAAGGCTGTACATGGTAAACCAGCAGTAAAGGGCGATGCTTCCATCGGTATGGTTGATCCGGGAGCATGCGTTGCAATGCTGATTTTTAAAGCAATTGCAAAAGCCTCTGTATAACAGTAAATAATTAGATCTGATTACACTTATTCGGCAAGGCCTAATAAGTGTAATCTTTTAAGAAAGAAGGATTTGTTATGAAGAAGATTAAAGTAGAGCAGCTTACAAAAGAAGCATTTGCAGAATTTGGCGAAGTATTATCTTATGAAGGAAGAGAAGACTGTGGAGCAAAAGGCTCTCATACATGGTATCCACAGGTTGTAGTCAGAGACACTCCTACATCCATCAATTTGATGGAAGTGTTCCGTAAGCCATTTACAGTGAAGAAATTTGAAGCACATGATCATACGGAGGAGAATTTATTTGCAATGACTGGCGGTATTATCGTTCCATTTGCACCGGCTGGCAAACCGGATCCGGACAAGGTTCGTGCATTCTATATTCCAAAGGGAATGGGAATCAGCTGTAAACCTGGCGTATGGCACTGGGCTCCGAATACACTGGACGATTCCGTACATTGCCTGGTTATTTTCAAGAATAACACAAGCCATGAAGATATATACTTCGATGAACTTCCTGAGGAGATTGGACTCGAACTTTAATAAAACGGAGGAAAATAAGATGCGTAAAATAGATTGTGTATTAGGTGTTGATATGGGTACTGGCGGAGCCAGGGTTGGTATTTTTGATCTGAAAGGTAATCCAATTGTATTTTGTGAGGAACCATATCCATTGTATACGCCAGCTTCCGGTCGCGCAGAGCAGAAGCCAAGCGAATGGTGGGATTCTATCTGCAAGGCATCAAAGAGAGCGATGGCAGAAAGCGATATTGACCCTGCTTGCATCAAAGGTATGAGCGTAGATACAACATGCTGTACTGTTGTCCTGTCAGGGGATGATATGGAGCCTCTTCGTGATGCGATTATGTGGATGGATGTGCGCGCTTCCGAACAGGCAAAGCGTATCTACGAATCCGGACATGATGCATTGAAGTACAATGGATACGGAATGGTATCTGCAGAATGTCTTCCGGCTAAGGCTCTTTGGTTAAAAGAAAATGAACCAGAGACTTATAATAAGGCTACAAGATTTTATGAATGTACAGATTGGCTGATGTATAAATTGACAGGCGAATATACAGCAAGTATTAACTGTGCATCCGTTCGCTGGTATTATAACAATGAAGAAGGTGGATACCCGGTTGACTTCTATAACACGATCGGACTGGATGATCTGGTTGAAAAGCTTCCGGAGAGGGTGTTGCCGTTAGGAGAACTTGTTGGAGGATTGACAGAAAAGGCTGCTGAGGATATGGGGCTTATTCCAGGTATTCCGGTTGGCGAAGGAGGTGCCGATGCGTTTGTTGGCGTTATCGGACTGAATGCACACCAGCCTGGCAAGCTGACATTAATTACCGGATCTTCCCATTTGCATGTTGCCCAGTTTAAAGACCCTATTCACAGAAAAGGAATGTGGGGAGCGTATCCGGATGCTATTGTTCCTGGACTTCGTATGGTTGAAGGCGGACAGACATCGACAGGTTCAATTGTTAACTGGTTCAAAAATCAATTATGTGGTACAGTGAAAATGCAGGCAGAAAAAGAAGGCTGCAGTGTATATGATATTCTAAACCGTGAGGCTGCAAAGCTTCCGATAGGAGCAGAAGGTCTGGTAGCACTAGATTTCTTCCAGGGCAATCGTACACCGCATGTAGATCCGGATGTCAGAGGTATGTTTTACGGATTGTCTTTGGGACATACACCGGCGCATATGTATCGTGCGATTATTGAGAGTATCTGCTATGGTACAGAAGCAATTCTCGAAGTATTCCGCGAAGCTGGATTTGTACCGAAAGCAATGGTTGTATCAGGTGGAGCAGCAAAGAGTGATTTCTGGCTTCAGGCTCATGCAGATGTAAGCAATTGTCCGGTTGTTGTACCGAAATGCAGCGAAGGTCCTGTGCTTGGTTCAGCAATCCTTGGTGCTGTAGCTGGTGGAGTATATCCGGATATTGATACTGCCGCAGAGGCTATGACGGATGTAGAATATACGGTTGAGCCTAATCAGGAAAGACATGAAGAGTATATGTTCTACTTTGAAAAATATAAAGAGATTTATGCAATTGCAAAAGATTGGATGCATTCAGTGACAAATCATGTAACACAGAAATAAAGGATATTCAGGTGGGTATGGTGACATGCCCACTTGCTTATAACAGGAGGAAAACTATGGCAAAGGTATCAGCATCAATCCTTGCGTGTGATCACACAAAGATTGGGGAACAGGTATTAGAAGCAGAAAAGGCAGGCGCGGATATTGTACATATTGATGTAATGGACGGTGTTTATGTGGAGAATGTTACTTTTGGACCACAGCTTGTAGCGGATCTGAAGAAAATTACGAAGCTTCCGCTTTCTGTACATATGGAACTTGTCAGACCTGAGACATTTCTTCCAATGTTTGCAAAAGCAGGTGCGGATATCATTACATTTCAACTGGATGCATGTCCGAACCCGCTTCATATGCTGCGCGAAGTAAAGAAAGCTGGTATTAAGGCGGGACTAGGCATAGGACCGTCTTATGATGTGGAAAGACTTCGTTACCTGCTTCCGCATATCGATGGGTTGATTCTTATGAGTGTAGAACCGGGATATGGAGGACAGCCGTTTGAAGAGAGTATCTATGAAAAGGTGAAAAGATCAGTAGAAATCATGGATGAAACTGGAATACATGTTCCGATCAGCATAGATGGCGGTGTGAATACGGTGACAGGCAAGAAGCTTGTAGAAGCCGGAGCGGATATACTGATCGCGGGAAGTTCTGTATTTGGTGCAGACTCCATTACAGATGCTGTTAAGAGCTTGAAAGCTTTATAGAAAGATACAAAAGGGGGTTTACATGGACCTCCCTTTTGTGTTATACTACGATTCGTGTAAAACAACCGGTGTTCGGTAGCTGGAGGACTCCAACCGCTACTTAATGTCGGCAGTGTAAAGAATAAGGAGGAAAAAGACATGATAACAAAAGAGCAGAAAAGTCAGATTATCGCAGAGTATGGAAGAGGAGAAGGAGATACAGGTTCTCCGGAAGTTCAGGTTGCTATCCTGACAGCAAGAATCAATGACCTGACAGATCATTTCAAAGCTAATCCGAAAGATCACCACTCAAGAAGAGGACTTCTTAAGATGGTAGGTCAGAGAAGAGGACTTCTTGCATACCTGAAAGAGAAAGATATCGAAAGATATCGTGCACTGATTGAGAAACTTGGACTGCGTAAATAATTATCGCATTTTGAGGATTGAAGAAGTGAAACAAGAGCATCGGGATAACCGGTGCTCTTATTTTGATGCTGTTAAAAAGAAAAATAAAAGATAGCCTTTTTATATAATGTATGCTATAATAAACAAGATTGCGAACAGAGACATATATTCCGAGACCACTGAAAAGTGTATTTTGCGAAATATGTTTTTCAGTAGTTTCGGTGGTTTCTGATTGCGCATAGTTGAAATAAGTTTAAGAGATGAATTTGAGAAAGGAATACTACCATGTTTAAACAATTTGAAATGGAATTGGCTGGCAGAACACTGCGAGTTGATGTAGGAAGAGTTGCAAAACAGGCAAATGGTGCAGTATTAATGCACTATGGTGATACAACTGTGCTGTGTACAGCAACAGCATCCGAGAAACCGAGAGAAGGAATTGATTTCTTTCCGTTAAGCGTAGAATATAATGAAAGAATGTACGCTGTGGGTAAGATCCCGGGAGGATTTAACAAGCGTGAAGGTAAGGCATCTGAGAATGCTGTTCTGACAGACCGTGTTATCGACCGTCCGATGCGTCCGCTGTTCCCGAAGGATTATCGTAATGATGTTACATTGGAGAATCTTGTACTTTCTGTAGATCAGGATTGTTCACCGGAACTTACAGCAATGCTTGGTTCTGCAATTGCAACTACAATTTCTGACATCCCGTTTGACGGACCGATTTCTACTACTCAGGTAGGTCTGGTTGATGGCGAATTTGTATTTAACCCGACAGCTGTTCAGAAGGAAGTGTCTGACATGGCTTTGACAGTTGCGTCTACACGAGAGAAGGTTATCATGATCGAAGCTGGAGCTAATGAAGTTCCGGAAGCACAGATGATCGAAGCGATTTATGCTGCTCACGAAGTAAACCAGAAGGTTATCGCATTTGTAGATACAATTGTTGCAGAGTGTGGCAAGCCAAAGCATGATTATCAGAGATTTGCAGTTCCGGAAGAACTTTTTGCAGCAATTAAAGAGATTGTTCCGCCGGAAGAGATGGAAAAAGCAGTATTTACTGATGAAAAGCAGGTTCGTGAAGAGAATATCCGCCAGGTAACAGAGAAGCTGGAGGAAGCTTTTGCTGATAATGAAGAATGGCTTGCTGTACTTGGAGAGGCTGTATATCAGTATCAGAAGAAGACAGTACGTAAGATGATCCTGAAAGATCACAAGCGTCCGGATGGAAGAGCAATTGAACAGATTCGTCCGCTTGCGGCAGAAGTAGACCTGATTCCTCGTGTGCACGGATCAGCAATGTTCACCAGAGGACAGACACAGATATGTAATGTCTGCACACTGGCTCCACTGTCGGAGGCACAGAGACTTGATGGATTAGATGAGAAAGAGACTACGAAGCGTTATATGCATCACTATAACTTCCCTTCATACTCTGTAGGTGAGACAAGACCATCCAGAGGACCGGGACGTCGTGAGATTGGACACGGAGCTCTTGCGGAGCGCGCACTTGTACCAGTTCTTCCAAGTGAATCTGAATTCCCATATGCGATCCGTACTGTATCAGAGACATTTGAGTCTAATGGATCTACATCTATGGCTTCTACCTGTGCATCTTGTATGTCTCTTATGGCTGCAGGTGTTCCAATTAAAGCTATGGTTGCAGGTATCTCATGCGGACTCGTGACCGGAGATACAGATGATGATTATCTGGTACTTACTGATATTCAGGGCCTTGAAGATTTCTTTGGAGACATGGACTTTAAGGTAACCGGTACAAAGAAGGGTATCACGGCAATCCAGATGGATATCAAGATCCACGGACTTACAAGACCGATCGTTGAAGAAGCAATCGCACGTACAAGACAGGCTCGTCTGTTTATTATGGATGAGTGTATGTCAAAGGCAATTGCAGAGCCTAGAACAGAGGTTGGAGAATTTGCACCTAAGATCATTCAGATGCAGATTGATCCACAGAAGATTGGCGATGTAGTTGGTCAGCGTGGAAAGACAATCAATGCGATCATTGAAGAGACAGGCGTTAAGATCGATATTACAGATGATGGCGCTGTATCTATCTGTGGTACTGATGCAGCTGGAATGGCTCGCGCAAAACAGTTGATCGAGATTATTGTAACTGACTTTGAAGCGGGACAGGTTCTGGAAGGAAAGGTTGTCAGCATCAAAGAGTTCGGTGCATTCCTTGAATTTGCACCTGGAAAAGAGGGAATGGTGCACATTTCTAAGATTTCTAAAGAAAGAATCAAACAGGTTGAGGATGTACTTACCCTGGGTGATGTGGTTAAGGTTGTATGCCTTGGTAAGGATAAGATGGGACGTCTTTCATTCAGCATGAAGGATGTAGCTGAATAGGATATAATATTAAGGGACCGGATTTTCTGGTCCTTTTTTATTAAAGCAAACTTAAGATTCAGGTTATTAATTCTTTAGATTCTATACACATCCATGTCACATATCTCCGTTATGCTAAATATAGTTGGAAAGGAAAGCCGGAATTAGTCATATTGCAGGGGGAGACGCAATATAATAATAAAGTCGGCAATCCAATCAAACTTACAGATGAGTATAATTGAAACAGAAAGATAGGAGGAGATTTGCATGGATAAGGGGACATACAGAGATAACTATCAGGAAGTTATATCGATGGAAGAGTATCTGCTCAGAAGGCAGCGTATCCGGGAAGCCGGACGTAAGAACCAGCAGTCTGACGTTGTGGAAAATAGTCCCGCCTGGTTCATGGCAGAACTTTATATTTAACCCACATACATAAGAATTTTAAAGAAAGAGCTGCACGGAACAATCTGTGCAGCTCTTTTGCAAATAAATAAAGTAAAGACTTTGAAAAAAAGTATTAAATGGTATATAATATTGTGAGCGGATTAGGCATGCCTGCCGTCTGCAATATTTTAACAGACAAAGGAGAAACAAAAATGGCTGGATTATTAGATCAGTGGCGTAAAATCGCATATAACGAACAGGCAGACAGAACCGAGCTTCAGAATTTCTGGGCTAATTATTTTAATATTGAAAAGGACATTTATGAGCAGCTGTTATCGGATCCGGATACAGAAGTACGCGGAACTGTAAAGGAACTGGCTGAAAAGTATGGTCAGGATGTTATGACTATGGTTGGATTTCTGGATGGAATCAACGAGAGTCTGAAAGAAGAGAACCCGATCGAAGATCTGTCAGAAGATACACAGGTGAACCTGGTATTTGATAAGGCTCTTCTGTATAAGAATATGGTGGCTGCCAAGGCTGACTGGCTGTATGAACTGCCGCAGTGGAAAGAAATCTTCTCTGAGGAAGAATTAAAGGCGCTTTACAAGGAGCAGAGAGATTCCGGTACAGTTCGTAAACCAAAGAAAATCGGAAGAAATGATCCATGTCCATGTGGAAGTGGCAAGAAGTACAAGAAGTGCTGTGGTAGATAATAATTCTCTGTTTGTATGATCATATGACAGGGGAATGGAAAAGGAAATGGAACTGTTATGGGAATAAATAATGAACTGCTCCAGAAGATTGATGAGAAGTATCCCAGATTAAGCAAGGGGCAGAAGAAGCTTGCCGATTACATCCGGCAGGAATACGATAAGGCTGCGTTTCTTACAGCCGCTAAAATGGGAGAAGTGGTAGGTGTCAGTGAATCGACGGTTGTTCGTTTTGCTATGACTCTTGGATATAAAGGGTATCCGGAATTTCAGAAAGCATTGGAAGAACTGGTGCGGACCAAGTTGAATTCTATACAGCGGATGGAAGTGACCTATGGAAGGATCAGTCAGGGAGAGATCCTGACGTCGGTTCTGCAGGCTGATATTGAAAAGATTAAGCTTACCATGGGAAGTATGGATCAGGAAGCGTTTGAGATGGCGGTGGATACGATTCTGAAAGCAAAGAGAATCTATGTGATCGGTATTCGGAGCTGTGCTCCGTTAGCCAGCTTTCTGAGTTATTATCTGCAGTTGATCTGTGAAGATGTGACGCTTGTTAATACCAACAGTTCCAGTGAAATATTTGAACAGTTGATTCGTATCGGACAGGATGATGTAGTGATTGGTATCAGTTTTCCACGTTATTCCATGAGGACTTTAAAAGCACTTGAATTTGCGAATAATCGCAATGCCAAGGTGATTACATTGACGGACAGTGTTCATTCACCGATGAATCTGTATTCGTCCTGCAATCTGATTGCACGAAGTGATATGGCGTCTATTGTAGACTCTCTGGTGGCACCTTTGAGTGTGATCAATGCGCTAGTAGTAGCTCTTTGCATGAAGAAGCAGAAAGAAGTAGTGGCAACACTCGAAACACTCGAGAAGATCTGGGACGAGTATCAGGTATACAGTAAGGATGAACTGAATATGGTTACGGATAAGGTGGAATTTTCGAATCTTGGCGGAGATGATATTTAGTTATGAGTAAAGTGATTATTATAGGAGGCGGTGCTGCAGGCATGTTTGCGGCAGTACATGCGTCTGATAAAGGGCATGAAGTACATCTTTTTGAAAAGAATGAGAAGCTTGGTAAAAAGTTATATATTACCGGAAAGGGAAGATGCAATATTACCAACGCCTGTGATGTGGAGGAACTTTTTCAGGCAGTAATCGGCAATCCGAAGTTCCTTTACAGCAGTTTTTATACGTACACGAATCAGAATGTGATTGAATTTTTTGAAAATGAAGGCCTTGCTACGAAGATTGAGCGAGGCAACAGAGTATTTCCAGTATCTGATCACTCTTCGGATGTAATCCGTACTTTGTCAGAGGCTATGAGGAAACGTGGTGTTCAGATACACTTGAATCAGAAAGTAGAAAAAGTGCTGCAGAAAGATGGAACGTTTGATGGGATTGTTCTGGAGGATGGTAAGACAGTAAAGGGCGACAGCTGCATTATCGCGACAGGAGGTCTTTCCTATCCATCTACTGGTTCCACCGGCGATGGATACAGATGGGCAGAAGCACTTGGACATAAGGTGACGGAGCGGAGTCCGGGCCTGGTTCCGCTTGAGACAAAAGAGCCATGGGTAAAAACACTTCAGGGATTGTCGCTTAGAAATGTTAATGTCACTGTTTTAGATGGACGTAAGAAATATTACGAAGAGTTTGGTGAACTTTTGTTTACACATTTTGGTGTGAGTGGTCCGACTGTGATCAGTGCCAGCAGTATCGTAGGACAGATGTTGAAAAAGAAAGAACTCACACTGACAATTGATCTGAAACCGGCACTTTCTGAGGAACAGCTTGATAAGAGGTTGCTGAGAGATTTTGAAGAACAAAAAAATAAACAGTTCAAAAATGCACTTGGCGGTTTGTTTCCTTCCAAACTGATCCCGGTTATGGTAGAACTCAGTGGGATTTTGCCGGAGAAGCAGGTGAATGCTATTTCTAAAGAAGAACGCCGCAGTCTGGTACGTTTAATTAAGAATTTTGCAATGACACTTACTGGAATTCGTGGATATAATGAGGCAATCATAACCAGAGGTGGTGTATCAGTCCGGGAGATTGATCCTGGTACTATGGAGTCAAAGAAAGTTAAAAATCTTTATTTTGCAGGTGAAGTTCTGGATCTGGATGCAGTGACAGGAGGATATAATCTGCAGATTGCCTGGTCTACCGGATACATGGCAGCACAGGAAATACGATAGAAAAGGTGAAAAATATGGGATTTAATATAGCAATTGATGGACCGGCAGGTGCCGGAAAAAGTACAATAGCCAAGTTGGTGGCGGCCAGACAGAATTGCATCTATGTGGATACGGGCGCAATGTACCGTGGCCTTGCTGTACATTTTCTTGGAAAACAGATTGATCCATCAGATATCAATGCGGTAATTGATGCCTGCCGGGATGCGGATGTAAGTATCCGTTACGAAGACGGTATGCAGCAGGTGTATTTGAATGGAACGAATATTACCGGACAGCTTCGAAGGGAAGAAGTCGGCGATATGGCGTCTAAGACATCTGCGATTCCTGAAGTTCGCACAAAACTTCTGGAACTGCAGCGCACTATGGCAAGAGAACATGATGTAGTGATGGATGGAAGAGATATCGGAACCAATATCCTGCCAGATGCAGATGTGAAGATATATCTGACTGCAAGTGTGGAAACTCGTGCTAAGCGGAGATTTGATGAGCTTCAGGCAAAAGGACAGGAATGTGATCTGACTAAGATTCAGGAAGACATCAGAGCGCGGGATCACAGGGATATGACGCGAGAGACTGCGCCGCTCAAACAGGCAGACGATGCAGTGTTGGTGGACAGCTCTGATATGAATATAGAAGAAGTAACAGATGCGATTCTTGCGATATGTGCAGATAAGCAGAAGGAGACGGTATGAAAGTTCTGTTAGCTAAGACTGCCGGTTTTTGCTTTGGAGTGAAACGTGCGGTTGATACCGTATACCAACAGGTAGAAGAGAATAAAGACTGTAAGATCTATACGTTTGGTCCGATCATTCATAACGATGAAGTGATCAAGGATATGCAGGCGAAAGGTGTGACTGTACTGGAGGGAGAAGAAGATCTTCCAAAGGCAAAGAACGGGATTGTGATCATACGATCCCACGGAGTGCCGAAACGCATCTGTGACCGAATGGATGAACTGGGGATTCAGTACGTCGATGCGACCTGTCCATTTGTGAAAAAGATTCATAAAATTGCAATGGAAAAAGCAGAAGAGGGCGCATTTCTTGTGGTGATAGGCAATCCGGTACACCCGGAGGTAGAAGGCATTATGGGCTGGGCTGGGGAAGATGCGGCTGTTATTTCTACGGCAGAGGAAGCGGAGCATCTGACGGTGCCAGAGGACAGGGAAATATGTGTTGTTGCACAAACGACATTTAATTACAATAAATTCAAAGAATTGGTTGAAATTATTTCGAAAAGGCGTTATGATATAAGTGTTTTGAATACGATTTGCAGTGCGACGAAAGAGCGGCAGACTGAAACCGCCCGTATTGCAGACAGGGTCGATGCGATGATCGTTATTGGAGATAAACGAAGTTCCAATACCCAGAAGCTATTCGAGATATGCAAGAATGCATGTAACAATACGTACTATATACAGACACTTGACGATTTGAATGTGAATCAATTAAGGTCCGTGGAAACAGTAGGTATTACAGCAGGGGCATCCACGCC